>Ga0335394_10003965_pt1 | contig 16844 bp, 9 predicted proteins | sample MAT03_FD_205741 | JGI IMG/M metagenome (GOLD analysis project Ga0335394, IMG submission 205741) | Freshwater microbial communities from Lake Fryxell liftoff mats and glacier meltwater in Antarctica - MAT-03 (spades assembly) (version 2) ... | reverse complement strand
CCGCGATCGGGACGCCGAAAGGTAGAAGTAGGACTGATAATCGAGACACGATGGTGTTTCGCCGTCGCTAACTTCACCACCGGGAACAACTGCTTCACCGCGTGAGGGCAATCCAGCATGTCCGATAGAATAACAAAGACTTCGTTGTCACGGGCCAGCGTCACCGCTTGGGAGAGGGAATCGCTCAACCAAGCCATCCTGTGGGCCGGATCGGGGTCTCGTTTCGCAGCTCGAGCGATCACCGGTGTTACCCAAGGAACCCCACAGTCGTTCAACAGCGATTGCGCGCGGGCCGCCATAGCCCGATCATCTTCGATCAATTGCACATGCTCACGCGATTGCAAATCGTAAATCTCAGCCATGGCGCCAGCGACTAGGAATCTACGGCGGCGGATCGAACGCCGGCTGGGAAGCACAGGAAGGATTGCAAAGGGAACTGAATGGACTCTCGGATCTAGCAGTTCAGGATAGCGATCCTGCATCACGCGCAAGACTGCATTCATCATGGCGAGCGAAAGCGGTTGTGGCATGGGAGCAGGATTCACCGAGAAATCGCTCAACGCTCGCAACCAAATCTGAAAACCTTTTTCACCCGCAATGGGCGGAAAGCGACGCATTCCCCGCTCATCAAACAATACGCCCCCAACGGGATCACCTAGATTGGCTGCTGCTCTAGCCACGCTGGCCGCCACAAAGGTCATCTGATCCAGTAGTCGTTTACCGAACCCTCCCATGCGGCTGGACTGCGAACCATCCAAGAAAAACTGCACACGCACCGGTACTTCGGCTTCGTACTGCCGGGTTAGCCAATGCTCGCGCTTGGCAGATGCTTTCCATGCAATCGATTTCGGTGGGTCTCCTGGTAAGTACTCGCGCAGCTCCAACAACTCGGTCCCCATTCCACTTTGTTTCAACCGATGAACGCCATGATGCTGCAGCAGGTTCGACGTCTTCGTCAACGATCGGTACTCCCCCGCATTCGCGAAGGAGGGAAGCACTCGAAACACACCCGGCAGATTCGTAAACATGTCCATCCGGAACAAACCGTGCGCGCTCTGCAGTGTCATCCGAATCCCGGGAAAAATCAAATTGCCCGCCCCCCGAACTCGGGCCGAATAACGCCACGAGGATAGTTCTGTATTCGGATCCAAAGTCTGTTGGTTTGGCATTCCATCTGTATCGGGATCCTCCCAGTGTATGAACCGTCGGCACAACCAAGAGTTAGAGAAACGCAACAATGCCGGTGGCAGGCGCCTCAACGCTTTCTGGTTGGAAATCTGGTTGGAAATCTCGTCGGAAAACATTGATGGCATCGCGGTTGAGCGTGGATGAATCGCCAAATTTTCTGGTGCAACGTCGACCAGCGTCAAACTCATGCCCGACAGTCGAATCGTCTTGACGATCGACACTTCGACATCCAGGTTGCGGCCAGCCCAAAGCGAACGATTGGTTTCCGAATTACCGTTGACCGTTCGCATGAAAACGAGTTGGGGTAGCACAAACTGACTGTAGAGGTAGAACCGAATCCATTCGACGATGAACCATGCCAGCGATGCTAGCGAGAGCAAACTCAGCAGATATTGCTCGCGCACGAGCCCCGCGACCAATCCCATCGCGCTAGCCAATGCAAATAGCCGCGCTCGTCGCGTCATGGCTTACCGTCCGCAATGACTGGTACTCGTTGGATCACTTGCTGAATCACTCCCTCGATGGTTTGGCCATCCATCTCGGATTCTGGACGCATGATGAGCCTGTGACCCAGTACAGGCTTGCAGATTGACTGGACGTCGTCATGCGTCATGAACTCGCGACCATTCAGTAGCGCGTGCGATCGAGCTGCTTTCATCAAGTTGATGGCCGCGCGCGGACTTGCGCCTAAGAGTAAGTCGGGATGTTGTCGGCTCGTTCGAACCAAATCGATAATGTAGCCTTTCAACTCCTTCGAACAGTAAACCAAGTCCAGTTGCGACTGAATGCTGACAATCTCTTCGGCGCTACTGATCGCCGTCAACTTGGGAGTCGGGCGACTGTGCAAATCAAGCATGGCGATTTCATGCTCGCGATCCGGATAGCCGATCTTGACTCGAAAAAGGAACCGATCCAGCTGCGCTTCGGGAAGCCGATAGACTCCCTCCTGTTCGATCGGGTTTTGCGTAGCTAGAACCATGAAGGGATGCGGCAATGGCAGCGTCTGACCGTCGATCGTCACCTGCCGCTCTTGCATCGCCTCAAGCATAGACGACTGTGTACGAGCCGGGGCTCGATTCAATTCGTCCGCCAGTAGCAACTGGCAAAAGACGGGCCCCTTTCTCAAAACGAAGCTGCTGGAGTTGCGATCCAGTATCTGTGTTCCCGTGACATCCGAGGGCAACAGATCGGGGGTAAATTGAATTCGCTCAAAGTGGATTCCGAGAATGGTCGAAAAGGTCCGACACAGCGTGGTCTTAGCAGTCCCGGGTACCCCCTCTAGGAGCACATGTCCGCCGGCCAAAAGGGCGATCAGCAGTTGATCGGTAGCATCTTCCAATCCGACGACGATCTGGGAGACCAGTTGCTGAGTGCGACTTCGAAGATCATTGACACGCTGGGCGAGGGAATTGGAGATCGGCACGAATCAATTTTCTGAGCAGGCTAAGGAATGATCGGTACAACGCTTCGACCATTCTACCCCAGCAGCTAGATCTTCGTTATCGGACGCTTGGGAGGCGGAGGAGTTAGCATTCTTGCTTGATCGTCCCTCGCCGCGGATGGCGGATTGTTTGCCGGAGGGGTGCGATTCTGTTTGGCAGGGGGCATAAGATCGGTGAACGACTCTTTCCATTCCCATCCGAGCTTATGATTGATTTCCCGCTCGGCTAGCAAGGCCCAGGGCGTCCCTCGGTGCTTTTCTGCCACGCCTCGGAGCAGGTCCATGGCGAGCTTACCTTCCTTTTCGAGCCGACTGTCGCCAGCAAGTGAGTCTGAGGCTTGAAGGTTCCACGTGTTGCTTTCGGGCTTCGCATACTTGATACCGAGCTTTGCTTTGGCGAGCATAGCGTTGTACGCTTCCGCCCGAACCTTAGCTGCTAAGGCTGTGCCGTACGAAAGATCGAAACTGGCCAGCCAGCGAGGTGAAGCTTCTTTGTTTTTTGCTTTTTCCCCTTCCGCTAGGATGCTGCACACCCTGAAGAGTTCGGGGGCCAGTCGGGCCGATTCCTGCTGTGCCAACGAAAGATCGCGTGCGAAAAGGGCTTCTTCTCGCTTGATGAAGACCAGTTTGGGTTTATCGAGCGTTCCTACCCTGGCAATCTTGGCTGCATCGACTAGCGAGGCCCGCAACGGGCTCTTTTTAACACGCGTGATATATTCGGATTCCGAAATGTAATCGGGACGGTAAAGGTCCATCACTTCAGGTGAAAAAAAGTAGCTCATTCTCGAAGCAAAGGCTTCGATATTGCCAGCTTCTACTCGCTTTCCGACCTTTCGATTGGGGTGAATGGAAAAATAGATGCCACCTGTTTCGTAGCACATCCGAGACAGCGCGTACGGACCAAAACCGGAGTCGATCACGGGCTCTTCGAAGTAATTGTCTTGGTATCCGAGCTGGACCCGTTCGGGCATCAGGGTCTCGGGCCCCTGATCGACCTGTCGCCAATCGGGCGTTTGATCAAACTTGGGATCCGGATCGACGAATTTGATGTAGGTGAACTCGCGACCAAAAGGAGCAGGCACACCGAGCACATGCGATTGGATCGCAAAGCGTTTGCAAAGCGCGATCGCTTCGTCAGCCATTTGCCGATCATCCCCACGCTCATCGGTGATGGTAATGAGGATAACGTTGCGTTCTGGTTCATTGGGACCACGCGAGGTTCGCATCGTCTTGTACCGATCCGCAACCGCCTTGATAGCATGAAAGACCATTTCGACCCCTGACAAATCCACTTCTATCTTGTCGATCGCTGCTCGGATTTCGGATAGGTTCGAGGTGGGCTTTTTTGTGAGGAATTGGACTTCGCTGCCGAACGATACAATCGACGTGATAAGGGAATCCGCACCGGACGAACTGCCTTTTTTTCGTTTTTCGTCCTCGACAATACCGAGTTGCTCGTAGATACGATCGAACCGGTCTCGAATCTCTTGGCGGCGCTTCACCATCGAGATTGAGCTATCGAACAGCCAAACGACGAGCGTGGGGCGTTGCTCAATGGATTGAAGAATCTCGAAAGTGATTCGGTCGACTGCACCCTCGGTCCCGGTTTCGCCAATTCCGGTCGTGCCGCGCACGGACTTGTTGTCCTGCGTCAGTCCCATGGCTTCTTTGATGTCCAGCGCGACCTGCACCGTGGCGTCGGGCATGGTCACTTCCATATCGATCGTCGGGGTCTCGGATATGTCGGCCAAGGTGGGCGCGGTCGAAAGGGCCATCTCTGTTAGGCCGACCGAATTGGCACCTATCTCCTCCGAAGGTGTTTCCGAATAGGCGATGTCATTGATGATATCCAGCGGCGGTACATCCTCGGCTATCGGCGGCGAAACGATGAAGACAGACAGCAGTTCTGGCTGGGTCACGACGGTGTAGGAGGCCAAACCCAGAATCAGGAGCAAATGGAGCAACATGCTGGTCAAGAACGATTTCGTTTCGTTGTCACACCAGACCGCGTTGGCATCACCACTTTCCACTGTGTCATCGATGCCTTCGTCTTGGAAAGGCGCAGCGTCGTCGGCTGGATGAGGATGGGAATTAAAAGGTCGTTTCAGCATCGGCTGACTCTATGGGGAAGCGAGAATGCAAGCCAAACACGGGACGGTAGTGCGGAGTCCGCTCCGACAACTCCTTCCATTGTCTTGCTTATGGTCCTTCTATTCAACAGTCTGAGCAGTCGGCAAGACTCACAAATACTCACATTTTGTTTAGTTGGGCCAGATTTTCTCGAAAACTCCGACAGGGTGGCCCCTTTAAGACCCTTTAAGACCTAAGCAGTCTCGCTTTGACTCTCCGATTTTTCCTGTTGGGAAAAAATCACCCAAACCGTCGAGGCCACGACCAAAAGCATGCCGATCATGCTCCCCACCGTGGGAACACGCTGTTCCAAAATCCACTTCACCAACGCTGCGACTGCGACCTGCGAAAGCCCGACCACACTTACCCTGGCAGGCGAACCACCGGAAAAAGCTTTGGTAAGGCAAAGTTGACCGACCGTGGCCGCCAGCCCTATGCACAACAATTGCACTATTCCTTGCCGGTCGACGGGTCGTGTGGGAGAAGCCGTCGGGACCAACATCCACACCACAAGGCTACAAGCGGTTGCCACCCCTGAAAAATGGGCCACAATCGCACTTGCATTGATGTGCTTCACTCGATGCAGATTGATCAAGGCAACGCCGCTGAGCATGCCGGCCAAAATCCCCATCGGAATGGCCAGTTGAGGTCGGTAGAAAGCGCTAGGAGTGTCATGAACCGCGATGCTGCTGGCATAAACCATCCACATTCCAACGCAGCTGATCGCCAGGGCAAACCACGTCTTTCGCGAGGGCAGGATCCTCAGTAAAGGCCAGGATAGGACAGCCACCCAGAGCGGATACATGTTGGTCAGTGCCAGCACGATCTCCACGTCGTAGTGCGTTAGCGCGTAAAAGCCACAGATCATGCTGAGCCAGCCAGAAATCGAACGGATCCAAAGCGTTGCTGGCCGAAGGAAGACCAATCGCACCCCGGTACCCCAGGCAATGGAAACGGCCAGCAAAGTTGCTATGCCGGACCGTATCGTGGTGATCCAAGGGTAGGTAAACTGTTCCTTGAGCGATTCTGCCAGCAACGCCATAAAGGCGAAAAAGACCGAGCCGATCAGCATCCACAAATAAGCCAACGAAATCTCCTCAAGGTTGTGTTAGTTAGGCCATAGGCTACATTCCGCATCCGTTCTGCGAAAGAATAGTTTTAATGAAATCCGCCATTACCCTCTCTTTGGTCGAAGAAGCTAAAGGTGGCCCTTTCGTTTTTTGGGATGACGCCAAAGCCGCTCTCAATATGGCTCACAGTTTGGAATTTGATGCGATCGAGATTTTCCCTCCCGATGCTGATGCATTGCGGCGACTGTTTCTTGATAAACCATTGCTCGAAAATGGAATGTCGGTCGCGGCGGTTGGGACCGGAGCGGGATGGGTCAAACATCGCTTGCACTTGGCCGACGAAGATCCCGTACTTCGGGACCGAGCGATCCAGTTTATCCGGTCGATCATCGACTGCGCGGCTGAGTTCGGCGCACCGGCTATCATCGGTTCGATGCAAGGACGGTCCAGTCACGCAGTAGGTCGCACGACTGCCAAAACCCTTCTTCGCGATGGGCTTGCGGTTTTGAGCGAGCATGCCAAAAAACGCGGTACGCTTCTGCTTTACGAACCGCTGAACCGATACGAGACCGATCAAGCGAACACCCTCGACGCCGGGCTGGGGATCATCGACGGGATTCCGAACGTGCGGCTGCTCGCCGATCTGTTTCACATGAACATCGAGGAAACGGATTTGGCGGAGTCGATCCGTCGGGCTGGTTCGGCGATCGGTCATGTCCATTTTGCCGATACCAACCGGATGGCGATCGGCTTCGGACATTTGGACGTTCAACCCATCATGGATGCCTTGAGAGAAATAGGATACAGCGGCTATCTGAGCGCCGAGGTGTTCTCTAAACCAGACGCCTTCGCAGCCGCGCAACAGACCATGCAATCTTACCGATCCTTTACCTGAGTGCCAACTTCCCTAAGTGCCAGCTTCGGAGACGAGCTTGATGACGAACCCATACGAAGCACCTATCGCTCCGGCAAGCCAATCAACGCGAATACGACGTCCCTGGCTCATCTGCTTATTGGATTTGCCACAATTTTGCACATTGTTTTCGGCTTACTTATCCTCGGTAGCCCTTTCTATTGGCCAACCATTGTGAGACAAATTCCCTCGCTTAGTTGTACGACGCTCCGCCTCGTAGGAATCACGACGCGGAGCGTCGTGCAACTAAGTTTGCCAACCCAAGTTCTTAGACTGGACAAATCACTTGCCATGAAACACGTGTGCCTTTGGCTCTTGCCTTGGATATCGATTGTTTGCCCTACCCTTTGCTATACCTCCCATAGCTACTCCGCGGAGCGTCCGAACTTCGTGTTCCTGATTGCGGATGACCATCGCTATGACGCGATGTCCTGCGTTCAGCATGAGCAAGCGGAAGCGGGCCGGTTCCCGTGGTTCAAAACTCCGAACATGGATCGGTTGGCTGCCGAAGGAACTCGCTTTCGAAACAGCTTCGTAACGTTGTCGCTTTGCTCACCTAGCCGTGCCTGTTTTCTCACCGGACAGTATGGCCACCGCAACGGCATCTGGAACAATACCACGCCACTCGGTGAACAGTCAGCGACGTACGCCAGTCTCTTGCAGAAGGCCGACTATTCGACCGGTTACGTCGGCAAATGGCATATGGGCAATCAAAGCGCTCGCCCGGGTTTCGATTGGTTCGCCAGCCCCACTGGCCAAAGTCGCTACCTCGATCCAATCTTTTTGCTCAACGGAACGCCAACACCCCAATCGGGCTGGATCGATGACATTTCGGGTGACTTCGCCGTCCGTTTCCTCGAAAGTGAACGCAATCCAGAAAAGCCATTCCTACTTTCCGTTGGTTTCAAGTCACCGCATGGCCCGTTTGATCCGCCGACCCGGTTGAAAGATATTTTCTCCGGCGAGCTTTCCAACCCACTGCCAAACCATGGCATCAAGCCAGGTTTTAATCCCCAACTCTCAAGTGCGCGTCCCGCAGCGAACCCCGAGGGAAAGATTCCCGTCAACCTGAACTACTTCCGCTGCATTGCCGGCATCGACGAAAACGTTGGCAAGATTCTGAAGGCACTGGATCGACTGGGCCTTAGCCAGAACACGGTCGTAGTGTACACCAGCGACAACGGCTTTTATTTGGGTGAACACGGACTCGGGGACAAGCGAAGCGCCTACGATGAGAGTCTACGCATTCCGCTGATCATACGCGATCCTCGCACCTCTTCGAGGGGTACGCTTAGCGATGAGATCGTACTCAATATTGACATAGCACCAACGTTCCTAGATTTGGCGGGAGCAGAGGTACCGCAGGCCATGCAGGGCAAGAGTATCCAACCGTTGCTAGCGCGAACACCGACCTCCGAACCATTCCGGACCAGTTTCTTCTACGAGTATTTTTTTGAACGAGGTGGCAAGCCTCAATTGAACCAGGGAGCCGGGACGGTTCCAGGTGCAGGAGGTTACAACACGCCGACCACAACTGCCGTTCGAACTCTCACTCATAAGCTGATCAAGTACCAAGATCATCCCGAGTGGACTGAGCTTTTCGATTTGCGCAGCGATCCGTACGAGACAAGGAATTTGGTTTCCGATTTCGCTCAACACGATGTGCTACAACAACTGGAGGCCGAGTACGACCGATTGGCGCAGGTCGTTGATTACACATTGCCCGCCGGACTAGAGAAACCCTAGTGTGTTGTCCAACCTAAAAACTTGGGGTGGCAAACTTAGATGCACGACGCTCCGCGTCGTGATTCCTACGACCCGGAGCGTCGTACAACGAAGCCAAGAGGGCGCACCCAAAAATTAAGACTTGAAGGATTCCCTCAGATTGCCGTATATCGAACTAGTAGCGTCTCCAAGTTGCTCATCGTACGAGAGAATTCCGTGACGTTGCGCTCCAGCGTTTCTCCAGTAAACACATCCAAGACATCGGATGGTTGAGGCAGTCGAACCCGTCGCTCACCCTTACCATCTGCGTTGATAGCGAGGAAGCTGCGACTCGCATAGAGAGTGTCGTCGCGATTCTGAAACAGGTGCACTCCAGCTTGACGCGCTAGTCCACGAAGGAAGAGGGCAGGAAGCGCGGGGTTCAGAGTGTAGACGGAGCGCCAGTCCTTCATCTGCTTGAACGCCAGAGCGATCTCTGTTCGACCTTCCAGATGACCGAGAGGGACTGCCTGATGATCCTCCACGGAGAGCAAATGCAGCCAGACGTGTTCATGACCTATCGTTAAAGGGGTCTTGAGATCGAGGTCTGCGAGATTCATGCCAGCTTGATTCAGCGTAATTCTTGCCCGAACCCTTTCCGTTTTCTTTCCTCTTGCGATTTGAAAGCCGGTGAGCTCGCTCGCCGCTTTCTCAGATACCATTGCGCCGTTGAACAAACCTGGAGCATAGCACCAAAGAACGGTACGATTTTGATTCAGCACGGTACTACGGATGAGCTCGCGCTGTGCATCGGTCAAATGAAAGCAGTTCAAAAAAACCACCAGCTTGTAGCGAAGCATGTCGGCTAGTGCGAGATCATCGATGAGTATCGAGTCATGGGGCGCGCCCATCTTGGCCAACTGAACTTGGGCAGGGCGCAACGATTGCTGCAAGAGTCCACTTTCGAACGACGCATAACTGCACGACGTTTCGTCGGACACAACGAGAACTTCTGCGACGGAAGAGTTGTCGTAATGCTTTGACTCATCCAGCATTTTGTTCAATCTCGCTATTTCGGCCATGAGCATCGGATCGTCGAAATACCCGCCGTGAAGGTCGAAAAAGCTTTGGTAAACGCCGTTGCCCAGCACGAAACCCGCGCCGCGGCGATACTGCCAAATCGTTTGCTCTGGTGTTTGTGTGACGCCTAGTTCGATCCGGTACCGGTCTACCGTTGCTCGGTCTGGATTACCCTTGTTCATTTCGTCATAACGGAACGAGACTGTGTCGTTGTCGTGGTACCAGAGCTTGCCATGTAGACCGAGCGAGGTGATTGGGGCGCGGGCGTAATCCGCACCGCGGCCCAGCTCGCGGTCAAAGTAGCTAGCCGTCACCATCGCAAAATCGAGATGTTCGGAGCGAAGCAGCTTCGCTAGTGCATTGTGACCAAACTCCGGGTCGCCACCGAACTCGAACATGTAACAGTAGAACGCGCCCACCACTTTTTTGAAATCGCTCGCTTCTTTGGCAGCTCGTAAGAAAACCTCCATGGTGTCCGGAACAAGATCGTTATAGAACAGATACCAATCGATGACTTGCATCTCCGTCGCTGGGTCGCGAAAGGTACGTTCGCGCTCATGCTGACGCGCTTGTTGCGTAGGTATCATCGCAGTGTCAAATGTCACGTTTGCGTCATTCCAAGCGATGGCCAGCTCGACACTTGCTGGATACTTTGCACGCAACCATTCGCGAAACGCACTGAGGCAATGGCTGCTATAGTCGCTCAATTCATTCGAATGGATACTCCAGTGGTACCACTCCTCACTCATCAAGCCAGTTACCATATAGCCAAACAAACGATCGCCGTAATCGGATTGCTGCATGTGTTGGATGAGCCGCCGCAGCGCATTCGATGTATCCTCTCGCCACTTGGTCGAAGCAAGTGACGGAAATGCTTTTCCGCCTCGTTGATGCGTCACATCGGTCGAATAAGTGCGAGAGCCGTTGGAAAGCTCTTGACACTCGTCGAGATGAGCCTTTACCCACCATTCGGGAGTAGTCAGGTAGATTCGAGGTAGGATCCAAGCTTGAGGTTTGGCTTCCAAGACACGTTGTGCAATCTCGTCGATTTGAGTGAAGTCAAACGCATCTTGGCCTAACCATACGGCGTTTGCAAAGCCTGTTCCCAGATTTGTTGAAAAACAAAAGACGTCGCTACCCGCGTCCGCAAACTGCCGAAAGAATTTGGTCTGCGGTGCGTAAGTCTCGAACACCGGCTTCGTATAGGGCTGGTCGTTGAGGAAGAACTGAGGCCGTCCATGAAGTGCACGGACTGCCGTATGTGGGCCCCGAACTTCCTGCAATCCGGGAACTTCCTGAAAAAACGGGGAGGAATGAAGACTCTCCGCCGCAGTAACATACGGAACAGCGGCGCATGCGGTATGAACAATAAAATCTCTTCGAGTCAACATGCTTGCGTCACCGATTTCAATTGCCGGAATGGATCCTGTCCGAAATCTCCTTTGCTCAACAACAGCAAACCTACTTGCAGGAGCGTTTCGCTCGATGCAAAAGGGGTCAGAACGTCGCGAAAAATCATGGGTGCTATGCTACCTGACGGTAGGAACCGTGCTGCAGCCCATCGTCACCTTCCATCGGCAACGTCCCATCATCCTTGGTCGTAAGCTTGGTCATGATGTACTTGGCGGCCGTATTGCTGGCCCCCGGCTTAGCGAACTGCGACGCAAGCGAATGCAGGTTGCGGCGTTGTGTCATGCGGTATTCGTCATTCTGGATCAGTTTAGACATTTCCTCGCATACGTCCTGTATTGATTTTAATGCCGATTTCGAGGTGAGCTTGCCATGCGATAGGAACTCCGGCAAAACGAGCTTGTCGGTCATCAAATTGGGTAGCGACATGTGTTTGCATTTCACCAGCAATTTAGCCATCGCAAAAGTCGATTGACTGAGATGGTACATGACCACCGCTGGTTTGCCGCGGGCCATTAATTCTAAGGAGACGGAGCCACTCTTCATCAGCGAACAATCGCTTAGCTCAATAATCTCGCTCGTTTTTCCGGCGAAGAAATGGATCGGGAGCTTGGCATCCGAACCCTTCAATTGGGAGCGACACCACAGCGCATGGGAGTCTCTGACCGCAGCGACTAAAAACTGCGCCCGCGGGTGTTTTGCTGCCAGTTTGCGAATCACTTCCAATTGCAACGGCCAAATGTTGTGAACCTCATGATCTCGCGAGCCAGGCAATACGGCGACTTGCATCGATTTATTGTCTCGCCATTTTTCGACGAAGCGAAGATCGAGCGGTTGTTGCGCGACTGAATCGAAGAAGGGATGTCCAACGAAGGTCGCGTTCACCTTGCGAGCTTGAAACCATGGTGTCTCGAACGGCAGATTGCACAAAACATGGTCGACGTAGCGGCGCATCTTCCTCACCCGCCAACCGCCCCATGCCCACAACTGGGGAGGCAGATAATAAAAGACCGGCAGATTGTACTTCTTCGCCCGTTTGGCAATGTGCCAGTTAAACCCAGGAAAGTCGATCAGGATCACGCCATCGACTTCGCCTCGAGCGAAGCTCTGCTCCGCCAAGTCGGCGACCCGGAAGAACTGCCTTAGCTTCGGCAAAACTTCCGCAAAGCCCATCACGGCCAAACTGGTCAGGTCAAAATCGAGCTCCATCCCAGCTTGAATCATTCGACTTCCACCCAAGCCACGAAACTTGGACGAAGGAGAGATTTGCTCGATCGCTCGCATTAAATTGGAGGCGTGCAGATCTCCGCTTGGTTCGCCAGCGGAAAAGAACAGACGTTGTCCCATAAAGCACTCTGTGAAGTCTTGATTGGACATAGGGGTAAATTTGACGACACTCGAGCGGCGTCGCCCAAAAACAGTGTTCTCGATTTGATTTTTCGGTAGGCGAACCGCTGACGCCTAACTCTCTTTTGGGGTTATACGAGAAACAGGGCAAACGGGGCAAGACGAGCAGACCTTCGTATCGGTTGGGCAAAGTTTGCCGGAGTAGGCTAGCCGAGCGATTGGCCCCCTCGTTGGAATCGGTTAGCATGGATGCGAATTCAGCAGATTCCGATCCCCCTTTGTCAAGGATTGAACAACGTTGTCCGAACCGACGTCGCCAGCTACCGAAAACGAGCCGAAGATTCCGTTTACGATTCGCCGTGCTCATTTTGACGACTTGGATAACATTCAAGCTCTGTTGAAACCATTCGTCGAACAGCGCAAACTGCTTCGTCGAATGCAGTCTGAACTCATCTTGCTCATGGCCAATGGCTACGTCGCCGACGTCCAAGACGAAGTCGGCGGAACGAAAATCGTCGGTTTCTCAGCGGTCGAAATTTACTCTCGTAAGCTGGGTGAAATCCAGTGCTTGGCCGTAGCTGACGGGTACCAAGGGAACGGGATCGGAAGCGCTCTGGTCCGAGCATGTGTGGAACGCGCACGCGAGAAAGGCATTCTGGAGGTGATGGCCATCAGTGCCTCCGAAAGCTTCTTGCGCCAACTAGGATTTGACTATTCCCTACCTGAGCAAAAACGAGCGCTTTTTTGTCAACTGCATTCGCGAGACGAGATTTTCAAAGAGGAATAGAACTCTCTTTGCTGACTAGGCTCGCCCCACAATCACCAAACACATATCGTCTTCTTGGTCACAACCAACGATATGTTTTGTGACATGATCGATGATCTCCGAACCTGCTTTTTGAATATCGCCCGCGCAAGCCGCGACCTGCTGTCGAACTCGCTCGATCGAAAACTGGGCACCCTCTGCATTGGGAGCTTCGAAGATGCCATCGGTGTACAAGGTAAGCGATTCCCCGGGCTGTATTGCCACTTCGAACGTATCAAACGGGATGTCGGACATGATCCCCAAAGGAGGACCACCGACATCCGAGCCGGGCTCCTCGATACTCTTGTCTTGCATGAGCATAATCGGCGGCATGTGGCCGGCGATCACAATGTTTGCTTTGTGGGCAACATAGTCCAAAACGATGACAGCCATCGTTATGAATTTTTCGACTCCCAACGCAGTAATGCGATCATTGAGCGATGCCAGTGCTAACCGCGGATCGTTAATGGTTGCAAAGGCGAATCGAGCTTCAGCCGATAGCTTGGCCATGAACATTGCCGCTGCCACACCGTGGCCAACGACGTCGGCAATCACGATCGCGATGCGATTATTGTCGAGTTCAATGTAGTCGAAGTAATCGCCACCAATCTGTTGCGCCGGATTGTAGTACTGAAAGAACGAGTAGCCTGGAACCTTGGGAGCCTCACGAGGCAGGAATGCTTTTTGCACTTGGCTGGCCAACTCGAGATCCTGTTCGACCAATCTTTGTAAAACCATTTGTTCATGCAATTGGGCATTCTCGATCGCAATCCCCGCTTGGTTGGCAACGCCGACGAGGATTTCAAGATCCTTGCTTTCGAAGCCACCTTTTTGCTGAACCGTATCAATCTGGATAGCTCCGATCGGCTCCCCGTCGCTATTGAGCAGCGGCGCAACGATCATCGATCGAATTCGGAAATCGGCGATGCTTTGGCTTAACTCAAAACGGGCATCGCTACCGGCATCGAGCGATATAATCGCCTCTCTGGTCTGCATGACTTCGCGCAGTACAGTCCTCGAAACGCGAACCATCTCTTCTTGATCTGGTCGCCGTGTCTTGACCCAGCGAGGTTTGAGTTGACCCTCCGCATCGTTGAGGATGATGAATCCGCGATCCGCCTGAATGAAAATCGTAAACAAAGTATCGAGAACTTTGGGTAGCACGTCATCGAGCGCGACAGCTCTCCCTAGATTCTTCATGATTTCCAGAATGGCGGAAAGTTTTGCTTCCGGAGAAGCGCTTAGCTGCAAACCGTATTGGCTGCCGCGAACGTCGAGTTTGGCCGTCACGGAACGATTGGCGCTACCGTTCTCGCCGTCATCCACGATCATGATTCCCAGCGCAGATCCCTCCGGCGACGGGTTCGCGGTCAAGGCTGATTCTTCCGACTCCTCGTGAAAATTCAACTCGATATCGCAGATCCGAAGCGTATCTCCCTCCAGTAGCTTGGTCGGCTCATTGATCAGCCGACCGTTGACGAATGTTCCATTACGACTTTTGAGATCTTCGAGGATAAAGCTTGTCCCGCTTTTAGAAACCCTGGCATGCTGCCTCGAAACGGAACCACTCTCAAGAACGATATCGCAATCTGGATGACGTCCCATCACGTACTGGCTGTTTTCCAGGGGATAGCGACGCCCCATGGCAGGGCCGGTGACTGCATCCAAGTATGGCATAATGGTAATTCAAATTGGCTTCAGGAATTCAGTACGAAACACTACTATAGCTCGCCGACGAACGTTGAGCCACACCGAAACGACTTGTCGCAGCATCCAGGCCCTCGTTCCCTAACCTAGAACCGATCAGAAGACCGATTTGCAGTTTTTATCGTCCGATGCTATTTCGAGCTCGGGTAACCGGATTCGCACGCCGTTGCGGCTGAATACGATCGGTATCAACTCCTTCGACACCCCTGCATCGTAAGTCAAACCGTAGTACTTGTGCGCGGGTGCTGACAATCGTAATACCCAACGCAACATCTCGATTCGGACCGCCTGAAGCAAGGGCAAATCAGGCTGGCTAATGATCTCCTCTTCCCCTACTTCGACGATCCAACGCTCCGATGCAATATTGATTTTCCCTCGCCGCTGCAGGTCCTTGAGAGCGCCTCGAATATCGGTCTGCTCCATATAACCATAAGTAACGTTGACAGCGTAGATATCATTGCCCAGCTTGATGACTTCATACCGGTTTTCATCGTCGTAGGTAGAGCTCGAAATCTGGTTAATGTGAAACAACGTCACATGCGAAGGCAACACGCCGTACTTCTTCAGGAACACTCGCAGGGTTACCGGCGTGTAGTCGTCAAGCGTTCGTATCGGTTGCGAACACAGAAAGACCGCAGCCCGATCGCTTTCGACCAAGCGACGACGACCTTGGATTAGCGTCCTAGCCAACGGCAAGTTCTCATCGATCGCAATCTGAATTTCATCGACTTTTTCCCGCAACATAACCAGCCAATCAATTTTTTTCCCCTCGCGAAATCCGAAATCGTAGAACGCCTTAGCCATCTGCGATCGACCCCACTGCCAAGTGACCATGATCACGACCAGCACCGAAGCGATCGCGATTGGAAAGTAGCCACCGCTGGCAATCTTGGTCATGTTGCTAAAAAAGAAAAGAAGGTCGACCGCTAGAATCGGCCCGCAAATTCCAAAGACTTGCCAAGCCTTCCATTTCCAGCGGTAATAAGCAACGTATCCAAACATAATCGTTGTAATCCACATCGTTCCTGTCACTGCGATACCGTAGGCCGCCGCTAGATTGCTAGCCGTTCGAAAGGAGAGTGTGGCAAACACACAACCGATGAAGAGAGCCCAATTTACCGACGGTATGTAGACTTGGCCTTCGGCTTCGTGGCTGGTGTAACGCACCAATTGCCGTGGCGCAAAGCCTAATGCAATCGCCTGTTTCACAATCGAAAACATTCCCGTGATCAATGCCTGAGATGCTATAAATGCAGCGCAGGCCGCGATGCATAAATCGGCCACCGAAATGAAACTATTGAGTAGAACAGCTCCCTCGATCTGCGGAGCCATGGCAAAGAACGTATTGCCTCGAGGAGGAACCCCTTTCTCCAGTAAATATCCGACCTGCCCGGCATAGTTGATGAGCAAACACGGCATCACAAAATAGTACCAAGCCAACATGACCGGTCGTCTACCCGAATCTTTTGGATCGACACTCATTCCTTCACAACAGTGCTTGCCGGTCCGTCGCATGAAGTGCCCGATGTCCGCATACTTGGCTTCCCCTCCAGTTATGGCCAACACCACCACGCCAAAAATTGCAAAAAGACCGAGCAGCGGAAACGTTACGACAAAGCCGACGGCGTATGCTGGATTCACTGCATTGAATACCTGAGGGTTGCTGACAATCCATGGAAAGCCCTTGATCGCGATCCACGGAAACCAAACCAGCAGCATGAACCATCCAAAGAATCCACCGATCTTGCTGGTGCCCCGCCACTGGGGTTTGAACAACACAAACAAACTGATCAATGTGGCAACAATCGCCGCCTGCTCGCCCAATGGTTCGTACGCTCCCAACAGACTCATCGCAGGCGTAATGATTCCATCCGCCGCTAGCAAGCCTGCCGCCGATGCTACCAAAAAAGCGAGCAATCCCATTCCAAAGATCTTGCCCGTGTATCCACTCAGCAGTCCCCAAAGGGCAAAGTCTCCACCCTCGCCACGGTTGTCCGCTCGCATGATCAACAAATCGTACTTGACCGTCAAGAAAACAAGCGCCCAAAA
>Ga0335394_10003960_pt1 | contig 16863 bp, 15 predicted proteins | sample MAT03_FD_205741 | JGI IMG/M metagenome (GOLD analysis project Ga0335394, IMG submission 205741) | Freshwater microbial communities from Lake Fryxell liftoff mats and glacier meltwater in Antarctica - MAT-03 (spades assembly) (version 2) ... | reverse complement strand
GGTGAGTGTTGCACGCCCGAACCCGCCGAAATCGACCAAGCTCGATTGCCCAGCGCTCGACGTGATGACCGATTTGGCGCGCATCTACTCTGCGGTGATCACCCCAAGTTCTAGCCTCGACTCGGCGAACGCCTACATGATGCAACGCGGCGTACGGCTATTGCTCGTGCTCAATCCTGATCGCAGCCTCGCTGGCCTCATTACCTCGACTGACGTTTTGGGTGAAAAGCCACTACGCTTTGTGCAGGAGCGCCGCGTGCACCACGACCAAATCTTGGTGTCGGACATCATGACCCCGCTTGAACGTATCGACGCGATTTCATTGCGCGACTTGCAACACGCCAAGGTCGGCCATGTAATTGCAAGTCTGCGAGAATCAGGACGACAACATACCCTGGTAATCGAACAAGACGCGCGCGGGGCGACCGTTGTACGCGGCATTTTGTCGCGCTCGCAGATCGAGCGGCAATTGGGCACTATCATTCACTCGAGCGGCGTCGCGAAAAGCTTCGCTGAAATCGAGGCGCGCCTCGCGGCGAATTGAACGTATAGGAAATTCAACCCAGCAAGCCAAGTATTCCGGGCTCGGCGATGCTGGTCAAGCGGCACGTGCTGAGGCCTGACTCCAGGCGATGCGCTGATCGAAGACGAAGTCCGGAGCGGGCGGGGCGAGGGGGTCCGCGGGAAGCGCATTACACGCCGCGGCGTGGCTGGCGGCATCGTCCATTGCGGCCCACAGCGGCGGACCACGGGCCGGAGCGATGGCGGGTGGCGCGATCGGTTGGCCGAGGGCGAGGAGGATATCGCGCACCATTGCCGTCGCGGTGATGAAGGCGATGATGCGCATGTCGCCTCCACCATTGGTGGCAACGGAGCGGGAACACTTCGTCGATGCGGGCCAGCAGCACGGCCCACGCGTAGCGAGCGGCGCGGCGGTGGGCCGGTTCGTCGGCGGGCGGTGCCTGGTGGGCAGCGGGCGCGGCCGCAGCGCGCGGCACCGCCGGCACGGCGGGAGCGGTGACCGCGGCGCGCAGCGGCAAAACACGACGTCCCCTTTTTTTGCCGCACGCGCCGGGAACATGCGGCTCCAATGCGCCCGCCCCGCACGGCCCGCTACTCACCGCGGCGGTGGAGACGCTTTTCGGTTGATCGGGCGAAGGCGCTTCCAGGTGGTCGATACGATGTTCGGTCGATCCAGCGAGGTCGCTTCCAGGCGGTAGACGAGAGTTTCGGTCGATCTAGTTGCGAAGGCGCTTCCAAAGAGAGGGTTGCCAATGCCCCGACCCGCGAAGCGGCGCGGGGCGAGGCGCCTCCAGGCGGGCGCATTGGAGCCGTTTCGACCGGCGCGTGATAGCGAATATGGGTCGCGAAACGGCCCTAAGCCCGATCCATACGCGTGCTGCCGACGCCGTTTTGCATCCCGAATTTTCGCTCTCACGCGCCCGAGCGATAGCCTGCGGCGACCTAAGCCCGCCTGGAGGCGCCTCGCCCCACGCCGGGCCTCGACGAACCGTTCACCCCAACGATCCGGCGACCGCCGGACCCATCAGACCTGCACCCTGCTCCGCTACAGCTATGCGCTGATCCTTGGCCTGTGGCAGATGTCCCCCGCCGCGCAGGCCCATGGCGCCGGTTGCGCGCTGACGCAGGGCGATTCGCCATCGCCGGTGTTCGACTATTCCTATCCCGACGAACTCGATCGCGCATTGACCGCGTTGTGGGAAGGTACGGTGGGCCGCCGCCTCGCATCCGCGGTGCCGTCGCCGGAGGGACGTTCATGAGCGCCCGCGGATTCAGCTTGGGCTTAGCTGCAATCGTGACCGCAACGCTGCTGGCCGCATGCGGCACCAAGGAGCCGCCGGCGCCGATCGTGCGGCCGGTGCTGCTGACGCGCGTCACCGTCGGCACCGGTGCCGACACTGCTGTCTTCGCCGGCGAAGTGAAGCCGCGCCACGAAACCGACCTTGGCTTCCGCATTGCCGGCAAGGTGGCCGAGCGCTTCGTCGATACCGGTGCGCGCGTCCGCCGCGGGCAGGTGCTGGCACGGCTCGACCCGGCCGATGTCGGCCTGCAGGCCGACGCCGCGAGGGCGCAGGTCGCCGCGACGGAGACCGAGTACAAGTTCGCCCAGGCCGAGTACGACCGGTACCAGAACCTGTTCCGCGAAAAATTCATCAGTGCGTCAGCACTTGATGGCAGGCGCAACACCGTTGACGCCAACCGCGCGAAGTACGAACAGGCCAAGGCCAATCTTGCCGTCGCGCAGAACCAGTCGAGCTACGCCACGCTGGTGGCCAACGAAGATGGCTTGATCACCGCGGTCAATGTGGAACCGGGCCAGGTGGTCACCGTCGGCCAGGCCGTCGTGCGCCTGGCGCGCGAGACCGAGCGCGAGGTGCTGATCAGCGTGCCCGAGAACCGTCTGCGCGAACTCACCGGCGCAGGTCAACTGGTGGTCGCGTTGTGGGCCAATCCCGGCAAGCTCTATCAGGGCAAGGTGCGCGAAGTTTCGCCTTCCGTCGACGCCGCGACGCGGACCTTCGCTGCGCGCGTGTCCATCCTCGATGTGGGGCCCACACCTGCCTCGCGGCTATGGACTACGGCTTGCCCTCGGGGATGTCGCCGAACACGGCACCGTCCGCGGTGGACCAACCGAGCCGCAGGGTTACGCCGCGGGCATAATGAAGGGCACCCGGTTTTCGCGAAACCCGGGCGCTGGCAATGCCGAACGGGGTACGCAGGAAGACGCGAATGGTCGGGCCGGTGACGTCGACGCGTTCGACCGTCCCCGTGGTCTCGTTCTCGGCGGCGGCGCCGCCTTCGAGGATCGAAATGCTCTCCGGTCGCAACATCAACCGTACCAGCGGTCGCTGCGGCGCAGGTCCGCGCACCCGCGCGTGAACAAGGGGAACGTCGGCGGCAGGCGGGGCCAGCGTGACGATGTCGCCTTCGACGCGGACGACACGGGCAGTCCAAAGGTTGGACTCCCCCAGAAAATCCGCCACGAAGGCCGAGACGGGACGGTCGTACATCTCCGCCGACGGGCCGCATTGCTCAATCATCCCGTTGCGCATGATGGCGATCCGGTCGGACATCACCATCGCCTCTTCCTGATCGTGCGTCACGTACAGAACAGTGAGCCCCAGCGAGCGCTGCAGATTCTTGATTTCGCCTTGCATCTGTTCTCGCAGTTTCCGGTCCAGCGCGCCGAGTGGCTCGTCCATCAGCAGTACCGGCGGCTCGAAGACCAGCGCCCGTGCCAGCGCGACGCGCTGTTGCTGCCCGCCGCTCAATTGATCGACCCGCCGCGCGCCAAAGCCCGAGAGACCGACCATTTCCAGCGCTTTCTCGGCGCGGTTGCGCGCGTCCGCCCGCGGCACATGTCGCATCCGCAGCGGAAAGGCGATGTTCTCGGCGACGGTCATGTGCGAAAACAGCGCATAGCTCTGAAATACGACGCCCAGGTTGCGCTGCTCCGGCGGAATTCGTTCGATGGGGGTGCCCGCAATCAGGATCGATCCGGCATCGGGCTCGACAAAGCCGGCCACCATCATGAGGGTCGTTGTCTTGCCCGAGCCGCTGGCGCCGAGCAGCGTCACGAATTCGCCGGCGGCGATGGCAATGGAAACATCCGCGACGGCGACGTGTTCGCCGTAGCGCTTGACCAGTCCCGTCAGCGTCAGCGCAGCGCCCTTGGACACGCGGTATGGCCCCTCGACCTACCAGAAGCGCTGTTGCGCGCTGGTCAGTCGTTCCAGTCCGTCGGCGGTGACCAGCACCGACTCCTCGTAGTCGCCGAGATAGCCATCCTTGGTGATGGTGCGCTCGTAGTTCAGTACCATGTTGGGGACGATGAGGGTCTTGTCGCCGCGCGCCAGCCAGGGGGAGTCCCAACCGAGGCCGATCCCGTGCCCGAGAGCGGAAAACACGCCTTTGATGGGGAAGCCCATGTCCTCCTGTTTCTTCAACCCGGCGTCGCCGATCTCACCGGCGGTGGTGCCCGCGCGAGTGGCGGCGATGCCTGCCTCCACCGAAGCGATCGAAGCCTCGAACAGCTCGATCTGGCGCGTCGAAGCCGGCCCGATGGCCTTCGAGCGGGAGACGTCGAAGTAATAGCCGTCGACCACACCGGAAATGCCAAGCCGCAGCCACATGCCGTTTTCGAGAGGCTGCTTCGAGCCCCATGTCGGGAAGTTCGACTTCACGAGCACCGGGGCCTCGCCGCCACGGCCGGACGCCATGAACGAGTTGTAGAGCATGCCGCGGGCGGGTACGAGAACCTGCAGGCCGGCGGCCACGACGTCGCCGTGGGTGGCACCCGGCACTGCCGCAGCCATCATGGCTTCTATCATCCGCGAGCCGATGTGTGCTGAGCGCCGCAACAGGGCGATTTCCGCCGGTGACTTGACCGCGCGCAGCTGCGCCAAAATCTGCTCGGCATCGCGCCACTCCACGGAGGGCAGCGCCGCAGCGATCCGGTTATAGGTGGAGGAGGGCATGGCGTCGGCGCCGACGAGGCCTACCGGCCCGCGATCCAGGCCCGCCTTTCGCATCGCCTCTATCGTCTGCTCGACGATGAAATCGGTATAGACAATCTGATCGGCCGGCAGCGCGATGCGACCGTCGTTCGGCGAGTCGATGATCAGTGTCGGGTCGGCGCCGGTCGGCAGGATGAACGACGTGTGCGCGCGCGCCGACCAGTTTCCCGGAACATCCGGAATGAATGGGTATGGCGTATAGAAGTTTGTCAGGTAGTAGACGTCGGCATACCGGTCCAGCGTTCCGCCTCCGCGGGAAAATACCAGCAGTCCTTGCAGGCCGTCGCGCCGCGCGAGTTCGAGCGCCCGCTGTCGCCGTTGCGCAAATTCGGCGGGCTGGATGTTGCTGGATTCATTTGCTGCGAGCATGGTTGGTTTTCCCCGTGGCGATAAAATGGATGGCGACTACGATGCACGAAAACGCCAGCAGGATGCTGGATGCGGCGGCCACCGCCGGACTGATCTCGAAGCGGATGCCGTTCCACATCTGCACCGGAAGCGTGGTCGCGTCGATGCCGGACATGAACAACGCGACCACGACATCGTCGAACGATGTCAGGAACGCGAATGCCGCCCCGGCCACGATGCCCGGCCTGATGGCCGGCAACGTCACCAGGAAGAAGGCGCGAATCGGCGACGCCCCCAGGCTGCGGGCCGCGTTCTCGGTGCGCCAGTCCATTTTCTGCAGTGCGGCCGACACGTTGATCAGCACAAACGGCAATCCCAGGATTGCATGGGCAAGGCTGAGTCCGAAAATCGTGCCGCTGATTCCGATGCGGGCATACCCGCTGTAGAGTGCAATGGCCGTGACGATGCTGGGCATCATCAGCGGCAGCAGAAAGGTCATGGTGATCGGCGTGGCCAGGCGCTTCGACAACCGCATCACGCCGATACTGGCCATCGTTCCCAGGATGGTGGCCAGTACCGTCGCCCCGACTGCCACCATGAAGCTGTTGATGGCCGCGTTCTGCCACTGACCGCTGGTGAAGAACAGCTCGTACCAGCGCAGCGAGAATCCGACGGGAGGAAAGGAGATGAACTCTGCCGCGCTGAAGGAAATCGGCACCACGATGATCGTCGGGAGCAGCATGAAACAGCACACCGCGGCCACGACGGCATTTATCGCCAGGTCGACGACGCGGCGTTGCCTGGCTGCGCTCATCGGACTCCCCAGACCGCGCGCAAGCCGAACCAGCGGTCCCCGGTCCAGAACAACGCCAGGGTCGTGGCCACCAGCAGGAGCGACAACGCGCTGGCGAAGCCCCAGTTCAGCGAATAGTTGATGTTGAATTCGATCAGTTGCGCCAGGAATATGTCGCGTGTTCCGCCGAGGATTGCCGGGATGACGAAGAACCCGAGACTGACCGTGAACACCAGCACGAGCCCGGCCATGACTCCCGGCAATGTCAGCGGGAAATACACGTGCAGGAACACCGCCAGCGGCCGCGCCCCGAGGCTGCGTGCAGCGCGCAGTTGCTGCGGGTTTACTCGCATCATCGTGGCGGTGAGCGGCAGAATCAGGTACGGAAGCATGATCTGCACCATCCCGATCAGTGCCCCGGTCGAGTTGTGAACCAGACTCAACGGTTCGCTGACCAGCCCCCAATCGATTAGGAAGCTGTTCAGGACGCCTTTCGGGTTCAGGAGAACCAGCCACCCGTACGAACGGACGAGCAGATTCGTCCAGAATGGAATCAGGATGAAAGCGAGCAGGAGTGCACGGCCCCGCGGCCCCGCGTTTGCCAGGCGATACGCGACGGGGTAGCCCAGCAGCAGGCAGATGATCGCGGTAACGGCGCCCATGACCAGAGTGCGTTGCAGCACCTGGAGGTAGACCGGCTGGGAGAAGAGGCGTCCATAGTTGACCTCCACCCCCCCGTTCGCGGTGAAACTCAGAGCAAGCAGGGCCGCGATCGGCACCACAAAGAATGCGCCAAGCACAAGCAAGCCCGGCGCGAGGAGCGTCGCGGCCCCGAATCGATGAAACACCACGACGTTCCTGGTGGGCCGGCGATATCGCGTCAGCTTACGCGCCAGGCGGTCATCTGTTCCGTCGCGCTATCCGTGTTCTTCCCCCACCATGCCGCATCAAGCAGAACGTACTTGCCCTGTTGCTGCGGGCCGCCCGACAGCGTAACCGCACGCGCTTCCGGAATGGCCTTGAAGGCGGCCGGCACCACCGGCCCGTACGTATAGGCCAACGCGATCGCTGTCTGACCTTCCACGCTGAGCGCGTAGGCCATCAGCTTCATCGCCGCTTCACTGTTCTTCGCGCCCTTGAGGACGACCATCGTGGACCAGGTGAGAAGGCTTTGATTGTTCTGAACGGCGACAGGCGCCTTGTTTCCGATGGCCGCCAGGACACGACCATCCGAGACGAGACCCAGCTGGGCCTGGCCGTCCGTCATGTACTGCTCGGCCTGTGCCAGACCGTCGTACCAGAGGATATGGCTCTTGATCTGCGAAAGCTTCTTGAGCGCGCGGGGGATATCCAGCGGATACAGTTTGTCCGTCGACACGCCGTCCGCCATTAGCGCGGCTTCGAGCACGCCGCCGTGGGCGCGGGTGAAGAAGGCCCGCTTCCCGGGGTATTTCTTGAGGTCCCAGACGTCCGCCCAGTCCTTGGGGACGTCGGGCGACATCTTGGTGTTGTAGAACATGACCCGCGAGAACAACACCTGCGGTACCGAATACTCGGTCACCATGTCCTTGCCGGGCATGATCGGGGTCTTGTCGACGATCGAGAAGTTGATCTTTTCCAACAGGCCCTTGTCGGCGCCGATCCACTGGAAATCCGGCTGGACTTCGACCATGTCCCATTCCGGCCGGCCAGACTCGACCATCGACTGAATCTTGCCGTAGGTATTGCCGCTTGCCGTGACAACCTCGATCCCGGTCTTCGCGGTGAAGGGATCGAACCACGCCTTGCGCATGGCGGCTTCCCACGACCCGCCCCAGGTGCCGAAGACCACGCGCCCCTTGCCTTGAGCCCTGATCGCCGGCGCACCGAACGTCAGCGCTGCGGCTGCGCCACCTGCTGCCAAGACGCGCCGACGCGTCCACTTGGATGTTTCCATGATGTGTTTCTCTTGAAAAGGGCGGCTGGAGGATTGGCGCGGCTCGATTCTCCGACGCGCGCAATGTTGGCTGACACTTTTGCCGAACGTCCTTACCTTGCCACGTTGATCATAGTCGATTTACGGGCGGTGTCAACGATTTCACCGACACGATTGACCGTTAGGCGGAGCCAATGCAGGTGCGCGATCCGCGACACCGCGAACGGACCGCAATGTACGAGCGCCCGTGCAACTACGAGCGCCCGTGCAACCACGTCGAGTCGCGCAGTTCCTCATCATTTCGATACACTATGGCGCCAGGACGGCGGCGGGCCGGGCACCCGGGCCGGGTGCCGCGCTGCGCGGATTGGCCGTGACCGGCGACCGGAGCCCGCGTTGCGGTCGGGGGTGCCGTACCGGCACCATTATCCTTCACCCAGGACTGGCGCCCGATGACCTCGTACAGACCCGCTGCCCCCCGCAATTCGGGAATGCTGGCCGATTCGCTGTGGGCCGCCACCGCCTCGCCGCCGCCGCAGTTGCCGGTGCTCGAAGGCGAGGCCGCCTTCGACGTCGCGGTCGTCGGCGCCGGCTACACTGGGTTGTCCGCCGCCCTGCATCTCGCCGAACGGGGCGTGCGGGTGGCGGTTCTGGAGGCGGAAGAACCGGGGTGGGGTGCCTCGGGACGCAACGGGGGACAAGTCAACCCGGGCTTCAAGCTGCCGCGCGGCGATCTGCGGCGGCTGTTTGCGTCTGACGTCGCCGATCGGATGTACGACGTCGGGGCGGACGCGCCCAGGTTCCTGTTCGATCTCGTCCGCCGAACGGGCATCGAATGCGCTGCGGCGCAGACCGGCACCTACCGGCTGGCTCATTCCGCGCCGGCGCTGCGCGCGCTGCAGGGGGCGGCCGAGACGCTCGCCGGCGAGGGAACACCGATGCGACAGCTCGACCGGCAGGCGATCTCCGGCGAGATCGGCGCCATCGGCTATCTCGGCGGTTTCCTCGATGCGCGAGGCGGCAACGTGCATCCGCTTGACTACGTGCGCGGCCTGGCCCGCGCCGCCATCGCCCGCGGCGCCGCCATCTACATTGGCGCTCAGGTCGGGACGCTGCAGCGGGAAGCCGGACGCTGGCGCGTGCGCACGCGCGGCGGCTCCGTCCGCGCGGATTCGGTGATTGTCGGCACCAACGGCTACACCGACGGATTGTGGCCAGGACTCGCCGCGTCGCTGCTCCCGGTCCTGAGCTTCCAGATCGCCACGGCGCCGCTGGGCGCGGCGGACGCACGCGCCATCCTGCCGGGAAGGCAGGCGGTCTACGACTCGCGCCGGCTGGTCCTGTACTTCCGGCGCTCGCCCGACGACCGCATCGTGCTCGGTGGGCGTGCCTCGTTCACCGTCGCCCATCGCACCGCGGACTATGGTGTGCTGCGCCGCGTGCTGACGGGTCTCTATCCCGCGCTGGCGGCGGTGCCGATCGACTATCGCTGGGCTGGGCGCGTCGCGATCACCCGGGACTTCCTGCCGCATCTGCACGAGCCCGCGCCCGGGCTCTTCGTCGCGGTCGGCTACAACGGCCGCGGGGTCGCGATGGCGACCCGGATGGGAGCGCTGCTCGCGGACGTCGCCTGCCGGCAGGACGACGTTCCATTTCCGGTCACGCCGATCCGGGGGATACCCCTGCACGCGTTCCGCCAGCCGGTACTGCATGTCGCGATGCTCTACCAGAGCGCCATGGATTCGCTTGGCCGTTGAGCGCGCGGCCGCACCGGCCTGGTTCGAGCACAGGACCCGTCAGACCAGCACGCGCTTGATGCCGCCGTTGTTGGCGCTTGTCACGTAATTCTGCAGCCAGTCCCAGCTTAGGATCCGCTTCGCCAGCTCGACCACGATGTAGTCGGCCTCGGTGCCGGCGTCGTCGGCGAAGCGCGACAGCCCCTGCAGGCACGACGGGCAGGAGGTGAGGATCTTCACTTTGCCAGTGAAATGCGCGCCCTCGGCGCCGACCGCGCGCACCGCTGCCGCGCCCTTGCGCATCTCCTCCTCCTTGCGAAAGCGCACCTGCGTCGAGATGTCCGGCCGCGTGGTCGCCAACGTCCCCGACTCGCCGCAGCAGCGCTCGCCCAGTTTGACCTGCGCGCCCATCAGCTCCTTGATCACCGCCAGCGGCTTGTACGTCTTCATCGGCGAGAGGCAGCGGTCGTGGTACAAGTAGCGCACGCCCGCGACGTCGCCCTGCCGCACGCCCTTCTCGAGCAGGTACTCGTGGATGTCGAGCAGGCGGCAGCCGGGGAAGATCTTTCCGAACTCGTATTTCTCCAGCTGGTCCATGCAGGTGCCGCACGACACCACAACGGTCCGGATGTCGAGGTAATTTAGCCTGTTGGCCAGGCGGTGGAAGAGCACGCGGTTGTCGGTGATGATCTTCTGTCCCGTCTGCGGGTAGCCGCAGCACAGGTAGCCCGGCGGCAGCACGCACTGCGCGCCCAGGTGACAGAGCATCGCCTGCGTGGCGAGTCCCACCTGCGAGAACAGCCGCTTCGAGCTGCAGCCGGGGAAATAGAACCCCGCGTCGGAGTCGTCGGTCACCTTGCGCGGGTCGCGGATGATCGGGACGATCGCGTCGTCCTCGATGTCGAGCAGCGCGCGCGCCGTCCGCTTTGGCAGCCCGCCGGGCATCGGCTTGTTGATGAAATGGATCACCTGCGCCTTCGCCGGCGGCTTGCCGGTCGCCGCCGGCGGCCGCCGCGTCTGCGCCTGCGCCTGCGCGAGGCCGAAGCACTTCCCCATGGCGTATCCCAGCCGCTGCGCCTTGGATCATCAGGCGCTTGGTCACCTTGATCGTGGCGGGGTCGGTGGCGTTGAGGAAGAACATCGCCGCCGCCATGCCGGGATTCCACTTCTTCTTGCCCTCACGGGTGAGCAGGTTGCGCTTCGCGATCGACACGTCGCCGAAATCGATGTGCACCGGGCACGCGCTCTTGCGACAGCAGTCTCCGAGTCCCGGCGCGAAGCGGATCCTCGCGACCCGCCGGGCGGAGTAAATCGCGCACGGCGGCAACGATAAGCCGAGGAGCGCGACTTTGCGCTCGCGGCCCATCAAGTGCCGCGGATCTTTCACTTGACAACGATTTTGCGCCAGCGCCGGGCGAAATCTTGAGCGCGTGTCTCGCCGAGGGCGAGGAGGATATCGCGCACCACTGCCGTCTCGGTGATGAACGCGATGATGCGCATGTCTCGCGCTACGTCCGGCCGTCGGCATCCTGTCGCTGCGGGGCCACGCACGCGACGCCCAATTCCTGGCCGCGGCGGAACCCGCGCTCGGCGCGGCCCTGCCAGCGGACATCGGCGCCGTCGCCGCCACGCCCGGCGGCCAGGTGTTCGCGCTGAGCCCCAGCGAATGGTGGCTCGTCAGCAGCGGCACCCCCGTAGCCGAACTGTCGGCGCTGCGCACCGTCGACCTGTCCGAAGGGCGCACGGTGATGCGCCTCGCCGGCCCGCGCGCGCGGGACGTGCTGGCCAAGGGCTGCGGCCTCAACCTGCATCCGTCCGTTTTTGCCGCCGGCCGCTGCACCCAGACGTCGGTCACGCACATCGGCTGCGTGCTCCACCACGTGGACGCAACGACTTGGGACTTCTACGTGCCGCGCAGCTACGCGCGCCATTTCTGGGAATGGCTGACCGACGCCGCCTCCGAATTCGGCAGCGAAGTCCTCGAACCGCTCGCCTGACGGTACGGCCGTATAATTTCGCGGTCGCGCCGGGTTTTACGAACCCGGCGTTTTCCATTCCCTTCCTATTTCTCCAGGAGCCCGCATGTCCGCTCGCGCCTCGCGCTGGATGACCGCATTGCTGTTCGTCGCCACGGGCGTCGGCGTTCAGATACGACACGATCCGCGATTTCACGCCGATCGGCATCGCCGTCGACGTGCCCACGACCCAGTCATGCATCCGTCGCCGCCGGTGAAGAACGTGAAGGAACTGATCGCCTTCGCGAACGCACGCCCGGGCCAGCTCAACTACGCCACCGCCGGCCGCGGCACCAACGGCCACCTCGCGGGCGAACTGCTGAATTCGATGACCGGCCTCACGCTCGAGCACATCGCCTACAAGGGCGCGGCCCCCGCGCTGATCGATCTGCTCGCCGGGCACGTGCACATGGAATTCACCGCGATGCCCTTCGTCGTGCCGTACGTTCGCGCAAACCGCCTGCGCATGCTGGCGCAGACCGGCGAGAAGCGTTCGCGCGCCGCTGCGGACGTGCCAACGATGCGGGAGGCCGGGCTGCCCGGCTTCCTCTCGTTTCGACGAGCTACGGCTTCGTGGCGCCGGCCGGCACGCCGCGGCCCGTCATCGACCGGGTCAGCGACTCCCTGAAGTTCTCCCTCGCGCAGCCGGACGTGCGCAGCGCGCTCAGCAAGGGCGGCGCCGATCCCGTGGGTGGCAGGCCCGAGGAGTTCGACGCCTTCATCAAGAGCGAGATCCCGAAGTGGATCAAGGTCGCCAAGCAGGCGGGCATCACGCCAGAGCAAACCACCGCCTGGGCGTAAAATAATGCACCTGCTCATCCCTCATCCCTCATCCCTCATCCCTGAAATATGAAACCCTTCGAGTGGCAGTTCCCGTATCCGTCCCAGCGCATGCCCGTCCTCGCCCGCAACTGCGTGGCGACGTCCCAGCCGCTCGCCGCGCAGGCCGGCCTGGCCATGCTGCACAAGGGCGGCAGCGCCGTGGATGCAATCCTTGCTACCGCGATTTCGCTGACGGTGCTGGAACCGACCTCGAACGGTATCGGCTCCGACGCCTTCGCCATCCTGTGGGACGGCAAGCAGCTCGTCGGCCTTAACGCCTCGGGCCGTTCGCCCGCCGCCTGGACGCCGGAGTACTTCAAGGATGCGAAGACGATGCCGCAGCGCGGCTGGAACGCCGTTACCGTGCCGGGGTGCGTGTCCGCCTGGGCGACGCTGCACGCCAAATACGGCAAGCTGCCTTTCGCCGACCTGTTCGAACCGGCGATCCGTTACGCGCGCAATGGCTACATGGTCTCGCCCACCATCTCCTGTCTGTGGGCCAACCAGGTGCCGGACCTGAAAGACCAGCCCGGCTTCGCCCAGGCCTTCATGCCCTACGGCCGCGCGCCCGCCGCCGGCGAGAAGTTTACCTTCGCCGACCAGGCGAAAACCCTGGAACTGATCGCCAAGACCAAAGGCGAGGCGTTCTACAAGGGCGAGCTGGCCGAGAAGATGGCCGCCCACTCGAAGGCCAACGGCGGCGCGATGACCGTCGCCGACCTCGCCGCGCAGCAATGCGACTGGGTCGATCCCATCGGCATCGACTACCGCGGCACCACGCTGCATGAAATTCCGCCGAACGGCCAGGGCATCGCCGCGCTGATGGCGCTGGGCATGCTGGAAAACTTCGACGTCGCCGGCATGCAGGTCGACTCCGCCGACTACTACCACCTGCAGATCGAAGCGATGAAGATCGCCTTCGCCGACCTCTACGAATTCGTTTCGGATTCGAGCACGATGCGGGTGAAGCCCTCCGAGATGCTCGACAAGGCCTACCTCAAGAGCCGCGCGAAGCTGATCGACATGAAGAAAGCCGGCACGCCGGTCTTCGGCACGCCCTCCACCGGCGGCACCGTGTACCTGACGGCGGCGGATGAGAGCGGGATGATGATCTCCTACATCCAGTCCAACTACAAAGGCTTCGGTTCCGGCGTTGTCGTGCCGGGCACGGGCATCTCGCTGCAGAACCGCGGCTACGGCTTCGTGCTGAAGCCCGGGCACGCCAACATCGTCGCGCCGAAGAAGCGCCCCTTCCAGACCATCATCCCCGGTTTCCTCACCCGCGGCGGCCAGCCGTTGATGAGCTTCGGCGTGATGGGCGGCTCCATGCAGGCGCAGGGTCACGCACAGGTCACCTCGCGGCTGGTGGACCACCAGCAGAACCCGCAGGCCGCATCCGACGCTCCGCGCTGGCGCGTGGACATCGGCGTCAAGGTCGGCATCGAATACGGTGTGCCGGCGGAGATCGTGGCCGACCTGCGCGCGCGCGGCCACGACATGCCGCAGGCGGACCGCTGGTCCACCGACTTCGGCCGCGCCCAACTCATCTACAAACTCGACGACGGCTACTTCGCCGCCTCGGAGCGGCGCACCGACGGACAGGCGGTGGGGTTTTAGGAGGGAAACGGCCATGTCCGAACACAAGGCAATGCTCACGTGAAGGAAAGGAAATTCAACCCAGCAAGCCAAGTATTCCGGGCTCGGTGGTGCTGGTCAAGCGGCGAGCGGGCGCCGAAGACCGACTGTCTGCGCGGTGCCGAGGCAGATTCCCGGGCCGATCGCGCCGGCAACACAGCGCTGCCGGGCCGACGGCGGGCGGTAGGCCGCGGCGGGCGCGAGTCGTTCTCACGCCGCGCCATGGTGGCACGCGCGGAGGCCTGACTACCAGGCGATGCGCTGATCGAAGACGAAGTCCGGTGCGGGTGCGGCGAGGGTGCCGCGGGGAGCGCATCACTCGCCGCAGCGTAGCTGGCGGCAGCGGGTCGACAGTTGCACCTGACGCCGCAGACGATCCACGGGCCGGAGCGAGGGTGGGTGGCGCAATCGGCTCGCTTAAGGGCGAGGAGGATATCGCGCACTACGGCCGTCTCGGTGATGAAGGCGATGATGCGCATGTCGCCTCTACAATTGGGGCAACGGAGCGGGAACACGTCGTCGATGCGAGCCAGCAGTACGGCCCACGCGTAGCGAGCGGCGCGGCGGTGGAATGGTTCGTCGGCGGGCGGTGTCTGGTGGGCAGTGGGCGCGACCGCAGCGAGCGGCACCGCCGGCACGGCGAGAGCGGTGACCGCGGCGCGCAGCGGCAAAACACGACCTCCCTATTTTTTGCCGCACGCGCCGGGAACATGCGGCTCCAATGCGCCCGCCCCGCACGGCCCCCCACTCCCCGCGGCGGTGGAGACGATTTTCAGTTGATCTGGCGAAGGCGCGTCCAGGCGGTGGACACGACTTTCGGTCGATTCAGGTAGGACACTCCCCAAGAGTGGGGTGCCAATGCCACGGGCCGCGAAGCGGCGCGGGGCGAGGGGCCTCCAGGCGGGCGCATTGGAGCCGTTCCGACCGGCGCGTGACAGCGAAAATGGGTGGCGAAACGGCCCTGTGCTCGACCTATTCGCGTGTTGCCGACGCCGTTTTGCATCCCGAATTTTCGCTCTCACGCGCCCGAGCGATAGCCTGCGGCGACCTAAGCCCGCCTGGAGGCGCCACGCCCCACGCCGGGCCTCGACGAACAGTTCAGCCCAACGATCCGGAGACCCCCCATCAGACCTGCACCCTATTGACAACTGACCCACGGTCACTTACGCTTCGATATCAAGTGACTGGCGGTCATTTAGAGACTGTTCAAGGGACAAGACATGGTCATCCGGCAACGGGCCATACAGGCCGAAGACAAGCAGGAGCGGCATCACGCCATTCTCGACGCGGCCGAGCGATTACTGCTGCGCGCACCGGATCGCGTCGCCAATGTCGCCGAGGTGGCCGACGAGGCCGGCCTCGCCAAAGGCACGGTCTATCTCTACTTCCCCAGCAAGGAAGAATTGCTGCTGGCCGTCCACGAGCGCAACATCGACGGCTACTTTCGGGCGCTGATCGAGCGCCTGCAAAGCGACAAGCCCGCCGCCATCGGCGACGTGCTGGCGCTCACGCATGAACACATGGTCGATCCTCCGCTGTTCCTGCCGCTGGCCGCGCGCTGCTTCGGCCAGATGGGCCAAAGCATGCCGCCCGATGCGGGCATCGCGTTCAAGCAGCGGATGGCGCAGCGCCTGCAGGCGGCCGGCGCCGGCCTCGAGCGGCACTTCCCGGAACTTGAAGTCGGTGGTGGACTGGCACTGCTCCGCTACAGCTATGCGCTGATCCTTGGCCTGTGGCAGATGTCCCCCGCCGCGCAGGCCCATGGCGCCGGTTGCGCGCTGACGCAGGGCGATTCGCCATCGCCGGTGTTCGACTATTCCTATCCCGACGAACTCGATCGCGCATTGACCGCGTTGTGGGAAGGTACGGTGGGCCGCCGCCTCGCATCCGCGGTGCCGTCGCCGGAGGGACGTTCATGAGCGCCCGCGGATTCAGCTTGGGCTTAGCTGCAATCGTGACCGCAACGCTGCTGGCCGCATGCGGCACCAAGGAGCCGCCGGCGCCGATCGTGCGGCCGGTGCTGCTGACGCGCGTCACCGTCGGCACCGGTGCCGACACTGCTGTCTTCGCCGGCGAAGTGAAGCCGCGCCACGAAACCGACCTTGGCTTCCGCATTGCCGGCAAGGTGGCCGAGCGCTTCGTCGATACCGGTGCGCGCGTCCGCCGCGGGCAGGTGCTGGCACGGCTCGACCCGGCCGATGTCGGCCTGCAGGCCGACGCCGCGAGGGCGCAGGTCGCCGCGACGGAGACCGAGTACAAGTTCGCCCAGGCCGAGTACGACCGGTACCAGAACCTGTTCCGCGAAAAATTCATCAGTGCGTCAGCACTTGATGGCAGGCGCAACACCGTTGACGCCAACCGCGCGAAGTACGAACAGGCCAAGGCCAATCTTGCCGTCGCGCAGAACCAGTCGAGCTACGCCACGCTGGTGGCCAACGAAGATGGCTTGATCACCGCGGTCAATGTGGAACCGGGCCAGGTGGTCACCGTCGGCCAGGCCGTCGTGCGCCTGGCGCGCGAGACCGAGCGCGAGGTGCTGATCAGCGTGCCCGAGAACCGTCTGCGCGAACTCACCGGCGCAGGTCAACTGGTGGTCGCGTTGTGGGCCAATCCCGGCAAGCTCTATCAGGGCAAGGTGCGCGAAGTTTCGCCTTCCGTCGACGCCGCGACGCGGACCTTCGCTGCGCGCGTGTCCATCCTCGATGCCGATCCATCGGTCCAATGGGGCATGACCGCGAATGTCGGCGTCGTGAATGCCACCGCCATGCCCACCGCGGTGCTGCCGCTGACGTCGATCTACCAGAAGGATGGCAAGCCCGCCGTGTGGCGCTATGCCCAGGACACGCACCAGGTCAGCCTCGTGCCCGTGACCGTCGCCCAGTATCGCGAAGATGGCGTGGTCGTCACGTCGGGACTCGCCGATGGCGACATCATCGTCGCGGCCGGTGTGCACAAGCTGCAGCCGGGGCAGATGGTGCGGCCGTACGAAGGTGGCGCGCTGCCGAAGCCGTCAAGCGTGCCCACGATGGACGGTCCGCGCGATGCATCCGCACCGCCGGCC
>Ga0335394_10003950_pt1 | contig 16879 bp, 20 predicted proteins | sample MAT03_FD_205741 | JGI IMG/M metagenome (GOLD analysis project Ga0335394, IMG submission 205741) | Freshwater microbial communities from Lake Fryxell liftoff mats and glacier meltwater in Antarctica - MAT-03 (spades assembly) (version 2) ... | reverse complement strand
GAACACGACCGACAGCAGGTCTAGCATCACGCGGAAGGTACGCGAAATGCCGTATTTGGATTGCCCGAACCGCCGCGCGTGGTGGCTGACCACCATTTCGTCGATGCGCGATGTCGGCGCGACGCTGGCGACCAGCGCGGGTGTAAAGCGATGCATGCCGCCCATGATCCTGACCTGCCGAAGGATGGCCGTGCGGTAGAGCTTCAGCCCGCAGCCATAGTCGTGCACCCTGACGCCGGTGACCTTGCGGATCAGCGCGTTGGCGGCCCACGAAGGTATGAGCCGCAGCATGAGGCCGTCCTGCCGCTCCTTGCGCCAGCCGCACAGGAGATCGAGCCGGTTCTCCTCCAGATGTGCGATCATGGTGGGGATGTCGCGCGGATCGTTCTGCAGGTCGCCGTCCAGTGTTGCGAGCAACCGCCCCCGCGCCACATCGATGCCGGCCTGGAGTGCTGCCGCCTGACCGAAGTTGCGCTGCAGTTCGATGATCCTGAGATTGAGGCCGACACGCGAAAATTCACTGCGGGCATTTGCAAGTGTCGCATCGGTCGAGCCGTCGTCGACGATGATCAGTTCCCACGGCTTGTCATAATCCTTGAGCGCGTCGCATATCTGTTCGACCAGCGGCGCGATGCTTCGCTCCTCGTTGCGCACGGGCACGAGAACCGATAGGTCAATTGCAGGTCCCGCCTCCTCGTCGAGACGTTGCAAGGATTGCGACTGCAACACGTCAATCTGCTCCTGAAAGATGAGGTCGGCGAAGCGCCGGATCCTAGACATACTGTATCAGACAATCGCGGACTGGATATGGCCGAGGGCGGAACCGAGCGGGGTTGGACCGGACGCAACCGGATCGCGCTGCTCTGCGCGACCCTGGTGCTGGCTTATGCTGCGCTCGTGCAATGGGCATGGGGCTGGCCGGCCATCCTGGACGGCTGGCGGCAGGTAGGTTTCGCCAAGGTGATGCTGGCGCTCGCCCTGCTGGTCGCTACCTATTTCGTTCGCACCCACCGCATCCAGGACTATTTTCCGCGCGAGACGAAAGGTTGCTTCGTGCGGCTCTTCCGGGTCACGCAGGTCCACAACATCCTCAACATCATGCTGCCGTTCAGGACCGGCGAGACGAGCTTTCCGCTGCTGATGCGTTCGGAATTCGGGATACCGCTGGCGCACGGCACGTCCGCGCTGATGGTGCTGAGGCTGCTCGACCTCCACGCGCTGCTCGCCGCAGCCGGCATCGGCCTGGTGCTGCAGGCGGGTCATAGTGCAGTCGCTTGGTTGGCCTGGCTTGCCTTCCTGCTTGCCCCGCTTGCGCTGTTTCCGTTGCGCGGGCGGCTGCTTTCCGCCGGGCGCAAGCGCCTCGGGCCAAGGCTGGACAGAATCGTCGATGAAATACGCGACGGCATTCCGGGCGATCGCGGGATCTTCCTGCGCGCCTGGGCACTCACCGTATTCAACTGGGGCGTAAAGATCCTGGTGCTGGCATGGGTGCTCGGCCTGATGGGTGTCGGTCCGGTGGTCGCCCGTTTCGGCGGGGCGCTGGGCGGCGAGCTTTCGTCGGTGCTTCCGGTGCATGCCCCCGCGGGCGTCGGCACCTATCCGGCTGGCATTGCAGCCGGCGCGGCGGCTTTTGGCGCCGACGCAAGCGCTGCGTCACTCGAGCTTCTCGCCCGGGCGGCGATCAATGCCCATCTGCTCACCGTGGTCGCGGCACTTGCGGGTCTCGCCCTCGGGCTGCTGATCCTGGCATTTGCGGGCGAAAGCGAGCGGCATGGCGATGGTCGCCAAGGCTGACTACCGGTTGCACTTTGCCTCGCTCGCTGCTAAGAGCCCGCGTCCATAACCGTCCGGCAGGGCATGCCGTGGCGGTTTTTAATGCTTTTCGGGACTGGTCTCCCGAAGAACAACAACAGGGGCGTTCGGTCCCGAAGGAGTAGCAAAATGCCCAAGATGAAGACCAAGTCGGCCGCCAAGAAGCGGTTCAAGATCACGGCCACGGGCAAGGTCCTGTCGGCTGCCGCGGGCAAGCGCCACGGCATGATCAAGCGTTCCAACAAGTTCATTCGCAATGCCCGCGGCACCATGGTTCTCGCAGAACCGGACGGCAAGAAGGTCATCAAGAATTTTCTGCCGAACGGCCTCTAGGCCCGGCTCAGGAACCAATAAGGAGATCATGACATGGCACGCGTAAAGAGAGGCGTCACCTCGCACGCCAAGCACAAGAAGGTCCTGAAAGCCGCCAAGGGTTTTTATGGCCGCCGCAAGAACACCATCCGCACAGCCAAGGCGGCCGTCGACAAGTCGCTGCAGTATGCCTATCGCGACCGCAAGAACCGCAAGCGCAATTTCCGCGCGCTCTGGATCCAGCGCATCAATGCCGCCACCCATGAGCACGACCTGACCTACGGCCGGTTCATCGACGGCCTCAACAAGTCGGGCATCGAGATCGACCGCAAGGTCCTGTCGGACCTGGCGATTCACGAACCGCAGGCTTTCGCCGCTCTCGTGGCCAAGGCCAAGGTGGCGCTGGAATACCTGAAGAACACCACGCCGAATGCTTTTGAAAGCGCAGTGGCCTAGAGCATTTTCCAGCGGGTTGCGAAGCAATCCCGCGTTGGACAAATGCGGCTAGGAAAACTTGCGAGGAGCATGATCTTTATCCGAAAAGTCTGCAACTTTTCGGGATCATGCTCGAAGCCAGCGCTTCCCAAACGTTCGACATTTGATATTGGGAAACCCGCGCTGGCAGGGCTGGCGCGGGTTTTTCTTTGAGCCTGCCTCCGAGAACGACGATGAGCGAAATGGAAACACTCGAAAATTCCCTGATGGCCGAGATCGCGGCAGCCGCCGACGAGCAGGCGATCGAGGCCGTGCGGGTCGCGGTCCTCGGCAAGAAGGGCTCGGTGTCGGAACTCCTGAAGACGCTTGGCGCGATGTCACCGGACGAGCGCCAGGTGAAGGGCCCTGCGATCAACGGACTGAAGAACCGCGTCACCGATGCGCTCGGCGCCCGCAAGGCGGAACTCAGGGATGTGGCGATAACGGCGCGCCTCGCTGCCGAGACGCTGGACGTGACGCTGCCGGTGAGGCAGTCGCCCGCCGAGCGCGGCCGCATTCATCCGATCAGCCAGGTGATCGACGAGATCGCGGCGATCTTCGGCGACCTCGGCTTCGCCATTGCCGAAGGGCCAGACATCGAGACCGACCACTACAATTTCACCGCGCTGAATTTTCCGGAGGGTCACCCGGCGCGCGAAATGCACGACACGTTCTTCTTCCAGCCTGACGAGAAGGGCGAGCGCAAGCTTCTGCGCACGCACACCTCGCCGGTGCAGATCCGCACCATGGAGACGCAGAAGCCGCCGATCCGCATCGTCATCCCGGGAAAAACCTACCGGCAGGACAGCGACGCCACGCATTCGCCGATGTTCCATCAGGTCGAGGGATTGGTGATCGACAGGTCGGCCAACGTCGCCAACATGAAGTGGGTGCTGAACGAGTTCTGCAAGGCGTTCTTCGAGGTGCCGCAGGTCAACATGCGCTTCCGGCCGAGCTTCTTCCCGTTCACCGAGCCGTCGCTCGAGGTCGACATCCAGTGCGACCGATCGCGGCCGGGCGAGGTGCGTTTCGGCGAAGGCAGCGACTGGATGGAGATTCTCGGCTGCGGCATGGTGCATCCCAACGTCTTGCGCCATGGCGGGCTCGATCCCGACGAATACCAGGGGTTTGCCTGGGGCATGGGCATCGACCGCATCGCCATGCTGAAATACGGCATGCCTGACCTGCGTGCCTTCTTCGACGCCGACGTGCGCTGGCTGCAGCACTACGGCTTCCGCCCGCTCGACATGCCGACCCTGTTCGGAGGGTTGAGCAGCTAGCGATGCCGACGGTACTTCGCAAATACGGCATACGGTTCCATTTCTACGGTTCCGACATGCAGGAGCCGCCTCATATCCATGCGTCCGGCCATGGCGGCAAGGCCAAGGTGTGGCTGGAAACGGTCGAGTTTGAGGAACAGCAAGGCTTCAAGGCTTCCGACATTAAGCGTATCCTTGAGGTCGTGAACGAACACAGGAACGAAATTCTGGAGGCTTGGGATGATTTCTTCCGCTCCATATCCTGAGAATGAGCGCCCCGTGCAAGCGTGGTGCGACTATACCCAACTTCACGTGCGGCTTACGGACGGCCGCGAGGTCGTCACGCCGCTATGGTGGTACCCACGGCTGCTCAATGCATCGGCTGCCGAACGCAACAATGTTGAGCTCATGCTGGATGGTGTGCACTGGCCCGACGTGGATGAAGACTTGTCGATCCGCGGTATGCTGACTGGCTGGAAGTATCCAAATGCCGTCAATCCAGCGATCGCAGCCGAATAGATGCCAGACGTCAACACCCACACCGGCGGATGCCGCTGCGGCGCGGTGCGGTTCGAGGCTTCGGCCGAGCCGAATCACGTCAGCTATTGCCATTGCGCCGACTGCCGCAAGGCGACCGGAGCGCCGGTGTCGGCATTCGTCGGCTTCCTGGCGGACGCGGTTTCGCTCACCGGCGACGCGCTGAAGAACTTCGACAACGGACCGGTGACGCGCAGCTTCTGCGGCGTCTGCGGTTCGCCCATCGCCTATGCCGACGAGCGCATCGGCGAGACGGTCTATTTCATGCTCGGCGCAATGGACGCGCCCGAGAATTACAAGCCGACGCTGCACGCCTTTGTGCGCGAGCAACTGCCCTACCTGCACATGCCGGACGGGCTGCCGCGCCAAGTCGGGACCAGCGTGCCGAGACCTGACGGGACCCAATCATGAAGCTGACCCTTTCCTGGCTAAAGGATCATCTGGAGACCGACGCCTCGCTTGGCGAGATCGTCGAGCGGCTGACCTCCATCGGCCTCGAGGTCGAGCATGTCGACGACAAGTCCGGCCTGAAGCCGTTCGTCATCGCCAAGGTGCTGACGGCGGTTCAGCATCCCGACGCCGACCGGCTGCGCGTGCTGACGGTGGTTACCGGCGACGGCAAGCCGCCCGTCCAGGTCGTGTGCGGGGCGCCCAATGCACGCGCGGGTCTGGTCGGCGCCTTCGCGGCCCCCGGCGCCTATGTGCCGGGCATCGACGTGACGCTGTCGGTTGGCAAGATCCGTGGCGTCGAGAGTTTTGGCATGATGTGCTCGGAGCGCGAGCTGGAACTGTCGGACGAACACGATGGCATCATCGACCTGCCTGCCGATGCACCGGTGGGCACCAGCTACGCGGCCTATGCAAAGCTCGACGATCCGGTGATCGACATCAACCTGACGCCCAACCGGCCGGACGCGACCAGCATTTTTGGCGTCGCGCGCGACCTCGCAGCGTCTGGTCTGGGCAGGCTGAAGGACGGTTCCGTCCCGCCGGTTGCCGGCAAGGGCGAATGCCCGGTGAAGGTGAAGATCGAGGCGCCGGAGCTCTGCCCCGGCTTCGCGCTCAGGCTGGTTCGCGGCGTCAGGAACGGCCCTTCGCCGAAATGGCTGCAGCAACGGCTGATCGCAATCGGCCTGCGCCCCATCAATGCGCTGGTCGACATCACCAACTACGTCACCTTCGATCGCGGCCGGCCCTTGCATGTGTTCGATGCGAGGAAGGTTGCGGGCAATCTGGTCGTTCGGCGCGCCAGGTCCGGCGAGAAGGTGCTGGCGCTCGACGGGCGCGAATATGAGCTGACGCCCGAGATCTGCGTCATCGCTGATGGCAACGGCGTCGAATCGATCGCCGGCGTCATGGGCGGCGAGCATTCCGGCTGCGACGAGGCAACGACCGACGTGCTGATCGAATCCGCCCTGTGGGAGCCGTTGAACGTCGCGCGCACCGGTCGCGAACTCGGCATCATCACCGATGCGCGCTACCGTTTCGAGCGCGGCGTAGATCCGGAGTTCATGGTTCCCGGCATCGAACTGGCGACGAAAATGGTGCTCGACCTGTGCGGCGGCGAGGCCACCGAAACCGAGATGGTCGGCTATGCCGGCCACACGCCCAAGACCGTGTCCTTCCCTCTATCCGAGGTGAAGCGCCTTACCGGCATCGAGGTGCCAAAGGCCGAAAGTCTCGATATCCTCAAGCGGCTGGGCTTCGCGCCGCAAGGCGACGGCGATGTCGTTGATGTGTCAGTGCCGTCCTGGCGGCCGGACATCGACGGCAAGGCCGACCTCGTCGAGGAGGTGATGCGCATCCATGGCGTCGACAACATCGCGCCTCAGCCGCTTGGCGGGCACGACGCCGTCAACGGCAAGATATTGACGCTGCCGCAGATACGCACCCGCGCTGCCAGGCGTGCGCTTGCGGTGCGCGGCATGATGGAGGCCGTCACCTGGTCGTTCATTCCGGCGAAACACGCGGAACTGTTCGGCGGCGGACAGGTGGCGCTGAAGCTCGCCAACCCGATTGCGGCCGACATGTCGGACATGCGGCCCTCGCTGCTACCCGGCCTGATCGCGGCGGCGCAACGCAACGCCGACAAGGGCATCGGCGACGTCGCCCTGTTCGAGGTCTCGGGAACCTATGAGGGCGACGCATCGGACAAGCAGCGCCGCGTGGCGGCGGGTGTCAGGCGCGGGACCGCCAAGCTTGACGGGTCGGGCCGCCACTGGTCGGGCAATGCAGGCAGCGTCGGCGTGTTCGACGCCAAGGCCGACGCCATCGCTGCACTCGAAGCCATCGGCGCTCCGGTCGACCGGCTGCAGGTCGAGGCCGGTGGTGCGCCGGGCTGGTACCATCCGGGCCGTTCGGGCGTGATCAAGCTCGGCCCGAAAACAGTGCTTGGGCATTTCGGCGAGTTCCACCCCAGGACGCTGGAAACGCTCGACGTGTCTGGCCCGCTCTGCGGCTTCGAGGTGTTTGTCGATGCGGTGCCGGAACCGAAGGCCAAGCCGACGCGCACCAAGCCAAAACTCGACCTGTCGGCGTTCCAGCGGGTGACGCGCGATTTCGCCTTCGTTGTCGACAAGGCGATCGAAGCGGGTTCGCTGACCAAGGCCGCGCTCGCCGCCGACAAGAGGCTCATATCGGGCGTATCGGTGTTCGACCTGTTCGAGGGTCCGTCGATCGGCGAAGGCAAGAAGTCGGTCGCCATAGAGGTGTCGATCCAGCCGGTCGAGAAGACGCTGACCGATGAGGATTTCGAGGCGCTGGCCGCCCGTATCGTCGACAACGTCAGGAAACAGACGGGCGGCGTGCTCAGGAGCTGATCTTTCGTTCAGCGTTTGCGCACAAACTCCGTGCGCAACACCAATCCCTTGATGGAATCATGCCGGCAGTCGATCTCTTCAGGGTCTGTCCTGCCCCCTTTACCTTCAGGTCCTTGACGAGGACGACGGAATCTCCGTCCGCAAGCACGTTGCCGGATGCATCGCGAACTTCCGCCTTCGCCGTAGCCGCAGCCATCAGTTCGGAAGCCGGCCTCCACTCTCCGGTGACGTCGTCGTAGACATAGTCATCGTCCTTGTTCGTCATCGTGTCCTCGCTGCGGGCCGAGCGGGCCGTGACCACCTATACCAACGGGACCGAACGTCCAAGCGATGGCTGTTTTCCGGAGCGCCGCACCTCTCGTCGAGAGGGATCAGCGATTGGTGGTCTCCACCAGGCGGTTTGCCGGGTGGCGAGCCGCACAGATATTCACTAGCCAAATTGGCGTAAGCTGTGCGATCCAAGATTATCTAGACTCGATGTAAGTATATCTGATACATATGCTTACAGGGGTTGTATGGCAGGGTCGGGGGCTATTCAGATGAATTTGGGATCCGGATTTACGTCGGCAATCTGCGTCGGCGTGGCATTGTCGTTTCTATCGTCTATGCCGGCGATGGCTGCATCGATGGTCGGCGACGTTGGAGACAAGCGGCGCGGGCACGTGGCCCCAACGCATTCGAAGGACCAATGCGGAAAGGCATGGGACGCCTATGTCGCTGCGCCGGGACATTCGGCCTACGCCCAGACACCCTACTTCGGCGCATTCGTGAGAAACGGCTACGAAGCATATTTCTGTGGCGCCGGCCTCAACGCGTCGTCTCAGCAGCTTGCCGAGAAGCGCGCGCTGGCGAATTGCAACGCTGCCAAGAAGAAGTACAAAGTCGGCAGTGTAGGCTCCTGCGAGGTTGTCGCTTCCAAGTAGAGGCTACCGATTCACCTGCGCCATAGCGGCGTCGGCATAGCGCTTGCCTGATATCTGGTCCGGCGTCACCAGCGCGCCGATTTCGGCGATTTCGGCGGCGCTCAGCGCGATTGAGGCGGCTTCGACATTCGCCTCCAGATTGGCGATCTTGCGCGAGCCGGGGATCGGCACGATGAAATCGCCCTGGGCGAGCACCCAGGCGAGCGCGAGTTGCGCCGCCGTCTTGCCCTTGGCGGTTGCGAGCACCTCCAGTTTCTCGACCACCGCCAGGTTGCGCTTGATGTTGTCCTCGTCGAACCGCGGCAGGCTGCGGCGGAAATCGTCCTTGCCGAACTGGTCCGCCGACTTGATGGCGCCGGCGAGGAAGCCGCGTCCGAGCGGGCTGAACGGCACGAAGCCGATGCCGAGTTCGCGGCAGGCATCGAGCACCCCGTTTTCCGGGTCCCGCGTCCACAGCGAATATTCGCTCTGTACCGCTGATATCGGGTGCACCGAATGCGCGCGTCGGATCGTGGCGACGCCGGCCTCCGAAAGTCCGAGCGCGCGCACCTTGCCCTCGCGCACCAGCTCGGCCATCGCGCCGACCGTGTCCTCGATCGGCACGTCGGGATCGACGCGGTGCTGGTAGTAGAGGTCGATGACGTCCATGCCGAGGCGCCTCAGCGACTCCTCGGCAACCTTCTTGACATGCTCGGGCCGGCTGTTGAGCCCCGCTTCCTGCTTCGGACCATTTGCGGTCTCGACGATCTTGAAACCGAATTTCGTCGCGATGGTCACCTTGTCCCGCATCGGGCGCAGCGCCTTGCCGACCAGAACCTCGTTGGTGAAGGGTCCGTAGACTTCCGCCGTGTCGAAGAACGTCACGCCGATGTCGACCGCCCGGTGCAGCGTCCTGATGGCGTCTGCTTCATCCTGGCCGCCATAGCCATGCGTCATGCCCATGCAACCGAGGCCGACTGGAAAGACATCGAGCTGCGTGCCGAGCTTGCGGGATTTCATGTCAACTTTCCTGTTCTGCAAGGTAAATCTAGTGTCGTTGCGCGCCGCTGCCCAGATGGCTTCAACAGGCACAACTTGGCAGGGCGCGGTTTTTGGGGCAAAAGCGCCCCGCTACACGAACAATGCGCGAGGAGGATTGCCATGTTTCGCTGGGGTGTTTTGTCGACTGCCAAGATCGGGCGTGAACAGCTCATACCGGCGATGGTGGATGCCGAGAACGGCGTGCTGCAGGCCATCGCCAGCCGCGACCTGAAGAAGGCCAAGGCGTTGGCGACACGATTCGGCGCGAAACAGGCTTTCGGCTCCTACGAGGAGCTGCTCGCCTCCGACACGATCGACGGCGTCTATATCCCGTTGCCCACGTCGCAGCATCTCGAATGGGCCGAGAAGGCAGTCGAGGCCGGCAAGCATGTGCTGGTCGAGAAGCCGCTGGCGCTGGACGCCAAGGACATCGCGAAGCTCATCAAGCTTCGCGACAAGAAGAAGGTGCTCGTCTGCGAAGCCTTCATGGTGACCTACCACCCGCAGTGGCTGAAGGTGCGTGAACTGGTGGCGTCGGGAGCGATCGGCACGCTGCGCCACGTGCAGGGCGCCTTCACCTACTGCAATCTCGACCCGACCAACATGCGCAACATACTGGCGCTCGGCGGCGGCGCGCTGCCGGACATCGGCGTCTATCCGACGGTTTCCACGCGGTTCGTCACCGGCAAGGAGCCGAAGCGCGTCCAGGCGACGATCGAGCGCGACAAGAAGTTCAAGACCGACATCTTCTCCACCATCCGGGCGGATTTCGGCGACTTCGAACTGTCCTTCTATCTCTCGACCCAGCTCGCCGCCCGTCAGCTCATGGTATTCCACGGCGACAAGGGCTTCATCGAGGTGCACGGGCCCTTCAATGCCGGTCTCTACGACCATCACAAGGTCTCCCTGCACAACCAGGACCACACCGAGGAAACCGTGTTCCGCTTCCCGGGCGCGGCGCAGTACCGGCTGCAGGTCGAGGCCTTCGCCCGCGCCGCCAAGGGCGGCAAGGACCCGGTCTTCACGCTCGAGAACTCGGTGAAGAACCAGAAGGTCATCGACGCGATCTTCCGCGCCGGCGACAGCGGCGGCTGGGAGAAGGTGTAGGCGCCGATCGCGGCGTCCACGCGAGGGACCGCCAATGAGCCACGTCCTCGACCGGCCCGTGTGGAGCGCGCTCGCCGGCCATCACGCCACGCTCGCCGAGGGCGGCAGCCTGGCCATGCGCTACCAGCCTTCGGTCCATCCGTTTGCCTGCTGCCGCGACAACAGTCCGGCAAGCCTTGCCGCGTTGGCCGAACTCGCCTCGCCGGGCGACACGCAGATATTCCTTCAAGCCGACGATTGTCGTGCCACCCGGGTTTTGCCACGGTCGCCCTGGCGGACGGGGTGCAGATGATCGCGGAGAAGACATTTCCTGCCTTCGACGACGACCGGATCGAACAGCTCGGCGACGCCGATGCCTCGGCCATGCTGGAACTGGCGACGCTGACGAAGCCCGGCCCTTTCACGATGCGGGCGCTCTCGCTCGGCGACTTCTGGGGCATCAGGATCGACGGCAGGCTGATCGCCATGGCGGGTGAAAGGCTGAAGGTCGAGGGCATGACCGAACTCAGCGGCGTCTGCACGGATCCCGATTTTCGCGGTCAGGGGCTCGGCCGGCTGATGACGCTTTTCGCTGTCGGGAAAATCTGCGCCCGGGGCGAGCAGCCCTTCCTCCACACCTATGCGGCCAACGAGACCGCTATCGGCCTCTACGGGAAGCTCGGCTTCCGGCTGAGAACGCCGATGAACGTCGCGGTCATCGAGCGCCAGGCCTGATCGCCATCCCGCCACCCTTTGAAAGCTCCCATCGCTGGCGCCGAGGCTCCGCTGACGGGAAAAGGCTTCATAACGCGGCTTGCGTTGCAAAATGCCACTTCTTATATACGCCGCAGCCACGCGGACCGGCTGAAGTCGGGCAGGTTCATGCGCGGATTTTCCACTGTACGGGGGCCGTCCCCGGAACGCCTCATTGGGTCCTGACGGCCTGCCAAAAGGAGAGACAGACAAAATGGCTAAAGTAATCGGCATCGACCTCGGAACCACCAATTCCTGCATCGCCATCATGGATGGCAAGGAGCCGAAGGTCATCGAAAACGCGGAAGGCGCGCGCACCACGCCCTCGATCGTCGCATTCACCGGCGACGGCGAACGTCTGGTCGGCCAGCCGGCAAAGCGCCAGGCGGTCACCAACCCCGAAAACACCATCTTCGCGGTCAAGCGCCTCATCGGCCGCCGCTATGACGATCCGGTCACCGAGAAGGACAAGAAGCTTGTCCCCTACAAGATCGTCAATGGCGACAATGGCGACGCCTGGGTCGAGGCGTCCGGCAGGAAGCAGTCGCCCTCGCAGATCTCGGCGATGATCCTGCAGAAGATGAAGGAGACGGCGGAAGCCTATCTCGGCGAGAAGGTCGAGAAGGCGGTCATCACCGTTCCGGCCTATTTCAACGACGCCCAGCGCCAGGCCACCAAGGACGCCGGCAAGATCGCCGGGCTGGAAGTGCTGCGCATCATCAACGAGCCGACCGCGGCGGCACTCGCCTACGGCCTCGACAAGAAGGAAGGCAAGACGATCGCGGTCTATGACCTTGGCGGCGGCACCTTCGACATCTCGGTGCTGGAGATCGGCGACGGCGTGTTCGAGGTGAAGTCGACCAACGGAGACACCTTCCTCGGCGGCGAGGACTTCGACATGCGGCTCGTCGAATACCTGGCGGCCGAGTTCAAGAAGGAACAGGGCATCGACCTGAAGAACGACAAGCTTGCGCTGCAGCGTCTTAAGGAAGCTGCGGAGAAGGCGAAGATCGAGCTTTCGTCGAGCGCGCAGACCGAGATCAACCTGCCCTTCATCACGGCCGACCAGACAGGTCCGAAGCACCTGACGATGAAGCTGACGCGCGCCAAGTTCGAGCAGCTCGTCGACGACCTGGTCCAGCGCACCGTCGAGCCGGTCAAGGCCGCGCTCAAGGATGCGGGCCTCAAGGCCGGCGAGATCGACGAGGTGGTCCTGGTCGGCGGCATGACCCGCATGCCCAAGATCCAGGAGATCGTGAAGCAGTTCTTCGGCAAGGACCCGCACAAGGGCGTCAACCCCGACGAGGTGGTGGCGCTCGGCGCGGCGATCCAGGCTGGCGTGCTGCAGGGCGACGTCAAGGACGTGCTGCTGCTCGACGTGACCCCGCTGTCGCTGGGCATCGAGACGCTGGGCGGCGTGTTCACCCGCCTCATCGAGCGCAACACCACGATCCCGACCAAGAAGAGCCAGGTCTTCTCGACTGCGGAGGATTCGCAGTCGGCCGTCACGATCCGCGTCTTCCAGGGCGAGCGTGAAATGGCCGCCGACAACAAGGCGCTCGGCCAGTTCGACCTGGTTGGCATCCCGCCGGCGCCGCGGGGCGTGCCGCAGATCGAGGTCACCTTCGACATCGACGCCAACGGCATCGTCAACGTCTCCGCCAAGGACAAGGGCACCGGCAAGGAGCACCAGATCCGCATTCAGGCATCTGGCGGTCTGTCCGACGCCGACATCGAGAAGATGGTCAAGGACGCCGAGGCCAACGCCGAGAACGACAAGAAGCGCCGTGCTCTGGTCGAGGCGCGCAACCAGGCCGAAAGCCTCGTCCATTCGAGCGAGAAGTCGCTCAAGGACTATGGCGACAAGGTTTCGGAGGAAGACCGCACGGCCATCGCCGATGCGATCTCCGCGCTGAAGACGACAGCCGAGGGCGACGACGCCGAGGCCATCAACACCGCGACGCAGAAGCTCGCTGAAGTGTCGATGAAGCTCGGCCAGGCCATGTACGAGGCCTCGCAGAAGGAAGCGGCCGAAGCCGACGCCAAGGCGGACGCCGCCAAGGAAGGCGACGTGGTCGACGCCGACTTCGAGGAGATCGACGAGAACGACGACAAGAAGAAGTCGGCCTGATCGCCGTCGTCATCCGAACACAGAAGCCCGGCTCAACGGCCGGGCTTTTTTGCAAGTCGGCCCATGCAGCGGCCAAATCGAAAAGTGCCGTGTGTTGCATCGAAACCCTGGCATTGCCGACGCCGACTTACTAAATCGAAAGCCAGTCATTTGCAGGATGACGCGACACAATGCGACAAGACATTGAACATCCGGGCATCGGGGCAAGATGAAAGCTGATTTCTACGAGACGCTCGGCGTCGCCAAGGGCGCCGACGACAAGGAACTCAAGGTCGCCTTCCGCAAGCTGGCCATGCAGTTCCATCCCGACCGCAATCCCGGCGATCATTCCTGCGAGCACAAATTCAAGGAAATCAACGAAGCCTACGAGACGCTGAAGGACCCGCAGAAGCGCGCGGCCTATGACCGGTTCGGCCACGCCGCGTTCGAGCAGGGCGGCATGAACGGCGGTGGCCACGGTTTCGCGGCCGGTGGCTTCGCCGACATCTTCGAGGACATTTTCGGCGACATGATGGGCGGCGGACGCCGCCGTTCCAGCGGCGGACGCGAGCGTGGCGCCGACCTGCGCTACAACATGGAAATCACGCTGGAGGAAGTCTACACCGGCAAGACCGCGCAGATCCGGGTTCCGGCGTCCATCGCCTGCACGGACTGCTCTGGCAGCGGCGCCAAGCCCGGCACGCAGCCGGTGACCTGCACCATGTGCGGCGGCCACGGCAAGGTGCGCGCGACGCAAGGCTTCTTTTCGGTCGAGCGCACATGCCCGACCTGCCAGGGACGTGGCCAGACGATCAACGATCCATGTCCGAAATGTTCGGGCCAGGGCCGCGTCGTCGAGGAGCGCTCGCTTTCGGTCAACATTCCGGCCGGCATCGAGGACGGCACGCGCATCAGGCTCGCCAACGAGGGCGAAGCAGGCCTTCGCGGCGGACCATCCGGCGACCTCTACATCTTCCTGTCGGTCAAGCCGCATGAATTCTTCCAGCGCGACGGCGCGGACCTTTACTGCAAGGTGCCGATCTCGATGACCACGGCAGCTCTTGGCGGCGCCTTCGAGGTCGCGACGCTCGATGGAACGCAGACGCGGGTAAAGGTGCCGGAAGCCACGCAGAACGGCCGGCAGTTCCGCCTGAAGGGCAAGGGCATGCCGGTGCTGCGCCAGCCGCAGGTCGGCGACCTCTACATCCAGACCGCCGTCGAGACGCCGCAGAACCTGAGCAGGCGCCAGCGCGAACTGCTCGAGGAATTCGACAAGCTGTCGTCGACGGAGAACTCGCCCCAATCGAGCGGCTTCTTCTCGCGCATGAAGGAATTCTTCGAGTCCTTCGGCGAACGCTGAACGCTGCTGCCCCTGTCGAATGCGGGCGAATTCGTGCGCCCGTGACATCCGACCTTGCGTTGGGGCAGCGGGCTGCTATGTCTCCGCCAACCGATTGATGGAGACCGTCGATGGCCGGTTCGGGACTGCGCAGGCTGGCGTCGAAGTTCGATGACGAACTGAAGTTCTTCAAGGGCTGGATCGACAAGCCGCGCGCCGTCGGCTCGATCGTCCCGACCAGTTCGGTCACGGCGCGGCGGATGGCGTCGATCATCGACATGAAGTCGGGTCTGCCGGTGCTTGAGGTCGGGCCCGGAACAGGCGTCATCACCAAGGCGATCCTGCGTCTTGGGGTGAAGCCGTCCGACCTCGTCACGGTCGAATATTCGCACGATTTCGTCGCCCATCTCAGGCGCAACTTTCCGGGCGTCACCGTCATCGAGGGCGATGGCTTCAACCTGGACAAGACGCTCGGCGACAGGGCCAGCCAGACCTTCGACTGTGTCGTCTCGGGCGTGCCGCTGCTGAATTTTCCGGTGCCCAGGCGGGTCGCCTACCTGGAAAGCCTGCTTTCCCGCATTCCGCATGGCCGGCCGGTCGTGCAGCTCACCTACGGGCCGAAATCACCCATACCGCCCGGCCTCGGCGACTACATGGTCGAGCACTTCCGGTTCATCCTGCGCAACATTCCGCCGACGCGGCTCTGGATCTACCGCCGCGCGCCCAGGAATTGATCCATACGCCAGATTATCCTATATGACCACTATAGTCATATAGGAGTGCCGTCATGAAAGAGATTCAGCTTAAGGATGCTAAGGCGACGCTTTCGCATGTTCTGGACGACGCTGTGGCGGGAACGCCGGCGATCATCACGCGGCATGGCAAGCGGGAAGGCGTCCTCCTGAGCTATGCCGACTATGAGAAGCTGTCACGCAAGCCGTCGTTGGGATGGCTGCTTGCCAACTCGCCGCTGGATGCGGAGGATCTTCCGGCTCGGAAGCCGGCGCGTGCCTTCGGGAAAAGCGGCTTCTGACAGATGTTCCTGCTGGACACCAATGTGCTCAGCCATGTTGCTCCTGCCAGGCGCAAACGCCATGACGACAAACTGGCCGAATGGATTACCTTGCGCTCCGACGATCTTTGGCTCTCCGCTATCACCGCGGCCGAGATCGAGGACGGCATAACGAAGGCTGGGCGAACCGGCGCCACGAAGAAGGCCGAGAATCTCGCCGAGTGGTGGGGCGAGGTTCGACACTATTACGCCGACCGGATCCTCCCGCTAGACCTAGAAACAGCGCAGGAGACCGGCAGGCTGATGGACAGGGCGCGGGCCGCCGGCATCGTGCCCGGATTTGAGGATGTCGCGATCGCGGCGACGGGGAAGGTCAATGGATTGATCGTGCTGACCCGCAATGTGAAGGATTTCGATCCGTTGGGCGTACGCTTTCACAACCCCTTTGATGCGTTGCCTGTTTGAGCGGGCAGACTCTGCTTCGTGTTGATTTGTGCATCGCATTGGACTAGCTGCGGGGCAAAGGAACGGCCGTGCCTGTCATCCCGAAAATCCTCGTCTTCGCCGGTTCGCTGCGATCAGGCGCGTTCAGCATCCGGACTGCCGATGCGGCGATGAAGGAACTCGCCTTGCAGGGCGCCGACGTGACGCGCATCACGCTTGGCGACTACCCGCTGCCCCTGGTCGATCAGGATCTGGAAAAGGAAAAGGGCGTCCCCGACAATGCCCAGAAGCTCGCCCGCCAGATCGCCGCGCATGACGGGGTTCTCATCGCCAGCCCCGAATACAATGCCTCGATCCCGCCGCTGCTGAAGAATGCCATCGACTGGGTGAGCCGCGTGAGGCGCGACGGCGGCCTTCCGTTCAAGCCCTTCGACGGCAAGGTGGCGGCGCTCTGTTCCTCGTCCGACGGAAACTTCGCGGGCGTGCGCGGGCTCTATCATCTGCGCGCCGTGCTGATGGCCTGCCAGGTTGAGGTGATCACGCCGCAATGTTCAGTGGCGCGCGCTGCCGAGGCATTTGACGAGGAAGGCCAGTTCAGGGAAGAGCGCCTGCGTCACCAGATGGAGACGGTGTGCCGGACTCTGATCGAGCGTGCGGCGATGATGTCGACGAGGATCGCGCCATAAGGATGAGGGAAGGCTGCATGCGGGAAAAGCTGATCGTCGGACTGGACGTGCCGTCTATTGATGAGGCCGCGAAGGTGGTTCGCGACCTGGAGGGCGTCGTGTCCTTCTACAAGATCGGCTACCAGCTCGTTTTTGCCGGCGGCCTCGACTTCGCCCGCGAACTGGCCTCGGACGGCACCCGCGTCTTTCTGGACATGAAGCTGCTCGACATCGACAACACGGTGGCGAAGGGCGTCGAGAATATCGTCGGGATGGGCGTCTCGATGTTGACGTTGCACGCCTATCCCAAGGCG
>Ga0335394_10003948_pt1 | contig 16879 bp, 9 predicted proteins | sample MAT03_FD_205741 | JGI IMG/M metagenome (GOLD analysis project Ga0335394, IMG submission 205741) | Freshwater microbial communities from Lake Fryxell liftoff mats and glacier meltwater in Antarctica - MAT-03 (spades assembly) (version 2) ... | reverse complement strand
TTTTGAGATTGCCTTGCTGCGATACTCCGTAGTTAAATACAGCTTTGTTCCCTGTACTAATTGAGTATTTGTAATTAGCAGTTTCAGTTTTTATTCCCAGGCCTAAATTCGCAATGGAACTTGTAAAACCAGTGTTTTCGGCATAGTAAGCTTGCTGAGCTTTATTCATGGAGCTAACATATTGTTTGCCTTCTGATTCCCTAGCTTTAATTATTTCTGACACTTGAGCTTCCGAGACTGTACTGAAAAGAACTGGTAAAGTTAGAGATGCGATCGCAACTTGTATCGGCCAGTTGCGGCTGCTAAAAATCCGGCTTAATTTCACAGACAGCAGGTGGAATGAGCGGTTGAGGAACATATAATTAAACCAATTGTTTTGCTTTAAACTGCTTCAAATTCCCAGGAGCAACCGTGCCGTGTTCTGTGATAATTCCTGAGATTAATTCTGCCGGAGTCACATCAAAAGCGGGATTGTAAAATTCTATTCCCTCTGGACAAATTCGGGTAGTTCCAACTTGATACATTTCAACAGCATCGCGTTCTTCAATGGGAATTTTGCTACCGTCGGCAAGTTCAAAATCAATTGTTGATAGAGGCGCGGCAACAAAGAACGGGACATTGTGAGCTTTGGCAACAATTGCTAAACTGTAAGTACCAATTTTATTGGCTGCGTCGCCGTTAGCAGCGATTCTGTCTGCACCCACAACTACGGCGTGAATCATGCCGAGTTTCATGCAGTGGGCGGCCATATTGTCGGCAATTAATGTGACGGGAATTCCTTCTTGCACGCATTCCCAAGTTGTCAATTTTGCACCTTGGAGACGGGGACGAGTTTCGTCTGCAAAAAGTCTGGCGAGTCTGCCTTCTCGCCAAGCTGAACGAACTACACCTAATGCTGTTCCGTAGCCTGCTGTGGCTAATGCGCCGGCATTGCAGTGAGTTAGTAAGTTCAATTTTTCGGGTGTTGCGGGCAGAACTTCTAAACCTTTGTCGCCGATATCTTTACAAGTTTGCACGTCTTCTGCTTGAATGGTTTTAGCCATTTCTAACAAAGTTTTTTGTACTTGTTCGACGGAACCGCTAGTTTGATTTGCTGTTTTGAGCATTCGGGATATTGCCCAAAACAAATTAACCGCAGTCGGACGGGTCGATCGCAATAATTCACCAACTTGTTCTAGTTTAGCGAGAAATTCGGTGCGATCGCCCGTTTCGATTTCCCGCGCCCCCAAATACATCCCGTAAGCTGCCGCTACGCCGATCGCCGGAGCACCTCGGACTATCATAGTTTTAATTGCCTCAGCCATGTCGTTGCTGCGACTAATTTCCACAGTCGTGTATTCTTGAGGCAATCGATTTTGGTCAATTAGTATAACTCGGTTTTCAAGCCAGGTGACGGGGGAAACCGGGGAGTTTTGAGCTGTCATCGATTTCAATGATGTGAGGGACAAGTTTCTATGATGCCATGAAGGCGACTATTCCTGTATGTTATGAGCGACACGCTGGATTTGCCAAAATCCCAGTGGCGCAGTTTTAGATTGGAGAATTGCTGGATACTTACTACTCTCTGGGTTTGGAACTTGCGTAGAGTGACATTTTTTTGCGCATTTTTGTACTTAGTAAAAAAAATAACATTAAGTTTTATAAATTAGATTGACGTTTTTTGAAATATTTCCGGAATCGGGAACAAGCTAGTTGTACGTGGGGTCAGTCTTTTTTAAGTTGAGAATAAAAAAGTGCGATCGACCAACTTTCGACCTCTAACAAATTTACAAAAATCACAGAAATAGATAATTGTAAAACTTTAGTCTGTGCAACTTTTACTGAGTTGAAGGCTGGTTGTGTGGTAGCCGTATCTGTAGCTGGAAGTTCGGCCGATCGCACGGAAACAACATTTTGGAAACCTACTTAGGTGCATGGGGTAAAGGTAATTATGAAAAACTTACAAATAGTCTTCGTAGATTCAGCAGTTGAAGATTGGCAGAGTCTGGCGGCAGGTGTGAAACCGGGGATAGAGGTAATTTTAGTCGATCGCGCGCGGGACGGAATCGAACAAATTGCCGCAGCATTGCAGAGTCGCAGCAACATCGAGAGCATTCACATTATTTCTCACGGAGAATCGGGAAGTTTGCAGTTAGGGCAAACTACGCTGAATTCTGACAATTTAGAAACCTATCGCGACTGTTTGAAACGGTGGTTTTCGTCATCTGTCAATTCAATTCAAAATCGATTTGAAATTCTGCTCTACGGATGTAACGTAGCAGCAGGTGAACAGGGAGCAGCTTTTGTACAAAAGCTGAGCAAGTTAACAAAAGCTAATATTGCTGCTTCTACCGATCTGACGGGGAGTGCCCAAAAAGGCGGAAACTGGTTGCTTGAATACGCGACTGGAGCGATGAAGACGGGATTGGCGATCGAGCCGAAGGTGATGGCAAATTACGCCCACGCCTTGGCTACGTTTACCGTTATTAATACCAATGATGCTGGGCCGGGTTCGCTGCGGCAAGCGATTTTTGATGCTAATGCCCTTGCTGGGGCGGATATCATTAACTTCGCCATTCCGGGTGCAGGCGTGCAGACGATCGCGCCCCTGAGTTCCTTGCCACCCATCACCGGGGCTGTAACTATCGACGGTTTCAGCCAACTAGGGGCGGCTCCTGCGACTGCGACTACTCCAGCCACGGTACTGATTGAGCTAAGTGGAGCCAGTGCCGGGGTTGGGATCAACGGCATACTCATCATTGGCAGCAACAGCACCGTCCAAGGACTAGCGATCAATCGCTTCAGCAACTCCGGGATCTTCATCGCAGGCAACACTTCCACCGGAAACGTAGTGCGTGGCAACTACATCGGCACCAATCCTGTAGGGACTGCTGCCTTGGCAAACGTCAGCGGCGTAGTAGTTGACAATGCACCGGGCAACACGATCGGCGGAAGTACAGCAGCCGATCGCAACATCATTTCTGGCAACAGTCTTTTCGGCGTGTGGCTCAACAACACTGGTGCTGCAAATAACATCGTCCGAGGTAACTACATCGGCACAAACACGGCAGGCACTGGTGCTGTGCCCAACGGTGGCACAGGCATACAGGTTCAAGGTGCGCCCAACAATACGATTGGCGGGACTAATCTGGGCGATCGCAATTTGATCTCTGGAAACGGTAGCGGCGCTGGCGTGTTCATCGATGCAGCCACTGCCACAGGCAACACTGTACTGGGCAACTTCATCGGCACCGACATCAACGGTACAGCAGACTTGGGCAACATCGGTTTTGGCGTAGCGATTCGGAATGCGTCCAACAATACGATCGGCGGAAATACCGCAGGTGCGCGCAACATCATTTCCGGCAATAATGCTTCCGGTGTAGTCATTCTCAACAACCCTGCTACCAGCAACGCTGCTACAGGCAACCGAGTCTTAGGCAACTTCATCGGCACCGATGTCAACGGTAACGCAGACTTGGGCAACACTTTCACTGGCGTATCCATACAGAATGCTGCCAGCAACACGATCGGCGGAAGTACAGCAGCCGATCGCAACATCATTTCCGGCAATGACGATGCGGGCGTGTTAATCGATGCAGCCAATGCCACTCTCAACTCTGTACTCGGTAACTACATCGGCACCAACTCCGCTGGGACTGCTGCACTGCCAAACGTCAATGGCGTAGTCATCGACAATGCACCGGGGAACGCCATTGGCGGTAGTGCTGTCGGTAATGGCAACGTTATTTCTGGAAATAGCAATATAGGCGTGCAGCTAACTGGCAACACTGCAACAGGCAATACTTTGCAGGGCAATTTCATCGGCACTCAAGCCAACGGTACTAGCCCATTAGGGAATAGCTCGCTAGGGGTATTTATTGCTACTGGTGCCAGCAACAACGCGATCGGCGGTGCAGCAGCAGGTCAAGGAAATATCATCGCCAACAACGGCAATATCGGCGTAGGTGTTGCATCTGGCACCGGCAACCGCATCCAAAACAACTCCATCTTCGCCAACGCCGGCCTAGGCATCGACCTCGGCAACAACGGTATCACCGCCAACGATGCAGGCGACCCAGACACAGGCGCCAACAACCTTCAAAACACCCCCGTACTCACCACCGCCAACGTCGGCCCCGGCAACGTCACCGTCGCGGGAACCTTCAACAGCATTCCCAGCGCCAATTTCACCCTGCAATTTTTCGCCAACACTCCCCCCGGCACCCAAGGTCAAACCTTCATCGGTTCTGCCACAGTAACGACTGATGCCGCCGGCAATGCCACCTTCAATCAAGTTTTCCCTGTAGCAGTTGCTCCCGGTCAATTAATCACTGCGACAGCAATTGACGCGGCTGGCAACACCTCTGAATTTTCCGCACAGCCGGTGCCTGTTGTCGCGCCGCTGGGCAGCATTACTGGCGTTGTCTTCAACGACGCTGACAGCAGCGGCACTCAAACAGCCGGAGAACTCGGCATCCCAGGAGTGACTGTTTTCCTCGACACTAACGGTGACGGCATTTTCAACACGGGTGAAACTTCGGCAACAACTACCAGTCCTCTCGGCAGCTTCAATTTCCCCAACTTGCCAACCGGAATCACTTACAACGTTCGCCAAGTTGCCGCGCCACCGGGGACTCCCAATCCTGATCCTGTCGTGCTGGTGGCAGGCCAAACTACTCCTGGTACGGCGAATTTCGCCAATAGCCCATTACCTGTTCCGACTCCAACTCCTGTACTCGGCAGCATTACTGGCGTTGTCTTCAACGACGCTGACAGCAACGGCACTCAAACAGCCGGAGAACTCGGCGTCGGAGGAGTGACTGTTTTCCTCGACACTAACGGTGACGGCATTCTCAACACCGGAGAAACTTCGGCAACAACTACCAGTCCTCTCGGCAGCTTCAATTTCCCCAACTTGCCCACAGGAATCACTTACAACGTCCGGCAAGTTGCCGCGCCACCGGGGACTCCCAATCCGCCTCCTGTGCCGCTGGCGACAGGCCAAACGACTCCTGAGACGGCGAATTTTGGGAATCGCCCAACTCCGGTTCCGACTCCGACTCCTGTACTCGGCAGCATTACTGGCGTTGTCTTCAACGACGCTGACAGCAACGGCACTCAAGCCGCTGGAGAACTCGGCGTCCCAGGAGTGACTGTTTTCCTCGACACTAACGGTGACGGCATTTTCAACGCGGGTGAAACTTCGGCAACAACTACCAGCCCTCTCGGCAGCTTCAATTTCCCCAACTTGCCCACAGGAATCACTTACAACGTCCGGCAAGTTGCCGCGCCACCGGGGACTCCCAATCCTGATCCTGTCGTGCTGGCGGCAGGCCAAACTACTCCTGGTACGGCGAATTTCGCCAATAGCCCATTACCTGTTCCAACTCCGACTCCGACTCCGCCTCCGACTCCGACTCCAACTCCGACTCCCGCTCCTGCTCCGACTCCTGTTACCACTCCTACTCCCGTCCAACAAAGCAGCATCAGCGGTCTTAAATTCAACGATGACAACGGCAACGGCGCTCAGGATGCGGGGGAAACTGGTCTTTCGGGATTGCTAGTTTTCCTTGATGCTAACGGGAACAACTCTTTAGATTCGGGCGAAATTACTGTTACCACTGACAATTCTGGCAATTACAGCTTTAACAACCTCAATGCCGGCACTTACAACGTGCGGGAAGTGCAGCGGACTGGTTGGACGCAAACTACTACGAATCCCGCACCGATTAATCTCGGTAGTGGCGAAAGTCGTAGTGGAATTAACTTCGGCAATTTCCAAAATATTAGCATTTCCGGCAGCAAGTTTAATGACCTCAATAACAATGGGGTTTTGGATGCTCAAGAACCGCTATTGCCTAACTGGCAAGTCTTTCTTGATGCTAACAGCGACGACAGTTTAGGTGCTGGAGAAGTTAATACTTCAACTGATAGCTTGGGTGGCTATAGTTTCGCTAATTTAGGCCCGGGAACTTATCGAGTTCGGGAAGTCAATCAACCTGGTTGGACTCGAACTACTGCCAATCCCGCTGATATTGTTGCTGTCAGCAATGGCACTAATGCCAGCAATATTAACTTTGGGAATTTTTTAGGCCAAATTCAACCACCAACACCAACACCAACACCACCACCGCAAGCAGGAGAAGATGCTGACTGCATTTGTTCGCAAATTGTTTTGCCCAGCCTTAGCAGTATTCGCGGCCAAAATTCTGTCGCTAATACCCGCAACGGTACTAACGGCAATGACACTATTCTCGGTACCAATAACGGTGACGAAATAAATGGTTTTGACGGCGATGATTTGTTGGCTGGTTTGCGGGGCAATGATAATATTTACGGGGGACTTAACAGCAATTTCCCGGTTGGCCCAAATATAGATAGGGATTTGCTGTTTGGTAATGAGGGTAATGATTACCTCAACGGGGTTGCTGGAGATGATTTAATCTTTGCGGGCGAGAACGATGATGTTGTTTACGGCGGCAAAGATAATGACATTATTTTTGGCGACAAGAACAGCGATACTTTAATTGGCGACCAGGGTAACGATACTATCTACGGGGGAACTCTTAACCCGTTCGACCCGGATTTGACTGGTAATGATTTGCTGTTCGGTTTGGCGGGGAATGACTTTCTCAGCGGTCAGGAAGGTCAAGATACGATCGCAGGTGGTGACGGTAATGATACAGTGCGTGCAGGCAAGGGCGATGACGTAGTTCTAGGCGAGTCGGGCAATAACCTGCTGTTTGGTGACCAGGGCAGCGATACTATCTGTGGAGGCGACGGGGAAGATACTATGTACGGGGATATTGGCAGTCGTCTTCCGGTGGGTTCTGCTGGCGGAAAAGACCAAATCTGCGGCGGTTCGGGCAATGATTTGCTGTTTGGCAATGAAGGTCAAGATACTGTCAATGGTGATGCTGGGAACGATACTCTTTACGGCGGTAAGGATGAGGATAGTTTGCTCGGCGGTGCTGGGGATGATTTCTTGTTTGGAGATGAGGGGAATGATACTCTGATTGGAGGCACTGGGAACGATCGATTTATCTTAGGTCTTGACCTCGGTAGCGAGACTATTTTAGACTTTCAATACGGGCTCGATTCGATCGGCTTAATCGGCGGTCTGAATTTCTCGCAACTGAGCATTGTCGCGGAGAATAGTTCTACTCTGATCCGAGTTACCGGTTCCGGTCAACTTTTGGCAACTCTGGGCAATGTGCCGACGAGCTTGATTACTGCGACGGATTTTACAATCCTGTAGTTCGATCGCGCTAATCAACTAGCATAAAATGTTCATTAGTAAGGTGCGCAATGCGTGCCTTACTACTCATAAATCCTATCACTGTAGTTTCGCGATTAACAAATAACTAACAGTCAACAGTCAACAGTCAACAGTCAACAGTCAACAGTCACAGGGGGAATTGATATTACAATAAAACGAACGGAAAGCGGAAAGCGAGCGAGACTTTAGTCCTGAGATGAAAGCGACACGGGCGGTTTCAACCGCCTTGAATCTTTCTATTTGAGCCTGATTTTATATCAAGTGTTAAAATATAAGATCAGGAGGTAAAGCAATGTTAGTTTTTGAGTTTAAGGCATACGGAAAATCAAGTCAGTTCGCTGCAATAGACGATGCAATTCGTACAGCACAGTTCATCCGAAATAAAGCTATTCGATTTTGGATGGATAATAAAGGTGCCCGACAGAATGACTTGCAGAAGCTTTGTGCTGTATTGGCTAAAGAATTCCCATTTGCCAACGAACTTAACAGTCAAGCTAGGCAAGCTAGTGCTGAGAGAGCATGGTCTTCTATCTCCCGATTTTACGAAAACTGCAAAAAGGCTATTCCTGGTAAAAAAGGATATCCACAATTTCAGAAAGATTGTCGCTCTGTTGAGTATAAAACGACTGGCTGGAAGCTGGCCCTCGATCGAAAATCAATCAAGTTTACCGACAAAAAGGGAATCGGTAAACTCAAGCTAAAAGGAACTCGCGATTTGCATTTCTATCAAATTAGCCAAATCAAACGGGTGAGATTGGTAAAACGTGCAGATGGTGTGTACGTTCAGCTTTGTATTGATGTCGATCGTAAAGAAAACACAGAACCCTCTGGGAACACTATCGGCTTAGATGTGGGATTGAAGGAATATTACACCGATTCAAACGGGCTAATGGTTGAAAATCCCAAGTTTCTCCGTCAAGGCGAAAAAGTTCTTAAGCGTTCAGGGCGTCGAATATCCAGGAAAGTAAAAGGTTCAAAAAACAGATGCAAAGCTAGACAGCTTTTAGGGAAACGCCACCTCAAAATAAGTAGGCAACGTAAAGACCATGCAGTCAAACTTGCACGGTGCGTAGTTCAGTCAAACGACTTGATAGTCTACGAAGATTTGAGGATTAAAAATATGGTGAAGAATCACTGTCTGGCTAAGTCGATTAACGACGCATCTTGGTATCAGTTCCGTGTCTGGATTGAATATTTTGCTAAAGTATTTGAAAGAGTCACGGTTGCTGTCAACCCAGCATATACTAGCCAAGAATGCTCTAGCTACGGTGCAATTGTGAAGAAAACGCTATCTACTAGAACACACGTTTGTCAATGTGGTTGTGTCATGGATAGAGATTTCAATGCAGCTAGAAACATCCTGAGTCGAGGATTGGGTACGGTCGGGCAGACCGAAACCTCTAGATTAAATCTACGCAACGCTTGTGGAGAAATGATCTCTACTGATACTGGAGAAATCCTGTATCAGCAAATTGCTTCTATGAATCAAGAATCTCAGTGGCTTTAGCCCTGAGAGTGTCAATTCCCTATATTACGCTTCATACGATCGAGCTCTTCGTCTGCTTCCCAGTGTTGAAACTTTTGTTCGAGAGGGTCTGCTGCATTAAAACTGCTATAATTAGAAGTCTGATTCCAACCCTTCGTATCCCAATTCTGCTCTGTTTGAGTAGTAGCGCGAGTTGCAGCTTCGGCTGCTGAAGCTCGGACTTCTTTTCGTCGCACCTGAATTTGGCGGTACAGTTCTTTGGCTTTTTCAATACGTTCTTTGCAGCCTTGCATTTGCCCCCACCGCTGATTTCCCTGACGCAGCAAAGCAGCTTGTCGCTCTTGGGCTGCTTGAGCTAAGTCGAGCCGATTCGCGGCTTTGGCTTTGTTTGCTCGATCGTTCCAGCGTTGAATTTCTTGGGCTGCGGACAAAATCTCTGCTTGTAGTTGTTTCTCTTGTTTCTGGATTTCGAGAATCAGTCGCAGGGTATCTTCTTCTTGTTCTTTCAGTTGTTCTTCTATTGCCTGCAATTCCAGATGTGGATTACTGCGCAAAAATTCTTCTAATCTGGTTTCTAGAAAGCGGCTGAAATCGTCAAATAAGCCCATTTTTTATAAGTCCTCAGTCATTAGTCATGAGTCATGAGTCATGAGTCATTGGTCATTGGTCATTAGTTGTTAGTCATTGGTTCTTAGTCACTGGCGAGCGGTCATCAGTCATTAGTTGTTACTGATTATAACTGTTTACCAGAAAGAATTGGTTTAAAGCCGGAACCTTTTGAGGGAGAAATTAAAAGAAGACTATTCATTGCTTCAATCCTCTTCCTTCCAGATAGAGGTAGCTGTCAACTGTCAACTGCGGTGCCCGCTCGCGTAGTCGAAGGGTCAACTGTCAACTGAATGAAAACCCTTGTGAGGTACAGTCTCATAATTGTCAATTACCAATTAGCCATTACCAATTACCCATTCCCAAACTCATAACTAATGACCAATGACCAATGACTAATGACTAATTAGAACTTCTGCCCGACAAAAACCGATCGCACATCTCCACCCTTGCGGATGACAGCTTCTTGATTTTTGATTTCTGCCAGAGTCCAACCGCTAGCGCCGATGCTTTCGCCGACATAAATTCTGCGGGCTACACCGTCTACTTCAAACAAAGCAGCCGATCGATCGCCCAACTCCAAAATTCCCACCAATGTGTGCGCGGAAATCGACGCGGTACCAGCAGCCGGTGCCGACGGTGGCACTGCTGCGGGCGCTGATTGCCCCGCTGCGGGCGCTGGTGCTGGCTCGGTTTCGCGAGCCAAAATCTTCGGCTGGGCAGAATCGGAGGGCGAAGGGGAGGCCGCGAGGGGGGCTCGAGTGCCGGCTGCGGCGATCGCACGACCGGATACTGGGGCCGTCGGCGATGGCGAAGCTGCGGCGGTTTGAGGAGCGGCAGCCACCGGAGCAGGGGGAATGATCACCACTTGGGCAGGGAGTGCAGGTGCTCCTGGCTGCGCGGCGGCTTGTTCTAGGGCATTAGCGATGCGGTTGACTGCTGTCGAAAGACCTGCGGTTGGCGGTGGCGTGCCGGAAATTGAAATGCTCGGCAACGTCCCAGGGGTGGCGACTCCGGGAACTCCGGCAAGCTGCGAGTTGGCTGGGGGTGCTTTTTTTTGTTCGATCGCCACTATGGAGCGTTGCACGTATTCTACAAACTGCGTATCTGGAACTATTTTAGGGGTTCCGGTCGCTGTTTCTCCTGCGGGGGCGGAGGCGACGGGCAAGCGCACCAGTCCCGATCGACTTGCCAGCCAAAGTCCCATGACTAGCAGTAGCGAACCACAGGCTGCTCCAAGCAAGATTCTGTCGAATGATTGTTTGGATTGCTGTTTTTTGGTTGTTTCTAAGGCGACTTGACGGGCGATCGCTGCTACGTCTTTTTCGCCTCGCTGCGGCTGGGGCGACAACGACTGCGACAACACAATTTGAGGTATCGAGATCGACTTGAGCGCCACGAATTCCGGCGGCGGCACGGACTCCGATGGCACTTCGTTGCCGTCGAATGCTCGATCGACTCCTTCAAACAGTTCATCCATCAACCGATCGGCGTAGGACTCCACTGCGACTGTTTCGGTCGGCACTGTTTCGACTTTTGCCATTACGGTGATCGGGTCTTGGGCTGATTCCACACCCATCTGTTTTGCGGTGATATTTTGAGGCATAGTTTTTTTTCTAATTCGCGATCGGTCGAAAACCCTGAGATTCTTAGCTTCTGATTTCTACAGGATGATTTTTAAATTTAGCCATTCTTTACCCTGAACAGGTGAATTGTACCTCACTGATAACAAAAATTTTAGTCTTTGGCAAACTTTATGGGCGATCGACTTTTTCTAGATTTTGCCCCTTAATTTCTGTGGCACATCTTAAATATTTTCTGATTCTTTACCATATTCATTGTTATCTGTCAATCTCTGCCATAGATTGCTCCTCGGCTTTTGATACAAAACAAAATTTTCCTTTACATTACTTTACTTTCCGATCGGGCCAAGATTTTTTGTTCTACTCTAAATCAGCGCTGGTATTCCAATCTTCAAAATAGTTTCAGGATTTTGCATTTGAAGAGCCTGCTTTTTTGAAATTATAACTTACGCCAAACTATAGAATTTCAATATTACCATAGCTTAATCACTTTTTAGCAATTAATTCTGAAAGGTCGCAAAATCGTCTATTAAATGAGAATCTTTCCTATTTAAATTTTTACATTTTTTTACAAAACAACTCGTAACATGAAACATTAAAAATAAGTTAGCCAAATATATAAGATTTAATTATCTAAAAGTGCGATCGAACCTTTCCAAGAAATCAAATTTTCAATTTATCTGCAAAAATTCAAGAAACCGGGTTTTTTACCGAGAGCGATCACCTATCATGTTTTTTAGCAGCAAAACCCGATTTCTGCATCCAAGACGATGTGACTGAGCCAAAAAACTCTTATTTCGTTGAAAATTTATGACCTTTGAACGCCTTGAAATACTATAGCAAACATCCTAACGCTTTTTGCACTACTTACCTCAACGATTTGCGAGGAGCAATTCTCGCATCCCCTTATTTTGCCATCAATAACCTCAACCGCGACTTCATTGGTACAAAAGGGTTCTCACTCGTGTTTCAACGTTCAGAGATTGCACAAGTCGAACAGCGTTTCCCATACTTCAAACCCTATCTAGACCAAGCCTTGCAGCCAGCTTGCAACGCTTTTTACCTCAACCCTCTGCTGCTCAAAGAAGGCTCCCGCGTCGATCCGCATATCGATCGATCTTTGCGATCGTACTGCAAAACAGTTGAACCGCCCGCGACAGTCAGCGTTTTGTACGTCCAAGTGCCGACAAATCTCCAAGGCGGAGAATTGATGTTGCGCTGTCACAAAAAACAAGTTGGACAAATTAAACCGGAAGCAAACACGCTGGTGTATTTCCAAGGAGACTTGACCCATTCTGTCAATGCAGTAACAAGTGTCGGAGTTCGCCTGAGTTTAGTTTGCGAACAATACAGTTTAAGCGAAACAGAATTGGCAGACATTCCCGGATTTACCTTAGAGTCTAGGGCTGTGAAGGCTAAAGGCAAATAGTTGAAAATCTTGAGCTTTTAGTCAGGTTGTTGTGTAAGCTGTCAACATTAAAAATTATGTACTCAGACCCAGTTCAAACAGAATATTCTCGCCTTGCAAAACGATATGATAGTCGTTGGTCATTTTATGTCAATGCCACAATCGGGGAAACACTCAACCGTCTAGAAATTAAGCAAGGAGAGCGTATTTTAGACCTTGGTTGTGGAACCGGGGTTTTAATCCAGCGTCTGTTGCAGGTATCTCCAGAAATAGAGGTTTTCGGAATAGACGCCTGTGCCGAAATGCTCGAAATTGCGAAACAGAAGCTACCTGAATCTGTGGATTTAAAAGTAGGTAGTGCTGACAACCTGCCATTTCCCAGTAACAGTTTTGATGTTGTCGTTTCAACAAGTGCATTTCACTACTTTCGAGATCCATCCCAGGCACTCCAAGAAGCAAAACGGGTTCTCAAACCCAATGGTCGTCTAGTGATTACAGATTGGTGTTATGATTATCTAACTTGCAAGGTTTGTGACTTTTTCCTGCGATGTTTTAACCGCGCTCATTTCCGTACTTATGGAGTCGCTGAATTTCAAGCGATGATGCAAAGTGAGGGATTGCAAGGAATTGCGATCGAACGATACAAAATCGATTGGTTTTGGGGAATGATGACAGCAACAGCAGTCAATCGATTTTAGATTTTAGATTTTATAATTGTGTGCCTATTATTTGGACTATGATGGTGTAGGAGAGCATCGTGTCCTATTTGTTAAGAATTTGTAAGCGATAGCGGGTGTTTTTGAAATCGGCGATCGTATTAAGGATACGGGTTTGACGATCGCTCCGAATTGAGGGATAATAAAGATACATACATTAGGTAAGGTAACATCTCATGGTTAACGTTATCAGAGGCGATGTAGATAAACCAGAGTCATCTAGAAGGCTAGCTGAACTCTTTGAGAAAAGAGCCGATATCGATGGCAGCTTATATCTAGGATACCCAATAATCGGAACCTCTCAAGGAGGATATCAAATTGATGCTCTTTTGATATCCCGAGAGCATGGTGTTGTTATTTTCAACATTGTTGAAGGAACGGATACCAGCATAAATATAGAAGAAGCACAGGATGACAGCATAAATAAAATTCAATCTAAACTACTTCAACATAAAATTCTCACTCACAAAAGAAAATTAATGGTAGAAATTGGTGTTGTAACATTTGCACCAGCTTGGAGTAGTAAACCGAACAATATCGATCAAAATGATTATCTAATAATAACAAGCGAAGCAGATTTAAATAAATACTTGAATCAACAAAAGTGGCTATCGGGTGAATATTTTGAAAAACTGAACTCAGTCATACAAGCTATGACTTCCATCAGAAAAAGGAAGCAGCGCAACTATGTTCAGAAAGAAAACTCTAGGGGTGCAAAACTCCATAAACTAGAAGAATCGATAGCCAACTTAGACAGAAATCAGAGTGCCGCAGTCATTGAAACAGTCGAAGGTGTACAAAGAATTAGAGGTCTTGCTGGTTCAGGTAAAACCATAGTTTTAGCCCTGAAAGCTGCATATTTACACGCAAAACATCCAGACTGGAATATTGCGATAACTTTTAATAGCCGTTCGCTCAAGAATCAGTTTAAGCAGCTTATTAATACTTTTACTATCGAGCATATAAGCGAAGAGCCAGACTGGGAAAAAGTCAAAATTATTCATGCCTGGGGAAGTCCCTCAATAGACGGAATTTATTATGAATTCTGTAAAAAACATAATATTGAATATAGAGATTTAAATTCAGCAAAAATGATAGCGAAATATGGTCAAGAGTTTGACAAAGTTTGTGAAGAAGCTCTCAATAAAGTTAAAACGTTTGAACGGTACTATGATGCTATACTAATTGATGAAGCACAGGATTTTTCTGAACATTTTCTGCGACTTTGTTATGAAATATTGAAAGAACCTAAGAGAATAGTTTATGCCTATGATGAGCTTCAAAATCTCAATAAAAAAACAATGGAATCGCCCGAAGTCATCTTTGGCAAAGATAGTCAGGGAAAACCATGTGTTCAACTTCAGAACAAACCAGGAGAACCGAAACAAGACATTATTCTGGAAAAATGCTACAGAAATTCTCGTCCAATTCTAACTTCTGCACACGCTTTAGGTTTTGGTATATATAGAAAAGAAGGATTGATCCAGATGTTTGAAAATACTGGATTATGGAGAGATATTGGTTATCAAGTAGAAGAAGGAAGCCTGGAAGATGGAAAATTTGTTAAGCTTTCTCGGACTAACAATACCAGTCCTAAGTTCCTCGAATCTCATTCACCTATTGAAGACTTAATTATATTAAAATCTTGTGACAATAACCAAGCACAAATTGAATGGTTAATCAATGAAATAGAGAAAAACCTTAAGGAAGATGAGTTAAAAGCTGACGATATAATGGTTATCCACTCTAATCCACTTACAACTAAACAGGCTGTTGGAGACGCTAGAGCTTTACTATTTGAAAAGGGGATTAACTCTAATCTTGCTGGAGTAACAACTTCGCCTGATGATTTTTTTCGTGAAGAAGCGATTACTTTTACGGGTATCAATAGAGCTAAAGGAAATGAAGCTGCAATGATATATGTAATCAATGCTCAAGAATGCTTTTCAGGTTCAGAACTTGCCATAAAAAGGAATATCTTATTTACTGCGATGACAAGAAGCAAAGCTTGGCTAAGAGTATTAGGTTATGGTGAAAATATGAGAGGTTTAGTAGAAGAATTTAATAAAATTAGGGAAAAAGACTTTGTTCTTGAATTCACTTATCCTACAGAAGAAGAACGGAAGAAAATGAATCTTATTAATAGAGAAATAAACCCCAAAGAACGCGGTCTTATAGCCAAGTCACGTAGTAGCCTAAAAGAGTTAATTGAAGCTATTGAGAAAGGTGACATCCAGAAAGAAGACTTACCCCAAGAGTTAATAAATAAATTCAAAGACAAGTTTTGATAATCTTGAACATATCCAGCAGCAAATCATCTAAAACTATTGTCCTGCATCAAGTAAAATCTAATTTATGAATAAGTTTAATGACTAGCCATCAAGAGATTTACAAAGAAATCAAAGAAATCACTAAAAAATTAATATTAATTGGTTTATCGGATAAACAAAATTTTCCTTCATATACAAAGACTGGTAAAGGTAGTTACAAAATTGCATATTCTGAAATGCAGGATCTCTCAATAGTATTGAAAAATGTTGATTACAAAGAAATGTATGAGGAGTTAGATAAAAATGACAACTATAATGTCAAAATGATTGATGGTGCGTTAATCCAGTTGATGTATACTTATGAAAATTTTAATTTAATTTCACATAGATTAGCATTCTTTCCATCACCCTTTTTAGAAAACTTTCAGAACGAGCCTGAGATTTATGAAGATGACGAAATATATGCAGACATAATAGCAAAAAATATATTGCCAGTACCAGTTAGATTTGATTACGATCCCGACAACCATCAGGAATTAGATCACGCGAAATCTCATCTAACTCTGGGACAATTCAAAAATTGTAGAATACCTGTTTGTTCTCCAATAACACCGAGTACATTCATATCTTTTATTCTTCGTAGTTTTTATAACACTGCCTTTAAGAAATTCACGGCTCAACTTGCATTTTCCACTAAGCTTTTTGATAAGACTATAACCCCCGCCGAGAAAAAATTATTGCACATAGCTATTGAATGACTAAATGATCTGAAATCTGGTTGCATCGGAATGATTAAACCACAGAGGCCGCAGAGACCGCAGAGTCAGAGAAGAGGGAGATGAATAATTCCGATACCAAGAATTATTCTAGCTTCTGTAATTGTTAGCAGCCTCTCAACAAAATATAGCCTTTCTCAGATAAATGAGGTGCGTCGCCATCTACAATTTGCAAGTTGAATCGAACATCTTACAGCGACGCACCCTACAGATTAGCTCAATAATTAATCCGTGTATCGGTGTCAAACTCTCTTAGAGTGCCTTCCCCCTAACTCACCCGTTCCGCCAATTCCAACCAGAGTTCAGTCGCGCGCTCAATCTCTTGATTCAATTTGCCCAAACGTTCAGATAACTTTTTCACCTCACCAAACCCACTCGGAGAATTGAGAGACAAAATCTGCTCAATCTCTGCTTTTTCAGCTTCCAATTGCGGAATTTTAGCTTCTAATTGATCGTATTCCCGCTTTTCATTAAACGAAAGCTTATTCGGTTTTGGAGGTTGAGCTTCGACTTTGGGATTGTTAGATTCAGTGGCTTGTGGTAGCTTACCTTTGTTCTTTTGTGCTTTAATTTCCTTCGCTTCTTCGGCTTTTTTGTGATCTAAATATATGGAATAATTGCCGGGATACAAGCGCAGATTTCCACCCGGTTCTAAGGAGAATACCATGTCAATTGTGCGATCGAGAAAATAGCGATCGTGCGAAACGACAATTACGCAGCCGTTGAAGTCTTCCAGATAATCTTCCAACACCGCCAAAGTCTGGACATCCAAG
>Ga0335394_10003942_pt1 | contig 16895 bp, 18 predicted proteins | sample MAT03_FD_205741 | JGI IMG/M metagenome (GOLD analysis project Ga0335394, IMG submission 205741) | Freshwater microbial communities from Lake Fryxell liftoff mats and glacier meltwater in Antarctica - MAT-03 (spades assembly) (version 2) ... | reverse complement strand
TGACCGCCAATTTAAAGCCACCACCGGTACTCAGTAAGCTTGAATTCAACGAATTGTCTACAAGTTTTTCCAACCATTATGCTCCTTCGACCCTAGCGGGTTTCCCCGAAGGTTTCGGGAACGATTCTGCTTTTCAAGACCCAAGTGAGGCACTTTTCTTTGTGTTTTACCATCACAAGGTCAACTGTACCTATGACGTCTTGGCATTGAGCTTTGGTAACGCCAGAGTCACAGCGCACAATTGTGTTTCCTTTTTTAAAAAAATACTAAAGAAAACGCTCGAATCGGAATCCGTGATGCCCATGCGTATTTTCAGCTGCGTTTCCGAGATGGAATCCTATCTGGCGGGTGTGGAGGAAATTTTCATTGACGCCACCGAATCCCGGGTCGAACGTTCTCAGGATGAGCATAAGCAGTAGCAAATGTATAGTAAAAAAAAATGAAATACACCTACAAAAACACCATAATGTCTTCTCGAGACAAGCAGGTTCTTTAGTCGGTCCAAGGGTTTACGGAGGCAAGACACATGACTACGCATTGCTGAAAAAAGACCTCGATCCGGCCGAGAACTGGTTCCTCAAGTACCGGCTGTGGGTCGACTTGGGTTATCAGGGAATAGAAAAGGAGTTTGAATGTGGAGACTTAAAAAATACCTTTTAAAAAACCCCGGAAAAGCAAGAAAATCCCCGACCCCAAGCTGACACCTGAACAAAAGGATTACAACAGGTTTGTCGGGAAGAACCGTGTGGTGGTCGAGAATTGCACAGCTGGTGTAAAGCGCTTCAATATCTTACGGAACAAATTCAGGTATAAGTCATTGCAAATATATGATGAGACAATTGAATTATGTGCCCGACTTTGGAACTATAAACTCCGGCACCTGAGTGCCTATTAAAGTTAATTGTCTGATTTATAAAAAAGAACAAGTCTAGTGATGACTCCCTTTGTTTCAATTGTAGTAACTTGTTATAATCAAGATACTACATTAGCACAAACTATAGATTCAATTCTCCTCCAAGAATGTAGCTTCGAGTTTGAGATTATTATTGGTGATGACCATAGTTCAGATTGTTCCCGCAACATATGCTTAATGTACAAAGATAAATATCCTGAAATAGTCCATTTAATTTTTCAAGAAACTAATGTAGGAGTAGCAAAAAATTGGATTTCTTGTATACAAGCATCTAAAGGGTTATATATAGCTGCATGTGCGGCAGATGATTATTGGCATTGTAAAAAAAAATTAGAAACGCAGATAAATTTCCTGAGAAGTAATCCTAATTATGGTCTTGTTTATACAGATTATAACGTATTAGAGGTTAAAACTGGGAAAATAGTAGAATCCTATCTAAAGTTAAGTAAGCAAAAAATATATCATGGAGAAAATTTAATCAAAAATATTTTTAAAGGGCAAGTTCCAATTCTTCCAGCAACCGCTATTTTTAGAAAAGATATATTTGACCAGTATGTGCCTATTAAAGACTTTATTAAATATTGCCCTATTGAAGACTGGCCAACGTGGATTATTTTATCTAAATATTGTAGTATAGGGTATATAGATATTTCTACTGCTACATATAGACGAGGCCATGAATCATTGAGTAATATCTCTGATTATGAAGAAACAAAAAATAGATTTAATGATGAACATCAAATGTATAAATACTTATGTTCACTCTTTCCAGATGACTTAAATTATTATGAGGCAGGTTATTTAATTTATATTGACACAATATTATTAAGTCTTTCTTATAAAAAAAATGATTTTAAAAACGCAAATATTTATGCTAAAAAACTTCATTTGAAAGGTTTTAGAAATATAAAAACGGTACTTGCGAGTAACTGGATTTTATTTAATGTTTTTACTCTATTAAAGAAGCTATTAGCGTCTAAATCGTTTAGTTAAAGTATTGAAACTTTGCCCTAAAATACTATTAAATTTTTAGTAATGACATCAGTAATTAATAATAGTTATAGCATACAACAAATACTTTTTTGAAACAAGATAATAAAGTTTTGGGTAATCAGATATATTGATGTTTTCAGTTGTTATACCGTTATACAATAAAAGTCAATATGTATCAAAAGCGATTAGATCGGTATTGAGCCAAACTTTTCTTGACTATGAATTGATCGTCGTCGATGATGGTTCTACCGACGATAGTCTCGAAAGGTTGGCTGGTATTGTTGACAAACGCCTGAAAGTAATCACCCAAGCCAATGCGGGCGTGTCTGCTGCTCGAAACAAAGGTGTTCAATACTCAAAATACAGATATGTTGCCTTCTTGGATGCTGACGATTGGTGGGATTCACACTTTTTGGCCGGCATCCGGGACTTAATCATTGGTTTTCCGGAAGCCGCTTTGTATGGCACCAGCTATTATACCGTCAAGAATGGTAGAAACCAGCCCGCCGATATTGGACTAGAACCCTACTTTCAAGCGGGCTACATCGACTACTTCAAAGTGTATGCGGCTAACTTCTGGGTACCCATCAATTGTTCTTTTGTCGTTGTCGAGAAATCAGCTTTCGAACACGCGGGCGGTTTTCGTACCGCGTTGAAATTTGGCGAAGACTTTGACCTGTGGGTGCGCCTTGCCTTGGTGCGCAAGGTGGCTTACCTAAACAAATGCCTGGCCTTTTCCAATCAGGACGTAGAAACGGGCGGCAGAGCGCTGGGTATGCATAAGGCCTGGCAGCGGAAAGAACACGTCATTTTCAACCTGGATTCTTTCGCCGAGGCCGAACAGCAGGATCCGGCGCTTAAATTCTTGCTCGATGGGCTGAGGGTGCGTTCATTGATAGGCTTTTACCTTACTTGTCAGCATCCCGAAGCGGTGAAATCCATCTTAAAAAAAATTAACTTTGAGAAGCAACCGTTCCTTTACAGGTTTATCTACCGCTGGCCCAAGCCACTAGTCGATTTTTACTTTCAGACCAAAGAGACAGGGTCGTATATCAAACAAACCCTTCTTCGTATCTACCGCGCAATAAATTGAAACCTATTCCAACTTATTTGAAGAAAAAGATACTTATCGTTTTTGGCACGCGCCCCGAAGCCATTAAAATGGCCCCCGTGGTTAAAGCTTTCCAAAAGTCAGCCGGAATGTTTGAAGTGGTGGTCGGGATTACGGGCCAGCACCGCGAAATGCTCGACCAGGTACTGGCCGTGTTCGACATCACGCCCGACTATGATCTCGACATCATGCAGCCCGGCCAGGATCTGACGGACGTGACCTCCCGTATCTTGCTGGGAATGCGGGGTATCTTGCAGGATGCTCGGCCTGATCTTGTGCTGGTTCACGGCGATACAGTAACATCGATGGCGGCGGCTCTTGCCGCTTTTTACCAGTGCATTACGGTAGGGCACGTGGAGGCTGGGCTTCGTACCTACAATGTGTACAGCCCTTGGCCCGAAGAGCTAAACCGGCAACTCACGAGTAGGTTGGCTACTTTCCATTTCGCGCCTACCGCCGAAGCTGCCCAAAATCTGTTATCCGAAAAAATAGCGGAGGCTAACATCTGCATTACGGGTAATACCGTGATCGACGCCTTGCAATCGGCGGTGCAGAAGATCGAGGCGGAAGCCGCCATGCTGGAAAAACTGGAAGGTACGTTGCGGCAGAATGGGTATGATCCCGCCCGCCTTCGTACCGGAGAAAAACGAAAAATGGTGCTGGTGACGGGGCATCGCCGGGAAAACTTCGGAACGGGGTTCGTGGAAATATGCCAAGCGCTTAAGCTGTTAGCCGAAACCTACCCGGCAGTTGACTTCGTGTATCCGGTGCATTTGAACCCAAATGTTCAATCACCCGTTCAGGAAATACTGGGCGACACCACCCAGACCAATGTGTTTCTGATTCCGCCTCTGGAATATCTGCTGTTTGTGTACATGATGCAGCACTCCTACCTTATATTGACCGACAGCGGAGGGATTCAAGAGGAAGCACCCAGCCTCGGAAAGCCCGTACTGGTGATGCGCGACACGACCGAAAGGCCCGAGGCGCTGGCCGCCGGAACGGTGCGCCTTGTGGGGGCCAACAGCAATAGCATAATTGCCCATGTGAGTTCTTTGCTGAATGACCAAGTGGCTTACCGCGAAATGACCTCCGCCAGCAATCCTTACGGTGACGGGCGGGCTGCCGGGAGGATTGTAGAGTTTTTGAAAAAAACGACCTTTTAATGATCCCCAAAATAATTCACTACTGTTGGTTTGGTCGGGGGGAAATGCCTAAACTTGCCGACATATGCATGGCATCGTGGCGGGAACACCTCCCGGAATACGAGTGGAAGCTATGGAACGAGGACTCTTTCGATATCAATAGCGTTCCCTACGTGAAGGAGGCCTACGAAGCCCGAAAATTTGCTTTTGTAACTGATTATGTACGGCTCTACGCACTACACAAATTTGGTGGGGTGTACATGGACACCGACGTGGAAATGCTCAAAGGGTTGGAGGATCTTCTGCGTTTGCCGGCTTTTTCAGGTTTCGAAAGCGAAACGGAAATACCGACGGGCATTATGGCTAGTGAACAATACGGAGAGTGGGCCGAGGAGCAATTGCAGTACTACGAGGGTAAGCACTTTGTTCGTCCAAATGGTAGCTACGATATGACTACTAATGTGGAAATTATATCAAGCATTATGGCCGCTAATGGTTTTAAGCTGGAGAACGGCTATCAGGTATATAAAGGGTGGATGCATATTTTTCCAAAAGACTACTTTTGTCCTAAGACAGGAAGTGGGATAATTAAGTTGACGCCTAATACGTACTGCATCCACCATTTCGAAGGCTCCTGGCAATCGTGGGGTATGAAAGCTAAAAAGTTTTTTTTTAGAAAAATACTAGGACTTCGACTAACTGAATTTTTAATAAGAACAAAGAAAAAAATACGAAGTTAGATGAACACTACTCAGCCCTTATTTTTTCCCCGTTACTTCACCAAAAAAGGCATGCTTTGCTTTGCACTTATTTTGGGAATCTGTTCTGTTATATTTTTTCAGCATGTATTGTCATTTCAATGGATTGCCTTCGGGTTAGTGCAAGTAATAGGATTTTTTTATTTTGCCAATGTCCTTACGAAACGCTGGGGTCAACTAAGTGATGTTATTTATCAGAAGAAGCTATTCTGGGTGTCTTTTGGAATCAGAGGCATCTGGGTACTATTTAGCTATGTTTATTTCACACAGATGACTGGCGTGCCCTTTGAGTTCGATGCTGGCGACGCCCCGGGGTACTACGGGGAGGCAAGATGGCTGCACGGGCTGTTGACTGATGGCAAGTTCGACCAGTACTTATTGTATATTGGTACAAACTACGGCGATATGGGCTATCCGATTTACTTAGCAGCACTATGGGCATTATTTGGCGATAGTATCATACTCCCCCGATTGGTTAAAGCTCTATTGGGTGCATTCACGTGTGTGCTAATATACAAGATTGGACGGAATAACTTCGGTGAAGGAGTGGGTCGTGTTGCGGGTATTTTTGCTATGCTTCTTCCCAATTTAATTTACTACTGTGGGCTACACGTGAAGGAAACGGAGATGGTTTTTGTAGTGATCTTATTTGCTTATTTTGGTGATAAGATTCTGCGATCTAAAAAAGTCAGATTATCCGACTTTTTATTGCTGGCGGTACTGGGAGGATTGTTATTTCTTTTCAGAACTGTTTTAGCAGTTTGCTTAATCGCTTCAGTAGGAGTTTCATTGTTTTTTATCGCTAAAAAAGTCACTACAGCAGGACGTAGATTTGGACTGCTGGTATTAGGGATAGTGGGAATGATATTTATCCTGTCAAGCCCGCTCCAAAAGGTTATCTTAAAGTACATAGATGACAGTGATAGTAATTTAAGTAAACAAATGGCAAATTATTCGAAGCACGAAAGCAATAGCAATAAATTAGCTCAGTACGGTACTAAAAGTATCTTTTTACCAATGATGTTGCTAGTGCCTTTTCCCACCTTAGTAGATACTGATCAACCCAATCCAATGATGTTAGGTGGTGCTTTTTTTACACGGAACGTCTATGCCTTTTTTGTAATATTAGCCCTTATCAGCCTGTATAGACAGAAAATTATACGAGCACATATTTTCTTGATTTCTTGTTTATTTACTTACCTGTTGATGCTGGGCACAACTGGTTTTGCTCTATCTGAGCGCTTTCACATGCCGGCTGTACCTTTTTTACTTATTTTTGCTGCTTATGGCGTTTCACAATTGAATTATAAAAATAAGAAATATTATATTCCTTATCTCATTTTTATTGGATTAGTAGTAATAGGTTGGAATTGGTTTAAACTCGCAGGTAGGGCATAACATGAAAGTATTAATTATATGTAGTGGCCATACAAGCAGTGTTTTTGTAGATGAACAAGTGGAAGCATTGCGTGAAATCGGAGTAGAGATTGATTATTTTTTAGTTTCTCAAAAAGGCTTTTTGGGATATCTTCGTTCTGTTGCGCCACTTAAAGAAATGATAAATCAATTTTGTCCGGATTTAATTCATGCTCATTATGGCCTTTCTGGCGTACTTGCCAATTTGCAACGGAAAGTTTCTGTTGTGGTAACTTATCATGGATGTGACATTAATGACCTACTACTAAGAATAATCTCAATTCCGTCATTAATCTTATCTTCACACAATATATTTGTTTCCAAAAATCAGTATTCTAAAATAAAATTCTTGCTACGAAACAACTATTCTATTATCCCGTGCGGGATTAATTTTTCAACATTCAAACTATTAAATAAATACGAAGCCAGAAATATATTAGGGTTGATTCCTGAAAAAAAATATATTCTCTTTTCCAGTGCATTTGATATTCCCGTTAAAAACTATCCGCTGGCAAAGCAGTCAGTTGAACTACTGAATAATGTAGAACTAGTCGAATTGAAAGGATATTCCAGAAAGGAAGTCAATCTGCTGATGAATGCCTGTGATGCAGGGCTTCTTACCTCATTCAATGAAGGCTCCCCGATATTTGTAAAGGAATTGTTGGCACTTGATAAGCCCGTTGTTTCAACGGATGTGGGCGACGTGAAAGAGAGATTTGGCCATTTGAATGGGGTATATATCACTAATTTTGAGCCTGAATCCGTAGCAGATAAATTACAACAGGCGCTTTTTCAAAATTTTCATTTAGGTTCCAGGGAGAAAATAGCCTATCTGGATAATCATCAGATCGCACTTCTCATCAAAGAAGTATATAATAAAGTTCTCAGATAAATTTTAATAAGATGTGTGGTATTTGCGGGATAATCAACCTTGACTATAAACATATAGCTCATGAACCACTAAAACAGATGATGTCAGTAATGGTCAGAAGGGGGCCTGACGACAATGGATCGTTTGTAGATGGGCACGTAGGGTTGGGTTTTGTGAGGTTAAGTATCTTAGATTTATCGCAGGCGGGGCATCAGCCGATGTTTTCGGACGATAACCGCTACGTAATCATATTTAACGGCGAAATTTATAATTATCTTGAAATCAGAGAAGAGCTTATCCAAAAAGGGTATAGTTTCAAATCAAATACAGATACTGAGGTTTTGTTGAAAAGTTATATCGAATGGGGGCAGGGCTGTCTAGACAAACTTAATGGTATGTTTGCCTTTGTGATATATGATGTTTTTGATAAAGATATTTTTGGAGCAAGAGATCGGTTTGGCATTAAGCCATTTTATTGGACGATTACTGATAACCAATTTATTTTCGCCTCAGATATTCCACCGATTCTTAAAGTAGTAAAGTCAAAGCCATTGCCCAATGATACTACGATATTTGATTACTTAGTTTATAATCGTACCAACCACAATAGCCACACCTTTTTTGAAGGAATAGAACGATTGCCCGCAGGATACAGCTTTTATTACAATAACGAAAATGTTAGTATAACCCAATGGTATCATCTTGAAAAGGAGGTGAGAAAAGAATATTCTGAATTCAATTTTCGGGATTTATTTTTTAAATCTATTCGATTACAACTTAGAAGTGATGTTCCCGTAGGTTGTTGTTTAAGCGGTGGTTTGGACTCTACTGCCATTACCGCAGCGGTATTACTGCAAAATAATACCATCAAATTGCACACTTTTTCGTCCGTCTATGGCAAAGGGTTGAAAGGTGATGAGAGTGAGTTTATTAACAGCTTGGCCAACGAACGATTGGACATGCACTTTACTTATCCTAATGCGCAAGGGTTATTGAATGATTTAGACGCTTTTATCGACGCCTTGTCCGAGCCTGTACCAAATACTTCAGAATATGCCGAATTTAAGGTGATGAAAATGGCAAAAGAGTATTGTACTGTTATTCTGAACGGCCAAGGTGCCGACGAAATAATGGCGGGCTATCTTTACTTTTACGGTTATTTTTTTAGAGACCTACTTCAAAAATGGCAAATTGCTACATTCTTTAAGGAGTTGGTACAATATATCCTATTACACAAGTCCATATTTGGGGTGAAGGCGTTTGTTTTTTCTTTATATCCCCGTCTATTTAATAATTTTGACCACGGGCACTTGACAGCGGATTTTTTAACTATTTACAGAAAAAAATCTAATCCTATTGAGACGGAATTTTATAACTCGGGAAGCTTACAAAGCTTCATGATTAAACATTTTAAGTACAAATTTGAACATCATTTAATGTGGGCTGATAAGAGTGGTATGTATTTTTCATTAGAAACGCGCTTCCCCTTTCTTGATCATAACCTTGTGGAAAGAACGCTTGCTTCTAAAGTTACGATTGAAAATGGCTACACGAAGGCCTTAATGCGAAACGAACTTAAAGGCGTTTTGCCCGAGAATATAAGAACACGAGTAAGTAAGGAAGGGTTTTCTACTCCTGAAGAAGACTGGTTGAAGTCAGAAGGAATGCAGCAACTGATTAAAAAAGTTTTGAACTCCGAAAAATTTGCACATAGGGGATATTTTGATGCACAAGAGTGTATCAAATATTACGATCGTTTTTTGACCGGAAAAGGTAATTCGGCAAAAATTTGGAAATGGTTGAATCTGGAATTGTGGTTTAATAAATACATTGATTAATATGGTACATATTGTTGACTACGGTATGGGAAACTTACGCTCAGTGCAAAGAAAATTTGAGCAAGTGGGTGCGAAGACCATTATTTCTAGTCAATTGGAGGAAATTGAAAATGCGGACAAATTAGTGTTGCCAGGGGTAGGCCATTTTGCCAACGGTGTAAAAAAATTAATAGAATCGGGTATTTGGGAGGTATTAAATCATCAAGTTTTGGTGAAGAAAATCCCCATTCTCGGAATTTGCCTGGGTATGCAACTCATGACCAAGGGCAGCGAAGAAGGTGACGCCGTAGGGCTGGGCTGGTTCGATGCCGAAGTGGTTCGCTTTCGGGTAAGCGACCGACGTGCTTTCAAGGTACCGCACATGGGCTGGAACAACGCTGTGGTGCAGAAAGACTCAGTGCTGTTCGCAGGCGTACCGCCCGAAGCGATGTTTTATTTTGTGCATTCTTATCACGTAAAGTGTCATAATGAGAACGATGCCCTGGCCCTTACGACCTATGATTACCCCTTCGCGTCGGCCATTGCGCACGACAATATTTACGGCACCCAGTTCCATCCTGAAAAAAGTCACGATTGGGGGGAGCAACTTATTCGTAACTTCGTCGAAAAAGCCTGATAGTACTTATGTTTCGTCCCCGCGTTATTCCCATTCTTTTGTTGAAAGACAAAGGGCTCGTTAAGTCGGTTAAGTTCAAGGACTACCGGTATATCGGCGACCCGATCAATGCGGTAAAAATATTCAACGATCTTAAAGCCGACGAGCTTGTTTTCTTGGATATTATGGCTACTGCACTGAAACGTACAATTCCACTTGATTTTGTACAACGGGTGGGAGACGAAGCCAATATGCCGTTTGCCGTTGGTGGCGGAATTTGTTCTATCGAACAAATAAAGCACATCATTAACGCCGGAGCCGAGAAAGTAGTTATTAACTCCTACGCCGTTGAAAATCCTGATTTCATCAAAAAGGCCGCCGCTGAGTTCGGTAGTTCCACAATCGTGGTTTCGATTGATGTGAAAAAGAAGTTTTTAGGAAAAAAGCAGGTTTATACCAAAGGTGGCACCAAGCCGACTGGATTAGAACCAACCATTTGGGCCAAACAATTAGAATCCCTGGGTGCAGGAGAACTCATTATCAACTCGATAGAACTAGACGGTACCATGCAGGGCTACGACCTTGACCTGATCCGGGAAGTGGCCGAGGCGGTCGAGATTCCGGTGGTGGCAGCGGGAGGTGCAGGAAAGCTCGAGGATTTTCCGGGTGCAGTGCGCGACGGCTACGCCTCAGCCGTAGCGGCCGGATCGCTGTTTGTGTACCACGGGCCGCGCAAAGCAGTGCTGGTCAATTATCCAACCAATGAAAAACTTACCAGACTGTTCAATTAAACCATGAGGATTTGTGCAAAAGGAGTTTGGGATGAAAGTATACCGGGAATAACATTTGATGAAGACGGTGTTTCCAATTTCTGCAAGTTGCAGGAAAAAATGATGCGCGATCACCCGCGCGGTGAGCAAGGGCTGAGGGATTGGGAGAGACTGGTTGAGGACATGAAGGAGGCTGGCCGGGGAAAGCGCTACGATTGCATCGTGGGTGTGAGCGGCGGTGTGGACAGTTCCTACTTATTATACATAGCTAATACATATAATTTACGACCCTTGGCTGTTAACCTTGACAACGGATTTAACAGTGAGATTGCGGTTCAGAATATATTTAAGATCACATCAAAACTGAACATCGATTTAGAGACCTATGTGATCGACTACGAAGAAATTAAGGATTTACTAAGATCTTACATGAAGGCGGGAATCCCCTGGATTGACACACCAACCGACCTGGCGATCAAAGCCACAATGTATAAGCTGGCAAATCAGGAAGGTATTAAGTTTATCCTGCGGGGAAACGACTTTCGTTCCGAGGGCAAGCAACCCAAAGAATGGACTTACTCCGATGCTAAACAGCTTCTTTACATTCACAAAAAGTTCGGCTCGGGTATCAGGCTCAAGACCTACCCTCTGTTGACGCTGCCCAAAATGATAGTGTCGGGGGTAGTGAAGGGCATAAAAGATAGCCGTCCTTTTTACTACCTGCCTTACCAAAAGCAAGAAGCCAAAAAGATGCTGATGGAGGAATACAACTGGAAAGATTACGGAGGGCATCATCACGAGAATCTTTTTACGAAATTTGCAATGTCGTACTGGCTGCCCCGAAAGTTTGGGATCGATAAGCGGAAAATAAACCTTTCAGCCCAGGTGCTGAGTGGGGCCATAAGCCGGGACGAAGCACTCCGGCAATTGCGGGAGCCTTTTGGTGAGGAGACAGAGTTAGAAGCTACAAGAGATTATACAATAAAGAAACTTGAACTTACGACCGTTGAATTTCAGCGAATCTGGGAGGCTCCGAACGGTCTAACCTTTCAATATCCATCAAACTATAATTTGATATTCTGGTTGTCCGATAAATTCAGTCCTGTATTAAAGAAGCTGTATTCCTACACTCCGATGTCGGTCTCGGCCCGCGATGTCATCGACGGTACTTCCAGAGCCTAGCCAGTGAAAATACTCTTCTACTTTGGTCACCCCGCCCAGTACCTCTTCCTGCGGGAAACCATCCGAAGGCTCGATCAATCCGGTCGGCATCAGATCACGATCTTAATCAAGACCAAGGACGTGCTGGAGCAATTGCTGCGCAACGACGGACTTAGCTATACCAACATTTTGCCGCAGGTGCGGGGAAAATCGAAGCTGTCCATCGTGACGAGTCTGCTCAGGCGAAGTTGGGCCATGCTGCCCATTTTGCTGAAGACAAAACCCGATCTTTTGGTGGGTACCGATGCAACCATTGCGCAGTTAGGCCGCCTGCTCAACATCGACCGCATCACGACCACCGAAGACGACTACGAGGTGATTAAATCGCTGGGCGACTTGGCTTATCCCTTCACCCAGACAATTCTGTGTCCGCAGGTATGCAGCGTTGGGAAATGGGATCGCAAGAAAGTCGGCTATCCGGGATACATGAAACTAGGCTATCTGCATCCCAACGTTTTCAGAGTGGAGGAGGAAGTGCCAGAACGGTATGGCCTCCCAGAACGGTTCCTGCTTGTCAGGCTGGCGCAACTTAGTGCCCACCATGATTTTGGTATAAAAGGCATAAGCCCGGCCCTGCTCGACAAAATTATTTCCGTCGCTGAAGCCCGTCAATACAAGGTGTACATATCTTCGGAAGGTAAGCTGGATGATGCCTACCTACCCTACCAGCTTTCGATCAATCCCAACGATATGCACCAGGTATTGGCCCATGCTTCGGCGCTGGTCTGCGACAGTCAAAGCATGACAATGGAGGCGGCTATGCTGGGCACCCCCTCGCTTCGCTACAGCGACTTTGCGGGCAGAATCTCGGTGCTGGAAGAGCTTGAAAATGAATATCGACTAACCCAGGGCATTCCCACGGGAAACGATACGCGCCTGCTTGCCCGACTGGAAGAGCTGCTCAATACCCCCGACCTACGAAAGGAGTACCAGACCAGAAGAAACAAAATGCTGGCGGATAAAATCGATGTTACGGCCTTTTTGGTTTGGTTTCTGGAAAACTATCCCAGCTCGAAAACCACATTGTTGAAACAACCAAGCTACTACAGCCGATTCAAGTAGTGAACCAATCGACAACTAAAAAATTAGCTTGGATATATACCGGAGCCATTCTGCTGCTCGTCACTTTGCCAATAAACGGAGAGGAACAACTATTGGGCAAGCTAAATGACAATTACATCCTACAAATCCGCCTAGATTATTTTAGCCACGCCCTGATGTTCATTCCCTGGGTAGTTTTGGTTCTGAACGCCTGGGGAGTGGATCGACGCAGCCGCGCGACCAGATGGGGGCTTGCCATTGTCTTTATGTTGGCTTTTGCTATCTTCGCAGAATACATTCAATGGTTTTTACCTTACCGTACTTTCAACATCAATGACCTTGCGGCAAACGCCTTGGGGGTTGTTTTGGGTTTGCTGCTGGAATTTTTATTTGGTAGGTATGGTTGTCTGACGAATTTGGAGGAAGATGACTATTCGACTTGATTCTAGCAAATGGCAAGTTTCATAAATGCCTTAAAATTAGCAGATTGAAAATCCACGGTCAGCCGCGAGTTGCGGCGCAACTGCGACAACAGCGACGGGTCTTACTGGCCCTATCTGACCCAACCAAAATCTGGTGAACTGCACAAGGCCAATCCCAAGAGAAGGCGCTTGACGGCCAGCATAGAAACTCACGTGCGGGAGAAACTCGAGGCGGACTAGAGCCCTGAGCAGAATCGTCGGCGAGGCCGCCCGGAAGGGCATCGAGTGCGTCTCGCACGAGCGCATTCACCAGTTCGTGCGGTGGGACAAGAAGCAGGGCGGCAGGCCGGTGCGCCAGTACTTTCCGAAGTGGGCCAGTTTCGAGCGGGTGACCCAGCAGCAAGTAGACCAGGTGACAGAAAAATTAAACAGCAGGCCCAGGAAAAGATTCGGGTATTGATCCCCGAGTGAAGTTTTCAACGACACACTAAAAAAAGAAGGGTGTGTTGCATTTATCATTTGAATCTACCGTTGATTTTTTATTAATTTGTGGTAACAATTAATTCTACGCTAATGTATCCAATTTAATGTACTGAATATGCCGCGGCTATTCCCCTATATACAAATTAAGAACTTTTTGAGTGGAGAACACAGTACTGAAATTTTGACCTATGCAATCCAAAATGAGAAAAGCTTTACACACTCTACCTTAGGAAAAGAAAATATAGTAAACACTAAGAGGCGCATATCGTTAGTAATGAGGGAATTAGAAAATATAGAGGCACTTATGCACAAAAAGATAAATGCATTATATCCAGATATACTTCAAAAGCTCCAAATGAAAGGCTTTAAGAGAAAAGAGTCACTCGAAATTGAACTAGCTGCTCATGGGGACGGTGCATTTTTTGCGCCTCATGTCGATATATTGGGAGATCGGAGCGATCGCGTACTTAATGCCGTGTATTACCTACACAACACACCACGAAAGTTTATAGGTGGAGAACTAAAGATATATCCTTTTGAGATGATGCCGGGCAATGACTTGCCTGCCATATTAGAACCAGTACATAATTCCCTGGTGGTTTTTCAATCTTATGTTCTACATGAAGTTTTGCCGGTTAATTGCCCAGGTGCTGAATTCAAAAACTACCGCTTTGCAATAAACTGTTGGATTCACAAAGCATAACGGTATTTTAATCTCGTAGTGAAAAAACTCATAAGGGCTAGACTTTGTTACTTTGTTTAAGGGCGGGTGGGTTCACTGTACATGAGAAACATAATTAGGGGAAATGGCAGCATGGATTAAATACAATTTTCATACAAGCCTTCGCAATCCAATCTTGGTCAGCAGAGATTTCCAACTATAATATTTTACGATTACTATGAATGAGTTTAACCAGCAAGAGCTGCATCCCCAAGTCTTTGAAGAAGATCACCTGAAAACTATTCTGCAAGAATTCCAGAAGGATGGATTCGTAATATTGAAAGACGTATTTTCGAAAAACTATATTGAGGCGCTTTATTCTGAATTTATATCTGACTACAAAAGTATTTTTTTGAATGAAAAATGGGATAATCCAGGAGAAAATAAAATTTTAGTAAATGGTAGTGCTATAAAAAGGGGTAATAGGAGATATCAGTTTTCTATTGAAGTGAAAGGATCATTCAATTCACCAAATCTGTATGCCAATCCACTGATTCTTCCTTTTTTAAAAAAACTCTTCAATGTCCCTTTTGTCATAAGCGACTTGACCTGTGTCACCTCACTGCCAAGAGCTAAAAAAATGGCTATTCACAGAGACGGGGTAATATTTGAAGGGAATCCCCTCGCCCATCTTCTGCCTTCCCATGCCATCGGGCTTCTTATTCCGCTGGTATCCTTTACCAGATTAAACGGTCCTACCCGCTACTGGCCGGGTAGTCATAGACAAAGCTATACCCTGAATTATGAGCATGATCAGAATTTTATCGAACCGGAAGTTAAGATCGGATCCTGTATCCTGATGGATCATCGGCTTATTCACAGTGGGAACCCTAATCAGTCGGATCAGATTAGGCCGCTTTTATATTGTAATTATAGTCTGCCCTGGTACTTTGATAGTAATAATTTCGAATCCCAAACGCATTTAATCGTAGATGATAAAAACTACGAACTAATTGATAATAAATACAAACCCCTGTTTCAGAGACGAAATATGAAACTTCAATAATAATAGTACTATACTTATCTCTGGAGAATCTACCTGCCAGTAAATTTCAATAGCATTACAATGTCATTCCGGTTTCCAATTAAAGACGTAAAAATAACGCAAACCTCAGTTAAGAGACAGATTGACAATCCTGGCTATACCAGTAACGAAGTCCGCTTACACCAGCATGAGTTTGAATTGGACATGGAAGGATTAGCCTGGATTTATGCCCGCAATGGAAATTCAATTGAAGTGTTGACTTATCCCGCATTCGATATTAATACACTTGAATTATACCTTTGTGGCTCGGTTTACGGAGCCATTCTACACCAGCGAAAGGTTCTGCCGATGCACGGAAGTTGTTTTAAATTCCGTAACATGGGCATAATGATTTGTGGGGAATCAGGAGTAGGGAAATCTTCTCTTACCGCCGCTTTTTGTTTAGACGGTGCCGATTTTTTAACCGACGACGTAACACCCATCCTTTTTAATGAAGGAATACCCCATATATGGGCCATATCTGACCGGATTAAACTGCATGAGGAAAGCCTGCAGCAACTAGAACAAACCATTGAAGGGTTAACCCGAATCATGCCGGAATGGGAGAAGTTTTATTTCCCGATGCAGTCAGTCAAAGAAAAGGTTGTTCCTTTAAATCATATTTTCATCCTATATGTTCATAACGGGCCCGCCGTACGGGTTGAACCGCTCGTGGGGGTGGAAAAATTTGCGGCCCTGCGAAATGAAATCTATCGAAAGGAATTCCTCCGGGGCATGCCCGAAAGTGAAACGGATTATTTGAAACAGTTGATTGTGATGAGTCAAAGGTCTACGGTTACAAAAATTTTCCGTCCCGCTGACATGCCCATCAGGCAACTCCAGTCTCAGTTGGAAACGATTATTTCGGAGGTAGAGGCCAGGCAAAATCCGGTATCGACACCGTACTGCTTGTGACAAAGCTTATTAAATATTTCCGGTTGGACTCCCAGGAACAATTGCTTTTTCTGGAAGCTTTATTTTTAGTATTTGCAGCTAAACTACTACTGTTGGTGCTACCGTTTAGACATTGTCGGAAGATTTTGTCAGATGAACGTAGCAGGAATGAAAAACCAGAAGCCGGACAACTGGTGCAGATAAAAAAAGCCATTTACCGTACGCGATGGCTGGCTTTTTGGAAAAATCAGTGCCTGGTCATGAGTATTGCTTCGCGCTGGATGTTGCAACGCCGACATATTGCCTCCCTGCTATCGCTGGGAGTGGCCTTTGACGAAAATAAGAAATTGATCGCTCACGCCTGGCTTAGTACTGCGGATTTCCATATAGTCGATAAAGGAAGTAACTACTATGAATTATTTCGTTTTTAAATAATCGTTACCTCCTTTTTTTTTATTGAATTTTATTTATATTTACGTTTTAAACCCTAAATAAAAATAGTATGCAAACGCAGAGCAACAAGAAGAACTGGATATCCCCCACCGTACAGATGTTCAAACCCATTAAGTTAAGCCCCAAACGTGGCAGGATGCTTGCTCTATAGCGTTTTGCCACGTTTGGGGCTTATTTTTTGCCAACGTAAGTTTAATGTAGCGCATAAGTTTCCCTGCCGTGTTTT
>Ga0335394_10003940_pt1 | contig 16896 bp, 14 predicted proteins | sample MAT03_FD_205741 | JGI IMG/M metagenome (GOLD analysis project Ga0335394, IMG submission 205741) | Freshwater microbial communities from Lake Fryxell liftoff mats and glacier meltwater in Antarctica - MAT-03 (spades assembly) (version 2) ... | reverse complement strand
CCCCAAAAAGATACTTTCAACTTATTTACAATTGGAAAACGACTATTTAACTATCTCAATAAGAATGGATTAGCTATTCCAGATATTTTTAAATCATTAGTTACTTAAAAAGTGTACGTCTAAAAAATTTGGGACTGGGAAATGTCGGTTCGAGCTACAAAAGAATTATTTTTTACTGATTTATTTTAACAATACTGGGGTTATGAAATTGTTAAAAAGTGCCGAATCACCCAATTAAAGCCGCCGCCTAAGTGCTTTGATTTGGTGATTTGGCATTTAGATTGCTACTTTGTTGGTAGAAATGCTCACCCTTCATTACCCTTATTTCAAATGGCTGTTTCAGATTTTCCTTTGCGCGTTTTGGTTGTCGGTTGCGGCAATATGGGCGCGTCGCACGCCTTGGCTTATCAATTGTTGGACGGTTTTGAAATCTGCGGAATTGTTTCGACGGGTCAGAGCAAAATAGTGCTCAATGAGCGCCTCGGCGGCGGCTACGCGCTGTTCGACAACTACGCCGAAGCCCTCAAAACCACCCAACCTGATGCCGTTTGCATATCAACCTACCCCGACACCCACGAAGAATTTGCGCTGCTGGCACTGGCGCAAGGCTGTCACGTATTTATCGAAAAACCCCTTGCCGACACCGTGGCGGGGGCCAAGCGCGTGGCCGCCGCCGCCCAAGTAGCCAATAAAAAAGTAGTAGTGGGCTATATCTTGCGCGTGCACCCGTCGTGGGAACGCTTCATTGCCGAGGCCCGAGACCTGGGCAAACCGCTCGTGATGCGCATGAACCTAAACCAGCAAAGCCACGGCAATAGGTGGACGGTGCACCGCAATTTGATGAAAAGCCTCAGTCCCATTGTAGATTGTGGCGTGCATTACATTGACGTAATGTGCCAGATGACGCGCTCTAAACCCTTGCAAGTGAGTGCCATAGGAGCCAGATTGACCAACGATATTCCCGCCGACAACTATAATTACGGCCAGTTGCAAATCAGGTTTGCCGACGGCTCGGTGGGTTGGTACGAAGCAGGTTGGGGGCCGATGATGAGCGAAACGGCTTTTTTTGTAAAAGACGTGATTGGCCCCAAAGGTTGCGTTTCGATTGTAGCCAAAGAGGCGGGCGGCACGGGCAAATCGGACAACGTGGACGCGCACACCAAAACCGAGTCGCTGCGGGTGCACCACGCCGCACTTGATGCCAACAACCAGTTTGTGCAAGCCGACACGTGGATAAACCTGACCGACGAACCCGACCACCAAGAACTCTGCAACCGCGAGCAACGCTATTTTTTGAAAGCCATCGTCGAAGACTTAGACCTGACGGAGCACCTGCAAGATGCCGTCAATAGTCTGCAAATTGCCTTCGCCTGCGACGAGTCCGTGCGCACGGGCCAAGTGGTATATTTAGATTAACGAAGAAAGTATTGAAAAAAATACGGGTGGCTATTTTGAGATTTAATACCTCAAAATAGCCACCCGTAAACTGTAAATACTGCCAAACAACAAATTAATTGCGCACGGGGATTTTGGATTTGGCATCGTCAAATACCTTCTTTTTGGCTTCCAAGTCGGTTTGGCCCGTGGCTACGTCTTTCTGGTTTATTTCCAGTTCTTTTTTCAAATTTATCAACTCTTTTTCGGTTTTCTCAATGTCTTTTTTCAGGCCTTCGCCCTTGCGGGTGAGCTTGTTAAAACTCTTTTCGGTATCTTTCATGGCTTCTTCAGACACGCGGGCGGCATCGTACAAGATGGCCTCGTCGGCAAATTTTCTAAGAAAAGTTTCGGCTTCGGCATAGCCTTTGGTGCCTTGCGTTACGTAGCTGCCGTTGCCCAAATCTACGTACATAAACACCTGCGAAATGCCCTTCGATGCGCTTACTTTGCTCACCAGATTGACAGGGTCGGCCGAGATGGCAGCAATACTGCTGCCCGTAGTACGGTAAACTGACCCGCGCGAGGAGCTAACTTTGCCGTATTGTTTGAGGTACGTTTCCCAATATTTTTCTAGGTATTTTTCTTCAATTTTGGTCGTTACGTACAAGCCTTCAAAGGTAGTCTTGTCTATTTCTTGTTTTCCGGGGAGGGTGGTTTGGGCCGAAACCATAAAACTCCATACGATGCACAAGGTGCTGATGATGACGTTCTTTTTCATTGTTTTTTGGGTAAAATTTAGAGTTTTGATAAATCGTGTTTTTGACAACTGAAACTTTGACGAAAAAAAATGTTTAAGTAACAGTCGCGCGGGTGCTATGTTCCCCACTGTGCAGGATTGCGGCGCCAAGCGGCCAAAGTTTGCAGTTGGCTGGCATCTACGTAGTTGAGTTTGAGGGCCTCTTGAATGAGGCAATCGTAATTGCTTAAACAAACCAAAGGTACGTCTTTTTGGCGAAAGTTTTCGGCGGCTACCTCAAACCCATACGTAAAAATAGCCACCATACCCAGCACTTGGGCACCTGCTTGCCGCAGTACTTCTACTACTTTGAGCGAACTCCCTCCCGTCGAAATTAAATCTTCGATAACAACTACTTTTTGGCCTGCCAACAGTCGGCCTTCGATTTGGTTGCCCATGCCGTGGCTTTTGGGTTCGGGGCGTACGTAGATAAAAGGCAAATGCAGCAAGTCGGCTACCAATGCCCCCTGCGGAATACCCGCCGTGGCCACACCCGCAATGACCTCTGCTGAGCCAAAGTGCTGCCTGATGGCATCGGCAAGGGCTTTTTTTACGTCAGTTCGGACGTGCGGGTGAGACAGGGCCAGGCGGTTGTCGCAGTAAATGGGCGATTTCCAGCCCGAACTCCACTGAAAAGGGGCATTGGGACTTAACCGAACCGCGTCGATACTCAATAACAACGCGGCAATGTGTTGGGCTACTTCGGGAGCGGTATTTTGCACAGGGTTTTTGTAAAAATTTTAGGGTAAAAAAAAACGCGCACTGTTTTTTTTGTTCTCAGTAAGCAATGGCTTGGACAAAAATAGGCACAAAAAGGGCGAATTTGCAAATTTTACCACTCAATTTTAGACAACCCTCGGCTGCTCAAATAGTTGTTGGCTTGGCTAAAATGCTGATTGCCAAACCAACCGCCGTAATTGGCCGCCATTGGCGAAGGATGCTTGGCTTTCAGCACAAAATGGCGGTTTGCGTCAATAATTTTGCCTTTATCTTGGGCGTATTTGCCCCAAAGCACAAACACCAGTCCGCTTTTTTGGTTGTTCAACTGGGCAATAACGGCATCTGTAAAACGCTCCCAGCCTTTGCCTTGGTGCGAGGCGGGGCTTGCCTGGCGCACGGTGAGGGTGGCGTTGAGCAGCAACACCCCCTGGCTGGCCCACCGCTCCAAGTTGCCCGATTTTGGAATAGGCTTGCCCAAATCGGTTTGGATTTCTTTAAAAATATTGATCAACGACGGTGGCGATGGCACGCCCTCATTGACCGAAAAACTAAGGCCCATGGCTTGCCCTTTGCCGTGGTAGGGGTCTTGCCCCAGTATCACTACCTTGGTTTGGTCAAATGGACACTGGTCGAAGGCGTTAAAAATGAGTTTACCCGACGGATACACGCACTGGGTGGCGTACTCGTTTTTGACAAACGCAATCAGCTCTGCAAAGTACGGTTGGTCAAACTCGGCCTGTAATTGCTGTTTCCAAGAAGATTCTATTTTAATGTCCATGCGCTGATTGGGTAATTGTTGCAACTTTTTTGCTTAATTCTTGTTTTCTTCAATATTACGACCTAATTTGATTTTTGAAACCAAAAAACTGTAAAAAATATGATTTCGTCCATCACAGAAGGCGTTAAGGTAAGCGTAGTGGCGGAGTTTCAGCCCGAACACTCTAACCCGTTGCAGGCTCATTTTGTTTTTACGTACCGCATTACCATCGAAAACCACAGCGACCAAACCGTACAATTGTTGCGCCGCCACTGGTATATTTTTGATTCAATCGGCACCGTGCGCGAGGTAGAAGGCGAAGGAGTGGTGGGGCAGCAGCCCATTTTGGAGCCAGGCGAAGTGCACGAGTACGTTTCGGGCTGCAACTTGCGCACCAGTATTGGCAAAATGAAGGGAACTTATCTCGTAGAGCGTATCATGGACGGCCAGCGTTTTCATGTACAAATTCCAGCATTTAACATGATTGCCCCGTACCGGCTCAATTAGCCCGTCGAGTTAAGTCATAAATAGCCCTGATGCCGCCAACAAAAGAGAAATTACACCCTCGAAGTAAACACCGCGAACGCTATGATTTGAAGGCACTCGCCAAAAGCTGCCCCCAACTGGCGCGGTTTGTACACAGCAATAAGTACGGCGACGAATCGGTTGATTTTTTTGATTCAGAAGCTGTTAAAATGCTCAACAAAGCGCTCTTGCAGCATTTTTATGACATCGAAAACTGGGCAATTCCAGCGGGCTATCTCTGCCCGCCTATTCCTGGTCGCGCCGATTATATTCACCACATCGCTGACCTACTGGCCAGCACCAACCACGAAAAAATACCTACTGGCAACCAAATAAAATGCTTAGATGTGGGCGTGGGGGCAAATTGTGTTTATCCAATCGTCGGAAACAAAGAGTATGGCTGGGATTTTGTAGGGAGCGACATTGACCCCGTTGCCGTTGGGGCAGCGGCGTGCATTATTGCGCAAAACACAGTCCTAAGGGGCCGCGTGGAGGTACGGTTGCAGCCCAATAAAAGCCGTATTTTTGACGGAATCATTAAAGAAGGGGAGCGTTTTGATTTGTCTATTTGCAATCCTCCGTTTTTTGCCTCGCAGCGCGAAGCCCAAGCCAGTACATTGCGCAAATTGAGCAATTTGACACACCAAAAAGTCGCCAATCTGGCGCGCAATTTTGGTGGCCAGCACAACGAACTTTGGTGCGAAGGCGGTGAAGCGCAGTTTGTTGGTAAAATGATTGAACAGAGCCGACAATTTGCCACGTCGTGTTTGTGGTTTTCTTCGTTGATTTCAAAACAAGCTAATCTTGAAGGTATCTACAAAGCACTCCGAAAGGCCGAAGCGGTGGTGATAAAGACCATTCCAATGGGACAGGGCAACAAAACGAGCCGCATTGTTGCGTGGTCATTTTTGGCCGAAGCCTCACAAAAAGACTGGGCGGCAGAAAGACATTGGGGCGGTTCTCGTTGATTTATTGTAAATTTGGTTCAATAAAACACCCATACACAAGCCCACTATGCACCCATACGCCAGTGTTATTGCCCAAACCGTCACCATTTATTTGCTCATGGTGGGTTCATTGCGGCTTTTTGGCCGAAAAGAACTTGCGCAGTTGTCGGTTATTGACTTGGTATTTATTTTGCTCATTAGCAATGCCGTTCAGAATGCAATGGTTGGTAGCAAAGATGATTTTATCGGTGGTTTGCTCTCGGCGGGGGCTTTGTTTGTGGTGAACTATGTTCTCAAAATAATTTTATTTAGAAGTAAAAAATTAAGCAAACTTATTGAAGGAGAAGCACTTACGTTAATTTATAAAGGCAAGCTACAAACCAAAAATCTAAGCGATGCTCAAATTACGATGCTCGAACTGGAAGCCGCCGTGCGTGAACATGGTGTCAATTCGACGGACGAAGTAGATTTGGCTGTTCTCGAAATAGACGGCAATATCAGTGTTTTGTCGCACGATTTTACGCACAAGTCCACGCGCAAGCGGCGCGCCCACAAGGTGCTCTCAAAGCAGCAATGAGCAACAATAGGCGTGCTTACCAATGAAGTACCTATCTTTTTTAGAAAAAACCTTAGAATGCGCTCTAACAAGTATAATTTCGTGTCGAAAGGCTTTTTTGTTGGGCTTTTTTTTTATAAGCAATTAAAACTCAAAACTAACTCTGAATGCGATTTGTAATTTTCTTATTTTTGCTTCTTTCGTTCGTGTCTTGCATTGATATTTTCGACAAGAAATACACGTTTGATACTAATCTGGTTTTTGTAGAAGGATTGCTGACCGACCAAGACCCTTTTTTTGTAACCATTGCTCAGTCGCGCTCTACGCAACGAACCGAGTTTCAGCAGCCCATTCGGCGTGCCGTTGTTGAGTTGTTGGTGGGCGATGGCGCGCGGATTACGCTCACGGAGTCGGTCAGTGTTTTTGGACGCTACGAAGCCCCCGCCGCTTTTCGCGGCAAGGTGGGCCAAAGCTACCGATTGCGCATGCGCTTTTCGGACAGCCGCATCTACGAATCTACGCTCGAACGCCTCAGTGCGCCCGTTGGAATTTCAAAAACCGACCAAACACTGAACTTGAAAGGAATTGCCGATGCCAACGGCATCGTAACGGCTTCATCGTTGGATATTTCGGTGGATGCGCAAGACGACCCGCAGGAACAAAATTTTTATCAATGGCGTACTTTTTTGTACGAGTCGCAGCGTATTTGCGCCACCTGTGTCAATGGCGATTGGAACGTACGCAACAATGAATGCAACGGCTACCGCTTAGACCCGCCGCACAATCCGCCTTATACCAATGATTATGAGTGCGATAGGCGGTGTTGGCAAGTGTATTTGGACGAGCGGCTCAATATTTTTTCTGATGCTTTGACCAACGGGAAACCCATTGCCAAGCGGCTGCTCAAAAAAATGCCTTTTTACTTGGAAAACAGCGGAGCTTTGTTTGAGATTCATCAGCTAAGCATTACGCCCGTTATTTATCGCTACTACGACCTGATAAGGCAGCAGTCCGAAACGGCTGGTACGCTTACCGATGTGCCACCTTCGCCGCCAGTGGGCAACATACGAAACATCAACAAAGCCGACGAACCCGTACTGGGGTATTTTAGCGCGGCGGGTATCACCAAAACCCGACTGTGGATAGACCGCAGCCAGTATGCGGGCGTAAAATACACAACCATGCTCGGGGGCCGCGCTCCTGTGCTTGATTCGGGCGACCCAGTTACCACTTTACCCAAGTTTTTTAAAGTATCCTGCGGGTCGTTGCGTGGCCAAACCCCCCTGGTGCCGCAGGGCTGGCGTTTTTAAGATATTGAACAGAAATACGCGCTTATACACCATGACTTTATCGCTACTTCGTAAAAAAAACAAATGCCAAATGGAACGACCAAGCAAGGGCAAACGGAGTGTGTTTTGGCCAGTTTTATTGCTTTTTTGGGGCGTTTCTTTTTTGCTACACGCCCAAAAAAAACCACCCCTTAAACTCTGCGCCGTGAGCGGCATCGTGCGCGATTCAACCACAGATAGACCTGTTGTAAACGTAAACTTGCTCATCAATTACGGAAAAGTAGGTATTATCACTGATACCTCGGGCCGTTTTTCGTACAGCTTACCCCCAGGAGAACACGCCATTACACTCAACAGAATGGGCTACCGGTCTTTCCGTACCAAGTTTGTGGTAAGCCGCGATACCTTGCTTGATATTCGCGTTATGCAGGTGGCCAACGAACTTGAAGAAGTCGTCATTACTACCCAAGCCATCGACCAAAACATTACCAAGCCCATTTTGGGCGTCTCGCAGTTGAGCATCAAGACCATCAGAAAACTCCCCGCCCTCATGGGAGAGGTGGACATTATACGGAGTCTCCAACTCTTGCCCGGCGTAACGTCGGTGGGCGAAGCCTCCAATGGTATCAACGTGCGCGGAGGAACGGTAGATCAAAACTTAATCTTACTCGACGACGCGCCCATCTTAAACCCCACGCACTTGTTTGGGCTATTTTCGGTTTTCCCGCCCGACGCTGTGGCAAATATGGACTTGTACAAAGGCGTTACGCCCGCTCGCTACGGTGGGCGCGCCGCTGCCGTGTTGGATATTTCGATGGCCAACCCCAACTTAGAACGCTTTAAATTGCAGGGGGGAATTAGTCCTGTTTCCAGCCGACTTACCGTTGAGTTGCCGCTCATCAAAAACAAACTGGCCGTGCTGGTGGCAGGGCGGGGTGCGTTCAGCGATTTTTGGTTTAAGTGGGGGCCACCGCGTATTCAAGGCATTCGGGGCAACTTCGCCGACGGCGCTATTAAAGTTTTTTATCGGCTCAATTTTCGCAATACCATTACGCTGTCGGGCTATGCCAACCGCGATTTTTTTCAAACGGGCTTGCTCGGTGGTATTAATACAATAGCTTCATCTTCAACGCAATATGACTTTAAGACCCTTAATTTGTCAGGAAAATGGTACCATTCTTTTGGCGAAAAATTGGATATGCAGGTCATTGGGGTGTACAGCAATTACCGCCCCCGCACGCTACTGCCTGAGCGCGACAATGACAACAAAGTTACGATTGGGTCGCAGGTGCTACAACGGCAGATGAAGTTTAATTTTAACTATTTGCCCACCAAACGCCACAAAATAGAAGCAGGAGCCAGTGCCACTTACTACCAAATTGCACCTGGTAGCTTAGACCCGGGCAGCAATCAGAGCGTTGGGGCGGTGACGTTGCCCACCGAAAACGCCGTAGAGTCGGCTTTACATATCGAAGATGAAATAACCATTAATCGTAAAATGACGCTCTCGGTTGGTGCGCGCTATTCGTATTTTATGAACCTTGGCCCCGCTGACGTGCGCTACTACCGCCCCAACCAAATACGCGACGAAACGAATCTGGAAAGCGAAAAAACGTTTGGCACAAATCAGGTTGTTCAAGCTTATGGCGGGTTTGAGCCGCGCGTAGGAGTGCGCTATTCTCTTGGAAGTCAGGCATCTATCAAAGCAGGGTACAATTTGATGCGGCAATATTTGCAAATAATCACCAACGCTACCACTCCGCTGCCTACCTCGCGCTGGAAAACCAGCGACCCCAATATTTTGCCCCAAGTAAGCCAGCTTTATACCGTGGGCTATTTTCAGAACTTGCACAGCAATATCTACGAATTTTCGTTGGAAGGATACCTAAGAAAAACCGACAATATTTTAGACTACAAACCGGGAGCCGATTTTTTGCTTAAAAACAACGTAGAAACCCAATTATTGCAGGGTAAAAGCCAAGCGTATGGCTTTGAACTCATGCTATCACGCAAAAAAGGCGAAATAACGGGCTGGATAAGCTATACGTATTCGCGGGTAATGAACCAAGTGGACCAGGGCCCGTCGTTTGACGAGCGCATCAACGGAGGCCGCTGGTACGCGGCTAATTTTGACCGCCCGCACGGCCTGAATATTTCGCTTACTACCAGTCCAAACAAGTGGCATACTTTTTCTTTTACCTTTACTTATGCTACTGGGCGGCCTTTTACGGCGCCAACGGGCATGATACGCAACGGCGACCGCCTCATTCCGTATTTTTCGGAACGCAACAACGACCGCATCAAAGATTACCACCGATTCGATTTGTCGTGGCACATTCACAATCCGCGCGAAAAACAAGGCAAATGGCAAGGCGATTGGATAGTAACCGTCTATAACTTGTACGGCCGCCGCAATCAATATTCACTGTTTTTGCAGCCTTTTGAGAAAAGTTTTCGTACCTACGAACTCACCATTCTCAACGCGCCGTTTGTGTCAATTACCTACAATTTTTGGAACGAAAAAGCCAAATAGGCTACTCATTTTTTTACAAATTAAACCAATACGTCAGCTTTGCCTGAACGGAGCGGTTGCGCGACTGGCCGTTTTCGGTGTTGTAGTTGTCCACATATACCAAGAAAAAATCGGACACTGGGGCAAAACGCCATTGTAGGCGCGTATTGACGTTCATGTTGGCAAACTGGCTGTTGTATTGTAAAAAAGTAGTCAAAAATACCGACTTTGAGAATGTCCAATCTAAGCGTGGGCCAAGGAGAAAAACGTTGTTTTGGCCAATGGGCAGGTCAATGTGATTGTACGTAAAGTTCAAGCCCAGGGCAATGTATGGCTGATAACGATAATTGATTGACCCTACCATGCTCACAATATTTCCGTTGTAATATTGTCCTACGAGCGGCTGGGCAAAAAGCCACCATTTTTTGCGCTGGTCGCTGAAATAATTGAGCGACGCACTGTAGTAGGTATAGTTTCCGCCTTTTTCCAAAACAGGTAATTTACCGTTGCTACGGAGCGCGTCAAAATTGGAAAAAAGAAAAGTGTAATTTTGATTGACCGACAACAACATTCGGGCCGAATTTTGGAACGACACCGAAAGAAACGGCCCCGCCGTGCGGTCGGTAACGCCGATATTGGGCATGCTGTATTGGTCGTAAGCCACGCCCACACTATACCGATTGACGCGCTTGGTGCGCGGGTAAAACGAAAAGCCAAAGCTCGGATTGATGTGAAAAAAATCGCGTCGCGGCACAAAACCTACCTCTGCATCGTAGCCTTTGCCTACCCAGTCGTGCGCCCAGCGGAAGGTGTATTTCAGCACGCTGTACATCAGCGACACCCCGTTGGCAAAGGCTTGTTTTTGTTTGGTTTCGCTAAAAGACTGGTGATAATACGCCTTGCCCTGCCAACGGCTATTTTCGGAAGTAAAGTTGTATTCTAAGCCTCCTACGCGGTTGAAATTGGTCAGTTTGGAGTTGAGCGTTTGTTTATTGACCAATATTGCCGCAATGTTAGACCTGCTGAACAACTTACGTTGTACCGATGCAACCGTAAAATTAGCGCCCGAAATGCCCTTAAACTCGTCGTCGGCGGTTTGGGCGTTCAATAAACCCACGCGCCAATTGTCGTCTATTTTGCCGCTCAGCCGCGCACCGTACAAAATGCGATTTTGCACCGCCAAGTCCGTAGTAGAGTCTTTGGCAATACCGATTTGCCGCGAAAAAAACGGACTCATAATTTGATTTCCTGTGCCGCCCAAATTGCCCTGAGGTGGCAAAAAAGGATTGATAACGTAGCTTCCAAACCCCGAAAACAAATCGGAGTTTTCTAAGAAAAACTGCCGCTGCTCAGGAAAATTAAGGTCAAAGCGGGTGAGGTTGATTACTTGCCTGTCGGCCTCAACGTTTGAAAAATCGGGGTTGATGGTCAGGTCTAAATTTAGCCCCGACGTAACGGCTATTTTGGCATCGCCGCCCACGGTAAGCCTGCTGCCGTTGTTGGGATTTTTGGGGTTGAGAAAATCTTGGGAGCTACCTGCGGCTACGTACGGAATCAACGAAATATTTGACCCTGTTTTTTTTAATGGTTTTTCAAATTCAATTGGAATGGCGTAGCCCAAATTCATAATCAATTGATTTTGAGGTACTTGAATAAGCGTGCTTTGCTCATTGATTTGGGTATCAAACCGATAACTCTTAAACAGCCACTGCTTCGCACCTTCTTTGAAACGCAGCGTCGTAAACGGAATGGCCGCCTCGGTAGTCCAATAAGTATCATAAATCTTCGACTCTCCTACCCATTTATTGTCCCAAAATTCGCTAAAAAACGAGTTGTCAACGGCACCGTTGTAGAGCAACGCCTCGCGCATGACTCCCAGTGGATTGGTACCAAACAAGAAAGCGTTGGTGCGGTCGTTGAAGGTATCAAAAACAAAACTCACGTTGTCATTTCCGCCCGCGCGGTAGTCGCGTCGGTAAGAGAGAATTACGAATTTTTTGTCGCGGGCGTAGCACTTGGCACTTACGTAAACATTTTTATCGTCGTACGCAATTTTGATTTCGGTTTGGTACTGCGCTTTTGAGGTGTCGGACGGAAAATATTGCCAAAATGTACCCACAGAGGCACTGTTTTGCCAAACAGCCTCTTCCAAAACACCGTCTATTTTGATTTTTTCGGTAGTAAAAGCGACTTTGTAGGGTGTTTCGTTTTGAGAAAAAACAACAGTAGGAAGCAAAAGTAGAAGTAAAAACCGCATAGGCTAAACAGAAGAAATTAACTGTATTGTAAAGCAACATAACCCGTAATGATACCCTACTGGTTCAAAAAGAGGGATTAAATTTGCCGATATGCCCCCAAAAAATACGCGATTCGCTATCGAGGGAGTCAAAAAAGGTCCTTAACTTTGAAATGCCGAAAGAAGCACGCGATAATTCAGCAAAAAAGCCCACTTTTTAGCACACAGCACTGCAATTACACATTGAGCAGACTGATTTTATTTTACCAATATGATTCATAAAATATTGATTGTAGGCGCGGGCACTGCGGGAATGGCCTGCGCCATTCGGGCGGCAGAATGCGGCACCGAAGTAGTTGTGATTGAGAAAGATAGCCTCATAGGCGGCACGCTCCACCTCACGGCAGGACACCTAAGCGCGGGTGGCACCAAACGCCAAGCCGAAAAGGGCATCGCTGACTCGCCACAGCAGCATTACGACGACGTGATGCGAATCTCTAACCAGACCGCCAACCCCGATATCGTGCATTTGGCTACCCAGCTCGCTCCACAAACCATGGACTGGCTGCAAGACTTGGGTTTTCCGTTTGAACCCGACACCCCCAAATTTATTTACGGACACACGCCCTATCAAACGGCCCGAACTTACTGGGGAACAACGGCTTATAGCAGTACCGAAATCAAATGGGCAGGTTCGGCCATCTTTGAAACCATGCTGCCACGCTGGAATAAATACGTAGCCGAAGGCAAAATCAAGCTCCATCTCAACACCCGAATGGTCAGCATAGTCCGAGAAGGCACTGGTTGGGTGGTGAAGAGTGAAAAATTAAACTCAACACTCAACGACTCCACAACTCAACAGTTCGACACCCAAAACTTAGTGCTCACTACGGGCGGCTACGCTTCCAACCCTGATTTTTTCCATAAAATGCACCCCGACTGGCGACTGGTAAGCACAGCGCGGCATACTTCCACGGGCGACGGGGCCATGGCCGCCATCGAAATTGGGGCGCAGTTTCACAATGCCGACAAGCACACTGGCACGCTGGGGGGACTCGAAACCGAACCGAATAGCCACCGAACCGATTTTTGGAAAAATTGGGCGCGGGTATCTAATGCAAAAGACCGCAAGCCCCGCGAAATCTACGTAAATGCCAATAGTCGGCGGTTTATGGACGAAAACCTCAACGACCCCGACCCGCGCGAAAAAGCCGCCGAAGCGCAGCCTGGTCGCAAATTTTGGGTGGTTTTTGACGAAAAAGCCCTCTACGACAACGGAGGCGGCATTGTACCGCAGTGGTCGCCCGAGGAGATCAAAACCCAAGCCCAGAAAGAAACCGTTGTTTGGCAAGCCAATACGGTGGCAGAACTGGCAAAGAAAGCAGGCTTAGACGAAGTGATTTTGGCACAAACGGTGGCGCGGTTCAATGGTTTTGTGCAAAACCAAAAAGACGAAGACTTTGGCCGAATGTACTTGCAGCACGCCATTGGCCAACCTCCTTTTTATGCCCTTTTGACGCACTGTTTTTCGTTGGTAACGTTTGGCGGTTTGGCCACCAACGCCGAGTTGCAGGTCTTGAACCAAGACCACCAGCCCATTGAAGGACTCTACGCGGCAGGCGAGATTTTGGGTGGCGGAGCTACCTGCGGCCACGCTTTTGTGGGCGGCATGTTCCTTACGCCCGCATTGAGTTTTGGGCGGTATTTGGGCGAAAAATTGGCAAGTTTTACGTAATTTTAAAAATACAATATAGTGATAAACTGGCAGTTACAACAACAAACGGTGGCCGTTGTAGGCGGCTGCGGAGGCATTGGGCGAGCAGTGGTAAAGACCTGCCTCGACAACCAAATGCGCGTGGCGGTGCTTGACTTGCCCCGTTCCATTGCCGAAAACCCCGTTGATGCCCGCGTTGAGCTGGTGATAGAACTCGACGCAGCGCATAAAATGGACATTGAGGCAGGCTTTGCCGAATTGGCAAAACATTGGCCAAACCTCAACCACTTGGTGTGCTTGCAGGGCTTTACCAGCTCGCTTGCCGCGCTCGAAAACCTCACAATAGATACTTGGGAAGAGGTCATGGACGTAAACCTGCGCTCGGTGTGGCTGTGCTGCAAATACGCCATGCCGCTGTTGCGCCAAGCCGAGCAGGCCAGCGTCGTAACGGTATCGTCGGGCATTGGCACTTTTGGGCCAGCCGGCTACGGCTCCTACGCCATAGCCAAGGGCGGACTCCAAACACTTACCAAAATCTTGGCCCGCGAAGGTGCACCTTGCGTGCGTGCCAATGGCATTGCGCCTGGCGCGGTTTTAACGCCGTTTTTGGGCAAGGGAACGGGTAGGGGAGGCCAGCAAGGCGATGCACCCGAGCGCGTAAACATGGAGCAATACCTCAAAATGGTGCCAGCGGGCTACGTGGCCACTCCCCAAGACATCGCCGATCCTATTTTATTTTTGATGTCAAACGCCGCCCGCTACATGACGGGCCAAATACTGCACATAAACGGCGGTGCATTAATGCCATAACCCATGACCCAATCACTCGTTATTGAAGAACAAGGCCCGCGCGACGGCTTTCAGGTGGAAACACGATTTATTCCAACCGAATTAAAAATACGGGCCATCGAAAAATTGGTGTCAGCAGGCTTGAAGCGTATCCAAGTTACGTCGTTTGTAAACCCAAAGTATGTGCCACAAATGGCTGATGCCGAGGAGGTTTGTGCAAAAATTAACAAGATAGAAGGGGTAATTTACAGTGGACTGGTACTCAACGCAAAAGGCGTAGAGCGCGCCTTCAAAGCGGGCTTATCGCACGTATCCGCGTCAATTTCGGCCTCCGATACGCACAGTCGCAAAAACGCCAATAAGTCGTTGGTAGATGCCCAAAACGAGTTTGCTGAAATGGTGCGCGTGGCCAAAGAAGCCAACCTGACCGTGCGTGGTGGCTTGCAATGCGCCTTCGGTTGTCGCTACGAAGGCCGCGTTTCGGAGCAAGTGGTGCTCGATTTGGCCCAACGGCACCTGGATTTGGGCGTGGACGAAATAGCCCTCGCCGACTCAACGGGCATGGGCAACCCCGCAGCTATTCAGCGGGTTATGCGCCAAGTTGTGGCCTGGGCCAACGGCAAAACCGTAGGACTACACCTGCACGACACCGAAGGCAAGGGCATGGCCAATATGCTGGCGGGCCTGCAAGTGGGCGTTACGCTCTTCGATACGGCCTTTGGCGGCTTGGGTGGCTGTCCATTTATCAAAGGTGCTACGGGCAACATTGCTACAGAAGATGCCGTGGTGATGTTGGCACAAATGGGTATTCAAACCAACATTGACTTTGCCGCAGTAGCCCAACTGAGCAAAGAATTTGAGGTATTTTTGGGTAAAAAACTGCCTGGTAAAATAAAACAAATTGAGCAAATTGTGATTTAAACTACTCCTCGTAACAGTCTATTATTCAATTGGTTAAAAAATAAAAATAAAAAAAATGGTATTTTGTTGCCATTTTTGTTTAACAATTAATTGCATTTTGTAAAGTATTTTCATTTCCTGCACCATTACTTTATAGACAAAAAACTAACGCTTCCTCTAAATTGAAAACCAACAACCTAAACCCAATCCTAAAAAACCATTCAATCACAGCAGGTTTCATTTTTGGTTTACTCATTTTATTGATTGGGCTCATTATTCCCAACACTTTTACTGAAACGTTGAATCAAGTAAATGTACTTTTACTCAGCACTTTCACTTCCTTTTATTTATGGTTAGGTTTCCTGATTGTAATGCTATCTGTGGTTTTGATTTTTCTGCCATTTAGTAAACAGCGATTGGGGGATGGAAAGGCAGAATACTCGTGGTTTAGTTGGATTGCCTTGTTGTACAGTACGGGCATGGGTTCGGGCTTGTTGCTCAGGGCCGTGCAGGAGCCTGTTTATTATTTCAATCATTCGCCCATTCAAAGTGATAACTTACAAAGCACCGCTTTACAATATACCTTTTTTCATTGGGGACTTACCCCGTGGAGTTTTTATAGTTTGTTTGGCTTGATTGTCGCTTACAATTTGTACAATAAGAAAGCTCATTCATTTTTAGAGGCAATTATTCCTCAGAATAAAAGTAAAATATGGAAAGATAGTTTCAATATTTTTATCATTTTAATCACGATTGTTGGCGTGGTGGCTTCATTAGGCTTGGGAACGGGGCAATTTATCGGAGGTATTAATTCCTATTTTAACCTAAATTTAGGAACAAATTATTTGATGTTTTGTATTTTATTTATGGGTATCATCGCTACACTTTCGGCATTTACGGGCATACAAAAAGCCATCAAATTTTTAGCCGATTTTGATATGCTAATATCAATCTCCTTGCTTATATTTATTGCCTTTTTCTTAGACTATGGCCACTTTTTTAGGCAAACATTTACGGCATTTAAAGATTACATTATTGGCTTTCCGAAAATGAGTTTGTCGCTCGGAAAATATAAAGTAAGCGATGGTTTTTTGAAAGATTGGACTGTTTTTTATTGGGCATTTTGGTTGGCTTGGGTACCATTTACGGGCATATTTATTGCTCGAATTTCCAAAGGAAGAACGATTCGCCAGTTTTTAGTTGCCACGATATTAATTCCTACGCTTGCAACGGTAGTTTGGTTTGCCGTTTTTGGCAATAAAGTCTTTGAAATCATGGCAGAACAAGGCATATATCATCAGCAATTTGATTCTATTTTTACCTCACTTTTTAATTTTCTTCGCTTTTTTCCTTTCAGCGAATTTACGATACTAATTACTGCCATTTTGGTTTTTATTGCCATTATCAATTCAGTAGATTCAGCTATTTTTGTGGTAAGTATGTTTTCGGATAATGGTAGCGAAAACCCTTCAAAACAGCACAAATTATTGTGGGGAATCATTGTCACTGCCACTGCAATCGGGCTTACGGCAGTTGGATCGAGGAATTTACTGAACACCGTAAGTAATTTGTTAATTATTATGGCTTTGCCTTTTAGTTTTGTATATCTGTATTTAATTGTTCATTTTTTTTTCAAAATAAACGTTAAATCAAATGTTTTTTAGACGTACACTTTTTAAGTAACTAATGATTTAAAAATATCTGGAATAGCTAATCCATTCTTATTGAGATAGTTAAATAGTCGTTTTCCAATTGTAAATAAGTTGAAAGTATCTTTT
>Ga0335394_10003937_pt1 | contig 16900 bp, 19 predicted proteins | sample MAT03_FD_205741 | JGI IMG/M metagenome (GOLD analysis project Ga0335394, IMG submission 205741) | Freshwater microbial communities from Lake Fryxell liftoff mats and glacier meltwater in Antarctica - MAT-03 (spades assembly) (version 2) ... | reverse complement strand
CTAAAAAAGGTGGAGACATTGACCTTCTTATTTTAAACGATGAGAAGATTACCCTTTCACAGAAAATTAAATTCTTAGCAAGTTTTATAAAAGAAATAGACGAGCAAAAAATTGATATAGTTGCTTATACCTATGCCGAAGATGTTCCTTTTAAAAGAATTGCTTTAGAGAAAGCTGTAAAATTATGAGTCATGCAGAAAATCTAAAAGAAGAATTGAATCTTGAAATAGTTTCGATTCAAAAAGCATTAGTTGTTTTAAAGCACAGTTATGATTGCTGCAAGCCGATAGGCTTAAAAGAAAATTATTCAATTGAAGAATTAGACCATTGGGAAGCATTTACCTCCAGGTTTTCCAGAACTAGTGACATGGCTACCTAAAAAATTATAAACTCCATTTTGATTTTTGAAAAAAGTCAAACTGGATCCATGAAAGATAAAGCCGCTTTTTGTTTTAAGAACGCCTTCGTAAATTCAGAAGACGATTTTTTAAACTTAAGACTTACTCGCAATTTCATTGCACATGAATATGCTAAACAAGACACGAACGAAGTGTTTAAAGAAGTGTGGCATTATTATCCTATTCTGATAAATTTTGTAGAGGCAACAATACGATATTGTCATTCAAATATTTTGTGAATTAGTACCCTATTTGCCACTGAATATCGACCAGTAAAATTCATCGCTTAAACTAATGTGCATCACCAACTCAGAACATCAATTCTTTAAAAATTATTGGCAAAGTAATTTCCCCAATGCTACCATTTATTTGTTTGGCTCGCGTGCCGATGATGCTAAAAAAGGTGGAGACATTGACCTTCTTATTTTCAATGATGAGAAGATTACCATTTCACAGAAAATTAAATTTTTAGGTAATTTTATGTTGCAATTTGGAGAGCAAAGAATTGATTTAGTAACCTATACGTATTCAAAAAATGTCCCGTTTAAAAACATAACACTTTCATCATCAATACCATTTTAGGTTTTATGGATGTAGCACTGCAAATATTGAAAGAATTGCGTCTTGAATCAGATTCAATTAAAAAAGGCACTATTTGTTTAGATAAAGGTTTATGTTGAGGACAAGGTCAAGATTTAGATAGAAGTAGCCTCTCAACCTCACCCTTAAGCTCAACCTTAACCTTAACAAGATTTATGTATAGTGACTTTACTGAGATGCCTGTTTGGAAAGAAGCATTGGCACTTGCAGAAGATGTCTTTAAGTTAACAGCAGAGCTTCCAAAAAAAGAGGACTATGGATTAACGTCTCAGCTAAGAAGAGCAGCCGTGAGTATCTCCGCCAATATTGCTGAAGGATATGGAAGGACGGGAACAGCAGATAAAAATAGTTTTACGATTACGCCCGTGGCTCAGCGCATGAAACAAAGAGTTTGCTACTATACGGTGCAGTCGTTAATTATTTCCCAACCCCGCAGATAGAAATAGCAAGTAGAAAACTTGAAGCAATCATCCATTCACTTAATAAAATAAAACTCACTATAAAAAGTAGAACCTAACCTCACCCTCACCCTCAACCTCAACCTTAACCTTGAACACCATCATTAAAGTAGAAAACCTTTCCAAAAGCTTCATCATCTCTCACGAAGAGAAGCAACGCTACACAGCACTAAGAGACGTGGTAAGCAATGGGGTACGAAATATCTTCTCGAAGAAGAGCAAAACTACCAGCACCGAAGAGTTTTGGGCATTAAAGGATTTAAATTTTGAAATTAACAAAGGCGACCGTGTAGGCATTATCGGGCGCAATGGGGCGGGTAAGAGCACGTTGTTAAAAATACTTAGCCGCATTACTGAGCCCACCACGGGGCGCATAACCATTGATGGCCGTGTGGCTTCACTGCTGGAAGTAGGTACCGGCTTTCATCCTGAGCTTACGGGGCGTGAAAATATTTTTTTGAATGGCGCTATCCTCGGTATGAGCCGCGCGGAAATACGAACCAAGTTTGATGAGATCGTTGCCTTTGCAGAAGTAGAACAATTTCTGGATACACCCGTAAAGCGCTATAGCAGCGGCATGTATGTACGCTTAGCCTTTGCGGTAGCTGCCCATTTAGAACCTGAAATTTTAATAGTAGATGAGGTGTTGGCAGTTGGTGATGCTCAGTTTCAGAAGAAGTGCTTGGGCAAAATGGAAGATGTGAGTAAAAATGAAGGGAGAACTGTAATTTTCGTTAGCCATCAAATGGATGCTATTGAAAGCCTAACAACAACCTCATTACTTTTGAAAAATGGCAGCGTTCACTCTGAAGGATCGACAGTAGATGTTGTTCATCAGTATCTAAAAGATTTTGAAAAGGCCACCGATATAAAGAATTATTCAAACAGACAAGGATCTGGAAAGGCAAGAATTGTGAAACTTGAAGTTTATGATCTTGAGAAAAATATTGTTAAGATTTTAAGGCAAGGTCAACATTTCAATATTGTAATTGGTATAAAGAGTGAGACGGATGATATCCTTGATGTAAGTTTTGTTTTAGAAAATTATCGTGAGCACCCTCTTTTTTGTTCTCAGCTTTCAGATAGTAATACAACAGTCAAGGGAAAAGGATATTTTGAAAAAACAATTAAAATTCAAGTTCCTTTTATCAGGAAAGGAGATTATTTAGCGTCATTGGCAGTTTTCAGACCGGATAAATCTGAATTTCATGATGTTGTATTGCATTTCCCTTTAATCTCAATTGATGGGAATATAAGGGATTCTGGTTTTCCTAATGACAATAGGTGGGGTGATTTTTATTTTTCATTAACATGGTTATAATTTATATGATAAATAAAATTAAAAGATCAATTGTTGAAACGTTAACTAGTTATAAAAAAATTAATCTTATTTATAACAGAGAATCAAATGATTTTAAAAATGCCAAGGTAAATCTAGGACAAATACAGAGCAGACTCAATAATGTTATAAATAAGGTTACCACTTTGTCCGAAGTCGAGTTTCAGGTTTTCTCACAGTTTGGAGATGATGGAATTATAGACTATTTGGTCAATAAAATCCCTTTAGAAAATAAGACTTTTATCGAATTTGGTGTTGAAGATTATAGGGAATCTAATACCAGGTTCCTATTAATTAATAAATATTGGTCCGGACTTGTCATTGACGGTGACCCTGCAAATATCCAAAAAATTAAATCTGAACAACTTTATAATTTTTATGACCTTCGGGCAGTTGCAAGTTTTATTACTAGTGAAAACATTAATAACCTCATAACCTTAGCGAATTTCAATGCTGCAATTGGTATATTAAGTATCGATATTGATGGAAATGATTATTGGGTGTGGAATGCTATCAATTGTTTAGATCCTTCAATTGTAATTTGTGAATACAATTCCTTATTTGGAATTGAAGAAGCTTTTACCATTCCTTATAGTGCAAATTTTGTTAGAGGAATAAATACACCGCTTAATTTTTATGGGACTTCCTTAAAAGCTATTTACATTCTTGCTAAGAAAAAAGGATATTTTTTCATTGGCTGTAATAAGGCTGGTAACAATGCTTATTTTATTCATGAAAGACATAGGAACGCTTGTCCTGTAGAGGAAAAAAGCTTAATTGATGGATATAATTTTGCGAGTTTTACCGAATCTTGGGATGAATTGAAAGAACCCAGAAGAGGAACAGAGAAGATAAGAACAATAAATAAATTTGATGTTATTGATGTGGAGACGATGGAATCCAAAAGTATTGATTCAAACAAAATCATAAATTCTTTGCACAAGTTTAATAAGTTTAATGGTTTTAATAGGATTTGATTTGTGAACATATTAATTCTTGGAGCTAGAGGTTTTATAGGGTCTTACTTGATAAATCATTTTTTGTCTAAAGAATGCTTAGTGGTAGGTTGTGATCTTCTGGAGTACAGCAGTAGTGAATATAAATATCATAAAGTCTCAATTTTATCTTCGGATTTTGAGAATCTTTTTTCTCAATACAAATTTGATGTATGTTTAAATGCTTCAGGTAGCGGAAATGTGGGTTATTCCATGGCTAGTCCTCTAAGTGATTTTGAAGCAAATACCGTTTCTGTAGCAAAGGTGTTAGACACCATTCGAAAACAACAGCCTTCATGCAAATACATACATTTGTCGAGTGCTGCCGTGTACGGAAATCCTCAAGTTTTACCAATACAAGAGAATATTAAATTAACGCCAGTATCACCATACGGTTTCCATAAGTGGATGAGTGAACTGCTTTGTAAAGAGTATTTTGATTTATATAATTTAAGAATTACTATTCTAAGGCCATTTTCGGTATATGGTAGAGGATTAAGGAAACAACTTCTATGGGACATTTGCCAAAAATTAAACGATTCTAACGAACCATTTTTATTTGGAACAGGAAAGGAAACTAGGGATTTTATACATATTTCAGATCTGGTGTTAATAATTAACGAAATAATACATAAAAGTGATTTCAACTGTGAAGTATATAATGCAGCTTCTGGCATTGAGACTTCTATTGAAGAAGTATCAAAGATTTTTTCGGAACATTATCCTGGGGAAAAACGAATTCATTTTTCTGGAGAATTAAAGAAAGGGGATCCTGTCAATTGGCGGGCTGAAATAAGTAAGATTAGAAAATTGAATTTTCAACCAAAAGTAGCACTCAAAGAAGGTATTATTGATTACATTAATTATTACTTAAACATTAAAAATTAATGTCAAAATCATTTAATCATGATGAAACTATTTATACTGACAGTTCTGCAGAGGAAATCGTACCAATTCTAATTAAAATCTTTCAGCCTTCAAGTGTAATAGATATAGGATGTGGTATTGGAAATTTCCTTCATGTATTTATTAAAAAGAATATTACAGATGTTAAAGGATTAGATGGTAATTGGGTCAGTTTAGAGGTGTTGAATAAAAGTATACCAATCGAGTGCTTTATAATGATTGATTTAGAAAACGAGTTTTCTACGTTTGTAGATAGAAATCCTAGGCAATATGATCTTTTAATATGTTTAGAGGTTGCAGAACACTTGTCTCAAGAAAAGGCAAGTGAATTTATAGATAATATATGTAGATTAAGTAGCAACGTTATTTTTTCCGCAGCTATTCCTTATCAAGGTGGGGAGAACCATATCAATGAACAGTGGCCAACGTATTGGAAAAAGTTGTTTAATAACAATGGATATAGTTGTCATGATATAATTAGACCGATGATATGGGATAACTCACGAATTCATTGGTGGTATAAGCAAAATATTCTTTTCTTTAAGAAGAACATTGATTTTGATTCAGACGAAAAACAGGATCAATGTTTTTCCTTAGATTTAATTCATCCAGAAAATTATTTATCTAAAGCGAAATGGATTGATGAATTTAGAGGTGGTGATATTTCTTGGGGGTTTGCTTTTTTTCTTTTTAAAAATTTTATTTTAAAAAAGATTAAATGGAAAAAGTAAAACCATCCTTAGTATTTGTGTTTATCGATTGTGTCGGTGGAATACCTTCTTTTTATTGGAATCTGATAAATAATAGCAACTACATTAAACAGTTTAAGTCCAAAGTAGTTTTACTGAAAGCTAAAGAAGATTTACGTCCTCGTTTCTTAGATGTATTTCACGTTGATGAGGTGATTTATTTTGATTATTCTATTAAGGATAATCAATATTTTGTGCAAAAGAGGCTTAATAGGCTAATTGATGATGAAAAGGGTGCACTTGTTACAGATAACGGTCTACCTATTCAAGCTTTAGCAAGATTTAATAATCAAAAAACTGTCTTTCATATTGTACATGATTATTTTTATGTGAACCAGAATATTCAGTATTCACATTTAATAGATATTGCAATAGCACATTCTTCTTTTTTTTGTGATGCTGTTTATGCTTCGAATCCAAATCTATATTCTAAACGAAGTTTTTATATTCCTTATGGCGTCAAGAGTCAATTAACTACCAAAGCAAATAATAATTCTATACTTAACCTTGTATTCTTGGGTCGGTTAGACCAAGGTAAAGGAGTATTCAAGCTATTTGAAATAAATGAAATTCTTAAACAACAAAATGTAAAAGTTAAGTGGACGATAATTGGTAAAGGACCTTTAAGGAATGAGCTTCGGTCACAGTGGAGTAATTGTGATAATGTTGCGTTTTATGAGCCTGACTCAACGCAGGAAGTATATGATTTACTAAAACCCCAAGATATATTTGTTTTTCCAACAATGTTTGAAGGTACGCCAGTATCAATTTTAGAAAGCTTAGCTAATGGTATAGTAGTAATCACAAATGATTTACCAGGCGGTATTAGAGATATAGTCAAAGAAGGTATTGGCTTTCGTTGTAATTTGAATGAGATTGAAGAATTCACGGACCATATTACTAGATTAGATACTGACAGGAAACTTTTGCATCAAATGCAAAAAAGATGTCTTGAGTTAGCCAAGCAATCGTACGATATTAATAAAAATGCCGACTTGTACTTCGCGAAATTTTTGAACTATGAGGATTTTAAACGCCCAACTCATACAAAAATACCAGGCTTATCGTTATTGGACAAAGCATTTATTCCAAATAGGTTGGTTCATTTTATTAGAAGTTTAAGATGATTAAGCATCCACTCGTTAGTATATTAATGACTGCATATAACCGTGAAAAATATATCGGTGAAGCGATTGAAAGTGTGCTTGCCTCTAGCTATAAAAACTTTGAGTTAATTATAGTGGATGATTGTTCGAAAGACAGGACAGTAGAAATAGCTCACGCGTATGAGGGAAAAGATTCAAGGGTTAAAGTGTATGTGAATGAAAGCAATTTAGGGGACTATCCGAATAGAAATAAAGCGGCATCGTATGCAAAAGGCAAGTACCTGAAATATGTGGATAGTGATGATATGGTTTATACCAATACGCTGGCCACCATGGTAGCCTTAATGGAGAAGTATCCACAAGCCGGATTGGGACTTACCTCTAGATCGGAAAAGATATCAACTTTCCTTAACACTATTGATGCCTATAGATTGCATTTTTTTACTCGTGGCATTTTGGATTGTGGTCCCACCGGATCTATAATAAGGAAAGATGTTTTTTATGAATTCAATGGTTTTAAGGAAGTCAGAAACGTAAGTGACTTTGATTTTTGGCTTACTGTTGTACTCAAGTATCCTGTAATTGAGATGGAAATGAATTTAATTTATTGGCGAGAGCACGAAGGGCAAGAGATAAAGCTGGCACCGGAGTTTTATTATCAATTCGGTCTTCAAATACTCCAAGAGCATCTTGAATGTAGCTCTTGTCCTTTGACTGCGAAGGAAATTCAAACAATCCTAGCGAAGCAAAGAAGAGCAATAGGACGTGCTTTGATTAAGCAACTGTTAGTAGAAAGAAAAATTTGGTTATTTTTGAAACTTTGGTCAAGCAATGACTTGTCAATTTTTGATTTGAGATGAAAAAAATAAATTACATACATACTGAGCAATACCACAATACAAAATCACCGGAAATTGTATTACCATTTGTGCTTAATCTGTTGCAACCAGGCAGTATCCTTGATGTTGGATGTGGAACAGGTACTTGGCTAAAAGTAGCAAAGAAATTGGGTGTGAAATCGGTAACGGGTGTGGATGGAATTCATGTCGATAAGAAAATGTTAGGTATCCAAGAAAATGAGTTTGTATTACATAATCTCACGCTTCCCCTCGAATTAAAAAGTAAATTTGATTTAGTAATTTGCCTCGAAGTAGCAGAACATCTTCCTGAAAATGCTGCCGACAACCTTATTCAAAGTTTAATCAGTCATAGTGATGTTGTTTTATTTTCAGCGGGTGTTCCCGGCCAAGGTGGTCAGGCCCATATAAATGAGCAATGGCCTCAATATTGGCAGACAAAATTTCACCGCCATGGTTTTTTGGTTTATGATATTTTAAGGGAGGTTTTTTGGGAGGAATCCAACGCGCAGTGGTGGTACAAACAAAATATGTTTGTGTATGCTAGGCTCAATCACCCTAGTCTGAAGAAATACAAAGCTGTGGAGCATATTCGCAATCTGGTTCATCCCGATTTATTGCTGGAAATTGACCAAGAGCGCAATGGTCTTAAGGATTTGATTGGAAAGCCTAAATTTATCTTTTCTATTAAACTGCTTTTAAAATCTATTTTTAATTACAGGTCTTGAAATGGTGGTGTTGAAGCAGCCCTTGGTAAGTGTAATAATCCCTGCTTATAATGCCGGGAAATTTATTAGTGAAACCATTCTTTCAATAATAGATCAGACTTGGAAAAATATAGAAATTATTATTATTGACGATGGCTCAGTTGATAACACAAAAACCATCATTCAGGAATTTTTAGTGAATGATGCGAGGATAAAATATTATTATCAGGAAAATGGGGGATGTTCATCTGCAAAAGACAAAGGAACTTTACTATCACAAGGGGATTATATTCAATATGTTGATGCAGATGATATTCTTAGCCCTGATAAAATTGAAAAGCAGATAGAAGCTTTAGGTAATCAAACATTAAAATTAGCTGTCTGTAGAACGGTAATTTTCGATGAGAAAAATAATCTTAATACTGGTATAGAACTTGATTCAAAATATCTTTTTACTCAAGATAACCCAGTTGATTTTATATTGAATTTATATGGGGCTTTTTCCGGTAGACCTGGGATGATTCAGCCTAATGCGTTTTTAATGCATCGAACACTCATGCAAAAAACAGGAAGGTGGAATACTACTTTATCACCAAGCCCGGATGAAGATGGGGAGTATTTTTGCCGAGCCATTTTAGAATCGAGTGGTATAGTATTTACTGAAGGAATAAATTATTATAGAAAGGATATTAAAACCCCTTCTTTATCGAAAGGTAAAAGCCTTGAATATGCTTTAGGCGCATTTAAGTCTGTCCAGTCAAAGAAAGAGCAGCTGTTTAAGTATCGAAGCGATGTGGTAGTAAAAGAAGTTATTGCTTTCCAATTTGCTCAATGTGCCTATGTCTACGGGCGCTATTACAAAGAAATTTTACTGCTGGTTAAAGAAGAAGTCAGATTACTTGGGTATAATAAAGTCCCAGTGATTGGAGGTTATAGATTTAAATTGGCTGCTAGTTTTTTGGGATTTGAATTCGCAATTGGTTTAATCCGTTTTTTTAAGAAGAAGATTGTGTGAGCTATTTTATAACGAGAAGTTAAGAATTTCTTTATATCTCTGTCATCCAATTAGCCAATCGCCAGCGTTGTCAAAGGAAATGATTAATGAATTTGATATTACAGGTTTGATATTGTGGACGTCAAAACGTACATGGCCTAGCAGAAAATAACATACAATTGAAAAATATACTATCTACTATCACATTCGTTTCAATATTTCTCGCCAATAATTAGATTGCTTACCCTGAAAGGTAATAGTGATCTAATATTCTATTACCATTCAAACTGCAGAACAGAAAATAAAGTTGTCAGAGCTACCACTCTTTGAATAATATTTTTAATGATAGTCATAGATAAGTTGGCTGTTATAAATCCGCAAATCAAATCATTTGTACATGCTGCGTAAAGATATTGACCGAGATATTCTCATTTAGATAATTGAAGAAAGTCAGGAGTGCGTAGTCGATTTTTGGGAAGGCTATAGTCTAGATTAGGTGAATATTGGAGGGGGATTGGATGGTGATCCAAACAGATTTATTGAACATCATTCAAATCGTAAAAATATAAAAATGCATTGAGCTATTCCAGCTCCTGGACTCGCAATTGTATTGAAAGAAATGGATGCCCTCCTCATTTGTTATGACATTCAAAAGGATCAAAGTAAGGGAACAAATTATAAAAAAGTAGTGGAGTATTTAGTCACAGGGAAAGTGATTATGGCTAACAACATAGCGACTTATAAAGACATGCCTAATTTAATTCAAATGGTAGCTGAAAGAAATAATAGTTTCTTACTTCCATTGTTATTTAAAAGCGTTATTGCAGATGTTAGGAATTTTAATCATATCACTTTTCAAAGTAATCGGTTTTCATTTTCACAGGATAATACGTATGCCCAGCAAATAAATCGTATAGATCAAATAATTTATGGCTGATCGACTAAAAATAGCTTTAGTTGTTTCCCATCCCATTCAACATTTCTGTCCGCAGTACGCAAGCTTTGGCAAGGATAAACCCATTGAGTTTAAAGTATATTTTGCCTCAGCCTTAGGCAAAGAAAAATATTACGATGCTAACTTTAAAATGGAGATTGCTTGGTCAAATCTTTATCTCGATCAGTTTGATCATCATTTTTTAAATGGTGATCAGGTACTTCAATCGAATAAGGGGTTGGACGCACCTTCGTTAGATATGGAGCTGCAAAAAATATAGAAATGATTAAGGACATTAATAGAGATTAGATATGTTGTGATAAAAATAAAGTATAATTGATAAAAAAAAGAATATCATATCTATTTTCACATCCTATTCAATATTTTTCCCCATTGGTTAGGTCGCTTGCACTAGAAGATGATATTGATCTGGAATTTTATTGTTGCTTAAATCCGAGAATGGATAGTGAAATTGACAAAAGTTCACTCTTTGAAGTATATCATTATCAGTATTAGATAAATGGTCTGTCATAAAAGCAAAAAATAAAATCATTTATGAAGGTAATTAAACTTAACCTAGGTTGCGGTTCTGTAAGGCCACTGGGATGGATAAATACAGACTCCTCGTTGAATGCGACCATCCAAAAGATTCCGTGGTTTGGTAAAAAAATAGCCAAACTATTTAACCCTATTGAGTATAATGATACCAATGTGGTTTATATGAACCTAAATAGGACGTGGAAATACAAGGATAATTCAGTGGATATTGTTTATGCTTCTCACCTTTTTGAACACTTAACTTTAAAGTCGGCTCATTTGTTTTTGAAAGAGGCCATAAGAACGTTAAAACCAGGCGGCACCATTCGTGTTGTAGTGCCTAACCTATACAAAATCTCTAAAAAATATATAGCGGATTATGAGAAGGACAGTGAAAAAGACACCACGAAATTTATTATGTGGGCCATCAATATGCATAGGGAAGGACAATATGGACATGTCAGCTTTTTGAAAAGAGAGGTACTGGAATGGCAGGGGTATCCACATCAACACAAGTTTATGTATGATGACAAAAGTTTAACGGTAAAACTTACCGAGGCTGGGTTTACGGATATCATGAGTTTTTGCTATGGAAAGAGCCATTATATAAAGGATATAAAAGACGTAGAAGGCACAAAAGAGTCTTACCTATCTGTGTATCTGGAAGGTAAAAAACCGCAATAGATTTCTGCCGATAAAATAGCCATGAAAATTTCCATTTGTATCCCGCAATACAACCGTATTCATTATTTGCTAAAGAGTTTGTTGATCATTGAGAAACAAACCTATCCTGATATTGAGATTGCTATTAGCGATGATTGCTCCACAGACGAAACCGTGGCAGAAATCAAAAGACTTTCACTGACCTATAAATACCCGATTGTTTTTGATAAGAATCCGATTAATATGGGCTATGACAGAAATTATAGGAAGTGCATTGAAATGGCCAGTGGAGATTATGCTTTCGTAATTGGAAATGACGATTCTATTTCTGGCGAAAAAAGTATTGAATTTCTGGTTGAGTTTCTTCAAAAAAATAATCGCCCGGATATAGGGTTTTGTAATATGATTGAGGAGCGCACGGGTGGTACTTTTATCGGCCGGGCAATGGATACCAAAGTAATAGGCTCGGGCAAAGAAGTAGCTTTGAAAAATTATTCTTGCTTCAGTTTTGTGGGTGGATTAATTTATAAGCGTGATACATTTTTGAAATACAATACCGACAAGTACGATGGAAGTATTTATTCTCAAATGTACTTAGGGGTGTATATGATTGCTAGCGGGTCAAGGCTATTCAGTATAAAGGAACCGTTGGTACTAAAGGATTTATTATTGGATGGTGTTTTTAGGAAAGGATACCGAGACACAATTGCAAAGAAATGGAGCAACTTCCGAATAGTAGATGGAGGACTGCCATCTGTGATGAATGTTCTCATCAGTGCCTTGCGAGATACAAATGTTTTGGAGCAGGATAATATTCATCATATTTTTAAACGAATGTATTCGGTTACATATCCGCATTGGATACTGGATTATAAAGAAAACGGTGCTTTGCCCGAAGCATATGGTTTAATTATAGGATTGAACCCGTTCCGAAATTCTAATTATAGTTTGTTGAATTTTAAGAACAAGACAATAATATTTTCAATCTATGCTGGGGCTAGCATTGCTGCTTTGTTCACCCCGGTGTTTATATTCAAAAAATTCAAGCAACGACTCTACTCCTTTTTTAAGAAATAGCGATGCGCATATTAATTGTAGGGGCAGATAGCAATTATGCCATTGAGAGACCCTACGTAAAGTATTTAGCAGCGATAGCTGGAGTATCTTCTGTTGACTTTTTTAAAGCCCAAAATCTATTTTTAGATTACTATCAAAAAAGTGTTGTCAATAAAATTTTGTATCGTTCAGGGCTAAGCAATATACTGAGGCAGGTAAACCTAAAGTTAAAGGAACTAGTAGTAGAAAAAGCCCCCGATGTAATTTGGGTATTTAAAGGATTGGAAATATTCCCTGAAACACTCGAGTGGATTAGGAATAGAGAGATTAAAATAGTTAACTACAATCCGGACAACCCATTTGTTTTCTCAGGAAGAGGAAGTGGAAATAAGAACATAAGCAAATCCATTGGCTTATACCACATGCATTTTACGTACGATGCAACTGTAAAAAAAAGAATTCAAGATGAATTCGGGATCACTTGTAGCGTATTGCCATTTGGATTCGATCTGCCTCATGAAGTTTTAGAAAAAAGCAAGCAGCAACAAGAGGTGGTCAAAACATGTTTTTTGGGTAGTGCTGATCAATATAGAGGAAAATTTATAAATCAATTGGCAAAACTGGGAATATCAGTGGATGTGTATGGGAATGGCTGGAATGATTTTATCAAGAACAAAAATATTAAAATTCATAAAGCTGTGTATGGTGATGATTTTTGGTATGTACTGAGAAAATATCGTATACAATTAAATCTTATGCGCCCCCATAATCCCAATTCGCATAACATGCGAACATTTGAAGTGCCAGGGGTAGGTGGCATATTGCTTGCGCCAGATACCGAAGACCACCAAAAGCTCTTCACGGCAGAGAAGGAGATTTTTTTATATAATGGTCTCAATGATTGTTCAGAGAAGATAAATGCTATACTAAATTTATCTTCGCCTGCTTCGGATGAAATACGGAAGGCGGCAGCGACCCGTTCAGTTCTTTCGGGCTATTCGTACCGCGATAGGGCCAACTATGTGGTGGGTGAGTTCAGGAATCTATTGAATGAATAGGATATTTATTTTGCACTTTGCCGCGCTGGAGCTATACCCTCCCCTTCAAAACCTAATTCGCGTTTTGGAAAAGGAATCTATGAATTCTCAAGTTATTGTACTTACGACAGCGCCCAGCTCTCAGTTTGTTTACTTTAAGTCAGGGTCGGCAAACATCAAGATTATTAGAGTAGGCAAATCGGGACAGCGAATTAAATCTTTAGTTCGCTATTTTTATTACGCCTGGTTCTACCTAGTGGCCTCTTTTTTTCTGGTGCGGTATAAGCCCGGTAAGGTTTTATATTTCGAAACCATTTCTTCTTTTCCAGCCTACCTTTATAAATGGTTTTGCAACCTAAAGACGAAACTATTTATTCATTACCATGAGTACACAAGTCCGCAGGAGTATGCTAGTGGAATGAAGTTAACGCGGTATTTTCATAAAAAGGAAAAGAAACTGTACCCCAAAGCAGAATGGATATCGCACACTAATTCATTCCGCATGAATTTTTTTTTACAAGATATTGGAGTAGCGAAGCTTAAAGGTGCTCGTATCGTGCCAAATTATCCTCCTAAAAGTTGGTTGAAGCAACCTAAAGTCAAAAATAGTACGTCATTAAAAATTGTTTATGTTGGTGCTTTAAGCTTGATTACCATGTACACACAGGAGTTTGCTGAGTGGGTACAATTGCAGCATGGAGAAGTAACGTGGAGTATTTATACGTCTAATAGTACAAATGATACGAAAGCCTATCTTCAAGGTTTGCAATCTGAATGGATTCACTTATTTGAAGGAGTACCTTATGAGCAACTCTCAGAAGTTCTAAAGAACTATGATGTTGGAGTAATCTTATACAAGGGTCATATTCCAAATTATGTATATAACGCGCCTAACAAATTGTTTGAGTATATTATCTGTGGTCTTGATGTATTGTTTCCTATTAACTTAATTGGAAGCAGGGAATTAGAAAACAGAAATTCATTGCCTAGGGTACTGGGTCAAGATTTTACCAGTCTTCATACATTGCCTTTGTCGGAACTCTTAAATCACGGGCATCTTCCGGTAAGGAGTATTTCTTATTCCGCTGAAGATGCTTTAAAGGAACTGGTTAATAAACTTTCTATAAATGATACCCCGAATACTAAGATTTCTACCTCCATTTAAAGGAAAGCAACGGCTTTCGCGCTTGTTGTTTAAAAGCAGGATTGCTGTAGACTTTGATATCCTTGTACATGGCAATAGAGAATGCAACTATTTGATTCCTAATTTGAAGGAGAACATTGGATTTGAAATTTATATTAACGGTATATATGAACAAGAAACCATTGATTTTATTTTAACCCGCCTTTCCGGTACATGCGGTTTTTTTTTAGACATAGGTGCAAATATTGGGGCAATTACAATTCCGGTTTGTAAGCAACTTGAAAATCTGCAAGTAATATGTGTGGAAGCAGCTCCATGGGTTTCTAAATATCTGAAGCATAATATTCAGTTGAACGAGTTAAAGAATGTTCAAGTTCTCGATAACGCTATTTCAGATAGAGATGGAGATTCCGTTATGTTTTATAGTCCGCAGGAAAAGTTTGGAAAGGGTTCTATGGCTCCGGTGTTTACAGAAGAAGGGACAACTGTAAAAACAACAACTATCGATGTAATAGCCTTATCCTTAGATGCGCGAGTAAGGCTTATTAAAATTGATGTGGAAGGGTTTGAGTATAAAGCGTTTTGTGGCGGTGCAGAAGTGTTGAAAAATAAAGATGCTCCTGATATACTTTTTGAGTTTGTAGATTGGGCAGAAGAGCTAGCTGGTATGAACCCGGGATCTGCTCAGCAATTACTTCTGAGTTATGGATATAGTTTGTTTATCATGCAAAACAAGAAACTCAGGAAGACCACTAAACCTGAAACGAAAGGAGGTTTTATGTTCTTTGCAACTAAAGAGAACCCGCTAAAAAAATGAGGGTTGTTTTTTTTCATCGCAAAAAAGCACTAGGCAATTTCAGTGTCGAAAATGTGTTTGTCCAAATCAGGAAAAACCTTCCATCAGAGATTGAATGTACCGTTCTAGAGATGCGCTTTATTAGCACAGGTTTTTTTAAGCGTCTCTATTCTTGTTTTGAAGCTTTTGTCAATCAGGGAGAGGTGAATCACATTACTGGAGACATTCACTTTATCGCTCTCTTTCTAAAAAAAAAACGAACAGTCCTTACTATCCATGACATTGGTTTTATAACCCATCCAAATCGGGCCGCTCGAATTATATTGAAATGGTTATGGCTGAAATTACCCGTCCATCGTTCAGCGATTATAACAACCGTTTCTGTTGCAACCAAGTTGGAAGTTTTAAATTATGTAAACGTTCACCCATCGCGGATACGCGTAATTTATAATCCGGTTTCATCGCTTTTTACAGCAAGACCAAAGCCATTTGATAAGAACTGTCCAATAATTTTGCAAATTGGCACGAAACCTAATAAGAATATTGTCAGGCTGGCAGAAGCTTTAATGGGTCTTTCTTGCCGGCTTCATATTATCGGTGAATTGGACGAGATAACCCGTAAGGCTTTGGTACAGTTTGGTATTGATTTTACAATGCGAAGTAATCTCACTGTTGAGCAGGTTATTGCGGAATATGTTTCGTGTGACATTTTATCATTTGTATCTACGATTGAGGGCTTTGGGTTACCAATAGTGGAAGCAAACACGGTGGGCAGGGTGGTGGTAACAAGTAATTTATCCTCTATGCCCGAAATAGCAGGAGAGGCAGCGCATTTGGTTAATCCACTTGATATTGATTCAATACGCGCAGGATTTATTAAAGTAATTTCAGATCAAGCGTACAGAGATAGGCTCATTATAAATGGTTTTGAAAACAAAAAGCGTTTTGATGAAAAAGAAATAGCGAAGCAGTATGCTGCTATCTACAATGAACTTATTCACTGATGGCTCCATTTATTCATTCATAAAGCGCGAGTGCGTTTAAAATAATCATTTTGTCTACTCCAGTCCTTTTCATCGTAGCTATTGTACTATACTTGCTTTTCATCTGGAAAGCAGGAAAGATTTATCCCTTATTATATTTATTTCTGTTTGTTTACTTTGCGCAATATGTTTTTTCTGTTTACCTGATTTATAATGAATATCCCCTACTGAGGCGACAGATGACGATTAGTCAGAACCTGTTATTTAGCTATACTATTCCTGCACTTCTTTTTTTATTTGCCGGGGTATTTCTTTTTAATAAAGATGTTTCGTTAAAAGAATATGTCAAAAAAATTGACGCGGTAACAGCATCGCGCCTGGGCCATTTATTGTTATTCATATCGTTTGCTGCCGAACTTTTGCCCATGTTGGATATTCCGGGCATTGGTTCCATTCTGTCCTTTACGCATTACCTGCGCTATATTGGTGCCATGTGCTATTTGTTTTCACCCTCCACTATTAACTATGTTCTCTTAGTAGGGGTGTATATGCTGCTTGCACGAGACGCACTTCAAGGTGGCATGTTTATTGATTTTTTTATGTGGGGGGCATATCTGTTTTTTTTTATATCCATGCGTTAT
>Ga0335394_10003933_pt1 | contig 16908 bp, 11 predicted proteins | sample MAT03_FD_205741 | JGI IMG/M metagenome (GOLD analysis project Ga0335394, IMG submission 205741) | Freshwater microbial communities from Lake Fryxell liftoff mats and glacier meltwater in Antarctica - MAT-03 (spades assembly) (version 2) ... | reverse complement strand
AAGAAGAGGCCGCAGCCGCCGCTGCTGCCGCCGCCGCTGCCGCCGAGAAGAAGGCCGAAGAAGAGGCCGCAGCTGCTGCCGCCGCCGCTGCCGCCGCCGCTGCCGCCGCCGCTGCTGCCGCCGAGAAGAAGGCCGCTGACGACGCTGCCACCGCCGCCCGCACAGCCGCCGCCGACGCCGCCGCCGCCGCTGCCGCCGCGTCGTTGTCGTCGTCGTCGTCGTCGTCGTCGTCGTCGTCGTCGTCGTCGTCGTCGACGTCGTCGAAACCTAGCGACGCTGCTACCCGCGCAGACTTCGGTAACCGCGCACGCATCTGGAACGATGCCGCCAAGCTAAATCCCAGTTCAAAGCCGGTTGCAACACCTGGCGGCGTCGTCGTCACCGCCAGCCCGCCGGTATCACCTAATCTCGTGAAAACGATTAAAGAATTGACTCTAAAAAGAGTAATAGCAGCAAACGAAGAAGTACAAAACGACCCAACGAACACCTACAAACAAAAAGAATTACAAGAAGAACAAGACGCACTAGCGAAACTTACATCGGAAGAAGGCGTGACGACGCCGGACGTCACCCCGACGATATCACCCGCAACCGAAAGAATGATTAAAGAAACATCAAGGAGAGAGCGCGGCAACCCACCATCACCCACCGCGATGCAGACGAACACGTCATCCCCCCTATCACCTGGTACCCCGTCGAAAAACCAGAAAAAAAAAGCAAGCAAGAATAGAAAAAAAATAGCAACAGCAACAGCAGCAGCAGCAGCAGCAGCAGCAGCAGCAGCAGAAGAAGCAAACCCAATATTGGAGGAGGTTGGAGACTACATCGAATCAGGCGCTCTGTTTGCACATGCCAGCAGCAGCAGCAGCAACAGCGACAACGAATACGACACCAGCGACGACGACACCTATTCGGACAGCGACTCTGACTCCTCCTCGCTTCTCGCTTCATCGGCACCTCAAGGCGTCGACGCACCAGCAGCCACGACCGAAACGCTTCCAGTGGAAACCGCAAAAGGCAGAGACCTCATCGCATCAAGCGCTCGTTTCTCGGAAGACGACATCTATTCGGACGGCGGCTCTGACTCCTCCTCGCTTCTCGCTACATCGGTAACTCAAGGCACCGACACGCCAGCAGCTACGACCAAAAAGCCTACAGCTAACCCGATTGCCGGCCGTATCCGCTTTGCATCGACGCCCGAGGAGCCGCCGGCAAAGCCGACTGATGTTGGATGGTTTCAGACGTTTTTCGGCAATGCGCAGTAACAAAGGTTCATTCGATGACAAATTCTTCTTCTTCTTCTTCTTCTTCTTCAACTGGTACCGATACGGCCACGCTTGTTTCCGGCGCTCTGCTGGATCTCGGACAGCTTGATTGAGTGCTCGGACGGCTTCTCGGGCGGTGGTATGAAATCACCATCGCGGTTCATCTCCGAGACCAGAAAGTTACGCCTCGCGGCCGCATCCGATTGCAGCGAGGCGCTAACCAACTCGGGGGTGTCGGCGAGCGTCTTCAGGGTCGCGTTGATGGTGGTACTGGAAAACGACATCGGAGAGGCGCCGCAAGAGCCTGTGGTACCAGCGGGTGCACTACTGTAGTCATAGGCCGATGCCGCAGAAGAAGTACTAGTAGTAGCGGGATACTTGCTGGGGTTCGACGACGACGACGACGACGACAACTTGAAATGCTGAGCAAACTGATTGGGTGTGATCGGCGGTGCGTGGGTAACCTTCTGAGCGGCAGAGGCGGCGACGGCCGCTTGCGCCGAGGCCGCAACACTCTGCGCGGCGGTAAGCTGATGCTCTAGCTTGGTAATCTTCTGGTTCTGCTCGTCGATTTGGTGACGCAGAGCATCATTCTTGACCTCGGCGTCGGTCATGCGACCGCTACATGCGACAATGCCCTCCACCGCGGTGCGTGCACTTGCGTCACCGGTGGCGTACATGTCCTTGAAGCCCTCGCTGGCAACGGCGGCATCGGCCGGCGACATCACCTTTGCCAGCGCCAGAGCGAGCGGCTCCATCAGTTTCTGTACGTGAACACGCGTTCGGGCTTGATCCTCGGCGCGGCGCGTCTGTTCAGCGAGGCGAAGTTGGATCAACTCCTGGTACTCTGCGCCCGACATAGCTGCCGCCTGAGGCGCAGCAGCAGCAGCAGGTGGCGCGGCAGCAGCAGCAGCAGGGGGCGCGGCGGCTGCAGCAGCAGCCGCAGGAGGAGGAGGAGCGACTGCGGCTGCAGGAGGCGCAATGATGTCCATTGCGGCCGTCTCGCCGTTTGGTGCCGATGTATCGGAGCTGGCAGATGACATCCGCGGTGGTTGTTGGAGAGAAGCAGCGACGGTGACGTTACAGCCTGGAAAGAAAGGATCCTTGACGAGAGAGACCTCGCACATCCTCTTATGCGTGATGTGTGTTGACCCCGGCTGGCGCACCGGCAGGTAGCACACTGAAAAGGCTGCAAGCTCTCCCGCGTCGATGCGCGCCACCACAGCGCGGTGATAGTCGTCGGTGGCCTGTACGTACGCAGCGATACCCAGGTGGCCATCGGAGTCAACCCAGTTGTCAATCACCTGGCCGATCGGCCTTGCACGGTCGTGCTCCAGACACAGCGGTAGGTCCTTGAGCTGATGCTCCATCTGGCGCAGCTCGTCGTGGGTGAACTTGACCGCCTCGTCGTGGTAGAATGCACGGCGTTCGCCAGCGCGCAAGGCATCGAGCGCATCTGCAGAGACATGCTCGCTGGTGCGCTTCTCAATGCCCACATTGTAGGCAATGCCCTTTAGCATTCGTCCCTCGCCGAGTGCACCGCGATGGCCCGACGCCTGTACGGAGAACATAGCGCTAGTGACAGACAGACAGACCGTATCAGTTTCTCTCCTTTTCCTCGGTTCTAATACTCATGAGCGAGCGCACCACACTCGAGATCGCAGAGCAGCCCCACCCCCAGTGGCCCGAGGTTGTGTTGGCACGCCGGACGCATGGCGACAAGTCGCAGTTTTGGCACTGTTGGGCCCTGATGGATCAACAACTCGGAGGTGCCTTCCAGGCTAACGGTCTTGCATCAGAGGAGGAGGAGGAGGAGACGGCAGCGGCAGCGGCGACGGAAGACGATCCGAACGGACAGTGTGACGCAGGCACAACAATAGGTGACATCGATGATGCTCTCGATAAGAGTCGCTTCCCTGCTGTCACCGCTAGCGTATCCGCGCAGCTGTCTGTCAATGACGACAAAGACACCGATGGCAAACTGGTGGCGCCTGAACACCACCGGACCGAAGGCCGACTCGCGACGCTTTCGACTGGCGTTGCACTTCTTTGACTACCTGCGTCTGAGTATCACCGAGCAGGAACTAGTGGCGCCGATGCGACTTGCACGCTTCATCTCAGAAGCCTACGAAGAAGAGGATCACCGAGACGAACTGCAGCGCTGCGACGAATCGCAACAGGAGCTTCTCGAGACAGTTCTGAAGGAGGGTGCATGGCGCCAGCGTTCATCGATGGCCATGGGATCCCTCGGTACCGACACCGAGGAGATGCATACGGCACTGATGGAGGCCTCTGGCCACGAGCGTGACGAGCCGTCGCCGCGCTACTTCTTTATCGGTTTTGTTGAAGAGACCATCTACGCCTGCGCCACCCTGGGCGGTGTTCTCTGGTTCTGTCTGGAGCTGCCGGCCAACTACGAAAGCACACGCCTCCTGGTGACTTGCATGTCCACTGTGCTTCTCAACGCAGTCTACAGCAAACGCATGCAACTCGCCGTGCTGGCCGAACCTCGCATTCTACCAGAGGAGGCTCGAGTTATTGGTGCTTCTGCAGCTGCTGCTTCTACAGCTGGCGGTGTCGTCGAGAAGACCTCGCGTAAGAGACCAGTCGCCAAATTGTCTGAGAACCGAGGTGTCGGCGGCGGCAGCAGCAGCAGCAGCAGCAGCAGCAAGTCACTGGCCCTAAGCGAGACGACGACGGATAAAGAGAAGCAATAGCATGAAATTAGTTTACACCATTTCAGACCCGTCTCGTTGGAACCAACCAACCAACCAAGCAAACCCGCTCACTAACCCCGTAGAAACTAACTCACTCGCTCGCACACACCATAGACGGTCAAGGGCTGCGGTGGTCAGGTGATCGTTGTAGATGAGCTTGCCTATGTGTCGCCCGAGTTCCTCCTGGAGACGGTGTTTCCTGTGCTCGAAGTAAAAGACTGCGCACTACTGGGAATCTCTACACCACTGGACGAATTCAACTTCTTCTCCAAGCTACTGGTACTCAAGGATGTGAACAACGATTCGTTCTTCCACGTGGTCCGCATTGGAGCGGTCTGTGATGATTGCAAGAAGTTGTCTATGGATAAGTGGTTCTCATGCAACCACAAGATCCACGAACTACCCAAGTGGAAGTCGGGTCCAAAGCACATCCGCATGAAGCGCGTCTACGAGATGACCGGCCACGAGTCAATGGCACTACGCGAGAACGCCGGCGAGGTCGCCTCGGACTATACACCGGCGTTCTCGCGCGACAAAGTTTCGGCGCTCTTCTCCGAGGAGAACCTCATGGCTAAACCGTTTCGTCTGGTCACTCCGCCGGATCTGATTGTGATGTCAGTGGATCCCGCCGGCGGAGGACGCTCCGGCACTGCGATTGTATCGATGTTCTACTACGCAGGCTCATGGGTGGTAAGTGAAGCTTTGGTTTCTGTTTATGTTGTTTTGACATCGCGCTGTGCGGTGAACAGTGCCCCAGAGGATTGTGTCGACGCGGCGCCTCGCTTCACCGCGGTGGTTCCTGTCTTCTTTCGGTTGGGGTTGTGCACCACGATGATCTGTGGCTCGGTGAAGCGAGGCGCCGCGCCGCACCCGCCAGTGGTGTACGCAATCGAAGCACACCGGATAAAGTCTTTCACCAGTGAGCCAATGTTGAAGACATTGATGTTGCACTGGAACAGCAGTGGAAAGTACCGCTCGAGATAGAGCCGCAGGGCCTCGGCGTTGCCGCGCCGATCCATCGGCACCATGGCCAGCACCTTTTGCCAGATGGCCTTCTCCATGTGGCAACACAGAAGAAAAAGCACCGTCACCCGGTGTGCATGTGGATTCTCCAGAACCGAATGCCACTGTCGGGTGATCATCGGCTTCTGTGTCAAGTAGCGACCGTACTCTTGCTGCATGTAGCCCTCTGGACCAATGAAGAACTCCAGCGGCGCCATCACACGGCGGCTCGTCGGCTGCATAAAGACAGTGTACAGCAGATCGTCGGCGAGGCGTCGCTCGTGCTCTCTCTGCAAGACTGCGTTCTCCTCGGGGAAGGTCGCCTGCATCCTCGCCTGCAGTTCGTCGCGCTCCCACTGCACCGGTGGATCGCTGATGGCATCGAGGATCAGCGACGTCGAACGGCCGCTCTGCTGCACCGACATTGAGGTGACCACCGTGCGGGTGGCGTCAAAACGCTGCACGCCGACATCCACCACGGCGCTACCCGATGCCATCACGACGTCGTCGTCGTCATCGCCTTCTTCTTGTTCTTGTTCTTGTTGCGCATAGCCTTTTTCGGTGTCGTCGTCTGTTGTTGACATGTTGCAGAAAGAAAGAAAAAGAACTGACACTCCTCCTCACGGGCAGATTGTCGGTATCGATTCTCAGATTTGCACCAACGAAGATGAGCAACGAGCGCTCCTGTATACGCACTACCAGAGTCTGCGCAAGATTGAGATGCTCACCAACATCCCTATTGTGTTCATCGTCGAGAACAACTATGGTTTCGAGTACTCACACATGGAGACTATGATGTCTGGTCCGAGCATCCGCGATGTCAAGATCTTTCGACAGAAGAGCGGCCCAGGCGCCAAAGCAGGCGTCTGCAAGACCGAGTACCTTACGACGTCGTATATGACCACCACGAGGCGACTTCTCGCCTCGGATGCAGTGCATCTCTCCGACCGTCTCTTCACACACACCAACAAGATGACCGCAGCCAAGATACTGGCTGAGACGCGCGACCAGTTCTACCGCTTCCGCTTTGTCTTCCGCGAGGCCAGAATCGAGGGCGATGCGCGCAAGTTCAAGCTCACCGGCAAGACCTCGTCGGCAGAGGACGACATCTGTATTGCCGCGATGCAGGGCCTTCACTTTGGCATGGCGATCCTTTCCGAGACCGAATACGAGATGTACCGCACCGACTACATTCGGAATGGCATCGAAATTCGCTATCGTAGATAATAGGCGACGACTTGCATTTCGATAGTTCCCCGTCCGTCCGTCCCATTACTGAACACTCCTCCTCCTCCTCCTCCTCCTCCTCCTCCTAGGACAACATCAGATTGGTGTACTTGCCTTGTTGTAGTAGTAGTAGTAGTAGTAGTTTGGAGGACGGACAGACGCGTTGTTGTTACTGTATGTCCGCCTGAATCCACGCCTGACAGGCCGCCTTAGTGGCCTCCGAATCGGCGTAGCCGCACAGTTTCGCAAGGAGAAAGCTGTCGTTGCACGCTTTGACGAATTCCTCCAGTAGTTCGTCGCAGTGTGCAGCCACATATTTGATCGCATCAGGGGCGGCTGCTCCCATCCGCGCAGACATCTCTGCTCGCCTAACTGCCGGCGACACCGCTGCAGCCCCCTTCTCGGTGGTGGAGGGCAGTTTTCTGTAAAACTTGTCCAGTAGGCCCAGAACCAACTCAATCAGGTAGCCTCTGAGGTGCATCGAACAGTGAGCCATCACGGCAAACATGCTCGGTCCTCCCTTTGTCACCAAAAGGCACATATGCGTGTCGTCGACATTGGCGGCACCTGTATTGCCTAGGTTCAGATGCTCCATCTCGGGCTGGCCGTCGCCGCCAATTTTATCGCCGGTGAAGCCGCACAACTTCTGTTGTGGATTGGCGGTGGCGGCGGCGGTGGCGGTGGCGGCGGCAGATGAAGCACGAGATGCTGCAGATTTCTTGGCAGGGCCGACTTTGGGCTTGTCTGCGCCCACCGATAGCTGCGGATAGTCACGCAGCGTGACAAGCACCGCTTTGAAGACCTCTTCCAAATGCGAGTCACTCGGGTGCATCACGTGGGCCGCGTTGGCGCAGAGCTTTTCAGAGAAGAACGCCGAGAAGCGTTGCAGCGTGTTCTCGCCTGCAGTCACCATGTCGGCGCTTTCATCGGCGTGCGGCGGCTGGTTCGACTCGATCGAAATGCGGGCCATGTGCAGGAAAAGCGCTCGGAGGGACGGGCGGGTCTCTCCGCTCTCCCACGATGGAAACCCGACAATACTGGCCTTGGAGCGTGCTACTACCTGCTTGACAAAGGCGGCATGTGCCAAAGTCGAAGTAGTAGTAGTCGTCGCCGTCGTGGTGGTGGCGGCGGCGGCAGCGACAACATCTGCCGAGACATCCATTGGTGCTCTGCTGGGCAGACTCAGATTGGTCTTGGTGGCAGCCGTGGTAGCCGCCGGTAGTAACTCACTGGCAACTGCAACCAGTATGAGGTCTTCCGTGTCCTCTGGGTCCTCTGGCTTCTTTGCAATCTTTACAATCTTCACCGCAGATCCGTAGCTCTTGATTACTGCCTCGCAGATTGTTGCAGGGTCGCCAACCAGTGTCTTAGGTATCGGGACGTAGAATCCGACGCTGACCTGACCTCCCGGATTTACGTCCCACTGAATGATATCTATCGCCGGATCATCCGGTGAGGCGGTAGACTTGGCGGCATTGTGCAACAACGTTGGAATTACCGTCGCCAGTTTTTTGGCGACGCCTTTTGCCTTATTGACCAACTGGGCCTTGGTCGGGGGCTTCTTTTTCTCTGGTGGCGCTTCTACCACGGGCTTGGGGCACGGAGGTGGCGGAGTGTTCGTTGCGCGCGGCGCTTTCGCTGCAACATGATGCGGCGTGCAATGATTACTGGTTGCAGCCGGCGACTTTCCGCTGAAGCGAGACGTGTCGTCTGCCTCTCCCTCCACTGCGTCGACCTCTTCGTCTGGGATCTCGCCCGGCGCCAGCTCGTCGTCACTGCTGCTGCTGCTGCTGCTGTCGTCTTCGTCTTGACCGTGCCCATTTTCGTCCTCTGAGAGGTATTCGTCGTCGTCGTCGGTCATTGGTCCCTTCTTCTCCGGGGAATAATAGTCAAGTTGCTGCTTGAAAATGCAAGAGAGTGTCCGGTCGTAGTGCCTGCCCGAGGTCTTCTCAGACATCTGCACAACAACAGAAACCAAAAGAAGAACAACGAACGAAGAGGAGAGCAGCGGCAGACGCACGAGTTCCCAAGTGTGTGCGTGCCACTTGTCTACTTGCGCTGGTCGCTCAGCCGGTCGATGAGAAGCCAACTGAAACAACACCATGAAGAAGATGACAACCAAAGCAGACCTCGCGCGCCTCGCCGTTGCCATTGGCTGTGCTTTTGCACTCGGTGGCCGCCTCCTCCAGGAAGACACCCGTCTCATTGTTGCGCTTGCCGCACTCTCCGTAGCCGCCGGCGCCTCGGACATGCTACCTCTGCTCGGCTTGTGGCTTGTGGCACCTCGGTCCTCTCCGTGGCCCCTGCCGTTCTCCTATGCAGTGGCCCTGTTTGTCGCCCTGCCCGTGGCATTCCTTGGCCTTGTACGACGCGTTCCGTTTCGTCTGGGCGACACTCTCGGCCTGCTGGCTTATCTCGCGCTTCTCGCCTCTGCCGGGCAGTCGTCGGTTCCATCGGCGGTGGCTGCGCCCTTGGTATGGCTCGTGCAACTGGTGCACGTGGCGTGCGTTCGCACGCGAACCGCACCGCATGCCTACCGCGTCTCTCTGCTCTGTGGCTGGCTCCTCTGGCTGGACGGTTGCAGCGCCACGCTTGCAGTTCTCCTGGCTCTGCCTGCCCTGCTCTACATCTCGTGGCTCGTCGGTCGCCATCTGGCTCCCGCCGCCGCCGACCATCTGCTGCCGCGTACAGTCTACGACATGCCTACTACTACTACTACTGCTACTGCTACGCCGCCTGATCAATCCGACGAGAGCACCGAACCGCATGTGGACCCCCCAGTCCGGTCCTGCAATTCTCACTATGTTAAGATCCGTCACGTCTCGCTCGGCGCCGCCAACAGCCAACCCGGATGAGAACGCAGCCGTCGAGTTGCGTGCGCTCGTTGGCGCTCCGCCGTGCAACGCCTCGCAGCTCGGTGTCGCCGTGCAAGACACCGCAAACGACGACGACGACGACAACGACGACAACGACAGCGGCATAAAGCAGTCGGAACGCGAGCGCGACATGGACCAGACCATGACAGAGTGGCGTCAGTGGCAATCATCCGACCATCCGGAGCGCACACTTGCTGCCTTCTCGCGCGCGATGACGCTGATCCAGCAGCTCGCCACGCGTCTGTCCACCGAGATGCACCAGCACAACATGACACCGCGCTCCATCGCACATGTCCGGACGCAGTTTTTCAAGATCGTCGCCGCCGTGCGCCACCTCAACTCCTCGGTCGACAAGCAGCGCTCCGCGCTGACGCGCTGCTTTGTCAACGCATCGTTGCGTCTGGTCTCGCCTCCAGTAGAGATCGCCACCTTGCCCACCAACTTTCGCACCGTGCGTCAGAGGCGTCGTCGCGGTGGCGGTGGGGGCTCCTCAACATCAACTCGGCGAGGAGCCGCCACATCATCCAGGTCGGACGCCGCCTTGATCACACGGACCCGTCGCGACCTCGACCGCCACACCATCACCAGCGGGGGCTCTAGTGGAGGAGTGCCGCCGCCGCCCACCAAGAGGGTGCGAACAGCCGAATGAACAACGCGCGATGAACGCTATAAGACTCTGTGTCCTACCCTGTCTAAGCAACTGTGTACATCCACTCACTCACTCTACTGACAAGCAAGCACCGCCAACAACATGCCGCTGGTTAACTCGGTGCTGCCGCATCAAGTCGACTGGGGCCGGTGTGCATCATACTGGGCGTCGGTCCCGCAGTTCCGCGGCTGGGATGTCGAAAAGGCCGATTTGCATGAAGTCCTCGTGAGGCATGAGGACCACGTGCGTGCCGCCAACGGAGAGACCGATCCACGCGTTCTGCCCGACGTCTCGCAAGGCACCAAGGCTATCACCGAGGAGCGCCTGATGCGGCCGTGGTTCGGAGAGCCGTCGGGACCCATTCGCACCAACTCGGCGGACCGGCAGCCAATCACGTCGCTCAACCTACCCGCCGCCTATGCCGGCACCAGCGAGTTCCTGGGTGAGACCATCACCGACAAGATCATGGAGCCCGACGACTGGTACACCGGCGTCATCCTACCGGTGGAGCGCACCGACCAGGTCAACTTCTCGTTCACCGAGATCAGCTTTAATGCGCACACGCTCGATCTGTCGCCCGAGCAGAGCAACCCGCGCTTCATGCAGCTGACGCTCGAGAGCGGCAGCTACACCTCGGTGCGTCGCGGACGCGCCTTCCAGATTGAGCACGGCTTCATGGCCACCGCCTACGGCCGCATGATGTACCAGGGCCGTCTGCGCCAGCTGGTGAACACCGTCAAGGAGACACAGCGTCTCGGCGTCATGTACGCGCTGCTCGAGTGCCAGAGCTACAACACCGAGTGGGAGAAGAAACACGGCATCTACGACAGCAAGGACATGCGCACGCGCATGGAACGCGAGGTCAAGTTCTTCAACATCATCAAGACGCAAGCGAATGGCCTGGCCGCCCTGGACGCCGATGTCACCGAAGACATGAATCGCTGGCAGGGTAGCGCCGACTGCATCATTGCGCCGCATCGGATGTCGATCTACATCAACTCGCGGGAGTCGCGCACCAACTATTCGATAGCAGGCCCCGCCGGCCCCGGTCGCATCGAGGATGGAATCAAGTCGTTCGACACCTTTGCAAAGAAGAAGTTGTTCCTCACTCGCCGGTACGCCGACGAGCAGCCCGGCCGGCGCGGCATCATGGAGTCGGTCACGGTGATCGGCGAGCACTGGCTCATGGTCGATCACTGCCGCAACCTGCCCGCCAACGTCCCGTACCACTCGGGCATGCGCGCCGTCGCAATCAACAACTACGAGGCCCCAGTCGATGGGTTCGAACGCCTCGATCTGCAGTCAGTCATTGATAATGTCGTCAATTTCTTTGACGACAACGGCGCCATTGCCGCTCCCGTCAAGCACTTCAATGTCAGCAATTTCGACGAGGATCTGATGTACGATCCCTTTATGATCCGCGCCGGCGATCTCTACGGAAACGATGAGGCCGACGAAGAGCGCATTCCCGTGCGCTACTTTGGTCACCTGCGCTACAAAACACAGGCGTTCCCCAAGAATGCGTCCTTCAAGCAGGCGTTCCTCAAGCCAGAGTCGGCTCTTCTTGTTGCCTCCTCGCTGGCCGATGCAATCTGCTCCGACAGCGGGCGCACCCGAAACGATGTCGATCGCGCACTACGGGCTCTTTCTGTAAAGATGGCCGCCATCGATCGCCATCGTTATACAGATGCGGACGCCCTAGCCATAGCCCAGGCCGTGCAACCCACAGATATGGTTCCAGGCGAGCGCGCTCTACACGGCTCGGTCGCTACCAGGGCAGTCGACTGGGCACGCGTCCCAGAGGCTCTGCGCGCCGGGTCTCTCTCTGGACTTCGCTCCGGCGCGGATTTCAACGATGCGGCGCTGATCTCGGACATTGCCATTACACTGCGCCGCCTCCTGCCTGGTAACCCCCTGCTCCAAACCCAGCATCTTCCCCCGTGGGTTGAGGACACCGCCGAAGCCGCCGTCTTTCACAACTTTATCGCACCGCTGCGCTTCCCCCTGTTTGCGGTAGTTCAAAGCGGCGGTGCTGCTGTTACTGCTGCTGCTTCTGCTGCTGCTACTGCCGCTGCTACTGCCGCCACTGCTGCTACCGCTGCTGCTACTGCCGCTGCTACTGCCGCCAATACTGCTGCTGCTGCCACCGCCAGCACCGCCAGCACCAGTACCGCTTCTGCGCCCCAGGGGGGAGGCGGTCCCGTCAATGTTCCTGCTGCTGCGCCTCCCGCCAAACGACTGGAAACCCTTATAGCTAAGGCGACCCCTGAAGCTCAGGCCGCGTTCCGAAATGTCCTCGTTGACGACCGGGTGAGTCCTGTTCTCGATACCAACATCGCGCAGGATCTACGCATGGCCCTTCTCTCAACGCTACAATTCTTTGCTCTGGACGTCGCCCAAACAGACGCCTCTACCAGTCTGCTGCGCGTCTCACGGGCTCTGGAAGCATTCAACCGTAATTTTCCACGCGACGACAAAGAGGGGCATGCCCTTGGATTCCTAAACACACTACGCGATGAGACGGTCGCCATCTCAACCAAGCCCGGCTTTCGCGGCACCATAGAGCAGATCAGAACCAAATCCAGCGCTGCCACCGCCCAGATCATTTTGTCCGCGAGGGCGGACGCGTCCAACCTCCTCCTCGCACCACCCCCCCGATTATCAACGATTAATTGGGATACCGATATTCTGGTTCGCACACCGGTCGTCTACGGCTATGAGTTTCTGCGCGACTGGGTTACGGCTGCAAGCAGGGGTGACCAGATGCAGGTGGTGCCCGCCGATCCCACCAACCCCGACGTGCCTCTGTCACTGCAGCGTGCCCGCCTTCTCGTGGCCCAGATCGATCGCGGCGAGGCTGTGGTCGGCCTGACGTCGAATGAACGCATCGGCGACGAGAACACCACGGGCAGCGTGCTGCACCGCACCGCCACCATGGCTATGCACACCATCTACTCTGGCGTGCAGCGGCTCGCAGACGCCACTCAGCAGCAGCCGCAGGAGATGGTCGGCTCTGGCATCGGCCAGCGGTACGGCGTGTCGACGTTTGCCTCGGAGACTCTGGGCTCGGCGCAGGAATTGGGTGTGCCGCTGGCCCTGACCCGGGACATGATCAAGTTTGTCGACACGGTGTCTGCAATGGCAGGCTCAGCGCTGCAACGCATCGCATCGGTTGCCCTGCTGACGACGCCAATCAGCCGCCAGGTTCTGCGTGGCTTTGCGGTGTCGAATGTGCGCGTACCGGTGGCGGTCCTCGTGAGCCGACCGCACATGCGCTACGTCACCGCCCAGGTGATCTGGGTCAAGGCCGGCCGCGAGACCGGCATCACCACCCTTGGCAACGTCAACTTCCAGGTGCAGGACAACGCCGTGGCCAAGATGCACTTTGCCCATATCACCCTGTACACACGGTCGTTTGTGACCAAGCCCAGCAACGTCTACCGTGTGCGCAATGCCATTGTCATCGAACTTCTGGGCGGCGACGGCACCGCGTTCATCCAGAGGCACGAGTACGATCCCGAGCGCGACCGCTACGGCGCGGGCTCGCTGTTTGCCGCGCTGATTGGCTACGATGAGGTCATCTCTCTCAATCCAATCGATATCTCGGGTCATTTCCGTGGTTTCGGCATTGCCGAGATGCCGGTCGGCGAAAGCGCAGTTCCCCACTACTCGACGGCGGTACGCATCGCCTCGTACTTTGGCCTCGGGCACACCAACTCGATGCCGATGGAAGTTGATGCGCCGCTCGGCTCCATTCGCAACCACAACAACACCGTGACCTTCCTCGGACCGTACTTCCGCTACAACGACGCCGAGAAAGCCCTCACGTTCTTCCAGATGGGCACCGGCCATCACAAGGGCATTGTCGGTCCGGGCGCCCGCCGTGTTCTTCAGGACAACCTCACCGAGTGTCCCGATCTGCTGGCGCGCACCGCGATGCTCCGACTCTGAGCGCAACTGCTGTGTTTCTATAAAGGCTCACGTCCTCTCCTTCTTTCGTTCCTGTCTGTCTGTCTGCTATGGCGTTTAACATCTACGGGGACGACTCATCGATGCGAGAAGGCGACGTCGGCAGTTTGCTCGGCAGTCCGATCCGCGGCAATGCGTCGCCGGATACTTTGCGCACCGCGATGCGAGACGTCACGGAAGCTCTGGAGCTGATGCAGAAAGAATCACCGGTCCTGTCGGTGCAGTCCGATAGTAGTCTGACACCGTCGGCCGAACCCACTACCACCACCACCACTGCTGCTGCTGCTCCTGCTAGGTCCACTCGTTTGGCCAGGGCTGCACGCCGCCTGTTTACGACGTCGACGCCACAGCCGATGACCGCGCCGCCAGTCGATGACGGCGCCGACGAGGAGCCATATGCTCAGATCACTGCGGTAAACGCGACTATGAGCATACGGGAGCCCGCCCCTGCCGCGACTGAGAAGAGGCTGCGCCTGCACGACGGTCGTCCAGTGGATGCACGCGAGGCGGCCGCAAGTGTGGGCTGGTTCCCAGAGGAGCAAGCAATGGCAACGCGGCGTCCAGTTGTGTTTGCTCACGATAGGCAGGAGTCTTGGTCTGTTGAAGCCGCCAAGCAGGCAAAGCCGCCGCCGCGCGTCGTTGGCTCTCTGGCGCTGGCTCCCGAAGAAACGTATGCCAGCAGAGTGGTACAGTGCGACCGGGTCACGTTGGTCACCGACAATGCAGATCTGGCCGGGTGGGCGGCACATCTGCGCAGCCGCCAGCCAACCAACGCCGCCGAGGACCGCGTCTATTTCGTGATCAGTTCATCGGCGAGCGATCGCCGAAACAATCGTATTATCACCAATCGCATTGTGCGCCTCTTTGGTGCACGATGTCCCGATGCGAAGCACCGCTTGCGTCTCACTGAGATATTCATGGACGAACAGCTGCTACCCATGCGTCTCGTCTCCGTCTGGCTCCCGCCAGACGGAGAAGAAGGCTCGCTCGACGCCGTGTTCGAGCCAGACTACATTCCGGTGGCGGTTCCAATGCTCTACTCGAGAACTAAGCCGCCGCGTATTGTCGCTGCTCGCATTTTGTCTATTATCAACGGCACCGTGTACGACTTTTTGACCGAGCTTCTCGCCCAGAACGGCGTCGTTCTCGATACCGATGGTGATCTGGAAATGGTTCCGACTGATCACACGGCCCGCGCCTACGTCGATCGCGTCCGTCAGATCGCCGCAATGCAAGGGACCGAAACGGGCATACCGACTGAGATGATTGACGATGATGCCGACGACGCGATTTCCAGGACAGGATTGGCGCCACGCGAAGCCGAGGCGCGCCGCCGCCACCTCGCCGCAGTGAAAGCGGCGCAGAACAACCTGACGACATACAAGGATCTACTGCAGAAAAGGCGCATTCTATTGATCGAGGCCAAGAGAGAATTTGAGAACCCCACGGCCAAAGTCCACGATGAGTTGAAAACCCTAAAGGAAAGGATCGAGGCTATCCTCTATCGGGATGAACGCGCGCGCTTCTTTTCTGTTCTACAGCCGCCGCCAATCTCAACAGACGAGACACAGCCGCCGATCGGCTGCGAAGCATGTGGTCAGGAGAGGACTGCAGAGGGAGACGAGCTGCTGTGCTGCACCAGCTGCCGTCAGGGTACCTTCTGTTCGATGGTCTGTCTGGAAGCCACGCCCCACTGTTATTGTTCTTCTTTTCCGACCGAGTGAGAGAGAGATGAGGAACCAACAACGCAATGACACCCGTAACGATTTCAAAGCCAGGGGTATCTTCTGGTGCTTCCTTGTGGTTCTCCTGATCAACGCCCGATTTCTCTTTGAGCTGGACGTCAATGTCTCGCTGCTGCAGTGGGGCGTCCTGCAACCGCTTCTGCTGCAGGCGCTCGTCTTTCCGAACATCTACTACATGTTCGTCTATCCGCGGTACAACCCGCTGCCGCCGGGCACCCACTACCGGACGCGCGCGATCCTCTTGCAGTCGCTGGCGTTCTCGACAATCGAGGCCTTTTGGATGTTCCTAGCCCTAGTCACTCTGCAGGGGGCCAAACTGATCTACGGGATCGCATCGCACGCGCAATGAAGCACTGGTTTCTTTCGTTCTCAGTTGCGATGTCCATACTGCGCCGTTCCGCCGAGTTACGGCCGGTTGCTTCCACCACCACCAAGTCACCGAGACGCGTTCATCCGCTCTCGGCAAGTGTAAGCGCCGAGAGTGTCGCTAGCGTAGCAAGCCCGCTGGTGAAACGCGCCGCCTCGGCGAGCATGATAGCAACCGCCGACACCACGCTGCCGATCAAGCGTATGCGAAAGGACGGTTACGATAGCGAATGAATGAATGATTGATTGATTGATTAATTAATTAATTGATGACTACGCCAGAGTAGTAACAACTTCCATCGTGTCCTCTCCCGATGGTGTCGCCAAGAGGTAGTGTCCATCGGCGCACCAGTAGAGAATGCAGTAGATGGCGGTCAGTAGCGTTCCGGCGAACAGAAGGACCACGATGAGTGCAAGCGTGTGTGGCTCGCTGTCGCGCTGGGCTTGCTCGACCCATACTCGGCATAGATGGTGGCTCTCTGTACCGCCAGGGCAGTAGTAGACAGGAGAAGGAGAGGACATCGCAAGGCGGACGTGTTCGGTTCAGCCGGCTGCACAGCCGTCGAGTAGCGCCAAGTGTTTCTCGGCCATCTGTTCGGTGAGCGACGTGACCACGATACCGTCTCGTCGCACCATAAGCCACAGCGCCGGTGTGTATCGCACCATCCAGCAGCGAATCCCGTTGCCAGAGCCTCTGCTCATGTAGAAGCCCTGCCGGACCAACGGTAGCTCGTCCATCTTCTGCAGTTGCGTCACAACGTCGCGCAGAGAAACGGCGGCGCGATCTTCATTCACTATGCGCCGCAAAGAGTGTTCTTGTAGCGCATCGGGTACACGCAGTTTCATCAGAAATGCGCGACAGTTGTCCTCGTCGCTGGCGGCAGTCGCCGTCGTCGCCGACCTAGAGGTGTCGTTCTCTGTCCCACACGGTGCACGGTCGTCGCTGGGTGTTTTCTGAGCGACCAATCCAAACGAAAGCACCTCTCCAAAGAAGACACGCGGCGGCAGCTTCTGGCCTGGCGGCATGTGCAATGCCGCTGCGCTTCCAACTGCAAGAAACCGGAAGAACACAAGCCGGTTGGGCTCGTCGAC
>Ga0335394_10003930_pt1 | contig 16911 bp, 12 predicted proteins | sample MAT03_FD_205741 | JGI IMG/M metagenome (GOLD analysis project Ga0335394, IMG submission 205741) | Freshwater microbial communities from Lake Fryxell liftoff mats and glacier meltwater in Antarctica - MAT-03 (spades assembly) (version 2) ... | reverse complement strand
GGCTCGTTCGGCTGGCGTCAGCCGCTTGGGTTGCTGGCGGCCGTTGGTGTCGTTGTCGGCGTTGTGCCGGGTGCGTTCGCTGTCGCCGATGGCGGGTGGGGCACGCCAGACCGCACGCTGGTGTCGGTGCTGACCCAGTTACCCGTCAATCCGCCGGAGGGCAATTACCGCGTTCTGTGGATCGGCGATCCTTCGGCCATCCCCGTGGCGTCGTACACGTACCAGCCCGGTGTCGGCTACGCACTCACCAATGATGGTGAATTGACGATCGAGGGCTTCTGGTCGGGCAAGCCCACGACCGTCGAAGCAGAGGTCGCCACGGCCCTGCGGCAGATGGCGGCTGGCGTGACGCTGCGCGGCGGCAGGCTGCTGGCGCAGTACGGCATCCGATACGTGATCGTGCCGCTGGCAGATGGTGCGAATGGAACCGTCGCCCAACCGTTGCCCACGCCCAGCGGCTTGGTGGATGTACTTGAAGACCAACTCGATCTCGCGGCGCCACTGACCCGTCCACCGAACTACTTAATCTACGAGAACTCGGCATTTACGCCCACCCGTTCGGTGCTCACCGCCCAGGGTGCCGCCGCCAGCAAGCAGGCCGGCGGTGAGGCAATGGCCGGCGCTGATCTGCGTGGCTCGGTTCCCTTCGGTGTCGGCGGCCCCGACATTGGTGACTTCACCGGCGACGTCACCGCCGGCACCTTGCACGTGGCAGTGCCGTTCGACAGTAATTGGTCGCTGAGCGTTGATGGTACATCGGTGCCCGCCCGCCGGGCCTTTGGTTCCACGCTTGCGTTCGACGTGCCAACCGGCGGCAGCGCCACCCTGTCCTACAACACTCCACTGTCACATTCGCTGTGGCTCGTGCTGCAGTTGATGATTTGGCTGGCGCTCGGGTTGGCAGCGAGTCGGTTCAGCCCGACCCGCTTGCGTCAGCGCCGTCGTCCTGTGGCGCGTATCGCCGAAAGGACTCCGGTCGCCGACCTCACCGCACCGCTGGTGGTTGCCGATGTCGACGACCTCCCCTGGACGACCGGCGCCGAGGAGCTGTCATGAACCGGCGCCTCGTGGCCATCGTGACAGTGATCGTGCTGCCGATTCTGTTGTTGTTCGGCGCGACCCGCAGCGATCCGCCCCCGCCGACGCTGCCCGCCTTCGCTGCGCTCGGCGCGCCCTCGATGCCGTTCGTGCCGCATCAGGGCTTCATCAACTCCACCTGGTTCTGCCCGGGCGTTCCCACCGGCGGCCCCGGGCTGGGTGGCTCGGTCACCGTTGCCAACCCGTCGGATACGCCGTTGTCGGGGCAGCTCACCGTGTTCAACGACGTTGCCGGCACCGAGCCGGTCGAGCAACGCTTCGAGGTGCCCGCCCGCGACACCTCCGTCGTTGATCTCGCCACCGTGCAAGCGGCGGGCTCGTATCTGTCGGCAATGGTGGAGATCACCGGCGGCGGAGGTTTCGTCGAGCAGCAGGCCGATCATCCCGATGGCAGTGCCGTCAGCCCGTGCTCCAACAGCACGTCGGCCAACTGGTACTTCGCAGACAACTACACGTTGGGGAACAGCAAGGAAGACATCGTCATCACCAACCCGTTCCCCGATCAGGCAATTGTCGATTTCGCGTTCGGTAATGAGGGCGGCACCACGACTTCACAGCGCCTACTCGGTGTGCCCGTGTCGGGCCACTCGGTACTGGTCGTCAACCAGGAGTTCTTCGCCAAGGATGAGACGGTGCTCGGCATGTCGATCGTTGCGTCTCGCGGGCGAGTCGTCGTCGGGCGAGCGCAGCAGTACCTCGGGGAACGCCAGGGTTACTCGATGTCGTTGGGTTCGCCGGCGGGTTCAACCGACTGGTGGTTCGCCGACGGCGAGAACAGTGGCAACTTCGAGCGCTACAGCATCTACAACCCCGGAACCGAAGAGGCGACCGTGCGGCCGATCTTCCTCGGGGTCAACAGCGACACCTTCGGCAACGATGTCGCCCCCATCACGGTCCCCGCCGGTCAGGTCGCATCGCTGAACATCAAGGACATCCCGGACCTACCCGAGGGCCGTCACGGTGCCCAATTCTCGTCGCTCACCGGCACGCCGGTCGTCATCGAGCGGGCGATCACCCGCCAGGCCGGCGATGGTTTCGTGACCACCGTCGTCCGTGGCGTCGAGCAGTACTTCGCCGCGCCCGGGTACTTCCGCTGGAGCATGGCCATCGGCACCGAGCTCGCCGTCGACAACGTGCTGGTGGTGCTCAACGTGTCGTTCGCCGACGCCACGGTCGCGGTCAAAGCACTCGGCCCGGGTGGGGAAGTCGACCTCCCCGGTCTCGAAGCGGTGCCGGTACCGGCCAATGGCGTGATCACCATTGCGATCCCCGATCAGGCCGCCGCACTGGGTCATCCGCTGATCGTGGTGGGCACGCAACCGATCGTCGTCGAACGGCTGCTGCCGCGCGGTGGCGATCTTCGTGGTCGCTCCGGGTCGCTGGCGCTCCCGGGCTGACGAGGGCGCAGCAATGCAGCAGATTCTGATCGCGCTCGGGGTGGTAGCGGTTGCCGTTGTGGTCGGCCTGGTGCTGCGGCGCCGGCAAGTGGTGCAAGCGCCGACGCAGCCGAAAGTAGTCGTTCCTGCGCAACTGGACCGCGCTGACTTCGATGCACCGACGCCGTGGCTGGTGGCAGTGTTCTCCTCCGCCACATGCACTTCGTGTGCGGATGTGGTCCGCAAGGCGCAGGTGCTGTCGTCGCCGGAGGTGACGGTGCTGGACATCGAGTTCGGTGCGGCGAAGGCGCTGCACAGGAAGTACGACATCCAGGCGGTGCCAATGGTGGCCATTGCCGATCGAGACGGTGTGGTGAGGGCGGGTTTCGCGGGCCCCGTCACTGCCACCGATCTCTGGGCAGCAGTTGCCGAGGCGCGCCGACCGGGCACCAGCCCCGAACCCCATCTCGGCCGCTGACTGCCGGCAGCTGCACGCTGTTAGTCGACGTTGACACCCGAGTCGCTGGGGAGGTGAGCGTCTTCGGTGATAGGGGACCCGTCGAGGCTGGCCTGCACCAACGCTGCAACTTCGGCGCCGTCGATGGTTTCCTTCTCCAACAGTGCCTCCGCCACCAGCTCGAGAGCCGGACGGTACTTGGTCAGTAGCTCGGTTGCCCGCACCTCCTGCTCATGCAGGATGCGCGAGATTTCGCCATCAACCAGGCGAGCAGTGTCGTCGCTGTATTCACGACCCTGAGTCATCAGATCCTCGCCGAGGAACACCTGCTGCGAGCCGCTCCAGGCCATGGGGCCGACGGCCTCGCTCATACCCCACTCGCGCACCATGCGGCGAGCGATGCCTGTGGCCTGCTCCAGGTCATTGGCGGCGCCGGAATTGAGGTGCCCGAAGACGATCTTCTCCGCGACGCGGCCACCCATGGCCTTGCAGATGAGGTCGTCGAAGAAGTCCTTCGAGTAGGTGTGGCGCTCTTCGGGAAGGCTCCACGTGACGCCCAGTGCCATGCCGCGGGGGAGGATGGTGACCTTGTGTAGCGGGTCGGTGTTGGAGAGCACCACGGTAAGGATGGCGTGGCCGCCCTCGTGAATGGCGGTTGCCCGCTTCTCCTCGACGCTGAGCACCAGGCTCTCACGACGAGCGCCCATCACGACTCGGTCACGAGCGTTCTCGAAGTCGATTCGCTCGATCTGCTTGCTGCCGCGGCGGACTGCGAAGAGTGCCGATTCGTTGACCAGGTTGGCAAGGTCGGCACCGGACATGCCCGGCGTGGCCTTCGACATGATCTCGAGGTCGACATCGGGGCCCATGCGCTTGTCGCGACTGTGCACCTTCAGAATGGCGAGGCGCTCGTCGTTCTCCGGCAGCGGCACAACGATCTGACGGTCGAAGCGGCCGGGCCGCAGTAGGGCTGGGTCGAGGATGTCGGGGCGGTTGGTGGCCGCCAGAATGACGATGCCTTCGCTGGTCTCGAAGCCGTCCATCTCGGCAAGCAGCTGGTTCAGCGTCTGCTCGCGCTCGTCGTGCCCGCCGCCAAGGCCGGCGCCGCGCTTGCGGCCGATCGAGTCGATCTCGTCGATGAAAATGATGGCCTTGCCCAGCTTTCGGGCCTGTGCGAACAGGTCGCGCACGCGGCTGGCACCGACACCGACGAACATCTCCATGAAATCTGAGCCTGTGACGGACAAGAACCCGACACCAGCCTCACCGGCTACCGCTCGGGCGAACAGTGTCTTGCCGGTGCCGGGAGGGCCGACCAGCAGCATGCCCTTGGGCACGCGGGCGCCGATCTCGCGGAAGCGCTCCGGCATCCGCAAGAAGTCGACGACTTCGGTGATCTCCTGCTTGACGCCCTCGTAGCCGGCAATGTCGGCGAACGTGGTGGAGGGCTTATCGGCCTGGTAGGCCTTGGCACGACTGCGGCCGATGGACATGACGCTGCCCATCTGCCCCTGTGCCCGCTTGTTCATCCAGACGAGGAAACCTATGATGAGCGCGAACGGCAGCATCAGCGTGAGTGCGCTGAACAGCCAGTTGCTATCGGGTTCCCTAGTTGTCCAATCGACGTTGTGTTCGGTGAGGAGCCCCAGTTCGCTCTCGCTGGGGAACCCGTCGCGAACGGTCGTGGTGAACTTCGACCCATCCTTGAGCTCGCCCGAGACACTGTTGGAGCCGTTGGTGAGGGTGAACTTGACGACTTCGTCCTTCTCCACGGCGGTGATGAACTCGGTGTAGCTCAGCTTGTTGCCGTCATCGGACGGCCACACCTGGTTGAGCAGCAGTGTGCCAACCAGAACTGCCAGGAGAACGGGAATGGTCCAGCGCGGCCAACCCGAACCAAGCGGGCGGCCTTTGCCGCCAGCGGGCGGCTGGGGACCGGACTGCTGGCCACGCCCGGGGGGCGGCGGAGGCGGCGGCGGGGGGAGATTGCTCATGGCCTAATGCTAAGGGGGTTTTGCTGCGTCGGCTCGTCGGGCGCCAGTCCCGGACACTGTTCACACCGTCGCGCGCACGTTCGGGAGGGTCCACCACTTCGTGCGCCTCGCGATTTATGGTGGTCTTCATGACCAGGCAGTGTTCACGCAGCGGTTGTGCCGAGTCGGCAACGGTGACGCTTTCGTATCAGTACGCCCGTTCCATCGTGTGGCTCGATGAACTCAGCGTCGAGCGCGACCCGCACAGTTACGACCTCTGCCAGCGCCATACGGCTCGCCTTTCGGTGCCGAACGGATGGCGGCTGGAAGATCGTCGTTCGCGTCGCGAGTTGGTGTACGCCGCAACGCCCCGTCTCGCCGGCTGATCTCGTTCGCTCGCGCCTCTCCAAGCGGAACGGGCAGCGGTAGGCTCGCCCGTCGTGTCGCCCCCCAGCCTTGCTCCCTTTCGCTCGGCGGGCGATCGTGCCGACATCTCCGTTCGAGATGCAGTCCTCACGTGGTTTGCGGCCTATGTCGGCGGCGGCATTCTCTCCAGCGCGGTGTTCGCCCTCAGCGGAGCTGACAGCACAGCGGATCTGGCCCCAGGCTGGTTGACGGCGGCATCGCTCGCGCAATGGATTCCGATGGTCGGGGCCATCTGGTACCTCGGCAGCCGGTTCGGTGTCGGCACCCTTTCCGCCGATTTCGGCCTTTCGTTTCGGCCCGTTGACCTGATTGGCGTGCCGCTGGGCGTGATCACGCAGCTGGTGCTGGTGCGCTTGGTGTACGTGCCGCTGGAGGCGCTGTGGCCGGACACGTTTGCCCTCGACAAGATCGAGGAACGTGCTCGTACCACGTACGAGAGCGCGAACGGCGGTGGCTTGCTGTTGCTCATTCTGGTCGTGGTTGTCGGGGCGCCGCTGGTGGAGGAGTTGATCTACCGAGGGCTGCTGCAAGGCGCGTTCACCCGTCGGCTCAACGACTGGGTTGGCGTTGTCGTTGTGGCGGCATGGTTCGCGATCGTCCACTTTCAACCCATCGAGATTCCTGGGCTTTTTGTCGTCGGGCTGGTGCTTGGTGTCTGTGTTGTGCGCACTCGTCGGTTGGGTCTTGGAGTGGTCACGCATCTCGCGTTCAACGCCACCGGGCTGATCCTTGTGGCGTCGACGTGAAGCCGTGCCGTTCCTTGCGGGCCGTGACGCCGCAACCGGTGGTATGTCTGAAAGAATGCCCGCCGTCATGATCGATAAGACGCTTCCGGACAACGGCTCCATGGACAACGGCACCATGGACAACGGCACTACGGACAACCACCTCAGCGGCACGCCGATTGCGCACGAGGCCGAACAGATAGATGCCCAGCCGGCCGAAGCGGCTGAAGGGTCAGACCTCGTCGGTCGAGTGTGGCGGCGCGTCATCCGCAGGCCCTCGAACTGGATCAACTCTCCGTGGCCGCTGGAGCGCATTGTTCAGTACCTGACCGCGTTGGCGGTTGTCGGCGGCTGCACCGTCGCGATGCTGCAGGTGATTCACCTCGAGTTGGTGTTCCAGAACAACACGCCCACTGGTGGCGACATGGGCGCCCACGTGATGGGGCCGGCCTACCTGCGCGATCATCTATTGCCCAATGGGCAGATCACCGGCTGGAGCAACTACTGGTACAACGGGTTCCCGCTGTATCAATTCTACATGGTGGTGCCGGCGCTGATGATCGTCGCGTTCAACGTCATCTTCCCGTACGGCGTGGCGTTCAAGATCGTCGTCTGCCTCGGAATTGTTTCGCTGCCGTTCTGCTGCTGGGCCTTCGGCCGCCTTGCCCGCTTCCGGTATCCCGTCCCGGAGCTGATGGCGATGGCTGGTCTGCTCTTCCTCTTCAACGAGAGCTTCACCATCTACGGTGGCAACGTCCCCAGCACCATGGCCGGCGAGTTCTCGTTCTCCATCGCGTTGTCGTTCGGCGTCCTTGGCCTCGGGCTCTTTGCCCGTGGCTTGGAGACCGGCAAGTACCGAAACTGGACAGCCATCCTGCTGGCGCTCGCCATGCTGTCCCACGGCATCGTGCTGATCTTCGTCGCGCTTGGCGCCTTGCTGATGTGGCTGATCTGGATGGATAAGACGCGCTTCGTCTACGGCCTCACCATGGGCATCACGGCCCTCGCGCTGACTGCCTTCTGGGTGCTGCCATTCCTGCAGAACCACGCGTACATGACCGACATGAAGTACGGCTTTCGACCGAATGGTGGAGGCGACAGCTTCTGGGAGATGTTCTTCGAGCAAAGTATCTTCTGGGACATCGTGATCAGTGGTTTCGCACTGATCGGTTTCATGAGCAGTGTGGTGAAACGCAATCTCACCGGTGCGTGGTTGGGCATCATGTGCTTCGCCCTCATGGCGGCGGTGTTCCTCACTCGCGACAGCCTTCCCGTCATTGGTTTGCTGTGGAACCCGCGCCTACTGCCGTTCTTCTACCTGCTGCGCCTACTGCTGATGATGGTGGGCATCGTCGACACGGTGCACTTCGTGGTGCAGGGCATTCGGCTGCGTGCACCCAGCACGCGAGAGTGGACCATCGTCGGTGCCGCCACTGCGGTTGCGGTGGTGTTGATCGCCAGCGTTGTCGAGTTGTTCTTCTTTCATCAGATGCCCGGTGCGCGGTTCACCACGAAGGACGGCAAAAGCACCTACTCGTGGGGCATTGGTGGCTGGGATCCGATCAACATCGCGGTCGCAGGCAAGACCGATGCGTACAGCGACGGCTGGACGCGCTACAACTTCGCCGGCTACGAGGGCAGGCCCGCATACGGGGAGTACAAGGGCCTCGTCGACACCATGGCCGGCCTTGGCGAGAACACCGACCCGAACCTGGGTTGTGGTCGCGCGCTGTGGGAGAACAACAAGGAAAACGGGGCTTACGGCACGACGATGGCTCTGATGCTGTTGCCGCACTGGACGGACGGGTGTATCGCCAGCCAAGAGGGACTGTTCTTCGAGGCCTCGGGCACCACTCCGTATCACTTCCTCGCCGCCGCGGCGATGAGCGCGAGTAGCTCGAACCCCGTTCGCGAGCTGCGCTACACGGACAACAACGCTGCTGTCGGTGTGCCGATGATGCAGAAGATGGCCGTGAAGTACCTGATGGTCTTCACCCAGGCCGCCAAGGCGCAGGCCGGCACGCGCAGCGATCTTGAACTGGTGGCGGAGAGTGGCCCGTGGAACATCTATCGCGTGGCCGAGACCGACATCGTCGTACCGCTGACGGTGCAGCCGGTCGTGGTCAACGGTCGCAGTGGTGACCAGCGCGAGCGGAACCTGGAGCTGGGTACCAGCTGGTTCCAGAACACCGATGAGTGGGCTGCGATGCCGGCCGACGACGGCCCCGCCGACTGGCAGCGCATCGACGTCCAGGTCGACTTGGATCGTCGCGTCGGGGCAGCGCCCATGGCCCCAGGACGGAAGGTCGACATCGTCGTGCCGGTCGACACGATCACACCGGTCGCGCTCGCCCCCGTCACCGTCACCAATTTCGAGATGGGCGACCAAACACTCAGCTTCGATGTGTCGCAGATTGGCGTGCCGGTCCTGGTGAAGATGAGTTACTTCCCCAACTGGAAGGTCGACGGTGCCGATGGCCCATATCGCATTGCTCCCAACTTCATCGTGGTCGTGCCGACATCCACTCGCGTGTCATTCCATTACGAGGCTTCGCGACAGGACCACGTCGCGTATCTGCTCACCCTCGTCGGCTTCGGGTTGCTCGTGTTCTGGCGTTGGCGCGGCGACGTGAAGCACCGCAGCCCGCATCCGTTCATGGTGACGCCCAGCGGCGACGACTGGACGCCGGCGGACCCTTGGGATGCGCAGGGCGGCACGGGCTACGGCTGGTCGCTCGCCGACGACCCAGTGCCTGACGATCCAGTCACCGCCGACGACACACTGCCCGAGATCGTGTCGCCTGACGAAGAGCTGCTCGACACCGTGACGCCTGACGACACCGTGACGCCTGACGACACCGTGACGCCTGACGACATCGTGACGCCTGACGACATCGTGACGCCTGACGCCAGAACCGGGGCCGAAGTACCGCCCGATAGCGTCTAGGCCCGCATGTCTTCTACCGACCCCCGAGTGCTCGACGAGATCGTCAAGGCGTACGACGTCCGAGGCACCGTTCCCGACCAGATCAACACCGATGTTGCCCATGCACTCGGCGTTGGCTTCGCTCGCTTCTGCTCGACATCACGGATTCTGGTCGCCCGCGACATGCGACCATCTGGGCCTGAGCTGGTCGAGGCATTTTCGCGCGGTGTCATGGAGCAGGGCATCGACGTCGTCGACCTCGGTCTGGCGAGCACCGACCTGATGTACTACGCCGCCGGCACGCTTGATGCGCCAGGGGCGATGTTCACGGCATCGCACAACCCGGCGGGTTACAACGGCGTCAAGTTCTGCCTCAGTGGGGCTCGTCCCGTTGGTGTCGACACCGGACTCGACGTGGTCAAGCAGGTCGCCGTGGATGTGCTCAGCGGTCGCCCGCCGGTGCATGCGGCAACCAGCGGTTCGTTGAGCCATCGCAACCTACTCGAGGCGTTCGCCGACCACGTCGTCTCATTCGTCGATGTGGCTGCGCTGCGACCGCTGCGCGTTGTCGCCGACACAGCCAACGGCATGGGCGGCCTTGTGGTTCCGGCGGTCTTCGAGCGATTGCCGCAGATCACGCTAGAGGTGATGTACGGCGAGCTCGACGGAACATTTCCCAACCACCCGGCCGACCCGTTGCAGCCCGCCAACCAGCGTGACTTGCAGGCTCGCGTGGTCGCCGGCGGCTTCGATATCGGCCTCGCGTTCGACGGCGATGCCGACCGAGTGTTCGTCGTTGACGAAGCGGGCCGCGGGCTCAGCGGTAGTACAACCACCGCTCTCCTCGCTGCAGCGGTGTTGCGCACCAATCCCGGTGCCACCATCTTGCACAACCTGATCTGTTCGCGCGCTGTGCCGGAAGTGATCCGTGAGAACGGTGGCGTTCCCGTGCGCACCAAAGTAGGCCACAGCTTCATCAAGCAACGCATGGCCGAGACGAACGCCGTTTTTGGTGGCGAGCACTCGGCGCACTACTACTTCCTCAAGAACTTCCGTGCCGACAGTGGTCTGATCGCCAGCATGCTGGTGCTCAATGAAGTCAGTCGGGCACAAACCGACCTGTCGGTCATTCGTAAGCCGTTCGAGCGCTACTCGTCCAGCGGCGAGATCAATACTCAGGTCGACGACACAGCAGCAGTCATCGAAATGGTGTCAGCGCAGTTCGCCGGTTTCGAGCAAGACAATCTTGATGGTCTGACTGTCGACTGCGGTTCGTGGTGGTTCAACCTGCGCCCGTCGAACACAGAGCCGCTGCTGCGGTTGAATTTGGAAGCATCCGATCGCGATTCGTGCGATCAGCACGTCGCCGAGCTCCTCGCGCTCATCACCAGTCTGTAGAAAGGTCGCTGTCATGGCACTCGATCCTCGCCTTCTAGCTGTCCTGGCATGTCCAGCTGATAAGGGTCCGCTGTACTACCTCGGTGACGAAGGTGGGTTGTACAACCCGCGCCTGCATCGTCGCTATGTCGTTCGCGAGGGCATTCCAGTGATGTTGCCCGACGAGGCCGTGGCCGTGGCCGACACCGAGGCGGCTGCGCTCGATGCTCGCATTGCGAGTGGTGAGCTCGCCCCCACCTTCGTTGCCTGACGGGCACGCTCAGTGCGTCACTGGTAACGTGACGAAGGGCGTGAGAGTCTGTCGCTCGCCGATGTGTGATGTCGGTGTGCGTCGAGAGGATTGGTGTTGGCATGCAGCGTTCTAACTCGTTCCGTCGAGCAGTGGCCATGGCGTCATCCTCGGTGTTCGCAACGGTTGCGGTGATCGCCGGAGTCGTCGCGGCTCCAGCTCTGACGGTCTCCACCGTCTCTGCGGCTGGCGAGCTCGCGGCCGGTGGCGAGTACCACCCGCTCACGCCGGCTCGCATTTTCGACTCGCGTGTGGGCGCGTCGATCAACGACGTGGCGCCGCTGGGAGCAAAGCCTCAGGGCCCGGCTGACCCCGCCTTCAATCTCCAGCTCCTTGGTCTTGGCGGCGTACCGAACGCTCCCGCGCATGTGTTGGCAGTTGCCGTGAGCATCACCGTCGTCGGTCCCACCAGTGCCGGCTACCTGTCGGCGTACCCGACAGGTGCGGCGGGCACGTCGTCGCTACTCAACTTCGCCGCGGGGCAGACCGTCCCGAACCTCGCCATCGTGCGCGGCGGTATTGACGGAAAGCTGACAGTTGCGATCTACGGCGCGACGTCTGGCACCGCCAATGTGTTGGTCGATGTGCTCGGGTGGTTCTCCACCAGCTCGTACACCACCGTCACTCCCGGCGATGAGCGCGGTGCCCGTCTGGTAGTGGTCAATCCTGCTCGCATTCTCGACACCCGCAGCTCTGCTCCGCTCGGCCCCGGGGCGCAACGGACGGTGCAGTTCCGTGGTGCGAGCGCTGCTGGTACCACTATCCCCAGCGATTCCAGTGTGGTGGGCGCGCTCATCAACGTCACTGCAGTCGCGCCGAGCGCTGGCACCTTTGTGTCCGTGGTGCCGACCGAGCCTGTTGGCCCACCATCCACATCAAATCTCAACGTCGCAGCCGGCCGAGTGCAGGCCAACCTAGTGCTGGTGCCTGTCGGAGCTGATGGCGCTATTCATCTCTATAACTCGGCGGGCAACACGAACTTGATCGTTGACGTGATGGGCTATCTGCAAACTGGCGCCCCAGTGGGCACGCGGGCCGGGCGCGTCATTCCACTGACGTCGCCCTACCGCGCGCTCGACACTCGCCAGGCCGGGTTCGGCGGGGTACCGCTGGGGCCGGGGCAGGCCGAAGACTGGAGCTTTGCTGCCTTCGCCGGCAGCGTGAACATCGGTGGCACCCCCGTGGGCAATCAGGTGGCGTTGCTCGGCAATCTCACCAGCGCGTCGCTTGCTCGCCAGTACCCAAGCGTGAAGGTCGAGCCAGGTTTCTTGACGGTCTATCCCGCCGACTCGCCGTCCTTGCCGGTGGTCTCGAACCTCAACAACTACGAGTCGGCCGCCGTCCCCAACATGGCGCTCGTCAAGTACGGCGCCAACCAGACGGTGCGGGTCTACAACGCCGCTGGGTATGCGCACTACATCCTTGATGTCAGCGCCGTCGTCCTCGGCGACTGAAGCGTTGCGAGACTGACGTGCTCGACAGCGCCGTCGCAGACATCCGACGAGTTGCGGCTCCTTTCGCCTAGGATTACCTCTGCTTCGGGCTGATTCGAGACTGCCAGTTGGCACCGGCCCGGTTTCAACCACGTTGCGGCACCCTTGCCGCTCCTTCTTGGGAGTTACCACCATGTCATCCACCGCTGAGCGTCGCGATTTTCGCGTCGCTGATCTCTCACTTGCCCCGTTCGGTCGCAAGGAAATTCACCTCGCAGAGCACGAAATGCCCGGCCTGCGGGCCTTGCGCAAGGAATTCGGTCCGCTGAAGCCGCTGAAGGGTGCCCGCATTTCGGGCAGCCTGCACATGACCATCCAGACCGCCGTTCTGATCGAGACGTTGGTCGAGCTGGGCGCCGAAGTGCGCTGGGCCAGCTGCAACATCTTCTCCACGCAGGACCATGCGGCCGCAGCTGTAGTTGTCGGCCCCAACGGCACACCGGAAGACCCGCAGGGAGTGCCTGTGTTCGCCTGGAAGGGCGAGACGCTGGAGGAGTACTGGTGGTGCACCGACCAGATGATGGTGTGGCCCGACACTGCCGCCGGCGAATCCACCGCTGCCAACATGATCCTCGACGACGGCGGCGACGCCACGTTGCTGCTGCACAAGGGTGTCGAGTTCGAGAAGAGCGGAGACGTCCCGGACCCCACCACCGCATCCAATGCAGAGTTCGCCATCGTGCTCGGCCTGCTGCAGCGCAGCCTGAAGACCGACCCGAATAAGTGGACCCGCATGGCCGCCGAGATCAAGGGCGTCACCGAGGAGACCACCACCGGCGTCATGCGTCTGTACAAGATGCACGAGCGCGGCGAGCTGTTGTTCCCCGCCATCAACGTCAACGACTCGGTGACGAAAAGCAAGTTCGACAACCTCTACGGCTGCCGCCACTCGCTGATCGACGCCATCTGCCGCGCCACCGACGTGATGATCGCCGGCAAGGTCGCCGTCGTCTTGGGTTACGGCGACGTTGGCAAGGGCTGTGCCCAGGCGCTCACCGGTCAGGGTGCGCGAGTGATCGTCACCGAAGTCGACCCGATCAACGCGCTGCAGGCTGCGATGGAGGGTTACCAGGTCACCGTCATGGAGGACGTCGTCGGTATCGCCGACATCTTCGTGTCAGCTACCGGCAACGACCACATCATCACCGTCGAGCACATGCACCAGATGAAGCACAACGCAATCGTGTGCAACATCGGCCACTTCGACAGCGAGATCGACATGGCTGGCCTGGCCCGCAGCGGTGCCACTCGTGACGAGCTGAAGCCGGGTACCGACCTGTGGAGCTTCGACGACGGCCACAGCATCATCGTGCTGGCCGAGGGTCGTCTCGTGAACCTGGGCTGTGCCACCGGCCACCCCAGCTTCGTGATGAGCTGCTCGTTCAGCAACCAGGTGATTGCGCAGATGGAGCTGTTCAACCATCCCGAGAACTACCCGCTCGGTGTATACGTGCTGCCCAAGCGTCTCGATGAGAAGGTCGCTGCGCTGCACCTCGACGCCCTCGGCGTCAAGCTGACCAAGCTCACAGACGAGCAGGCCGAGTACCTGGGCGTCGAGCCAGGCGGCCCGTTCAAGAGCGACCACTACCGCTACTAACCGTCGGAACTGGCCGCCGCTGAAAGCTTCGGCGCTGAGATGCGGTAGTACCGCACTTCAACGCCGAAGCTGCCAGGGCACTGAGTGTTGGAGCGGTCAGTGGGCGGACTGCAGGGCGGCGGTATCGCCCTTGAGACGCATACGAGGGAGGAAGACGTGCACCAGGGGACCGATGCCGAACGTGAACGCGACCGTGCCGATGCCGATGGTGCCGCCAAGCGCGATGCCGGCGGCGAGGACGATGAGCTCGATGGCGGTGCGGGCGACGCGGATACTGATGCCGTGCTTTGAAATGCCTAACATCAGGCCGTCGCGCGGGCCCGAGCCCAAGCCGGCACCGATGTAGAAGCCCGAGCCGATCGCAATCGACAGCAGCCCGGCGAGCATGTAGCCCACCCGCAGCACCATGACGTCGGTGTGCGGCAGGTGATCGTCGATGAGGAACACGACCAGGCCGATCTGGACGGCGTTGAGCAATGTGCCCAGCCCCATGCGCTCGCGTAGCGGGATCCACAGCAGCAGGATGAACACGCCGGTGATCTCGATGATGATGCCGATCGGGATGCCGGTCTTTCGTTCTAGGCCTTGGTGAAATACGTCCCATGGGGCAACGCCAAGCTCGGCCGTGAGAAAGCAACTGATCCCGAGACCGAACAGTGTGAGACCAGCCACGCAACGCGCAATGCGCTGTCCTAGCCGGTCCTTCGGCAGTGGCAAGAACAGCCTGGAGAGCGGGCTGATCGGCCTGGCTGCGGACATCGGGCGAACCTATCGGAAACCGTGTCACACCCTCCTGGTACAAATCGCACCATGATCTTCGCCACCCTTTGCGCCGGTTGCAATCAACCCGGCACCACCCTGTGCAACCGCTGCCGTTTCTCGCTCGCCAGCGCATCGTCCCAGGTCAGCGAGACCGGTATCATGGCGGCGCTGCCGTTCGAGGGCGTAGCGCGTCAGGTCGTTCACGGGCTGAAGTACCGCAATCGCCGCCAAGTGGCCCGCCAGTTGGCGCGGTTGATGGTGCGTCGTGTGCGCGTGGGCAAGGTCGACGTCGTCACGTGGGCACCCACGAGCGGTACTCGCGCTCGCTCGCGTGGGTACGACCAGGCAGAGCTGCTCGCCCGGGCCGTTGCGGCCGAGCTCGGTGTGCCGTGCAGGCGCCTGCTCTATCGCAGCCATGGCGCATCGCAGACCGGGCACACGCGTGCGCAGCGGCTGCAGGGTCCGTCGTTTCGTGCACGCGCCGGCCGTTCGCAGTTGCGGGTGCTGCTCGTCGACGATGTCGTGACCACCGGTGCCACGCTGACAGCAGCGCGCGATGCACTCCTTTTGGCCGAAGTGGGCACCGTGCACTGCCTGGCTGCGGCGGCTACCCCGTCTGCGCTTCAGGCGATGAGGCCGGCCAGCCGTCGGGTAGTGGCTATGGCTTCGGTGGGGTCTTCATCCACCAGCACGCCACGAATCCCCACGCTTTCGGCGGCCGACACGTTGGTCGGTACATCATCCAGAAAGGCCGTACGCCCGGCTTCGGCACCCAGCCTGGCCAAGGCCAGCTGATAGATCGCGGGGTTCGGCTTGCGCAGCCCCACTTCGTGGCTGTCGACGATGTCGTCGAACCAATCGTCGAACGGCATCATCGAGCGCCAGTTGTCGCGGAACTCCAGCACGTTGTTGGTCAGCACGCCCAGGCGAATGCCGCCGGCGCGGAGCTCCTTGACCAGCTCCACCATCGGCTCGCTGGCGGTGAACACGATCATCGGCGCGCCGCCCGGCGGTGGTGCAGGTAACTCAATACCTGCCTCGGCCAGTGCGATGCCGGCCAGGCGACGGTTCTCCTCCAGCGTGATCTCGCCACGCTCCAGCCGGTGCCACGGGTGGTCACCGTCTTGGCCGTAGTTGCCCACGAAGATGCGGGTGACCTGCTCCGCGTGCTCGGGCGGAAATCGCCGGGCGAAGTCGCTATGGCGCCCGGTGGCGGCGAGCACGCCGCCGACGTCGAAGATCACCGTGTCAATCGCGGCCAATGTTTGGGCGGGTGGGTTCATGCGGGTCAGTCTGTCGCGGGGCGGCAGCGATCTTCGACTCGGGTATCCGAGTAGGTACTCGCATCGCGGGTTGTGAGTGGGCACTCGGAGGGCTGCGTACCGCTCGCACAGGCGGCGTGGCACTCGCAGGCTTGCGGTGACCCGGGGCATACCAAGGCTCGTGGCAGGGCCGCCGGTAGGCTTCAGACCCGCATGGGCATCCTCGATCGCATCCTCCGCGCTGGTGAAGGCAAGAAGCTCAAGGCCCTCGAAGGCCTCGTTCCCGACATCAACGCACGCTCCGCCGAAATGGCGGCACTGTCCGACGACGCCCTGCGGGGCAAGACCGCCGAGTTTCGCGGCCGAATCGAGCGAGGTGAGACCCTTGACGATCTGCTGGTGGAATCGTTTGCCGCGATGCGCGAGGCCAGCACCCGCGTCATCGGCCAGCGTCATTTCGACGTGCAGCTGATGGGCGGTGCCGCGCTGCACTTCGGGTGGGTGGCCGAGATGAAGACCGGTGAGGGCAAGACCCTGGTCAGCACGCTCCCCGCCTACCTCAACGGGCTCGGCGGCAAGGGCGTGCACGTCATCACCGTCAACGACTACTTGGCACGGTTCCACGCCGAGTGGATGGGTCGTATCCACAACTGGATGGGCCTCGAAGTCGGTCTCATCATCCCCGGCTTCAAAGAGCGGCCGGTGGAGAAGCGCGTCAACTACGCCGCCGACATCACGTACGGCACGAACAACGAGTTCGGCTTCGACTATCTGCGCGACAACATGGCAATCACGCTGGCCGACAAGGTGCAGCGCGGCCACAACTTCGCCATCGTCGACGAAGTCGACAGCATCCTGATCGACGAAGCGCGTACCCCGCTCATCATCTCCGGTCGCATCGCCGACGCCGCCAAGCTGTACTACCGCTTCGCCAGCATCGTGCGTTCGCTCAAGCGCGACGTCGACTACGAAGTCGAGGAAGACAAGCGCGTTGTCGTTCCGCTCGAGCCGGGTATCGAAAAGGTCGAGCAGGCGCTAGGCATCGAGAACCTGTACGACGAAGTGCAGCAGAACCTGGTGCACCAGATGTCGGTGGCCCTGAAGGCCAAGGAGCTGTACAAGCGCGACA
>Ga0335394_10003927_pt1 | contig 16914 bp, 6 predicted proteins | sample MAT03_FD_205741 | JGI IMG/M metagenome (GOLD analysis project Ga0335394, IMG submission 205741) | Freshwater microbial communities from Lake Fryxell liftoff mats and glacier meltwater in Antarctica - MAT-03 (spades assembly) (version 2) ... | reverse complement strand
TGGCGCCGCCCCCGGAGTTCGAGGCGAAGTTTTCTTCGAGGGTGCAGTCTTCAAGGACGCTTTCGTAGGCGCCTCCACCGCCGTCGAGGGATCGGTTTCGAATCACGGTGCAGTTGACCAGGCTGCCACGATAGGCACCGCCGCCGAATTGGCGGGCAAGATTGCCGGTGATCACGCAGTGGGTGATCCGTCCGGCGGCCTGGCCGGACAATCCCGCGCCCCGCTGTTCGCGTGCAGGCGCACCGAGGGTGCGGGTATGGCCGTTGGTGAGGGTGAAGCCGCTGAGCACGGCGTCCCGGCCGACAAAGGCACAACGGACCGCGGTATCGCCCACAGGCCCGGCGCCGGCGATGAGAGTGACGGCCGGCCCATGGACGCTGCGGACGATGACCGGTTTCGTGAGGGCGACGCGGTTGACGAGAACGTCACCCGGCAGGGATACGCCGCCCCGGTTATAGAGGCCGTTCGTCACCAGGATAAGACTTCCCGGAATGGTGGCGGCATCGATGGCCGCCTGGATCGAAGGTGTGGCCGTTTCCCAGCTGGCGAAGGGTGGAGTGGGTCGCTGCGTGGACAACGAGACGTAGTGAATGGGTTGCACCACGATACGGAGGGTAACGCTTGAGCGGACACCCTCCGGGAATGAGTCGTTGAAGGCGGTCAGCGTGACCACATACTCACCCGGGAGGTTCCAGGCATGGCGCACGAGGGGTTGATTGCGCACCACCGTGCCATCGCCGAACTCCCATTGACTGCCGGTGGTACGGCCCTCGATGTCAGCCCGAAAAAGGCCGGCATGATCCACCGCAACGGAGGTGCCTGGGGCTCGAATCTGGACCTCCAGACTGCCGGTCGCCTGACCAGCGATGAACTGATCGGCGCCCATGCTGGAAAGCGGCTGCCACGGTTCGCCGTCCAGGTCGGTGGGGAGCTGCGGGGTAGAGGCGTCCGTTGCCTGGCAGGGGGAATCGGCGGAGAGATGGGAGAGCGACGCCAGTTGAGGGTCGGGGACGAGATTGCCGGAACCTGACTCAGGGAGCGGGGTGGTGCAGGAATTGAGCACCGTGGCGCCTTCGTGGTTGGGGCCGAAGATGGCGTCGTTGAAGTAGACGATCGAGTGGTTGATGGAACTGAGGTACGATCCGCCGCCGGAGCCGGCGGAATTCCCGGTGACCGTGCAGTGGTGGAGGGCGCCACCGGCGGTGCCGCCGCCGAGATCCGCCGTGTTGCCGGTCACGACACACCCGAAAAGGTTCGCGACAAACGTGCCGCCGCCGCGTTCGGCGGAATTGTTTTCGATGCGGCATTTTTGCAGCGTCGTTTGCGACACGCCACCGCCCCATTGCCCCGCGACATTTCCGGTCACAAGACAGTCCACCATCGAGCCGCCCATGGCGCCGCCACCGATATTGGCGCTGTTGAAGGAGACCGTGCTGAGAGACAGGCGGGAGAGATAAGCGCCTCCTCCGTTTTCGCCAGCGTTCCGGGTCAGCACCGACTCGCTGACCGTCGCAAGGCAGACACCGCCGCCGTAGCGCGCCTTGTTGTTGACGACGTCGCACTGCAGGAGTTCGGCCCGGAATGACCCGCCACCCATGTGGTGGGCGGCGTTGTTGGTCAGGATGCATTTGACCAGCTTCGCCTGGGAATCGCACCAGGCGCCGCCGCCGCTTTGATCCCAGTCATAGAGCCCGTTGGTCCGGGTGTGGCCACCGCGCAGGGTGAAACCGGCCAAAACGGCGTCACGCCCGAGGTACGCACAGCGGATCGCGCCCTCGCCATTGCCGTTCTGGGAGGAAGTTCCCCCGGGCGTTCCGATTCGCGGAGCGCCCTCGATGACCGTCACTTCCGGGCCTTCGACGCTTTGCACCACCACACCCGAAGGAATGGCCAGGCGGTTCACGACCTCACCCTGGATGAGGCGCCCGCCGGTGTTGTACACCCCGTTGGTCACGAGAACGGTGTCGCCGGATTCCGCGGCATCGGCGGCTTCCTGAAGAATCCGGGCTGCTGTTTCCCAGGTGGAGAAGGGCGGGGTTGGGTTGGGACTGTCGGACCAGACGAACAGGGTGGCGGCGTGGGTGGTCCACTCGCTGATCAGGCCGAGCCAGAGGATCACCAGGCGAAGCGCGAATTTGGATTGAGTCATTCTGGGTTAGCCGGGATCACCCGTGAGAGTGACACCCCGGAAATAGCGACTCGGACCGCCCGGGACGGTTTCAAAGACCAGCGCAGCACTGCCCGCGGGACTCTGCCCTACCCGTCGCCAATTCCGGTCGTTGCCCAGATTCTCGGTTTCTTCGAGCGCAACCGACCTGCCAGGGATTCCCTCCACCGTTACCCGCAGTCCGCCATTGGCGGCACGTTCGACCTTCAACACGGGTGGCGAAGCGCCGCCAACTTCGATGACTTCGATCGTCACCGTGCCGGCCGTGTAATCCGCTCCGGACCACGGGAGGTCGTCCACCGAGGGGAGCACGAGAAAGTCGGGGCTTTCGTCCGCCCCAATCGTTCCGGGCCTCAGCCGCACGAGAAAGGAGCCCGCGGTGAGTGCCTTCAGGCGGACGGAGAACAACTCCACCGGTGTGGAGACCCCGGCGCCGTCAAGGTTGAGGAACCCGTCCCTAATGCCCAGGAGACTCGGACCATCGGCCGTCCCCGTGGAGCCCAACACCGGATCGAGATCGGACCGCGGACGAACGATGGAGTTGGCCTCCAACGTCGCCACCTCAGGGGCCAGGACGAGAAGGTCGAGGTTCCAGGTGAAGATGCGATCGGCCCGGTCGCGGAAGCTCGGCGAGACTTGGGCGAAGGCGTGGAGAACGGTGGATTCGCCTGGCTTCAGGGTGACGGAATCCGACCGAAGGGTCACCGTCACCGGCGACTCGGCGGCGTGTGCCGTGGCGCAAGCGAAGGTCAGAGCCAGGCAGATCATCACGGTCCTCCATGCGTCACGGTTCAGGGGAAAGAGTGGATTCATTTTAAGTCAATCGTTCCGCCTAAGGTTGAACGCCAGGGCCGGCACCGCGCCGACCGAAATTCCCGCGGACCAACTCCAGATCCGTCTGGGAAACCTTCCCGTCGCCGTTGAGATCCAGTGCCGTGTTTCTAGTGGCTTCCGCTTTGCGCAGTTCACGCCAGAGCAGCAGGTAATCCCGTTCGTTGGTGACGCCGTCCCCGTTGGCGTCGCCGGGTGTGACGGTGAATCGCAGGATGAAGTCGCGTCCCAGCGCGTTGGAGGCCCGGTCGCTGAGGGCTCCGGCGGCGATGCGTGCCACGTAGTTGCCGGCCGGCAGCACTGCTCCTTCGAGGCCGGTGAACTTCCATGTGACGGTGCGGGTGGCCGCGTCGAGGACGACCGAGTACTTCGTTGAATCCACGAACTCCCCCGTCGCGAGATTCTGAATCCTGAGCACGCTGGGGTCCCTGGGCAGCACCAAGTCCCGATTAAAGGCGATGCTCAGGGAACCCACCTGGGACAACTGCCCGACGCCGGCGTTGAGGAAACCCTGCTGGGCCACGAAGGTGGGAGGCGCCACTAGGATGGCGCGGCTGGCGGTGTTGTTCAGATCGCTCCGTTCCAGAAGGTTTTGATGTCGATCGATCACCACGCGGACCGCATCCGCCGTCTCGGGAAGTGCGGTCGTGTTCAGGGTGATTCGAACCGTCTCGGCTCCCAGCGCCGCGATGGAATCGATGGTGACGCTTCCCAAAAGGATGCCTTCGCCACTTTGGCCGCGCGATTGCGAAAACACCTCAACGAGCACCCCCTTCGCCACGGCAATGCCCTTGTTGTCGACCCGGACATCCAGACGTGCCGCGGCACCGATGCGCAGGGTCGGCGGATTCCCGGTCGGAGTCGAAAAACTCAGCGACCCGACCTGAAGATCCGGCAATCCCTGGAGCACGACCGAGGTCATCGCCACGTTGTTGGACGTGACCGGTTCGGGCAAACCGGCCGGCAAGTTCTCCGGCGCGATCACGACTTCCGCCCGATACACGTTCAGACCGGCCAGGGCGGACACCTTGAAATCCGCGACATGGTGTTCACCCGGTTGGATCAACACGTTGTTGGATATCGCCGCCACTTCTCGGAACGGCTCCCCGTCCACCGAATGGTAAAGGCGCAGCGTAAAGGAACGGACCGGGGCGGATCCCACGTTCGTGATCGCCACCTGCACTACCGCATTGTTGACGCCGGAAAAGTTCATCACCTGCACGGAAACGGCGGGGATCACCCGGGTGACCTCGCCCCGGACCATGACGGTCACATCCTCCAGCGCCAGATCCGGCCGCAGATCGAGGGGCAGGGACGCTCGGTTGTTTGCGGTCGAAAGCTCCGGAAGATTCGTATCCCCGATTTCCACCCCGATCAGTCGCAGTCCGGCCGCCTCGAATGAGAAAAGTCCAGGCAGGGCCCGTCGTTGACCCGGGGCGAACTCCAAGTCGCCGACCCCCGAAGTCACGGTGGTGCGAACCCCAGGTTTGGATGGATCCTCCCAAAACGTGGTGACCCGTACGGGCCCCCGGTAGGCGACCCCGCTCCGGTTCACGATCTCGAAGCGAAGACCGATTTGGCCTCCAGTGCGTGGCGGTTGTCCTGCAATCGTCTCGAGGATCGACAAGGTTTCCACGGCCAGATCCACCTGGCCCGTGATCTGGCCGCTCACGGCATTGTCGCGGTCGCTGAAGGCATCCCGGCTGCCGGCGAGCGTGACTTCCACGAAGAACCGGTTGGTGCCGAGGGCGACTTCCACCGGCACCCCGACGCTGAGGGAGCCCCCCGGCAGCAGGCGGATCTTCCGTTCGCCGAGCTTCACGTCGCGCACGCCCAGGTTCAGAGGAGTGTCGCGATAGAAGGTCACCAGGGCGTCGGCGGTCGTGTCGCCGGAGTTGCGCATCAGGACTTGGGCCTCAACCGTCGATCCGGCCAAGCCCAATGGCCGCTCGTCCCCAGGCAACCCATCAAGCATCAGCGGACCGACGAGACTCAACTCCGGCCCGCGCACAGCCATGCCGGAGCCGAGCAGTCCTGAGACCAGCGCTGGCGCCTTCAGATCCTGCCCATCCGGTGGCAGCAGAGTGCCGCCAGGTCCCCGGAAGTAGTGGACGCCGCGTTCGTACACCGACAGCACCGCCCCTTTGGCATCGATGGCGAAGCGCAGGGCCCGTTCGTTGCCCGAGCTTTGAGTCGCTCGCGCCGGGCGCGACCAGGTTCCATCGCCTTGGCGACGCACCACCACGGCATCGCTGAAGTCTCCGCGGCGCTCGTGCCAGCCCACCACCAGGGTTCCGTCGGGTGCGCGAACGAGTTGAAGCGATGACACCCCGCCGGTGCGCGCCAGCACCTCGAAGGCCCGGGATTGTTGTCGGAGATCGTCGAAGGTGCCGGTGCGGGCCAGCACGCGGGTCACCATGGGTTCACCCTTCACTGGGGCTTGAGTGTAAGTCGTGACCACCATGATCCGCCCGTCCGACTCAAAGCCCACGGCGACATTGCGCGGCCGGCCGCCCGCGGGCAGCGCCGCGTCGGCCACCGTGGTGACCGTCCATGTCCCGTTCGTGGCGCGGCGGGCGAGTCCCAGTCGGTTGTCGTTGCTCGCCCGTTGGTTCCACGCGAGTGCTGTCACTCCATCGAGTCCCATGGCGACCGAAGGCTGGTTGTGGGTGCCGGCCGATCCGACGGAGGTCGGGGCGAGCCAGCGGTGGGTGACCTTGTCCCAGCGTGCTGCGTAGAGCCGATCGCTCCCGGTCAGCCAGCCTTTCGCATCCAAAGGTGTCTCCACGGCCTTCTGAATCCAGGCCAGCGCTCCGTCGCCATTCGCGTTGAATGAAACCGTCGCCTGCCAGTCGAGCAGCGCGTTGTCGGTCAGCGTGAGTTCCTCACTCCACGTTGTTCCATCGAAGTACCGGTATTTGAGGTCCTGCCCGGACAGGAACTGATTCCGGGTGGTGGTCGCGGTGGGAATCGGGGTGGTCTGGTAGATCACGACCGCGCGAAGCCCGGTCCCATCGCGGGTGGCCGCCAGCAATGGCCGACTCATCCATTCGGAGGAGGGCAAAGCCATAGGGGCCGAGAATCCCGATGCGTTGCCGCGTGCCACGTAGAGCACCGGCGCCGCGCCGGCCGAGGGCGGGTCCAGATACGCGAGCATCCGCTCACCGGTTGCTGCATCGAGGATCAACTGCGGATTCGGCCGGGTCGACGGTGTCGGAAGGAGCGCATCGCCGGGAAGGATGCGTTGCGTGTAGCGAATGTGTTTGTCGTTTGGCAGCACGGGCTTCGCCCCTTGCAGGCCAACGCGGGCGACGTCCGCCGATGTTCCTGTGGTGCCGGTCAGGGTGGTGGCCCCCGCCAGCGCCGAGGTTGCGACGTCGCAGTTGGTGAGTTGGATCTCGTCGCTCTCGAGTTCGATCGAGAACACCTCGAACCCAAAGACGTCGGCGGAAAGGTTACCTCCGATCGTGGCGGCCAGACCCAGGCAGGCTTCATCGAGGAAATTTTCCAGGGGAATCGACCCATCCATGTCCTCCAAACCGTACCGCGGCTTCAGGGTGAAGAAGAACCCGCCGCCCACGGAGGCGATGTCCAGGAATCCTGCCACCTCCACTTCACCTTCAAACCGCAGTTCCACTCGCAGATCCAGTCCAGCGAAGCTTGGGGAGGTGATGCGCAACGGTGCGTTGGTCTGGGTCAGGTCGAACGCGAAGGTCACCGCGGCATCGAACTTCAGGTCGATGATGACCTGCGCCTGGACCGCGGCGCTCACAATCGCCGCGTCGAACCCAAAGATCGGAATCTCGGGTCCCTCCCAGTGGTCGACCGGGTATTGATCGAAGCGCGCGGTCAGTTCGAACGCGCCCGCTTCGAGGGTGTCCGCGCGAACGTCGATGTGTCCGAGCACACTCACGTGATCCTGGACGGTGCCCGGACCGAAGACCTTGTTGAGAATATCCTGGCCGAGGATCGTGGTCTGCGCCCGGATGGACGGCAGAATCGGAGGGATGGCCACGTTCGGATTCAGGCTGAAGGACCGATCGGCGATGGCTTCAACCGAGAACTGGTTTTGGAGATCGCCCACCAACGGGATGTTCGCATCGAGCATCTGGGTGAGAGTGGCGGCGTAATCCACCGGTTGGGCGCGGAATTCCAGTTCGTACTCTCGTGAATCCTGATTGAACACGATCTCCGACTCGCCGGCTTCGAGCCACTTGGGAAACGGCACGACCTGGATGACCCGCACCACCAGGTCGCTGCGCAGTCCGAAGCGATCGACGGCATAGGCGGTGAAGAGGTTGGGGTTGCCGGGGCCCGAGGGGGACAGATGGCTGATCACCACCCGCTCCATCACCTTCCGGTCCTGGAGATCGTGGTTGGCGGAGGTGTACAGCAGGGGCGAGTCAGACCGCAATCGGTACACTTCCTGGTTCGAGTCATAGGTGTTCGCCGCATCGTCTCCGTCGCTCGCCTCCAGGATGATGTCGGTCAGGACTTTCACCGAGTTGTTCTGGCGGGAATCCAGATACCGCCCCCAAACGCCGGGTTCCGTGTTGCCATCGAATCCGTTGCTCAGATTCACCGAGAAAACCGGTCGGAAGGCATTGACCGATTTCATCGCGGCCTGGCCTTGGTTGTTCGCTTCATCGATCTCGGCGAGTTCATTCGCCGCGTCAACCTGGTAGCGCGTGACGTCCTCCGGAGAGACCGGATCGATCCAGTCGAGGTAGCGTACCCGACGGGTTTGTGGGCCGAGGATGGATTCGGCGACCAGGGCGGTCACGGGCTGGCTGGCCTCCAAGGTGGGGTAGGTGAACTGCGACTGGCTGTTGAACGCGACGGCGTAGCCCCGGTTCAACACCGTCACTTCGACCAGGGTTCGGCCACTATTCGGCAGGAGGCGCAGGCTTTCGACCACCAGATCGGGGGTTCCCGAGTTCGGAACCTGGAACACCGCCTGTACTCCGATCGACTTGCTGCGGGCGCTGATCTCATCCTGGTAGCCGGGGGCAGTTCCCTCGATCTGAATCCCGATCACGTACCGCTGGAACGGTCGGGCGGTCCCTGGAGTTTCCAAGGTCGCCTTGATCGGGTCCTCCTTATCGACCGCGGGTTCCCGACCGAGGGTCTTGACCAGGACCAGCGAAAGACCGCCCTCGGGCGTGTCCGAAACGGCCCAAACCTGGATGCGCGCCCTCAGTGTCAGTTCAACGACGGTGGACGTCGGCGGGCTGCCGCTGTTCGCCGTCTGGGGTCGGCCGTCCAACAGGTCCAGGTCGTAGGCAAGGAAGGAAGCCGGCCCAAAACTACCGGCCGGCGCGATCACATCGAAAAACTGGGTCCGGGTCGCCCGACCCATTTCCGCGCGCAAGACCACGCCCTGATTGGGATCGGGTGTCAGCCGCACGATCGTGTACTCCGGACCCGAAAGAACGAGTTGGACTTGTCCGCCCTGGGTGTTGGTCCGAGCGACCTCAATGAAGTAGTTACCAGCGCCCAGAAACGTCGTGAGCTCGAATTCTTTCCCGTCCGGGGTGACGACCATCGACGATTCGTTCACGAAATCGACCAGGCTCGATTGCGGGAATTCGCCGGTGCCATCGTCGCGATAGATCGCGATTCGCACACGCGTTGAGCCCTCGACGACCGCCTTGAGCGTTGCGGGTCCGGCCTTCGGAACGTCGATGCGCCACCACTTTGAAGTCGATCCCGCCAGGCTGGCAGTCAGCGAGAAGTCGCCTCGAAAATTCGAGTGAGTCCGTTCAGCGCCGGTGGGTTGGCTGACGCTGCTGCTGGGCACACTGTGGACATAGGCTCCATTCACCTGCGCCAACTTGCCGGGGCGGAATCGAACGTGAAGGGGCAGGTTTTCCGCCAAAGGCTGATCCCGCGGTGCCAGTCGGAGCACGTATGCCTTCCCACCCTCGAGTTGGGGAAGTTCGATCACCCCAGCCGGACTGCTGAAGGTCTTGGTACCCGTGGCGACCCGAACTCTGCCGGTCGCGTCGAACACGTCGTACCGCAGCGGATAGATGTTTTCGCCTCCCGGCAGGTTCACCAGTTGGACGACTTGCCCGGGGCCGTCCGGCACTGCGAACCGCACCCACTGGTCCGGGTTCCAGTCGGTGAAATTCTCGCGGCCGTCGATCAAACGCGTTGCGTTCTGAAGCCCTAATTCGGCGCCGTTCTCAAAGGCCAGGCGCGGCAATGCCGTTGAGCTCCGGGAGGGATCGAAGATCGTGAAGGTGCTGCGTGCCTCGGGGGCGATGACGATGCTGAACTGTGCCGGTTGCACACTCCCGGACGCATGCCGGACCACCAGCACGAGGTTTCGCCCCGAGCCGGACAGCGAATCGATCTCCGAGGGTCCGACCGCAATCGTGGTGGTGTGCGTCGCCGGTTGCCCGGGTATCGCGTGATCCCATGCAAGAAGTCGGCCGTCGTCGTAGATTCCCCATTGGAAGCTTGCGACCGACCCAGCCAAGGGGGCGACGTCGATCCGAACCGTCCCGGCCGGCGCCCGGAATCGGAAGACCCGTCCCGACGATTCGATCGGAGCCGATCCCGTGAATTCGCCGGCGTCCAGTTCGCCCCAGGGATTGGTCGGCAAGAGCAAGTGGGCCACTCCGCCCAGTCCCAGACTCGACAGGTTGGTTGGCATCCCCGCGTCATCCAACAGGGTGGCCGCCAGGGTGATGCCGTTGTTCGAATTCAAGTTACGCCCCGTCTCGAGCACCTTGACGGTCACCACCCGCCCGCCCGGCGGAACGAGGTACCGGAACTCTCCGTCCACTATCACCGCCAGGTCTAGAGGTTGCTCGTCCGGACCGTAGACGGCGAATCTCCAATCCGCGCCGGCTTGTCCTGAGACACCCAGATAACCGGAATGCCGCTCGGGCATCTGCACCTCGTAGACCCCGATCCGACGACCGTAGAGTTCAACGCCCGGCACGTCCACCGTGAGGACCGACCGCATCGCCGCGGCTGTGGGACGATGCGGCAGAAACACCGGATCACGCTGGAATTGCGGCAGGTCTTCCGTGGACACCCGAAGCCGGTAACTCCCGGTTGAACCCTGTTCGTTCTTCACCACCACGAAATAGACGTCCTGGAGGTCGGAGAACTGCCGGTCCGCGGGAAGGTACGGCGTCTGCAACTGGCTTTCGGGAGGATTCCCCACCACCGATTGTCCCAGGACATCCGTCGGCTGCTTGTAGGCCGGAAATGCCGGGTCCTGGATCATCACCAGCGCGTCGATTTCGGAACGGTCCGCGGGATACCAATCGAGGCTTGCGCCTATCCCTTCGAGTTCTTCCAGGTAATCGACCGTTTCCCACCAGGAATTCCGCTCGCCAGCGCCCGTGACGGCATAGCGTGCTCGATAGAGCTTGATCGTCGTGTTGGCCGGGTCCGCGCCCCATCCATCGGTCCACGCCCGGAAGGGTCCCTCCGATGGCGTCCAAAACCGATAGACGCGCACCCCGACCGACGACGACGCGAAGCTGCCGATCACCGAGCCTTCGCCTGAGGGATTTTGCGGCACATCGACAATGGCCGTCCCCGCCGGGAAGTTCGAAACCGCGCCGACCTGGGCCGGAATGGCTCCGCCGCCGGGATAGGCCCAGCGCGGTTCGGTGATCTCGTAGGGATGAGGGTTCGGCGTCCTGACAGCTAGGCGAAGGGTGTAGGTCCCGTCTCCCAACGCGCCGTTCTCCGCTTGAACCCGGAACCGCAAGTTCTTGCCCTCCAGCGCCTGTCGGAGGACTCCCAGCGTCGCGAAATCAACCCGCACCACCCCATCCGGCCCGGGTCGAAATGGTATCAATTCTTCGCCGTTCCAGCGCTTCAAGGGGTCCCCGTCCCCATCCAGCATCGTCACGATCAGCCGCAGGGCGCTTCCAGGTGTGTCAGGGGTCACCTCAAGGAGCGGACTGGCCGGATCCTCGGACTGGCCGCCATTGAAAAAGCGATCTGGCAGCAGGGTCTCCCAGTAGTCCTCCTCGTAGGATTTCTCCAGGCTGACGCTTCGAATCTGAAGGATGTAACGGAACCGTTCCGGGTTTTGATTCTGCTGCTCGTACACCAGGTCCGGTACCATGCCCACGGCTACCGGAATCGGCGTGGGATGATCCACGGTCAACCGGACGCTCCCCGGTGTGTTCAAGCGCGCCACCTGGTAGGCCGCAATGGCGTAGAGCTTCCCCGAACCCACCGTGAACTCCAGCCGCGCTTGAGCCGTGTCGTCGGCCAGCACCCAGTCCACCAGGCGCAACACCGATCCCGTCGTTTCGTACCGCAGCAGAACCGGCGTCGCCCCGTCTTTCCCTTCCGCGGTCCACACCCCCATCTGGCCCGACGGAACGATCCCCTGGTAAAATTCGAAACCCGCCCGATCCCCGTTCCGATCGAAGCTCGTCATTGTGGTTTCCGCCTCGCCGCTACCGGGAGAAAGCGTTCGACCGCCCAAGGACCCGATCGGGATCTCCCGCGGCACGGTCAGCGCGTTGTAGTAGAGCAGGGCGCCGAATCCCCCAGTCGACGCTACGGCCACTTGAAGCGGCGCGCCCTGGGTGGTGATGCGAACACTCAGGCGCGCGGGCGCCGCCACCGCGAAAGTCTGCTCCGAGAATCCATCTACCGACGCCACGCTGATTCGAATGCTGGCGTTGCTGGGAGGGAGGACGATGAGGGTCACCACGTCGATCCCCGTCGCTGGCTGCAATTCGAAAAAACTCGGCGACGTGGTACCCGACGGTGAGATCGTGAATCCACCCGCGTCGACCCCGGTGGAAGCGGCGGCTGGCGCTGCCAAAGTCAGTTCCCGAGGCGTGGTCGTCATGCCCAGATCGATGTCAAATCCGTTGCTTTCCCTCGGTGCGGTGCCAGGACCATTGACCACCCGCACGTAGTAGAGGTCCCCGGCCTCGAAGGTGGCCCTCAATTCCACCACGCCCTGACTGGAGGCATCGGTGGCCACCGCCAGCAACGCCCGATCGCCCGAATAGAGTGCGACCACCGCGTCGAAACCGGCGTCCACCCGGATCACACCGCGCCCGTCTGCCGCCGCCCGAAACGAAAAGTACCGGGCCTTATCGCCGGCCACCGCTTGGCCATTGAACGATGCCTCTGCCCACCCTCGTTCCGACGTCGGTCGCAATGCAAATCCCTGACTCGGGAAAACCTCCGCTGCGCTCAATGCCGCCGGCGCCACCAAGGGCGTCGTTGCTCTCACGTCCACTCGGTATCCGGCCGCCGCGGTCGCATAACCCTTCGGCGAGACAGCCAGCAGATACTCCTGCTCACTGAGGGTCGCACCCGATGGCGCGCGCAGAAGGATCTCGGCAGCGTTCGCACCCGAGGACGACGCTTCCGCCACCAGAGTGTACGAGGCCTCGGGACCGCTGCCAGCGACCTGCTGGGACGCGGGGACCTTGCGGAAGATTGCGATCTGCACCTCTCGACCGGCGACTTCCGGCGCCACGGAGATTCGCGCTTCGAACGCTGCGTTGAGCAGGCGAAGCGGATGCCAGCGCTCATCGGAGGGCGCCTGAAAAACCTGGCGCGAATCGGTGATGACCACTCCGGCCAAGCCCGTCCGGGGATCGATGGAAACCGCGGTCCCGGTGATTGCATCCACCACCGTGACTTCCAGTCGGGCCGCGTCGGCCGGGACTGCCCGATTGAAAAAGGCGCCGACGAGATAGGTTCGACCTTTTTCGACCGAGACAAGGCCGGAATCTTCACGGACCACCGTCTGGTTCCCCGAGACATCCGCGATTCCCAGTAGATTCCCACCTTCGTCATACCATGCGACCGCCCCGTCGGTGGGCACCGAGACAATGCCTCGCAGACCGAACTCAAGGTTGGCCATGGGGTTCGGATTTGAATCGGTTGGTACAACGATCTTCCACAACCCGGCGCGCCCAGCTCCCGAGGTCTGGACATTCCACCGGACCTTACCCGGCGCCAGCATCACCGTGGAGGAGTCGGCCGGGTTCACCAGGTCGGAAATGCCAGCCACCGCGTGGAGCTCGGTCTGTGTCCTCGCCCTGGAGGCGCTCGATGGGGAGGTTGATTCCGTCGACTCGGAGGACTTGGGAGTGCCCAGGCCTTCCAGTGGAGCCTCGTGGGTCCCCGGCTTGAGATCCTCGACGAATCCGACGTCGGAGGGCAGGGGGCCGCCAGGCGACGGAACTGAAGGATTGGCGAGATCCGCCGCAAGCGCCGGATCGGTCGACGGCGCTGGCTCGGGCAGAACGCCGTCCGCGGAAAGAAGTACGCGCGGTTCGAGTGCTTCGAGCTGAAATCGGTATGCTCCCATCCCGCGTGGTAGATCTTCGCCTAGCATTCGGCCGGAAACGTGCGTGAGCGCCCTGAATGTGTCGAATGAATCCGTCTTCCCGGAATCGCCTCGGATTGAGGCGGATGTGGGTCGTTTCTGCAGTGGATGCCTGGCGTTGAACCGATACCGTCGCGAAAGTTTGACGACCTCCAGCCATTCCAGTCCCACGTTCGCCGAATGGGATCGGAAGTGGTCCCACGAATGATGAGGTGTAGGAGAATAGGGCTGCATGACTTGATTTGCTGACATCGACCCTGGAGTGCCGTAGACAATCGCGGTGAACCTCGATGCCATGCCGCACCTCGAGGCTGTTCCGTTTAGGGAAACATGATTCCGTACTAGGACCTTCAACCCCGTTCTCCTATTCTCTTCGCCCGGGTTTTCAACCGATACGGGTCTGCTGGGCGCCTCGCCGACGTTCCCCCCGTCCCCGGCGCTGCACTCACCGCTCCGTCCGCGGTAGCCAATTTTGGTCGACCTGATCAAGAGGCATCCGTGATTCAGCAGGCGGGTCGGTGTCGTCTTGAAGCCATCGAACGCGGTTCTCCCCATGGCCAAAGAGTGGCTCAGTGTCGCAGGCACACCCCCTGCTAGGCACACACCTGATGAACTCATCTTCCACTTCCCCGTCGTCCACCGATCCCCGACGTTCGATCACCGCGCTCGCGTACGGGTACTACCTCGAAGAGGGACGTCCTGAAGGTCGGGCCGAAGAACACTGGCTGCGCGCCGAGCGTACATTGAAAACGGAAACAAATTCAGGACCCCGCGACAAAAACGGCGTGCGGGAGGCCGAATTGTCACGGTTTGTTGCGGAGGGTGGTAGCGTCACCCCGCCCGCTTCCGAGCCGAACCCACCGTTGTCGGCAAGCCGGGAGAAGATCCGCGAGCATTCCTCAGCCGTCGCCCATGCTCCCGGCCAGGCCTCGCGCCGCATGGAGCGGAGCCGTCAAACGCGCTAACCCCTTCAAGAGATCCAGGCACGGGTGGGTACGATCGACGATGGCGGCTTGCAGTCTGCAAGGGAGTAGCCTGCACGCTGCAAGTCCTCGGTGCTCCGCAGGGATCAGCAAACCTTGCCAGGCGGGGATCGTCCCCGCTCCTTCCTCCCGCGCAGGCGCGATCTATGAGGGTTCTGATGGTCCGACGCTTCTCCGCCAAGGACCGCACAAGGCCCGGGTCCGTCGACGATCCATGGAGCCGACGCAACAAGGTATGGCACGGATCCAGCTTATGGCAGTCCCATGTCCTCCAGAGATTCCAGCCAAATTCGTGATCGCCACCCCACTGAGTGTGGCGAATCGGTCGCCGATGGGTGCGGTACTCTGCAAGCCAGCGGGAGTTCAACCAAGCTCGGACACCGGCGAACCGTCGCCCGCTTCCGTCCAGACCCTCTGCCGGCGGATTACCTCTAAGCCATACTTCGGTTCGGCATCCCGTCCGAAGCCCAGGTCGTCGCGCTTCTCGCCATGGGATTCGCCGAGGATGACACTCACAACCCGCCCCTTACCCGGCCGGGCTTAAAGGAGTTTGTGCATGTCGAGCGTTATGGACAGCCGTGGATAGGGTGATGGAGAGTCATGCAAGCATTTCGAGCGATGGAGTTATGCCAAGAGGAGACAAATCGCGCTACACGGAGAAGCAAAAGCGTCAGGCCGCCCACATTGAGCACGGCTACAAGTCCCGGGGAGTAGGGGAGAAGGAAGCAGAAGCAAGGGCCTGGGCCACCGTCAACAAGATGACCGGAGGTGGGAAGAAGAGCGGGTCGGGCAGGGGAAAGTCGGTGAATAAGGCACCCGCGAGGAAAGGGGGAAGGCGGGCCGCGACCCAACGTAAGGCGAAGGCCGTATCCCTTTAGACGATCAGTTGAACGCCGCCGGCGGAATAGCCAGGAAATTTGCCGACATCAATCACCGGGACAATTCCTGAAACCGCAGGGAATTCTCCATGGGACTTGATAATCTCGGTCATCCACGGCCTACCGTATTTCTCCAGGTACCTGGGCGAACGAAAATCCCTCGGGCGGATCCGTGAAAGTAAGGGCACGTGGCTTCATGGGAGGGTCTGGGTGGCAACGTAGGTTGTTGGGTGAGTCTTCCCGGTCGACGCTGACCCTTTCTCTTGGCGGGCACAGTGGTCGCAGCAAAACAACTCGCTCCCTTTTTCCACACCATGTCCGATGATGCTAGAACCACAGTGGGCGCAGGCGGGTGCAAGCTTCTGAATGGCGCATTCAAAGCAGTCAAAGGTATGGGAACGTCCATCGATGATCACTTCCATCCATCGATCGTAGTGGTTACCGCAGGTTTCGCATTTCCAAAAAACAGACTTCTCGTGATGACCCAGAATTTCCACCAAAGATTGCACATCATTTCGATGAACGGCTTAAGGAACCAGCCCTCCTCTCCGATAGCGTTGGGGGGACGTTCCCCCGCCCGATATGAAGCTCGTTCAACTCATCTACGCCAGCCGGGCGACGGGCGTCATTGATCTGGATCTAGTCCAAAGCCTGCTTTCCAAAGCACTTAAGAACAACACCGCCCGGGGCATCAGCGGCTTCCTAGCGTTTGATCATAGCTATTTTCTTCAGGCCCTGGAGGGTGGTTCGGACGCGGTCAGCGAAACCTTTCTCCGCATCGCCCGCGACACACGCCACCATTCCATCAGGCTGATCAGCCACGGCGAAATAGCCCACCGTTTCTTCCAACACTGGGCCATGGGCGACTGCGATGTCGGCGGCGTTGAATCGAATCCGATTTTGCAATTCATGCCGACCCGCACCTTTCAGCCCCTGGATCTCTCGGCCGCGTCGGCACTCGGATTGCTTGTCCATCTCGACGAACTCCGCAGGGACAAGGGCGAATGTCATTCCCTCTAATCCACCTCGTGATCGATCTCCAGCCATCCAGCATTCCCGAACCAAGACGGGGTTGCGCGAAGGCGCATCACGATTTGTCCCCCGAATGAAGGCACTAATCATAGATGACTCCCGCACGATGCGCCGGCTGCTCGCATCCTATCTGGACCAATTCTCAATCGCATCGGTCGATGCGGAGGACGGACAACAGGCGTTGCTGCGCCTGAAGGAGGAAGGGCCGGTGGACTTCGCATTGGTCGATTGGGACATGCCGGTGATGAGCGGGTTGGAATTTGTGAGAGCGGTCCGTGCGGACCATTCCCACGACGGCATGAAGTTGCTCATGGTGACGGCCCACAACTCGCTGGAGGACGTCTGTCAGGCCATCGAACTTGGTGCGAACGATTTTCTGATGAAGCCGTTCGATGACGCCATGGTGGCGGACAAGCTCCGTGTTCTTGGCCTGCTGGAGTAATCCTAAAAATTATGCCCAAAATCCGAGTCCTCATCGTCGACGATTCGGTGGTCATGCGCCGGATGATCACCGAGGTGCTATCCCTCGACCCGGACATCGAGGTCGTGGGCTCCGCGCCCGACGGACGGATCGCGCTTCAAAAGGTCCCCCAGGTCAACCCCGACATCATCACCATGGACGTGGAGATGCCGGGGATGAACGGCATCGAAACAGTGCGGGAGCTGCGGAAAACGCACCCTAAA
>Ga0335394_10003923_pt1 | contig 16922 bp, 12 predicted proteins | sample MAT03_FD_205741 | JGI IMG/M metagenome (GOLD analysis project Ga0335394, IMG submission 205741) | Freshwater microbial communities from Lake Fryxell liftoff mats and glacier meltwater in Antarctica - MAT-03 (spades assembly) (version 2) ... | reverse complement strand
AATCCCCGCCGATGAGAGTGGCGACGGCACGTCCCGTACCAAAGGTGGTGGTGTCTCGTCGCACTGCGATGCCCTGCACCAGCGCACCGGGTCGCGGCGGCAACGCCACCAGCTGGCGCGGCAACACGGGCACCGCCGGCGGGCGCTGCGCGCTCATCGAGTCGACGGGCCTGGCGGCGGGTGTGGCATCCGGCGTGCCGGTCGAGCAGCCCGCCAGCGTCAGCGTCACGGAAAGCGACGCCGTCAGCGCGATCCGCGCGGCGTGCGTTGGAGAGGTGAGAAGCGCGATCATCGTCAGGGCGTGAGGGGCGAATGCTGTGCCGGTCGACCGTCGAACCGCGCGCCGATTGACAGATGCCGGTGACCTGCGTGCAGATTAGTGTATTCCCGTATTCGGAGGCAGGACCGTGAAGGACAATCAGCTCCAGAAGCTGCTCAAGAAAACGCAGGCGCAGGCCACTGCAAAGGCGGCCAAGCCGCGTCCCTCGTTCGACCCAACGTTAGAAGCGACCAAGAAGCCCGGCGCGGATGAGTCGACGGGTGAGGCAGAGGAGATCTTCAAGGAGATGAAGCGGCGGGAGTTCTAGCGAGAGGACTTCCTCTCGTCGCGCGGTCTGTCATCTGTACACTGGGTTGATCTGGCTCTGGTACCGGTCGATACCTCAGCTGGAGATGCTTTCCTCTTCGTACACCCCACGGCTCGACCGCGGCTCCGTCGTCACCCTCAGCCGCGTTCGCCTGGGCTGTCTGGCGGTGTTTCTCGTGATCAGCGTCGCCGCCAGCGCCGCTGATCTTGGGCTGCCGCCGCTCGCCAGTGCCATTGTCGGTCTGAGCCTCGCGCTCTCGCTCCTGCAACATCGCGTCTACACGAGCCTGCGCCCGCCGCGACAGCTCGACGCCCTGGTGTTTGCGTCACTCTGCTGGGACGCGCTGAGCATGGCGGTCCTGGTGGGGTGTACCGGCGGAAGCTGGTGGTGCGGGACGGTGTTCTACGCGATCCTCGCGGTCGCCACGACGCTGGTGCTTCCTCGGCGCCGCATCGCATTCGTCGCCGTGCTCAGTGCAATCTCGCTCAGCAGCGTTCTTGCGTTGCAGGTGACGGGGGTGCTTCCAAGCAGCGAGTTCCTCGGCGCCCCGTCGATGCGCGGCGCGTGGGCTGCAAGCGTACTTACCGTGCTCACGGTTGCCCTGACGGCCACCGCGATCGGCTGGACCCAGCACAACGTGACCACGATGCTGCGTCAACGCGCCCTCCGCTATCGCGCGTTGCTCGATGCCGCCTCCGATCTGTTCGTCGTGATGACGCACACGGGGACAGTGGCCAATGTGAACCGCGCGACGCTGGCGTTTGCGCACTGCGAGCGCGATGAGATGGTCCGCGACGGGATCGGTCGGCTGCTGGTGCCGGACGACGTCGCGTTCTTTCAGAATCGTGTCACGCGCGCACTGTCCGGAGAAACGCAATCGATGATGCTGAGGGCACGTGCCTTCCACGGCGTACGATGGCTCTCGTGCACGCTGTCGCCGATGGTTCCCGGTCTGCGCACCTCCAACCTCCTCGCCGTGTGCCGCGACGTGACCGATGATCGGCTGGCAGCCGATACGGTGCGCAACAGCGAAGCGCGACTCCGTGCAGTGTTCAATCAGGCGGGGATTGCGATCGCGCTTCTGGACCTCGACGGCTACTTCCTCGAGATCAACCCAGCTGTCGAACGGCTGCTGGGCTACGATGGCGTAGGGTTGATCGGGCGTCGCTGGAATACGTTCTCCCCGCCGGAGGACCTCGACGGCACCGACACCATGATCGACGAGCTGCGCGCGCATCGGCGCGAGAATGTCACCGTGGAGCAGCGTTTCGTTCGAAACGATGGCCGTGTGCTCTGGACGACGCTGACCATTTCACGCGTCGACAACCCGACCGGGCCGGCCGGACTGATCGCGATGCTGCAGGACGTCACGGAACGGCGCGTGCTCGAGGCGCAGCTCACCTGGCAGGCGTATCACGATCCGCTCACGAACCTGGCCAATCGTGCACTCTTCCGGGAGCGCGTGAATCGTGCACTGGAGCAGCGTGGAGACGCGATCGGGAGCGTTGCGGTCCTCTTCCTCGATCTCGACAACTTCAAGACCATCAACGACTCGATGGGCCACGCCGCCGGCGATCAGCTTCTCTTTGAAGTCGGGCGCCGTCTGCTGAACGCGACCCGTGGCTGTGACACCGTCGCGCGCCTGGGCGGCGATGAGTTCGCCATTCTGATCGACAATGTGCGCGAAGCAAGTGACTGCCTTCGCGTCTCCGAGCGTATCCTGCACTCGATGGAAGCGACCGTCCATCTTGACGGCACCGATGTGACGGTCGGCACCAGCATTGGAATCGTTCGCGATGCCGGCGGCGAATCGGCAGACGACATTCTGCGAAATGCCGACGTGGCCATGTATAACGCGAAGCAGCAGGGCAAGGGCCGGCACTCACTCTTCGAACGTGGCATGCACGACAAGGCCGTCGAGCGGCTACATCTCCAGAACGACCTGCGCGACGCGATCGACAGCAGCGAGATCACGCTCTGCTACCAACCGATCGTCACCCTCGAGGACAGTGTGCCGCGGGGCTTTGAAGCGCTCGCGCGCTGGACTCATCCCGAGTTTGGCGTGGTGCCGCCGGCGACCTTCATTCCACTCGCCGAGGAGACAGGAATCATCGTGCACCTCGGCCGCCACATTCTGCGGCGGGCGTGCGACGACGCAGTGTCGTGGAACCTGCTGCCGGACCTGCCACATCCAATCGGCGTATCGGTGAATATCTCCGGCCGCCAGCTCGAGGATACGACGGTCGTGGAGCACGTCCGCGAGGCGCTCGAGCTCAGCGGCCTCTCACCGTCGCGACTGACGCTCGAGATCACGGAGAGCGCGCTCGTTCACAACTCCGGGACGATGCGGGAACGACTGTGCGAGCTCAAGGACCTGGGCGTCTCCCTCGCGATCGATGACTTCGGCACCGGCTACAGTTCGCTGAGCTACATCCAGCAATTTCCGGTCGACGTGTTGAAGATCGATCGCAGCTTCGTGGAGGGGCTGGGGCGTTCCAACGGCACCGATGCGGCGCTCGCGCGCACGATCATAGCGCTCGGCGCATCGCTGCAGCTCCGCACCGTCGCTGAGGGGGTGGAGGTGGAGGCGCAGCGAGCCATCCTTCGCGAGCTGGGGTGCGAATTCGGCCAGGGCTATCTCTACGCGCGTCCGATGGTCCCCGAGGCAGTACACGGGTGGCTCGCGGAGAGGCTGGGTCTGGCGCCACCGGACACCCGCCCGCGCGAACCCGTGCAGCGGCCGCCGAGCATCCGTCCGCGGAGTCAGGCGGCCGCTTCGGAGCCGGCAACGGCGTAGCACTTCGCGCGCTACACTTTGCGCTTCACTCCCGCCTTCTTTGCCGTTGCCAGTCTGGTCCGCCCATTCCTGGCCTTGGCTGCCAGCTCGGCGATCGTCTGCTCATCCAGCAGCGTCACCATCTTCTCTCGCAGCGCCATCCAGCGATCGTGAATGGGGCACGCGACGTGATCGTTGCACTTGTTCAGCCCGAGCAGACAGCCACTGAACGGATCGTTGCCGTCAGCGAGCGTTGCCACTTCCCGCACCGGCGCTTCGAGCGCGCGCTTCCTGATCCGGTAGCCGCCCCCGCGACCTTTCGCACTCTCGAGGTATCCAAGCTGCGCGAACCGCTTCAGCACCTTCGCGAGGTACGGCCCGGGAACGTCGAGATGCGCGGCGACGTCCCGATTCAGCCGGAACACGTCTGGAGTGTGTGCGAGATGAATCAGCGCCTGCAGCGCATACTCTTGCGTCTTGTTGAACTGCATGGAGCCTCGGGCGCGGAAGAGTGATACGTGATCCGTGAGCGTCGCACCGCGCAGAAAGGGACTGATCTCTCTGCGCGCCCAATGCGGGATGCACTGGATCAATACAAGCGCATTACCATCAATTGCGCGTCAAAAGACTGGTGGGATCGCGCAGTACCAGCGACTGACAGAGGATATACGGGCCCATTGAGCATTCATTCTCATCGACTGGGTAACATATCATCACAAAACGCATGCGGAAGGCCTGCCGCAAACCCCTGGCCCCGTTGTTGGAAAGAGTTAGTACCCGCAGTCCGATGCGCGGAGGTCGGGGCTCACCAAAAAATAAGCAACTCGTTACACTCACCGTCCGTTCGCGTCGTTCCATTGCGCCGGCAGACATCTGAGCGGCAGGAAAAGTTCAAGTCGGTACGATAGGCAGCGTGACATTTGCGGGGAAACTCCGGATCTCTCGGGCTGAGTGTCCGCAGATCGGCTCCGCCACGTAACGACGAAGGGCCGCCGACTGGCAGTGCGTCCGCCAGACCAGCGACCCCTGGAGCGATCAGGCAGATCCGGCCCCGTCTGGTGTCCCGGACCTCCCTGTGAAAATCTTTCGAGAACTGGTAGCGGAACCCAGCCTGAATCTGGCGTGGGTCGCCCAGACCGCTGCGCACTGTGCCGTCGAAGTTGAACAGCAGGCCGGAAGGTGAAGCGGTTGTTGAGGAGGAACTTGCGTGGCAGCTTGTTGAGCAGGAACGCGCTCAGGCGGTGACGCTGGTCGCGATCGCTGTTGCCAAACTCGCGGTCCAGGCGATTGGCGCGCGCGACCCTCGTCAAACAACCGAGCAACCGCTCGGTGAATGCCCGACTTTCAAGGTCGAGTTCGCTGTTCAGTAGACGATGTGTACCGTCAACGTGGTGTCGCGCGACACGAGCACCCGCGCTGCCGCGAACCTGGGCGCGCTGAACATCGGGCGGGCGTCGTTGCTCACGCCGTACCCCTCCTTCGGGATGCCGACGAAATTGGTATCCAGCTTGCCATTCGAATTCTGGTCGTGGTGAACGGCGATCGCATATGCGCCGGGTGGCGCCTCGAAGGTCATGGAGGCGTCGCTGCCCAGTGGCTTCAGATCCTGATTCACGAACGGCGATGGTCCGGGGAACCCCGTGCCCGGTTCGCGATGCAGTCCCACATGAATCACGCCACCTTTCGCCGACCTGATGTCGACCAGCTGTACCGTGATCCGCACGGTAGAGGGTACGGTCTGCGGCGCCGTCGCGGGCACGGTCGGAAGCAGATGGCAGAGTACCAGCCCGATCAGAGAGCGCATGATGGCGGGAGTTGGGGAACCAACGGGCGACGATTCGTACGACGGGATACGAAAGTCTCAGGGCACTATGCGCCCACGGCGCTCACTCGTCCAGTAGCGACCCGATTGCAGCCAGAAGCGATCGCTGAATCGGGGACCGTCGCCAGCTCGATGAGAGGGCACCCCGGACGCGACCCGACACTACGTTTGCCTCAATGATCACCCCACTCCCACCGGTCTTGATCCGGCGCGCGACCGCCACCGATGCGGCGCCGCTCGCTCACCTGGGACGACGCACGTTCAGCGAGGCCTTCGCCGCCGAAAACTCGGTCGATGATCTCGCCCAGTTCCTCGACTCGGCGTACGGGCCGGGCTTGCAGGCGGACGAGCTGGCCGATCCCGCGCTCATCTACCTGGTCACCGAACGGGCGTCAGCGATGATCGCCTTTGCGCTCCTCCGAACAGGCAGGCACAACCCATCGATCACCGATCCGACGGCGGTCGAGCTGCAGCGCTTCTATGTCGACGCCGCACACCACGGGAGTGGTGTCGCGCGCCTGTTGATGGCGGCGTGCGTGACGCAGGCGCAGGATCTGGGCGCAGCGACACTGTTTCTCGGCGTGTGGGAGCGGAATGCGCGCGCCATCCGCTTCTATGAGAAGGAGGGGTTTGCGAACGTTGGTGCGCAGACCTTTCGCGTGGGCACCGATGACCAGCGGGACCTGGTGTTGGCGCGCGCGATCACCCCCTCGGTCCCGGATTCGAAGAACTAGCTACGCGTCGAGCTCGTGCCAGGTGGACGTGTTGCGCGTTTCGCGCGCGAACAAACCGCCGATCACGGCGGTCATGATCGTGATCCCGATCGGATACCAGAGCCCCGCGTACCGATTGCCCGTCGACGCAGTCAGCGACGCGGCGATCAATGGCGTGAAGCCACCGAACCAGCCGTTGCCAAGGTGGTAGGGTAGCGACAGTGAGGTGTACCGGACCCTGGCCGGAAACGCCTCGACCAGATAGGCGGCGATGGGTCCATAGGTCATCGCGACGAACATGACCTGCGTGAATACCAGCAAGCCGAGGGTCACGGGGCGTAGCGGATCGGCCGCCGCAGACATGGCGTGATAGATCGGCAGCCAGCTCGCCGCCGCCAGCACGTTCCCCGCGATCATGATCCACTTGCGACCGATTCGGTCGGAGAGCCAGCCGAAGAAGACGAATGCCGGCGTCGCCGCAAGGATGGCCACCGCGACGATGATGTTCGTCGTCGACGACGGCACCTTCAGTGTCTTCTCGATGAAAATCTGTGCGTAAAACTGGCTGGTGTAGAAGATGACCGCCTGGCCGGCGGTGATGCCGAACAAGACCACGCCGAACGTCTTCCACTGCGCCGCAGTGCGATACGAATCACGAATCGGCGATTTGGAGGTCTTCCCCTGCGCCTTGAGCCTGGCGAACAGCGGTGACTCCTGCATCCGGCGGCGAATCACGTACGAGACCGCGATCAGCACCACCGAAAGCAGAAACGGCACGCGCCATCCCCACGCCTTGAACGCCACCTCACCGAGCAGTGACCGCGTGCTGAGTACGACTGCGAGCGAAAGAAAGAGCCCGATGCTGGCCGTGGTCTGAATGAAGCTGGTGTAGAAGCCACGCTTGCCATCCGGTGAATATTCCGCCACGTACACCGCGGCACCGCCATATTCGCCACCCAGCGCCAACCCTTGCAGCAGGCGACAGAGCACCAGCAGCGTCGGCGCCGCGATACCGATCTGCGCGTACGTCGGGATCAGCCCGATCGCCGCCGTTGCGCTGCCCATCAGCAGCAGAGTCACCAGGAAGGTGTACTTCCGGCCCACCATGTCGCCGATGCGCCCAAAGAACAACGCGCCCAGCGGGCGCACGGCGAAGCCGGCACCGAACGTCGCCAACGCCTTCAGGAAGTTCGCCGTCGAGTCACCCGGCGGATAAAATTCGGTCGCGACGATTCCGGCCAATGCACCAAACACGAAAAAGTCATACCACTCGATGATCGTTCCCGCCGACGCCGCCGCGATCACGCGCCAGATTCCCTTCGCTGCCTGCATTTCGGCCGCCAGTGTTTCGGCGCTGACCACTTCACTCACATCGTCCCGCTGTCCCGATGGATCGGGCCTGCCGCCCGCCGTCGTGGTGACACTTGCGACCACAGCACCCTCGGAGTGATGAAGGTTCCGCACCGTGCGCCGCGGCGCTCGGTGGAAACGGTCAGAACGTTCCCGATACGCTCGATCGGCCTGGAACAGGCGCGCGGGAGTGGTCAATGCAGACCGAACGGAACACTAGTGGCCTGTGACCGAACTTCGTAGTGCAGTCGCTGGTCGGAGCAGCCCGCCTGGCGACCTTAGGAATCCTCGCATTTCTCTTCAGGACGCCAAGCGTGTATCGCCGCTCAGCGTCCCCCACTCCGTGGCACCAGTGGAAGAACGCGAGCAAGAAACGCCTGCGTCCGACGCCATGCATCCGCCGCCGCGCGCGCTGATGCGACCGAGGTGACATCTGTGGTGTCGCCAAACACCGCGACCGATGCGGTGCCCGTTCCACAGATACCGTGTCCGGCATTTGGATATACCGTCGATTCAAGAAAAACTGCGGGCCGCGACCGCGTCAACGTTACCGCAAGCGAACGCACCATCGGTCCAGAGCCCCACACCTCATCCCGATCTGAGCCGAGCAAAAGGATGGGTGCTGCAGATCGCTCGATCGGAATCCGAGCATTGAGCGCCTCCGCTGGATGTGCCGCTCGACTGCGATCGTGAACCTGCCGAGGCGTTGCCAGACCGCTGAAAACATCTTCGTAGCGATCGTAAGGGATCGCCGGCAGGCGGCGCAGACTGTCTGACCACGACGTGAGCACTTCGCCGGCGAGGGGCTCCCGTCCATACCCTGCCCACATCACATCGCTTGGTACGCATCCAATCACGGCACGTGGCCACCTGCGCCGCGCGGCAACGACCATGGCAAACTCACCGCCCTTCGAGACTCCCCACACACCCGTGCGGCTCGTGTCGGCTGACGACTGAGCACCGACCCAGTTGCGCGCGCGATCGAGGACGGCCACGTCGATACTGTCGAACGCCGTCGGGACGCCGGGCAGACCACCGTTCCACGGGTACGCCACGTATGACACCGCGAACGCTGCATACCCGCGCGCAGCAAAGCGTGTGGCCAGCGCGATGTTCGCCAGAGTGTCGCCCCCTTCACTGCCGTGCATCGCGATGATCACCGGCGCACCGCGAGCATTCTGCGGCGCGACGAACGCACCCACCAGCCTGTCGGCGACTACGACTGTCGTGACCAACTTTCTGGCGCTCACTCGCAGACGCAGGGTGCCGCGCCCAACCACCGCACCGCGCGACTCAATCGTGAGGTCGATCGCTGCTCGATCGCGCAGACGCTCATCACGCCGTGCATCCGTCACTCGGCGCATCGACCAGAACAGGCCCAGTGGATCCACGCCGCTCCAGCTGCCACTCGTCGGCGCGGTGGCGTCGACGTCGATGACGCGAGCGCCGCCACCCGCATACTCGGCGCGCGACTCGACCACGATCGTGTCGGCAACTTCGAGCGTATCGACCCGCCGAGTGGTGAGCACCGTGCGCCGCGCGCGGAGGGTCACACGCGCACCCCGCGGTACGCCAGTGATGCGCAGGTGGGCTCCATCGCCAGCCGTCACCCAACCGCTATCAGGAAGGATCAGCTGCGGTGGCGTGCGCGCCGCGCGCCACTGCAGTGCAGCTGGCGCAGCTGACATCGCAGTGACGAAGAGGCTGACTGACGTCAGCAATCGGACGGGGCCCCGCGGTGACGGTAAACGCATTGCGGAAAGTCTCAGTGGGGGTTCGGTTCGCGACAGCGACGCGCAAACCAGAGTGCACGGCTGCTCGTCTGACAGGACAACGCCGGATTGGGTTGCGTCGTTCGTCATCGAGCCGGTTCCTCGTCGGGAGTGGCCGACCTGGTATTGCGTCCCGATCGTGGACACTGGCGGTCACCTGAACGCGCTGCGTTTATTTCATCCTGATTCCGGTCTACCCGTCAGCGACACCCATCTCACAATCCAGGCCATGACGCGCAACCGCTCCCTTCTCGGGCTGGCAACGGTCCTGATCGCATTGGCCTCGCGGATCGAGGCACAGGCGGCGCCGCTCACCTATGCGCAGCTCCGGAGCGCACCCTTTCCCAACGAGCTCACCGCAGCCAGAGGCGATGACCGCATCGCGTGGGCGTCGAACGACAACGGACGTCGCAATCTGTGGACGGCGGTCGGGCCTGCGTTCGCCCCCGTCCAACTCACGCGCTACAACACCGACGACGGGCAGGAGTTGACGAGCGTCCAGCTTTCGGCGAGCGGATCGCACGTCGTCTACGTGCGCGGTGGCGACCACGGGTCAAACTGGGACGACGCACTCCCGGTCAATCCGCTGGGGATGCCTGAGCCACCGAAGGTGCAGCTGTGGAGCCTCGCAACCGGCGGTGGCGAACCAGTGCTGCTCGGCGACGGCGAGGCACCGGTGATCTCGCCGAAAGGGGACATCGTCATCTTCGAACGCGACAAACAGCTCTGGCGGATTCCGATCGATGGCTCGACGCCGGCGCAACGGATATTGACCACGCGAGGTGAGAATACTTCGGCAGTGTTCAGCCCCGATGGATCGCGCATTGCATTCGTCTCCAATCGCGGCGACCACGCATTCATCGGCGTGTACACGAACGCGACCACACCGATCCAGTGGATCGCGCCGAGTACGAACCGCGACGCGATGCCGCGCTGGAGCCCCGACGGTTCGCGACTGGTGTTCATGCGACGCCCGGGCGCCGGTGGTGCACCGGGCTCGATGCTCGAAGCCCAGCCACAGCCGTGGGGGTTGTTCACCGCCGATGTCGCAACCGGGAGCGCCCGCGAACTCTGGCGCGCGCCGGCGACGCTCCGCGGGTCACCGCCATCGACCGAAGGGGGCGTGAACCTGCACTGGGCGGCGCGCAGTCGGATCGTCTTCCTCAGTTATGTCGATGGATGGCCGCATCTGTACTCGATCGAGGAATCCGGCGGCGATCCACTCCTGCTGACGCCTGGCGACGGGATGGCGGAGTACATCTCCCTCAGCCCGGACGGCACGACGCTCTTCTTCTGCGGCAACATGGGCAGGACCGCAGGTGACATCGATCGACGACACATCGTGCGCGTGCCCGTTGACCGCGCGACACCGGAAGTCATGACGGAGGGAGCTGGTCTCGAATGGACACCGGTGCAGACCGGCCGAGGTACGATCGCGTACCTCTCGGCGACGGCGCAGCGCCCACCGCTGGTGGCGATCCGGCGTGCGGCGTCAACCGGTGCGGAGCTGCTCGGCGAGGCCGCGATCGCGGCCTATCCGCAGCGCGAGCTCGTGGTACCGAGCTCCGTGCGCTTCACCGCCGCCGATGGGATGACGGTCTACGGTCAACTCTTCGCGCCACCAACTGGCGCAACGAAGAAAGCGGCAATCGTGTTCGTGCACGGCGGCCCACCGCGACAGATGCTCGCCGGATGGCACTACAGCGACTATTACGCAGCCACGTATGCAATGAACCAGTACCTCGCCAGCAAGGGGTACGTGGTGCTTGCGCTCAACTATCGTCTCGGCATCGGGTATGGGTTCGACTTTCACCGTCCACCAAACGCGGGTGCGCAGGGTGCCAGCGAGTATCTGGATGTGAAGGCTGCAGGTGAGTGGCTGAAGTCGCGCCCCGACGTCGATGCGTCACGCATCGGCATCTACGGCGGTTCGTACGGCGGCTACCTCACCGCATTGGCACTCGGCCGCAACAGCGATCTGTTCGCCGTTGGAGTGGATATTCACGGCGTTCACGACATGACTGCGCCAGGTTCCGGCGCCGGTGCCGCACTCGCCACCGCGATGGCTCGTGAGCTCTTCGAGCCGAACAACCGTGAGCAGGCGGCGAAGGTCGCGTGGACCTCGTCGCCGGTCGCATCGGTGTCGACGTGGAAGTCGCCGGTGCTGCTCATACACGGCGACGACGACAGAAATGTTCGCTTCAGCCAGACCACTGACCTCGTGCAGCGTCTCACCAGGCAGGGAGTGCGCTTCGAGGAAATGGTGATCGTGGACGACACGCACCACTGGATGCGATTCGCCAACTCAGTGCGCGTGTACGAGGCGGCGGCGGCCTACTTCGACCGAATGCTCAAGCCGGTCACGGCGCGGGTTGGAACCGCGCGGTAGTCGTTGGAATGCCGCAGTCGTCGGCATGCGGCAGTGCGCGATCAGCTCTGCTGACGTGCAGGCCGGTGTTGCGTTCTGACCGCGCCGTGTGCAGCGCGGTCAGAACGAACGACAACGAATCACAACCAGCTACTTCGTTACCGCCAGACCGGTGACCGTCGCTTCCGTGTTGTGCGCGAAACGAATCCCGAAGACCCCATCGAGGCTCTTCAGCTTGCCTGCAGCCACCAGTGCGGCGCGGTCGTATGTACCCACCACCGTGCCGTTGATGGCACAGGTCACCTTGTCGCCCTTCACGGAGACGGCAATTTCCTGCGTGACCGGCTGTCCCTTCCCAGCGGCCTTGTTCACCGCTGCATTCGCTTCACCGCGACCGTTCATCTGAAACGGCGCCGGACCCATACCGCGCACGATGAAGTTGCCGTTGCCGTATGCCGCGCAATACAGATAGCTCTGATTGGGCGTGCCAAGGTCGTTCCCGCCAACCACGATTCCGTACGGATGCGGATGGTCGTTGATGTCCATGTACTTCGCTTCCGTGAACGTCGCCTTGACGGTGTAATTGCCGGTCGCCTTGTTGGCCGGGTTCCAGTAGATCACGGCTGGCCCGGTCGTGACCGTGAGCACCTTGCCCTGTGCGGACAGCTTCGAGTTGGCCAGGACCTGACCGGCACTGGTCTCCTTGGCATCGATGACGCCAGACCATCCGGGAACCGAGATGCCTCCTCCAGCGACCTTGCGAGACATCTCCGTCTCGCCCTGCGCAAGTGCAACTGCCGGGAGTACGACGACGGCCGACAGAACGGCCAAGGACTGAAGAGCGTGGCGCATGTGTGTTCTCACAGAGGAAAGTGACCTCAGCCCACCGGATGTCCGGCGGGGGCGGAATACTCCGCACCGAAAGTGAACGAGGCGCACCTCAGATTGAAAGCCTCGTCCGGCGACCGGAGGGTGAGGGCCGCTGATACGATACGGCCCTTCTCCGGCAGCGCTCCCGAGCTGCTGCCTTCTACAAGCCGACCATCCGCTCACTCAACGTCCACAGCGTGGCGGATGTCGCATCGTCACTGGCCTTCGCCGAGAGGGGCTGTGCAAAGGCGGCTCGTCCTTCACGCTGGCGATTACCCCAGCTCCAGTGCACACCGGAGGTTTCGAATCCGGCATCCGCGACGACCTGTGCGACGCGCTCGCCGGAGAGCGCCTGCGTGACATACCCCTTGGTGATGTTCTTCTGGAACCAGGGGAAGATCGTTCGGAACAGCGCCGGCGTATCGCGGAACAGCGCCGTGTCTGCGACGCAGCCGGGATAGAGCGTGCTGAAGATCACGCCGGTGTCCTGATGATATCGCCTATGGAACTCGCGGCTCATCATCATGTTGCACAGCTTGCTGTCCTTGTACGCCTTCCCCGGTTTGAACGGCTTGCCATCGATCATGGCGACCGGCGCGAGAAAGCCTGCCGCCAGTCCGCGCAGATCGCCCAGGTCAGCCGGCGCGGGAATTGGCACCTTGCCGCCAAACTCCGCCGAGTTCGCGGTCACGGTTCCGAGGGTGATCAGGCGCGGCGCCGGGCGTTCCGAGCTGCGCAACGTGTCCAACAGGAGTCGGCAGAGCAGAAAGTGGCCGAAGTGGTTGGTCGCGACGCTGATCTCGTACCCTTCCGGAGACCGCGCCGGTTCCTTGAGGCGCGGCAGATAGACGGCTGCGTTGCAGACGAGTGCATCGAGCGGGAGGGCGCTGGCGTGGAACGCGTCGACGAAGGCGCGAACGGAGGTCTGCACCCCGAGATCGATATGGAGGGGCGTGACGTGGGTCGCGTCGATCCTGAGTTCCTGCACGGCGCGATTCGCCTTCCCGAGATCGCGGCAGGCCATGACGACGTGCCAGCCGCGCGAGACAAGTGCCTGCGTAGCGTACAGCCCGACGCCCGATGAGGCGCCGGTAATGATGACAGTGGGAGCCATGAGTGGATCGAGGTTGTGTAGCCAGCGCTGCAGATATCTGGCGCAGCAGATCGCCTGACGAGCCCTGCAGCCATCCGCCAAATATGGCAGGGCGTCGCCGGCTTTGGACAGACACCGTCATCCGACCTCACCAGACCCCGAGTCGGCGGTCAGCCTGTAGTTGCGGGACAGCGCTGCCAGAGGCGTGGCAATCGTCAATACCCGACTGCCATCCCGTCCTTGCGCGGGTCGCTGCCGGCGCCGTAGCCCCTGGAGAGCTTCACGATCGCCTGCGCTCCTCCGAACGATATCGGCCGTTCGTCCACGACGGTGTGTCCCAGCGCACGCAGCGCCGTACGCACGGTGTCGCCGACCGGTGTCTCGATGGCGACCCGCAACCCAGTCAGATGGCGGAAGCGCGCCGCATCGATCGCCTGCTGCACATCCATGCCAAAGACGAACATGTTGAGCAGGAACTGCACATGCCCCTGCGCCTGCATACCGCCGCCCATCAGTCCAAAGCTCATGAACGGTTGCTCCTGCCCGCCATCGCGCTTCGTGACGAACCCTGGAATCAGGGTATGAGAGGGGCGCCTTCCGGGTGCGACGCTGGTGGGAAACCCCTCCGCAAGTGTGAATGCCGCACCACGATTGTGCAGCGCGAAGCCGAGCCCCGGCACCACGATGCCTGACCCGAAGGCATCGTAGTTCGAGTTGATCAGCGACACCATGTTGCCGTCGGCGTCGGCGGTGGAGAGATAGATCGTTTCACTCGCCGTGCGGAGCGGCGCCGGATCCACGCGCTCCTGCGCCCGCGTGGCATCGATTCGGCTGCGACGTTGTGCAATGAAGTCGTCGGTCAGCATCTGCTCAGCGGGCATGACGAGATGATCGGCGTCGCCGACGAACCGATCGAGATCGGCGTATGCGAGCTTCTTCGCTTCGATCAGCTGATGCAGGTATGGGGCGGAGTTGTGGCCCATGCCCTTGAGATCCATCGGTTCGAGAATGCGCAGCATTTCGAGCGCGGCAATCCCCTGATTGTTCGGTGGCAGTTCCCAGACGCGGTACCCGCCGAACGTCGCCGACATCGGCGTCACCCACGTGGGCTGATTCTTCTGCAGATCGGCCAGCGTGACGAAGCCCTTCAATGCATCGAGGCGGGCGACGATGCGGGCGCCGATCTCTCCGCCGTAGAACGTACCGATTCCCCTGGTGGCGATGGTCTGCAGTGTGCGTGCGTAGTCGGGATTCTGGAACCATTCGCCCGCCGCCGGCGCCCGCCCGCGTGGCAGGAAGGTGGCCGCGGCCGCTGAATCCTTCTGCAGGAACGCCATTTCATCTGCCCACTGCTGCGCGATGATCGGTGACACCGGAAAGCCGTCGCGCGCGTAGCGGATGGCGGGCTGCAGCGCCGCCGCCAGCGACCGCGTGCCGTAGCGGCGCACCAGCAGTTCCCAGCCGGCGAGGGCACCCGGCACCGTGACGGACTCCACACCCTGCTGCGATCCCGACGTGAAGCCACGCGCCACCACCGCCTCGCGCGTCATCCGCGCTCCCGCGCGACCGCTCGCATTGAGGGCGACGAGTCGCTGCTCCCTCGCCAACCAGACGATTGCGAACATGTCGCCACCGATGCCGGTCATGTGCGGCTCGGTGACGCTCAGCACGGCGGCTGCGGTGATCGCGGCATCGATCGCGTTGCCCCCGCGCTCCAGCACATCGAGCGCTGCGCTCGATGCGAGCGGTTGACTGGTGGCGACTGCGCCGCGAGGCGCGTACACCGTCGAGCGACCGGCCATGGTCGTTGGTCTTTGTGCCTGCAGGTCGCGCTGCCACAGCGAGAGTGCTGCCGAGATCGCGAGCATCGTTGCGAACTTGTCGATCATCGCGGACTTCCACAAAAAAGTGATGTTCGATGCGCTTTCACAGCGCGGCGAGAAACGGAATCCGGTCGATGCTGGCGCGAGAAGCGATCGGCAGACATCACGGCAACCGACTCCTTCCCCAGAAGCCCTCAGGTGTGGCAGTCAATCGCTGCAACCCTGTGCGTGCGATCGCCGCGTCTGCCTCGCGCTGCGCCATCGAGAGCACATGCGCTTCGTTCACCGACAGCACGCGCCGATCAAGCATCAGGATTCGTCCGTTCACGAGGACGGTGTTGACGTCGTTGCCATTGGCGAAATACGCAACGCGATAAAGCGGCATGTTCATCGGCACCATGTGCGGACGGAACCAGTCGATGAGGATGATATCGGCCTTCTTCCCGGCCTCAATCGATCCGATTTCCCGCTCCAGCCCCAGGGAGCGCGCGGCGTCGATCGTGACCATCTCCAAGACCTTGCCCGGTGGCAGGACCTTCGTGTCGTGGTAGAAGCTGCGGTGGTAGTGCATCGCCTGAAACATGTGCCGGAACATGTCGTAGCTGCGGTCCGGGGCGACGCCATCGGAGCCGAGCATCACCGTGGCGCCGGCGTCGAGCAGTTCCGTCAGACGAAAGTGCTCGCGAATGGCGGCGTTCGCGCTCGGGTTGTGCACCACCTTCGTCCCGGTGCGTGCGACAATGCCAATCTCCTCGTCCGTCATTCCGGTGCCGTGCGAGAGCAGAACGTCAGGACCGAGAATATTCAGGCTGTCGTTGGCGAACTTGACCGAACCCTGCGAATGGCCGTCCTGCGTGAACAGCAGGCCGTACTGCTTTGAGAGCGCGCGCGTGGCACGCGCCTGTGTTGTGATCTCTGCCAGCTCGGCCGCCGTCCCCTTCCACGTTTCGGGGTGATGCGTGGGAAATGCCATCGCAATGTGCAGACGTCCCTGCCCCGCCCCGTTCCAGCGCGTGATGAGCGACTCCGACACGGCGAGCTGACGCGCGAACGTGATCGGGACATCTCGTCGCGTGCCTGTCTCCCAGCGCGCATACGTTTTGGGGAACGGAGGGCGGCGCGGCCCGACCGCCAGAAAGTACCGGAGCCCGACGGTGTCGATCGCAGCCATGTATGCATTGCCGAACACCGGGTCATCGGTGCGCATGACCATGTCACCGCCGCCGAAGAACACGAGCGACGTCGTGACGCCGAAGCGCAGCTTCTCGACGCCGGTGAGCAGCGCATCGGCGCGCCAGAATTCCGCCGTGGATCCGTTGGCGTAGATCGCTTCCGTCGCCGGGTAGAACTGGTCGGTGTCCATGCCCAGCGACTTCACCAGGCTGTGTCCGGCGTGACCGTGCCCATCGATCAGCCCGGGCATCACGATCTTTCGTCGCGCGTCGATCAGACGCTTCGGCGTATACCGCGCGACAAGGTCGGCGGTCGTGCCCACCGCGACGATCCGGTCGCCCACGATCGCCACCGCACCATTCTCCAACACTCGGCGCTGACCATCCATCGTGATCACCGTGCCGCCGGTGATCAGAATGTCGGCTGGGGCCCGGCTGGCGGGCGGCGAGAGAGACGCGGCAGTCAGGGTGAGGGCGACGAAGGCTGCAGCGGGGAGGGTCGTCATGCGAGGCGGGGTGTGGGAGATCCGACAGACTCCCAAGCCTACGCAGCGACGTCACAGCGGAACAGTCCGG
>Ga0335394_10003922_pt1 | contig 16922 bp, 14 predicted proteins | sample MAT03_FD_205741 | JGI IMG/M metagenome (GOLD analysis project Ga0335394, IMG submission 205741) | Freshwater microbial communities from Lake Fryxell liftoff mats and glacier meltwater in Antarctica - MAT-03 (spades assembly) (version 2) ... | reverse complement strand
CAGCGTCCTGCCCAACGGGGGCCGCCTCGTGCATGCCGCCCGCACCGCCGGGGTGCAGGTGATCCACGCCGTGTTCTGGCGTCGGGCCGACAATCGTGCGGCCAACACGAACGGCCGGATGTTCGTCGCCATGAACAAGGTCTCCCCGCCGATGCTCCCAGGGAGCGACGCCGCCCTCCCCATCCCCGAGTTCGGCCTGTCGCCCGACGACCTGGTCATCGGCCGCTACCACGGGCTCGACCCGATCGGCGGCACGGACCTCGACCCGATCCTGCGCAACCTCGGGGTGCGCACCGTGGTGTTGGTCGGCGTGTCGTTGAACGTGGCGCTCATGGGCTTGGCCATCGGGGCGGTGAACGCCGGGTACCAGGTCGTCGTCCCGCGCGACGCCGTCGCCGGTGTGCCTGCGGCCTACGCCGAGACTCTGCTCGACAACAGCTATGCCCTGGTGAGTACCGTCGTCACCGCCGACGATGTGGTGGCCGTCTGGCGCTGACGGGTTCGGGTGGGCCGGTTCGGTACCCTCAGCCCGTGTCCGATGCCTCCGCCCCCGCCCTTCGCCCCGGCGCCGAAGCGCGGGCCGATTCGGCGCCTCGGGCCATGGGACGCCGTGGGCAGCGCACGCGTCAGCGTCTCCTCGATGCCACGGCCGGTCTGCTGACCGCCGCCCCGTACCGCGAGGTGCGCGTGGTCGACATCGCTCGGGCTGCCGAGATGTCGCCCGCAGCCTTCTATCAGTACTTCGGTGACGTGGAGGAGGCCGTGCTGGCCCTGGCCGAGGAGATGGCCGATGGGTGCGGACCCGAGTTGGCCGCTCTCGTGCGGGACCGGTCCTGGGCCGACCCCCATGGCTGGGCCACCGCGCTCGGCGTGGCCGACGGCTTCCTCGACGTGTGGGACCGCCATCGCGCCGTGTTGCGGGTGGTCGATCTCGCCACCGACGAGGGCGATCGGCGATTCCGGGAACTGCGCACCCGCTTCCTGCAGGCGCCGTCGGAGGCGCTGGTCGAAGTCGTGTCGTTGTCGGCGCCGAGTTCAGCCCGGCCCGATGCCCGGGCCGAGGCGGGGGTGGCCATCTCGATGCTGGCCCACGTCGCCGCCCACCACGAAGGGCTCGAGCAGTGGGGTGCTCCTCCGGCGGATCTGCGCCGGGCCATGGCCCGGGTGCTCTACACCACGGTGACCGGTCGAGTGCCGTCGCACGATCAGCCCTGAGCCTCCTCGCCCTCGTCGTCGGTTCGGGCCCGGTCGGCGATCGAGCCGCGACGGAAGAGCCCCCACAGCGCGACTGCGGTCACCGCGGCCACGCCGACGGCCACGAGAGGCCACGGCACCGACGCCGCCAGGATCAGATCCATGGCCCCAAGGTACCGAGACCGAGTCGTTGCTCGGGCGGTCAGGCCGTCGTGGTCGCCTCCGATCCGGGCTCTACGATCGGTGGCTCGTGACCACGACCCTCCCCGAGGACCCTGCGCTCCCGGCGCTCACCGAGCCGCCTGCGGACCAGCGGCCGGGCCCCTTCGCGATGCCGGGGCCGTGGTGGCGAGCGGCGTGGCGGTGGCTTCGGGCCACGCCGGTGCTCCCGGGGCTCTGGTTCCCCATTGCCGTGTGGGGGTTGTGGCGGGTGGCCTCTCTCGGCGTCACCCTCTGGCTCGGCGGCAAGGGGGTCGAGTCGGCGTTCTCCTACGACGGGGCCCACTACCTGCGCATCGTCCACCACGGCTACTGGGATCCGCGACCCGTCATGGGCTCTCAGGCCTTCTTCCCCGGGGTGGCCTGGTTGGCCACGCCGGTGTGGTGGTTGACCGGGTCCGATGCCATCACCGCGCACACCGTGGCCACGATCACCGGCCTCGGGGCGTTCGTCGCGGTGTGGGGGGCCACCAAGGAGTGGGTACACGAGAAGGCGGCCCGCTGCGCCGTCATCCTGATGGCGCTGTTCCCCTCGTCGTTGTTCCTCTGGATGTTCTACTCCGAGGCGCTGTTCATCGCCCTGGGGGCGGGAGCCGTGTGGGCCGATCGGCGGGGTCGGCACGGACTGGCGGCCGCGTGCCTGTTCGGATTGGCGACCACCCGCTCGGTGGGGATCCTCATCCCGGCCGTGCTGGTGTTGGCCCGGGTGATGCGGGCGCACCGGATCGATCGCTGGGTCCTGGCCTACGCCGGGGCCGGGCTGGCCGGCCTGTCCTCGGTGCTGGTGATGATGCAGGTGCAACTCGGAGATCCATTGGGGTTCCTCGGGGTCCAGGACGACTGGGGCCGGACCATTTCCTGGCCTTGGACCTCCGTGCTGCAGGGCATCGACAACCTCACCCCCGAGCGCGGCACGGTGATGGTGCCGGCGCTGGTGGCCCGGTCGTTCGACCTCTGGGCGGTGGGCATCGTGCTCGTCGGAGTGGTGTACCTGATGGTCGCCGGTCGGCTCGGCCGGGCCGGGCGATCGGCGGCGCACCGCTTCCCGATCGAGGCGTGGATGCTGGGCGTGGCCATGATCGCCTTGCCGCTGGCGTCGAGCGTGCTGGCCAGCTTCAACCGCTTCGCCCTCGCCGACTGGGTGATCTTCCCGGCCTACGCGGCGATGCTCGGTCGGGCCCCATGTTGGGCCCGGGTCGTGGCGTGGCCGGTCATCGCCGGGGCCGGCGTGCTCACCGCCTATGCGTTGATCGGGCGGATCTCCGTCGGTCGCTTCGTGGGCTGAGGCCGAGCGGGGCGTCGTCTTCGCACCGCGTCGTAGGCTCGAAAGTCCGTCGCCGCTGGCTCGTTCCCGGAGGATCACGTTTCATGAGGTACTCGCTCGGACTGCCCGTCCACCAGGTCGATCCCGTCGAGGAGTGGTGCACGGCTGCAGCCATCTCGGCGATGGCCCGGGCCGCCGAGACGGCGGGTATGGAGGCGGTCAACGTGACCGACCATCCCATCCCTGACGCCAAGTGGTTGGGCCGCGGCGGTCACCACACCCTCGATCCGTTCGTGGCCCTCACGGTGGCCGCCGTGGCCACCGAACGGGTTCGGCTCCAGACCAACCTGGTGATCCTGGCCTACCGGAACCCGTTCCTGTCGGCCAAGGCCGTCGCCACCCTCGACGCGGTGTCGGGCGGCCGGGTGATCGTGGGTACCGGCGCCGGCTACCTGCGCAGCGAGTTCGACGCGCTGGGCGTGGAGTTCGACGAGCGCAACGATCTGACCGACGAGGCCATCGACGCCATGACCTTGGCCTGGTCCGGGGAACCGTTCTCGTTCCAAGGCAACCATTTCACGGCCGAGAACAGCGTGGCCCTGCCGCGCCCCGTGCAGCGCCCCCGACCGCCCATCTGGATCGGGGGCAACTCCAACCGGGCCATCCGCCGGGCCGTCGAGCGGGCCGACGGTTGGTTGCCGATGCCGAGCCCGGCCGGGGCCACGAAGCTCCTGCGCACCCCGCCTCTGGAGACGGTCGACGACCTGAGGTCGCGCATCACCTACCTGCGGGCTCACTGCGAGAAGACCGGCCGTACCGAACCTGTCGACATCGTCTTCATGCCCATCGGGGTCGACATGTTCCGCGACACCCTCCCCGAAGCGGCACCGCTCATCGATCACGTGCACGAGCTGGCCGAGGTCGGGGTCACCGCGCTCAGCATCACGCTGCCGGCCCCCAGTCGCGCGGCCTGGCTCGAAGCGGTCGACTGGTTCGGCCGTGAGATCGCCCCGCACACGTGATGCTGGCGCCGCTGGTGCTGTCCGGCCACGAAGGGGTGGTGCAGGCCGCTGGGGTTCTTCGTGCTGGGGGACTGGTGGCCTTCCCCACCGAGACGGTCTACGGGCTCGGTGCCGATGCCGAGCAACCCGACGCCGTGGCCCGCATCTTCGCCGCCAAAGGGCGGCCGACGGACCATCCCCTCATCGTCCATCTCGGCGATGCCGACCTGATCGACGCGTGGGCCGACGTCGTGCCCACCGAGGCCCGCCTGCTGGCCGATGCGTTCTGGCCGGGGCCCCTGACGCTGTTGCTGTGGCGCAGTCCCAAGGTGTCTGACACCGTGACCGGTGGGCGTGACACCGTGGCGCTCAGGGTGCCCGATCATCCTGTGGCCCGGGCCCTGCTCGGGGCCTTCGGTGGGGGGATCGCCGCGCCCTCGGCCAACCGGTTCGGACGGGTCAGCCCGACCATCGCGAGCGACGTGGTGAGCGAACTCGGGGCGCTCGTCGACGTGGTGCTCGATGGCGGCCCGTGCCCGGTGGGCGTCGAGTCCACCATCGTCGATCTCACCGGTGACGAGCCCGTCGTGCTGCGTCCGGGTGGGGTCAGCGGTGAGCGCCTCGGTGAGGTCCTCGGGTTCGAGCCCGCACGAGCCGCCATTTCTGCTCCTGGTGCGACAGCCACCCGGGCCCCGGGGATGCTGGCCTCTCATTACGCGCCGCAAGCCCGAGTGGAGCTGGTGCCCGAGGCTTCCGTTGGTGGGCGTCTGCGGGAGCTGGTTTCGGAGCCCGGGCATCCGGGCCGCATCGTCGGGCTCCTGGCCCCGCGGGCGCTGCCCGGTATGGCCGACGGCGTGGTGGTGCTGGAACCGGCGGGCCCGGCCGACGAGTACGCCCGACTGCTCTACGCCCGCCTGCGACAGGCCGACCGGCTGGGCGTGGACGTCCTGGTCTGCGTGCCGCCGCCCGCAGTCGGCATCGGTGTCGCCGTCGTCGACCGGCTCCAGCGAGCTGCCGCTGCCGGTAGACGTTGAACGAGCTCAGCCCGTGACGGTCACGCTGCGGGTGTGCCAGCCGGTGGCCCCGTCGGGGTCGACCCGCTGGCGCTCGCCGGTCTGGGTCTCGCCGGTGGTGTCGGTGGCCCGAACCCGCAGCACGTGGGTGCCGGGCGTGGCCTCCCAGCCGTAGACCCACTGGCGCCACACGTCGTCGTCCCACCCCGGCCCGAGCTGGGCCTCGCGCCAGTCGCCGTCGTCGACCTGGACCTCGACCTTCACGATCCCCCGGGTCGGAGCCCACGCCACGCCGGCCACCGGCACCGTGCCGGCCGCGACCTTGGCGCCGGATCGAGGCACGTCGATGCGCGACTGGGTCTTGACCGGTGCCTCCTTGGCCCAGCCGCGCGGGATCCAGTAGGCGTCGAAGTCGTCCCAGCCGGTGAGCTCGATCGTCCTCAGCCACTTCGTGGCCGACACGTACCCGTAGATCCCGGCCACGATCAGTCGGGCCGGGAACCCGTGGTTCACGGGCAGCGGCTCGCCGTTCATGCCCACCGCCACCATGGCGACCCGGCCGTCGAGGGCGACTTCGGTCGGGAACCCGACGGTGAAGCCGTCGACCGAGCGGCCCACCAGTTGAGCGCTACCGGTCGGCACTGCGCCCGGCTTCAGCCCCGCCCGCTCGAGGATCGTGGTGAGGGGCACCCCTTGCCAGACGGCGGTGCCGACCAGGTCGCCGCCGACCTCGTTCGACACGCAGGCGATGGTGACGGGGGCCTCGACCATGGGAAGCGCGAGCAGGTCGTCGAACGTCAGGGTGTAGGAGTCGACGCCGTTGCCCTTGATGTCGAGTTGCCAGGTGGTGATGTCGACCTGGGGGACGACGAGGGCGGTGTCGATGCGGTAGAAGGCGTTGTTCGGCGTGATGAGGGAGCTGAGTCCGTCGACGGCGAGGCCCGCCGGCGGCGCCGAAGCGGGTGACGCCGCGCCGGCGACGCTGACCGGCGGCTGCGTGACGGGGGGCAGGGTTACGGGGGGCAGGGTGACGGTGGCGCGGGCCACTTCGGCGTTGGGGGAACCGGTGCGGGTGCGGCTGCCCGCCGCTAACAGCCCGGCGAACGCGGCGGCGGCGCCGGTCCAGGCGAAGAAGGCCCGCCGGTCGCCGGCCGCCCGTCCGGGCACCTCGACAGCTGTGGCCGTGTTCGGCGTGATGGGCTCGGCCGGGCCCGGCCCCACCATCGATTCGGCCTGGGGGTCGGCGGTGGCGTACCGCGAGACGTGGCTGGGTCCACGGTCGGTGGCGAACGGGAGCGGACCCCCGGAGGCCAACACGCCGAGCAGCAGGCGCAGTGTGGCCCAGCCGGCCAGCGCGGCGAGGATCGCGGCAAGGAGCGCGGGGGCCCCGGACGAGGTCGGGTCGGCTGCCCCCGCCCACGCGCCGAGCACGGCGGCCCCACCGAAGGCGGCCGGGGCGACCCATGGCCGGCGGGCGGTGGCGGCACCCACGAAGGCGCCGAGAACGAGGCAGACCACCACGATGCTCGTGAGCAGCACGGCCTTGTCGTTGGTGCCGAAGGCCTCGATGGCGCTCTTCACGATGCCGCCCGACGCCCGGTCGATCACCTCGGTGCCGACCGAGGCGACCAACGACTGCGCCCCGCGGCTCAGGCTCGTGACGAGTTCGGCGACGGCCAGCGCCACCCCGACCGAGACGACGCCGGCGAGGCGTCGGAGCCAACGGGATTCGGTGGGTGAGGACGGCATGTGGCTCCGGGGTCGATGGCGTTACCAAAGGGTACGGACGAACGATCGCTGATGGGCGCCGGGAGCCGAAGGTGTTCGCGTCTGTTTCTTCCTCGGGTGGCCCTCGGGGATCGCTCGGACCTTTGGCCCCCGATCAGCCTACCGACCAGTCGGTAGGCTAGGTTTGACACGAAAGCCCCCCCGAGATGCTGTACGAGAGAGGCCCATCGTGGACCCGTCTGCCGTCGCCGTGCTCGATCCCCCCGTCGAGGGAGCCACCGCGCGGCCCAAGGTGAAGGCGCCCTTCGAGCGCACCCCCGAGGAGAAGGTGAACTGGAAGGCGTCGATCCCTTTCCTGCTCGTCCATGTACTCGCCGTCGTGGGCACCCTCTGGTTCGGCGTCACGGCGAAGTCGCTCGCGCTTTTCCTGGCGATGGTCTGGGTGCGCATGTTCTTCATCACCGGCGGCTACCACCGCTACTTCGCCCATCGCACCTACAAGACGAATCGGGCCTGGCAGCTCGTGCTGGCCATGGGTGGCGCCACCTCGGCCCAGAAGGGGCCTCTGTGGTGGGCTGGTCACCATCGCAACCATCATCGCTACAGCGACACCGAGCTCGACATCCACTCACCGCTGCGGGGCTTCTGGTGGAGCCATGTGGGCTGGATCCTGTGCGACCGCTACGACGAGATCCCCCACGACCGCATCCGTGACTTCGCCAAGTTCCCCGAGCTGCGCTTCGTCGAGAAGTGGAACGGTCTCTTCCCATGGCTGCTGGGCACCGCCTGCACGCTGGTCGCCGGCTGGTCGGGACTCTTCTTCAGCTTCATGCTCGGCACCGTGGTGCTGTGGCACTCCACGTTCCTGGTCAACAGCCTCGCCCACGTCTCCGGGCGCCGGCGCTTCGTCACCGACGACACCAGCCGCAACAACCTCTTCATCTCCCTGCTGACGTTGGGGGAGGGGTGGCACAACAACCACCACCACTACCAGGCCGCGGCCCGCAACGGGTTCTTCTGGTGGGAGATCGACGTCACCTGGTACATCCTCAAGGCCATGAGCTGGGTCGGTCTGGTGAAGGACCTGAAGGTGCCGACCAAGGAGATCCTCGAGGCCGATCGGATCAAGGACGGCAACTTCGACGTCGGCATGTTCAAGTATCACTGGGCCCGCGCTCAGGCCGAGGTGGCCCACGCTCGGGTGGACGATCGGATCGAGGTGGCCTGCGCCGATGCCCACGATCCCGCCGTGGTGGCTCGGCGCGATGCGCTCGAGCTGGCGCTCGAGACCGAGAAGGTGGCCATCGACGAGCGGCTGCAAGACGCCGTCGCCTCGGCCGAGGCCCTGGCCGGCGTCGCCCGCCGCGGGCCGCGCCAGCTCACCGTCCACGGGTCCTGAGCACTGGTGGGGCTGATGCCGCCGTTGTTCGATGCGTCGAGCTCGGTACGGTTGTCGTCGTGATTCCTTCTGCGCCGAGCAGCCCTGTCAGACCTGCCTCCGACGTTCTCGCGACCAAGGCCCGGGCTCGGGCCGACCAGGCCTTCGTCGTGCTGTCGAAGCTCGTGCCGCTCGCGGTGCGGGTGGTGCGCCTCGTGCGGGCCTACACCGTGGCCGTGGCCGTGGCCGCAGGGGTCATTCTGTTGTCCGCCATCTGGATCGTCTGGCCCTCGTCCTTGGCCGACGTCGCCGGGCTGGGCGTGCTCGTCGCTCTGCTCTGTGCTCCGATCGTCGTGCTGTGGCTCTTCGGTTCGGCCCTGCGCGAGGTGGTGGAGCTGCCGAGCCACCTCGGTTCGGTGCCCGATCTGGCCAAGGCCCACGGCACCGAGCTCGCGGGTCTCGTCCGCACGGCCCAGGCCCGGGAGAATCGCACCCGGGTGCGTCCCGGGGATGCGTGGCGGGCGGGCCGGCTGCTGCTGGTGGCCCGTCGCGACCTGCCCGGCTACGGAGCGGTGCTCACGTTGGTGAGCCCCGCGTTCCTGTTGGTCTCGTTGGCTGCCGCCCTTGCCGGTGTCTGGTTCATCGTGATGGCCGTCCCCACGCTCGCTGCCGCCGTCGCCGTCGCCGTCTCCTGAGGGGTCGGCTTCGGGCCTCCCTACCCTCGGGCCATGGACGACCAGTTGGAGTGGAACTCGGCCCTCGTCACCGGCGCTTCGAGCGGCATCGGCGAGGCCATTGCCCGTGACCTGGCCCGTCGGGGGGTCGGCCACCTGATCCTGGTGGCGAGGCGCGCCGACGTGCTCGAGCACCTCGCCTCGGACCTACGACGCGACCACGGCACCGATGTCGAGGTGCTGGCCGCCGACCTGGCCGTCGAAGGCGAACGGCGGACGGTGCAGGAGCGTCTCGCTGACTCCGCGCGGCCGGTCGACCTGCTGGTCAACAACGCCGGGTTCGGCACCGCGGGGCGCTTCGTCGATCTCGACGCCGCCACCGAGGAGCGTGAGGTGCTGGTCAACGTGGTGGCGCTCCAACAACTCACCCGAGCGGCCCTGCCCGGCATGCTCGTTCGTCGCCACGGCGCCGTGCTCAACGTGGCGTCGATGGCCGCGTTCGTCCCGTTGCCGTCGATGGCCACCTACGGCGCCACCAAGGCGTTCGTCACCAGCTTCAGCGAGGCCCTGCACGAGGAGACCCGGGGTACCGGCGTAACCGTCACCGCGTCGCTCCCCGGCTTCACGCGCACCGAGTTCGCGGACCAGCTCGAGGACGCCTCCCAGGACGAGGTCCCCGACTTCATGTGGATGTCGGCCGCGGACGTGGCCGCCGAGAGTGTCGAGGGGGCCCGGCGGGGAAAGGCCCTCGTCGTGCCCGGTGTGGGCAATCGCGTGGCGGCGGTGGCGGTCTGGCCGTTGCCCCGAACGCTGCGCCGTCGTGGCGTCGGGCTCATGCAGGCGCTCAGACGCTGACTCGGCGCCGGGCTCAGGTACGGCCGCGAAAATCGGGGAGATGGCGCAGACTCCTGGGTGAGCGCAAGCGTTCGTTACCGCCGCCGAGGTGACTCACTCGGTCGTCGTGGCGACCAGCGCTCTTCGCTGTCGTGCTCGCCGCAACCACCACGCTGCGCCGAGCACGACGACCAGCACTGCGGCGATGATCCCCCATAGGAGCAACGGGCGGGATTCATCCGGGGGTGCCGCGGTTACATCGAAGAACACTCGGGTTTCGGCCGCCTGGACGTCGGTGCCTTGCCCTGTGGGCTCGATGTCGGCGCGCACGATGGCTGCGTATCGGCCAGTGGTCGTGCCAGAGGAGGGCGTGATCGTGACAACCGTCCCCAGCGTGCTGCCCGACCCGAGCGTGCTCGGGTTCCCCCAGAATGAGAACCAGTCCGGTTGAGCCTCCTGGTCCGGTGTGCCACTGAGCGGGAGAGCACGCATGCGGTACGTGGCTTCCTCGTCCCCGATGTTGGTGACGATGATTGGCAGGTCGATCGACGTTCCGGCCGGGATCGGGGCGTTGGCGGAAACCTCTCCCGGCTCGATGGCCACCCCGACCCGTGCTGAGGCGGGACCGGCTTGCGATGCGGCCAGGGCGACGGCGACGGCCACAACAGTGAGTGCGGCGACGACTTGCCGTGCCAGTGAGCTTCGCCGTGCACTAAGGGGAATCGGGCGGGGTCCCAAGTTCTCGGTCAAGGCCACCGCTCTCGATCATTGGGGCGCACGACCGGGCGATGCTCGGCCCGGCTTCGACGCATGGCCGATTGGGGCTGGACCCTACTGCTGTCGCCTGCTCCCGTCGCCGAGATCTTGGGACGGGCCTCATCAGGGCTGAGCGTGGCGCGTCGAGGACGTTCCAGGAGGCGACCTCGTCGGGCGTGCCAGTCGCTCCGGCGCTGAAGCGTTTCCGGGCTCAGAGTTGTTGGGCTCAGAGATGGGCGCCGTGGGCGCGGAGCTTGTCGATGCGGTGGCGGGCGTTGACGAGGCGCACCGTTCCCGACTTCGACCGCATCACCAGCGACTGGGTGGTCGCGCCCCCGGCGTCGAAGTGGACGCCCTTCAGCAGGTCACCGTCGGTGATGCCGGTGGCGGCGAAGAAGCAGTTGTCGCCGGCCACCAGGTCATCGGTGTGGAGCACCCGCTCGAGGTCGTACCCGAGGGCCACGGCCGCCGCCCGCTCGGCGTCGTCCCGGGGCCACAGACGGCCCTGGAGCTCACCACCCATGCACTTGAGCGCGGCGGCGGCGATGACCCCTTCGGGGGTGCCGCCGATCCCGAACAGGACATCGGCTCCCGAATCGGGCCAGGCCGTCGAGATGGCTCCGGCCACGTCGCCGTCAGGGATCAGTCGGATGCGGGCGCCGGCTCGACGGACCTCGGTGATGAGGTCGTCGTGGCGGTCGCGCTCGAGGATCACCACGGTGAGCTCGGCCACCTCGACGCGCTTGGCCCGGGCCATGGCCTGGAGGTTCTCGGTGGCTGACGCGGTGATGTCGATCACACCGACCAGGTCGGGGCCGACAGCGATCTTCTCCATGTAGACGCACGGCCCCGGATCGAACATCGTCCCCTGCTCGGAGAGGGCGATGACCGCCAGCGCGTTGCCGCGTCCCTTGGCGGTGAGGGTGGTGCCGTCGATGGGGTCGACGGCGATGTCGACGGCGGGCGGGGTGCCGTCGCCGATCCGCTCGCCGTTGTACAGCATGGGCGCCTCGTCCTTCTCGCCCTCGCCGATGACCACCACGCCGTCCATGGGCACGGTGTCGAGGACGAGGCGCATGGCGTCGACGGCGGCGCCGTCGGCGGCGTCCTTGTCGCCGCCCCCCACCCATCGGCCCGCCGCCATCGCCGCGGCCTCGGTGACCCTGACCAGGTCGAGGGCCACGTTGCGGTCGGGGATCTCACGGGTTTCAGCCATCAGGGAAGAGTAGTTCCCTTCGCGACAGTGCGGCCTTTGCCCTGGACCCATGGCTGCACCCGGCGGGGCCGGTGCGGCCATACTTCTACGATGGCCGAGAATCAACGCCGCGTGCCGCCACCCGGCCTCGATCCCGCTCCCGGAGTCGACGTCGACGGCGACGCCGCGCAGCCCGATGACGGCGTGGCCACCGAGAGTGCGGTCGACGAGACGCGAACCGAGTTCGCCCTCGACGAGTGGGCGGTCGAGGACCGGGCCCTCCTCGACCAGCTCCTGATCGGCGAGGATATCCCCCACACCTGGCAGGGGGCGGTGCTGGTGGTGTCCGCCGGTTCGCAGTTCGTGGTCGACGAGCTGATCGACGCCGTCGAGGATGGTGTCGTGGTGGAACCGGAGGGGTCCACGTCCGATGCCGGTCGCGGCATCGACGTGGCCGACGGGGAGTGGGACGAGGAATGGGACGACGGCGTCGACGCCCAGGAGGTGCTCGGCGGGGTGTTCATCGCCGCGGACCGGCTCCGCCGACGGGCCAACGACCCCGAGGGGGTGCTGGCTCTGGTCGAGCTCGCCGACACCGTGGCCTCCATGAGCTTGCCCTTCGGCTTCGACCAGGCTGTGTGGGCCGACCTGGTCGGCGCCGTCGGAGTGCTCGCGGCGGCGCTCACCGCCGACGAGGGCAACGAGGCTGATGTCGGCGCCGAGGCGATCGAAGCGCTCGCCGACGACCTCCGGGCGCGGCTGAGGCCGCTCGTCTGACCCCCGATAACCTCGGGAACCGTGGTGGTGCTCGCCGAACTCGAGGTCTTCTGCTCCCGCGCCCACGCGCCCACGCGGCGGGTGGCGCTCGGCGACTCCGACCTCCCTTGCGAACCTGCGCCCGGGTTCGGGGGGGTGCTGCTGGCGGGGATCGTGGCCGAGCACGTGGCCGAGATCGATCCCGACCACATCGCCGACATCAAGCTTCTCACCCGAGAGCTCGAGCAGGGCCAGCCCATCCCCCAACCCCGCCTGCGCCATCGGCTCCAGGTCGACACCGTCGGCTTGAGCGCGGCGCACCACCGGCTCTTGGGCGACGGGGAGCGTTTGTGGTTCGAGTTCGATGACACCGGGGCGCCCGAGCAGCAGGTGCTCGGCGCGATCTACGCCGCCGGCACCCTCGAACCGCACGTCATCCATGTAGTGATGGCCGCCTTGCGCAAGGCCACGAGCTGGGCGGGCCCGGTGGGCGACGACTTCATCGCCGTGGTGGCCGGGGGCAAGCGCGGCACCTCGTTCAACCGCACTGCGGTCGAGAACCCCACCGCTTGGGCCCTCGGGGTGATGGGGTTCGTGGCGACGGGCGCCGCCGCCGTCGCCGCCCCGCCCACGCCAGACGTCGTGCGCCGCTACCGCGAGCTGCTCCGCAAGGCCCATCCGGATCACGGCGCCCAGAACGACGGTGCCGCTCAGCGCATCGCCGACCTGAGCGAGGCCCGCCGGATCCTCACCGGACGCTGAGCCGACGATCGAGGTTCGGGTTCGCGGCTCACCGCCACTCCCCGATACGGCCCGACCGGCCCGGTAGCGTCGGGCCCGAGGAGGTGGACCGGTTGGCCGATCGTGTTCCCAGGTTGGTGGTCACCCCAGGGTCCATCGTGCGGGCCGTGCTGCTCGTGGCCGGGTGGATGCTGGCCCTCACCGTGCTGGCTCGGGCGCGAGGCCCCATCGTGCTCTTCGTGTTCGGGTTCGTCGCTGCCGCGGTCTTCTATCCGCTGGTGGTGCGGCTTCGCCGCCGGATGCCCACATGGGTCGCCGTGGTCGTCGTGTCGGTTCTGGTGGCGGTGGTCGTGGGACTGGTCGGAGTGCGCATCTACGACGAGGTCAACGCCCAGATCACCACGTTCGCCACATCGATCGACGAGTCCGTCGCCCAGCTCGAGGCCAGCTCTCGCTACGGCGACATCGTCGAGCGCCTCGATCTGCGGTCGCGGGTCGAGCAGTTCACGAGCGGCTTGCGAGAGGACATGGCGATCGACGGATCCCGGCTGACGGAGCTCGCTCCCACCCTGGCCACACTGTCGGCCGACGTCTTCGTGATCTGGCTGTTCGCGGTGATGTTGTTGGCGTCGGGTCCCCAGTTCGTCCGGTCGTTCGTCGCGCTGTTCCCCTCGCCGGTCACGCAGCGTCGCGTGGGCCATGTCATACGGGTGGCCCACGGCCGCTCCGCCGCCTTTCTCGGCTTCATGGCCCTGCGGGCGGTCGGATGGTTCGCGCTGGTCTACCTCGTGGCTCTCGTACTCGACCTGCGCGTACCCACCAGCCTGGCGTTGGTCGTAGGCCTCCTGAGCTTCATCCCTCGCTTCGGCGTGGTGATCGGGGCCCTGCCCGTCGCCGTGGTGGCGGCGTTGCGCTCACCGGACCTGGTCATCCCGGTCCTCGTCGTCGCCGTGGGCTTGCAGGCCCTCGACGCGACGTTCCTCCAGCGCCGGATCGAAGCCCGGTCCGTGGCGGTCGGGTCGCTGCCGCTGCTGGTCTCGGCCATGTTGGGCTGGGCGGTCGAGGGCACTCGTGGCCTCCTGCTCGGCGTCGTGGCCGCGGTTTTCCTCATCGCCGTGGTCGACGAGAGCCTGGCCATCCGCGACGGCGAGGTCCCCGATCCGGGGGCTGGGCTCGCCTCTGCGTCGGTCGGTTCCCCGAAGGCCCGTGAAGCTCCGGTCGTCGTCGAGCCGACACCGACCGACGTCGAGTCAGGGGCCGTGTCGGTGTCGACCGGGCCAGCGGTGCTCGAGTCGGCGCCACCGGTCGCCTAGCGAAGGCGAACCCCGGTCTCCGCGAGCCTCGCCCGGGGGTTGGAACTCCCCCCGTATCTGCTGGGCCACCGCCTTGCTGGCGCCGATGACCGGGATGGCCAACAGTGCTCCGGGAACACCGGCGACGGCGAAGCCGGCGATGGCCCCGAGCATCGTCACGGGCGCCGACACGTCGACGGCCCGGCCCACCAGCACGGGGAGGATGACGTTGTTGCTGAAGGTCATGTAGACGAAGAAGGAGACGCCCATGATGATGGCGGTGGTGAGGCCCTGGGTGAGCGACACGGCCACGATGAGCACCCCACCGAGGAACCCACCGACCTGAGGGATCATGGCGGTGATGGTGGCCCATACGGCCAGCACCGGGGTGAGGGGTACGCCGAGAGTGACGCCCCAGATCGCCACCCAGACTCCGTGGGCCGCAGCCTGCAACAGGTTGCCGACGAAGTACTTGGCCAGCACGGCATAGCTGACCCGGCCCAGGTCGTCGGCCCTCGTCCGGTTCTCCGAGGGGATGAGGGCCCGGAGCCGGCGGACCGACGTGGGCCCGTCGATCACCAGTCCGACGGCCACGGCGAGCACGACGATCGTCTGGACGGCACCCGACCCGACGGTGCTGACGACGTCGCCGATCTCCGACGTCGAGCCGGCCAACCGCTCCGGGATGGTGCCGATGAAGTCCTGGACCCTGGCCGGCACGTCGTTGGCCGCGAGCTGCTCGCCGATGAGGGGTAGTGAGGTGAGCGAATTCACCACCTCGGGCACCTGCTCGGGGAGCTCGGCGGTCTGGCTGGCGAGCTGCGGCGCGACGATGGTCCCGAAGGCCACGATCGCCACCGTGAGGACGAGGAGCACGATGGCCCCGGCCCACCGCCGCGACAGCTTCGTCAGGCGTGCCGTGGCCTCGGCCACCGGGTCGAGGGCCAACCCGAGGAAGCCGCCGATGGCCAGGAGGGTGAGCTCCTTGGGAGCGGAGCTGAACAGGCCCATCGAGACGAGCAGGGCGGTGATCGCGGCGAGCGTCACCAGCACGGTACGGGTGCCGAGCTCGACCTTCAGCTTGGCCCGGGTATCGGGGCCGCCGCCCTGGTCGGCGGTCTGAGGGGTTGCACCGTCCACCGGCCCAGTCTCCCATCAGGACGCGCTCGGGGTCGGCCATCCCGGGTCCGACCTCGTCGGATACGGTGCCCGGCAATGAACGCACGAGCGGGCCGGCCGGGGGTCCGGTGAGCGGGTCGGTGCCTCGGGCCGACCCTCAGCTCGTCGAGCGGTATCGGGCGTCGGGCTGGTGGGGCGAGCGCAGTCTGGGCGACGTTCTGGCCGACAACGCCAGCCGGCGGGGAGCCGAATCGGCCTTCGTGTCCGCCCACGGCTCGGTGTCGTGGTCGCAGCTCGATTCGGCCGCCACCGCTCTGGCCGAGGTCCTGGCCGGGTTGGGACTCTATCGGGGGGACCGGGTGGCAGTGCTGCTGCCCGACACCGCCGTCGTGCATGTCGCCCTGCACGCGTTGGCCCGGGCCGGGCTCGTGGCCATGGGCATCGGTATCAGAGCCGGTGACGCCGAGGTGGCGCACCTCGCCGGGCGGGCCGGAGCCCGGGCCATCATCACGGTCGCCGAACGGCGGGGGCGGTCCACCTCTGACCTGGTGGACGGTATGCGCGCCGCAAGGGTGCCCCTCGAGCACCACGTCGTGCTCCCGGACGACGGGGGTCTCGGGGGTGCGCCGATCCTGGTCGACGGCGAACCGGGTCGGGCCGGCGTGCTGGACCCCGGCTCGGCGCTCGGCCCCGATGAGTTGTTCCTCCTCAACTCGACGTCGGGAACCACTGGCCTGCCGAAGTGCGTCATGCACACCCAGAACCGCTGGATCGCGTACCACCGCCTGGCCATGGTCGCCGGCGGCTTCGGCGCCGACGAGATCTTCATGAGCCTGCTGCCGGCGCCCTTCGGCTTCGGTCTCTGGACGAGGCACTTCACGCCCGCCCTGCTCGCCTGCCCGACGGTGGTGATGGACCGGTTCGATGCCCACGGGGCCCTCGACCTCATCGAGCGCGAGAAGGTGACGGTGCTGTGCTGCGTGAGCACGCAGTTCATCATGCTGCTCAACGCCCAGGCCGAACGCGCTCGTGACCTGTCGTCGTTGCGGTGCATGTTCACCGGCGGCGAGGCGGTGCCCTACGAGCGGGCGGCCGAGTTCGAGGCGGCGACAGGCGCGGCGGTGCTGCAGTTCTACGGGTCGAACGAGACCGGCGCCCTCAGCTTCACCACCGCGTCCGATGCCCGGGACCAGCGTCTGCGCACGGCCGGTCGGGTGATCGACGTCATGGAGGTGCGACTGTTCGATGTGGAGACCGGCGCCGACATCACCGGCTCGGGTCGACCCGGTCGGCCCGCCTGCCGGGGTCCGGTGACGTGTCTCGGGTACTGGGCCGACGAGGTCGCCAACAAGGCCCTGCTGACCGACGATGGGTGGATGCTGATGGGCGACATCGTGGAGATCGATCGCGACGGCTACCTGACGGTGGTCGGCCGCACCTCGGACTTCATCATTCGGGGTGGCAAGAACATCAGCGCGCCGGCGGTCGAGGCCGAGGTGGGAGGCCATCCGGCGGTGGCCGTGGTCGCCGCCGTGGCGTGGCCCGACCCGGTGTTCGGCGAACGGGTCTGCGCCTATGTGGAGCTGCGGGCCGGGTGCACGCTCACGCTCGACGATCTGGTGGCCCATCTCGCCGCACGCGGAGTGTCGCCAGAATGGTTTCCCGAGAAACTTGTGGTGCTCGACGAGCTGCCGCGCTCGTCGGGAGGCAAGGTGGCCAAGGGTGAGCTGCACGCCGATGCCGAACGGCGAGCGGCCG
>Ga0335394_10003921_pt1 | contig 16922 bp, 3 predicted proteins | sample MAT03_FD_205741 | JGI IMG/M metagenome (GOLD analysis project Ga0335394, IMG submission 205741) | Freshwater microbial communities from Lake Fryxell liftoff mats and glacier meltwater in Antarctica - MAT-03 (spades assembly) (version 2) ... | reverse complement strand
GTTCTGCTCGGTGCTATTGAAACCGTTCGGACCGCTCCAAGCGTAGGTTCCGTTGCCGGTTCCCACGAGCATGATGCTGCTCACGTTGCAGTTCAACACGCCGCCTTGTGCAGTTGCGCCGGGAGTTTGGTCATCCTGCGTTACTTCCGCAGAAGCCATGCTGGTGCAACCATTAGCACCGGTGACGGTCAAGTTGTAAGTACCTGCTGCGCCCACTGAAGGATTCTGCTCGGTGCTGTTGAAACCGTTCGGACCGCTCCAAGCGTAGGTTCCGTTGCCGGTTCCCATAAGCATGATGCTGCTCACGTTGCAGTTCAACACGCCGCCTTGTGCAGTGGCACCGGGTAATGTGTTGTTCAAGGTGACCACTGTGCTGGCCGTGTTGGTGCAGCCATTTATTGGATCCGTAACCGTGAGGGTATACGTTCCTGCGGCGTTTACCGAGACATCTTCATCGGAACTGCTGAAACCGTTCGTGCTGCTCCAGCTGAAAGTTGCGCCAGGAGTTGTGCTTCCACCATCCAGGTTGAGCGATGTAACTGTACATGTCAGTTCTCCACCGCCGGTAGCTGTTGCATTCGGGGCCGTAGTGTTCATGTTCACGACGGCAGCGTCGGTGGCCGAGCATCCGGTCTGTTGGTCCGTGACAAGAAGGGTGTAGGTCCCTGCGGCGTTCACCGTTGGAGTTGCCGTGTTCGCACCCGAAACGATGTTACCTCCATTGCTTGCTGTCCATGCGAAGCTTACGCCTGCGGAACCACTGCCATTGAGGATGATCTGTGCTCCGGTGAGGCAAGTGATCGTTGCATCGATTCCTGCATTTGCAGTTGGTACGCCGGTCGAAGGAATATTCACTCCCACATCGACCAAGCAATTGTTTGCATCCCTGATCGTAACGGTATAGTTACCGCCTTGAACACCATTGATGGAAGAACCGATGGTCCCGTTGCTCCATAGGTAGGAGTAAGGCGCGGTTCCTCCGGTACCTGATGCACTTGCACCACCATTTGCATTTGAGCAGGTGGCTGGTGTAAAGGATGTTTGACCGCCCAAGACCGGGGGTTGTCCAACCTGAAATGTTTGCTGTGCTGTGCAACCATTGGCATCCGTAACGGTAACGGAGTATGGGCCCGCCGCGAGACCAGTTGCTGTTTGTGTGGTCTGTCCATTGCTCCACGTATATTGGAAATTCGGGAGGCCGTTCGCGTTGGCTTGTATCGTTCCGTCAGCAAGTCCATTGCAGCTCACGTCAGTAATGATACCGGTCACGGTCATCAAGCGCACGGTAACCACTTGGTCCGCGGCACCTGCGAGGATGCATGCATCACCTCCGATGATCCGGCGTACATAAGTATCCTGGTTCACCGGGCCCAATTGAGCGCCACTCAAGTTCTGACCTGTAGCGCCTGCGATATCGGTCCAGTTCAAGCTATCGGTGCTGGTCTGCCATTGGTAGGTCGCGGCCGATCCCAAACCGGGGTAGCTGCTGGTCGCACCGTTCCGAACGATCGTCGGCAGGGAATAGGAGGGAGCCGAACCGGTGATATTCCCCGGAGTTGCACCAGCACAAATTGCGATCTCGTCGCTGGTGATGGTATTGTCCAAAATGTCCGGTGGATTGGCCCAAACCACGAGTCCTGGTTCGTAGGTGCTGGTCCCGCTGGCCTTTGAAGTGTTCAAAGCACCCTGGGTTAGGGGGATATTCCTGCTTTCACTGGTTACAATGGTGTAGATGCGGCAGTTGCTGAACTTGATGCCACGCTCACCAACGGGGTCGTAATCATCATTGGAACCGCCGAAGTAGGTGCTGAATTCCAATGCGCTCAAGTCGCTTTCAAGCTTGAAGAAGACCTTGTCATTCTCCCCTTGAAGGCTGGTTTGCAGAGGAACGTTCGGTGCTGTGCTCGTCGGGAAGTTGGTGCTGTTGGTATACCCGAACACGTATGCATCGTTGTTCTGGTCCACGTTCAAGCCCATCATGTTCGTTTCATTGTTGGAACCACCGATGTAGGTCCCGCCCAAGAAATTCTGGTTCACGTCCATGCGCGCCACATAGAAGTCGTTGCTGCCATTGTGCGAGTTGTCGTGTACACCGCTGCCGGAAATGTTGGCGCTGTTCAAGCCTTCTGTGACACCGCCGAAGTAAAGGGCGGTGTTGTCATTGTTGAAGGCCATGCACAGCAAATTCGCATCATCACCACTGTCGCTTGAGAAGTAGGACGACCAAGTAGTGGCACCTGCGCCAGTGAGGCGTTGCACGAAACCAGCTGTCGTTCCACCGCGAGCGGATTGACGTGCGCTCACCAGTGGAAAGTTCGTACTGGATGTATTACCACCAACGAAGAGGTCGCCCGTGCTGGGGTTATGGAGCATGATGCTCGCCCGGTCGCTGCCACCACCTCCGTAGTTCCGCATCCATACCAAAGAGGAGAGGTTCTGGTTGATCCGGAACAGGAACACGTCACTGCCGCCGTTATTGGTATTGCTTGCCCCGCTACCCGGGTTCAAGGTGAGCAAGTTGGTGCTGGTGGTGCTTCCACTTACGAAGACATCACCATTGGTAGCCAAGCGCACATCGTAGTTGTCATCAGCTCCATTACCACCGACGATCGCGGCTTTGATCGAGTTGCCGGCGGTATTGATCTTCAACACGAACACGTCGATGCCGCTCTGTGATTGCTGGTTCAAACTGCTGCCGCTGAAGGCTGTGCCGCCGATCAATGGGAAGTTGGTACTGCTGGTCTGCCCAGTTATATACAGGTTCCCGTCGGGACCCTGTTCCATGGCGTACGGATTATCATCACCGTTACCTCCCAGATAGGTTTGCCATACACGTGTACCGCTGCCGCCCACATTCGTCGGCTCCAGGTATTTGCCCACGACCATTTCCAAGTTTCCAGCGGAACTCGTGTTGAAGGCTCCCACGGTGATATTGTCCGTAAGACCGTCTACACGTGCCACTACATAAATGGCCCCGTCGCTGGGGTCCACCCAAATGCAGTGACCGTGGTTCTGGCCCGTGCTGTTGGTGTTCACCCACGTGGCCCAACGCAAAGCGATCGGGTCGATCACAAGGGTTTCATTCGTGTTATAGGCACCGACATTGAAACCGATGCTGTTCTTTCCGAGCTGCTTGTAGGTTGTGCTCACGCTCTTTTCCTGCCCGTTGATCTTCTGGTAGACCACGGGGGCCGGGAATACCATGTCGCCCAAGCTGCTGCTCAATACCAATTCACCCTTATCGCTCACACGCACATTGTCGATCCCTTTGAACTCGATCGCGATCTCCTTTGGGTCACTGCCCGGCTTACAAATGATGTCATATTCCAGTGCACCGTCGGCAGCTGGGTAATACCGGACATCGGTCGCCTTGTATACATCGGTGTACCATACTTCTTGGTAGCTGCGCACGTCCACTGCGGAACGGTCCCCAACGAAATAGTTGGTGATGCCTTTGTGGGCATCGCGGCTTTCCACCTTCATGGTTGGCAGGGCATTATTGAAATGCAGCAACCACGCGTGTCCCTTCTCTTGCCACATCAGCGGGCGGAAAGGTTTGCCGTCATGCATTTCCTGCTCGATGCGCATTCCATCCTCGTGCCTTTCCTGAACGGATGCGGGGTCGAAGGCCTTCATGAGCATACCTTCCCTAGTTGCCAAAGCCTGGCCCAAAGGAAAATCTGCCCGATAGAGCACACCATTGCTGAACTGCCCTTGGTTCTCAGTGAATTCGATCACATGGTCGAACTTGTGCAGCAGATCCTCGTGTTCGCCGTGGTCGGCGTGATCCGTGTTTGTCGCTGCGCTGGCGTGTACGGCACGCTGGGCACTGATCGGGGAGAATGCTACAGCGATCAGCAGAAGCGAGAAGAGCGCTCTGCGATACCATAGCCGTTCCGTGGGTTTTGTGTACATCATGTGTGAATTTGGTTGTTGGAGTTTATCAAGGAGAAGGACACCACTAATGGTATCCCGAGATGTTCCGTTACCTACCGGGTACCCCGTAGTACCCAAGCCTTCTTCTGGACTAAGCCAGAGCCGATCGGTCCCAATTTGTGGACCTTCGAGAGCAGTGTTGTCGTTGGTTCGCATTTGCATGTTCGTTTAGGGCGAACAAGTGCTCAGAGGTCAGGCTGAAGTGCGGTCCTTTTCGACTGGAATCACGCAAACGTACTGGAACTGGTAAGCCGCTGTCAAGTGTTCGTCGATAATAATTGCCTATTCATAGGTAAATTATGTAGTTGTATAGGCGGTAAATGACTTTCGTCGTCGAATTTTGCGACAGCCTATTCCGGCGTTCGAGACCCACTGTTCAAAACTTTTCTTGTCAAGAAATTTGGCAGTCAAGAAAACATGTGCTTAATTGTGCGTCATCAATCTGACAGAAATATCGTCAAGTTGATAATTGTTCGTTTGATCACTTGAGGTTCCAATACACGTTACGGGTGACGAACAACCATTGGCGGGATGACATGACACCCGCAGCAGAAGACCAGGATCCAATTGACCGACAGAGATCGGAATAGAAAGCAGAACAGAACATGAAGAAAGCAACAGCGGAATCAACCGCAACCTTAGAACGCAAACCAACCAAAGCTGGAACAATGGCCACTGAGATCAATAAGGAAAAGTTGAAGGCCCTTCAACTTACCATGGACAAAATGGATAAGACCTTCGGGAAAGGCGCCGTAATGAAGTTGGGTGATGGGGTCGTGGAGCATGTGGAAGCAATACCAAGCGGTTCCATCGGCTTGGATATTGCCTTGGGCATCGGTGGTTATCCGCGTGGAAGGGTCGTGGAGATCTATGGACCGGAATCCTCCGGTAAGACCACCTTGGCGATCCATGCCATTGCTGAAGCACAGCGCAAGGGTGGTATAGCTGCCATGATCGATGCTGAGCATGCCTTCGATAGGGCATACGCTGAAAGCTTGGGAGTGGACACCCAGAACCTATTGATCAGTCAACCGGACAATGGTGAACAAGCCTTGGAGATCGCGGACAACCTGATCCGCTCAGGTGCCATCGACATCATCGTGATCGACAGTGTGGCGGCGTTGACCCCACGTGCGGAGATCGAAGGCGAGATGGGCGACAGTGCAGTAGGCATGCAGGCCCGACTGATGAGCAAGGCCTTGCGAAAGCTGACCGGTACCATCAGCAAGACCGGTTGCTGCTGCATCTTCATCAACCAGCTGCGTGAGAAGATCGGCGTAATGTTCGGTAACCCGGAAACCACCACCGGTGGCAACGCGCTCAAATTCTACGCCTCCATCCGGTTGGATATCCGTAGGGCCACCCAGATCAAGGACGGTGAAACTGTTGTGGGCAATCGCACACGCGTAAAAGTGGTGAAGAACAAGCTGGCCCCGCCATTCCGCAAAACGGAGTTCGACATCATGTTCGGTAAGGGCATCAGCAAGACCGGCGAGATCATCGATCTGGGTGTTGAACTGAACATCATCAAGAAAAGCGGTAGTTGGTTCAGCTACGAAGACAATAAACTAGGGCAGGGCCGCGACATGGTGCGGCAACTGCTGGAAGATAACCTTGAACTGTGCGAGCAGTTGGAGGCCAAGATCAAGGAAGCATTGACCAAGACCGAATTACCGGTCACTGCCTGATCCTTGTCACCCGCACGCCATTTGGTGCCGGTGCTGAAGTCATGGCGAAATGAATTAGCACTTCCAAGGCGTGCGCTTACTTTTGAAGGCCCCGGTGATCAAACCATCGGGGCCTTCGCTTTTCCCCACGACATGTCTTTGCGCCTTACGATACCATTCCTCCTTCTTTCTGCGATCTTGAATGCGTGTGTTGATCGCGGGCAGGACGCTGGTATCCCCGACGGAAATTCGCCCACTTTGACCTTGGACCAGATCGATCAACAGATCATAGCCCAGCCGGGGAATGCGGCCTTGTTCGCCAAGCGCGCAAGGTTCCAAGAAGCACGGGACAGCCTGGCCGCAGCCCTGAAGGATTGGAAACGGGCGGTGGCGATCGACAGTACGCAAGCCGAATGGCGCATTGGTCTGGGCGACTTGTACTTCCGGAAAGTGGAATTCCAACGGGCCGAGGAGCAGTTCATGAAGGCCATAAAACTTGCTCCCGATAGCACAGAGGCCCGCTTGAAAATGGCGGAGATCCGACTGCTGAAAAAGGACTATCCCGAAGCCATGCGTTGGACGAATGACGCACTGCGCTTGGACCAAGAGAACCCGCGTGCATACTTCATCAAAGGCTGGATCCATCGCCAGGCCGGCGATACCACATTGGCCATAAGCAGTTATCACACGGCCGTGGAACGGGACCCCAAATACTATGATGCCTACATCGCCTTGGGCCTCATCCATTCCGCCAAAGGCGACCCCTTGGCCTTGGAGTTCTACAACACCGCGCTGGACCTACGTCCGAATAGCGTGGAAGCCTGGTACGCACGCGGCATGTATTGCCAGGAACAAGGGCTGGACAGTTTGGCGATCGCTTCCTACGCAAAGATCAAGGAGATCGATCCGAAGAACGCCACCGCATGGTACAACACCGGGTATGTCATGCTCCAGCATCAGCAACGGTACCTGGATGCCCGGATCGAATTTGAAAAGGCGATCATCTTGCTGCCCAATTACGCCAATGCGTACTACAACCTCGGTCTTACCTACGAATTCGAGGACCAGCTGAACAGTGCGAAGGCAGCATACAAACAAGCTTTGGTCTTGCAGCCGGATATGGACTTGGCCGCAGAGGGCTTGGACCGGCTACAGCGGCGGGGGGTGCCGATGACGAAGTAGTTGAATTGGCCGGAAATACGCTGGGGAGATCTGCGTGTACCTGCGTATTTGTTGAGTTGGAACACAATGCTATACCACACCCCCAGTAAAGGTGGATCATATTGCTAGGCGGGATCGATCTTCGATCCGGATTATGCACCAACCCATATGTTCGTGGATTAATCGGCTTTGCCTCAATTTCTTATTCATGCAAGCACTTGCGTTCCTAACGGCTGCGGATGGAGTACGCACGACATTGCAATAAGTGTTCGAATGCGGCAGGCAGTAACCACAATGGCTTTGGCCAAGAAATTTGCGGTTCATCAAATTCGGCTCCTAAAGGACAAACCGGAGGCTTGTTTGCGAAGTTATCAACACCCACACAACAAGTTGGCTTTGCCTGCGTCAATTCAAGGAGTTCGAAGATCAAGCTCGAAGCCGATAACTGTTACCAGAAACTGCCCAATTACGCTAAACTCCTATCGCCATGCCAGCCAATTACCTCGATCTCAAAACCTACTTTCCGGCTATTGATAACGATGAGGTTGCAGCGCTATTGACCACATTGAAGACCAAGCCAGCATTCGACGACATCTGGAAATTATCCGGTGCTCGGCCTTCGGAGTTGGGATCCACGTTGAGCACCGCCAGCAAAACCTATTTCACCGAGTTTTGGGATACACTGAAAACGGAATCCTCAAATCTTATCGAGGGCTTTGAGCCTGTTGACCCCGAAGAGCCGACAGCCGAAGAACTGGCCTTCATCAGTCGATTGCTCCCTGATCTCTTGCTGTTGTTCTCACCAATAAAGTCCAGTGCGCTTAGGTATGCCGTGGATAGTGTCAGGAAAGTGGACCCTGCGATCCCGGAGAACACCTACGATCTATTCAAAGTGATCGAGGGCATGAATGGAGCGAGTGCTATGGCCATACAAAGTGCGGCCATGTTCGAGGCAATGGCGAGCTATTACATCGCGACTGCTTCCCAGTACGTTGCTGCGCGTAGTGTGAAGTACCAATTCTTGGGGCAGGTTGTTGACCAGACCAATGGTGAAGGAAAGGGCAAGGTAAAGGTGAGCATGACGGACCATGCCTTTGAGCCGAATAACAGACAATTCGGTTCGATATTCACAAATGATCAGGGGTATTTCAGGATCCAATTCTCGGTATTGGACGGTATCAAAGGCGCATATCCACTTTCCTTCACGTTCACTCATGATCTTATTGCAGATGGAACATTGGATCTGGACCTTTCTTATGATCCTGACAATGCAAGAATTCCTGTTAGGGCTGAGATAGATTTCATTATTCCGGAGAGCTTATCGGAAAAGATCGTGACGACAGGAGTAAGTGTGCCTGCTGCGGTAACGACCTACTTGAATGCGCAGTCCAAGACGATCATCAATTTGGAGGACATCCGAAGAATTGGTGGCCTGGCGAACTTGCCGTTGGACCCAACTGACCTAACGGACCCTGCCTTGCTTAAGCTCGATGCTTTGGCCAGTCTGGAGATAGTTAGTAAAGACCTGAGCGAATTGAACACATTATACGATGGAGGCTTCCGATCGCTGTCGAGTATCGCCAACATGCCGAAACGCCACTTCATGCAGAAGATGGGCGGTACGCTTAGCGAGTTCCGCCTCGCACAGGTCCACTACCAAGCACAGGCAACCCAGCTCTACGCGCTCAATAATCTGGCCGGGGCATATGCCCCTACGGTGGGTGGAGAGGCACCCAGAAGTTCTGTTGTTGGACCTGCTAATGGGTGTGGATGTGACGATTGCTTATCGGCGGTGAGTCCGTTGGCTTACCTGGCCGACCTATTGAATTTCGCGCAGAACAATTTAGATGCATCGCCAGGAGCAAGCGTTAATCTGCCTTTTCTCCAGAACAGTTTCCTACAGGACATGGGATTATTCCCAGCCCGGTGTTCTACACTGAAGGAGCCATACTGCCAGAATCGGATCGCGGCGGAGGTACTGCGGAGGTACCGACTGACTATCGATCCGACACCAGAAGCGATCAGTGCATTTGAAGATACGGAGCGGAGGTATTTGCAGAATACCTATTTCCTCTTGTTGAACCAACTGGGGACAAGCTACGAGCAAGTACGAAAAATGCGCTTTGTAGTTGATGAGGAGCGGTTAAAGCGCGTCACTGACCGTTTGGGGATCGCGCAGCTCGACGCTGCGGACGATGAAACGCTACCCCAGCTATTTGTAGATCTTTCGACCCCAGCAAACCTGACCGAGAGTGGCTTGCAAACGCTGTTCGGCTATCGAAATTCCAACAACTTTTCCTTTGGACCAGCAGGTGAAAGCTCGATCGCCAAATGGAAAATGAGCCGTTTGCGAGAGATCTGGTCGGAACAAGATGGACTCAGGAACGATTATTGGAAAATCGGTGCCCGCAAAGTGATCATCGACCCCGATGTGGTTACCATTGACGAACTACGGATACCGAACGGGGGTGCGGCGTACCTGCTTTGGATGAAACGATACAATTGGACCAGAACAACGATCGCTGCGTTGTTCGGTACCGGCACAGGAGTAGATGAGGATGTGCAGGACATGTTCAAGGACCAAGGGATAATAGTGGCATATGGCGTTGAAGTGACCATACCAGACCCGGCAAACATCACGTACCATGTCGGAAGCGACGACCCGACCAATTATACCATACTTGCTCAATACATTTTTGAAGGAAATACCTACTTCAGAGTGCAAGAGAGCTTGACCGATGATTCCTATGGAGGCATCTTGAACGGCGGTGATCTAGCCGATCACGAGAATACACCGCAGCCGGTGAGACAGGCGGACCTCATGTTGGCCCTATTGAACGCCGATGCTCTGGACTATGATTCCACAGCGATCAATTTGGATTGGGCCGAAGTCGATGCAGCAACTTTGGTGACGGCACTTCGCGCGTTACGAACACTTGCAACGAGCGGCAATAGCACCCAGGTCGAAACAGCCTTGCAGGCGATCACGGACCGTTACTTCGCTGTGGCTTCCTTGAGCCGCATGTTGGAGCTTTATGACAAGCACCAAGAAGATCCGTTGAACCCGAACACGAACGGAAACTTGACCGGTGATGAATGGATGGAGTTCGCCAACATCCTGATCAGCGTACTGAAAAACAAGCTCAAGGAGAACGGCGGTGTTTGGACCATTGAAGAGGATGGACTTACGTTGGGGCCTGATGTCTTTTGGGCCTCTATCAACGAACCTGAAACGGGCAATTGGCCGCTGGACCATGCTGACGGCGTGCCGCTCTTGGATCCGGATCTGGTAACAACGGTAGACCTACCAGAGGTCACTGTGCGCGTGGTTCACCAATTCCCAGTTCCAACGGTCGTTCCAACACCAGTTGAATTTCCATCTTTCGGTGGTATCGACTTTATTTTCAACGCGGCGGATCTTCTCCGTGCCCGTAAGGATGAGCTTGGCGTGGTACGCGAACAATTGATAACCGAACACACCGTTGAGGGATTCGGAGACATGCTGGTATTTGCGTTCGGCATAGGCTTGACTTGGAATCCTGACGCTTTACCAGATGATTATCAGGACCTATTGAACAATTTGACCGATTCTTTGACTTCGGGGCTTACCACCCGATACATCAGCAACGTACTCAAACTCGCACCGGCCGATCTTCAATTCATTGTGGACATAGGGCGCAAGGACCATGCGGAAGAAACCATATCAAAACAGGATATGGACCGAGTATATAGCCTGCTCACTGAAGCACATAAACGCATTGTACGCTATCCGGTCTGGATCACGGAAGAAACTGCAACCACCACCGCCAATTGGAAGCTCCGCAAAGCACAATTGCCCAAGTGGCGGGCATCGATCGAGCAACGCAATGAATGGCTTCGGGCTTTGGCTGAGAACAGCGAGGCCCCGATCATTGATGCTGACCTGATCGGCCCCAGCGACTTGGCTGATCCTGTACCGACCGATCGGGCGGCGTTTCTGTGGAAACAACGATGGGAGACCTTGCACGGCCCGGCCACTGGCTATCCGAACGATGGTACACCCAGTTGGCTTGCTGATGTGGTGGTCAGCGGGTTGACAACAAAGGGCGCACTCGACGCGATCACCAAGGTCAGATTGGGGCACGTGGAAAGTGGATTGGATGTGATCCTCGTACAACAGGATGACGGCGTTGACATACGGCCGCGCATAGCTCAGTTGAATTTGACCCCGGCCGAATTCAACCAATTGATCTCTTACCGAGACATACTCCCTGAAACAGAGCCAGGGAACCAGCTCACACCTGAAGAGAAAAAGGACTTCCAGCGCATTTTGGCCCAAGCAAGGAAACGCCGGAACTTTCATACACACCGCCTAGAGGAGATCGAGGATGGCATAACCCTCTCACAGGATCATTTCAAGATCCGTGAAAGCAACGTGGGGGCCTTCCCGCCCGAGCCTGCACACGCGCTGATACCTTGGTTGGCCAGTGAGCGCGATCTGATCCTGTGGCGGAGAAAACTGCGCGGACGAGTGGAACAGGAGAAGAGCGTAAGGAAAGCACTGGAGGACATGCTCTTCGAGGTGGAAGAGGCGATGATGGTGCATTTGCGCGATGGCTTGGCACAACTGTGCGGTGATCCGACGAGATCATTACTGGAGAATGCCCGTGATCTCGGGAATAAACTCTTGATCGACCTGGAGAACAACTGTTGCTACAAGACGAACAGGGTAGCGGTCGCCATCGAGACCTTGCAGCAGCTGCTCTGGAAAACGCGAACCGGCGATATCCTGCACCATTACCCTACCATGGACTACGTGGGAGAGGATTTCGATGAAGCGTGGACCTGGATGGGTAGTTACGCCAATTGGCGCGCCGCCATGTTCGTATTCCTGTATCCGGAGAATGTGCTGATCCCGAGCTTACGTAAGAACCAAACACCGGCGTTCAAGGAGGTGATCCAAGAAACGCGAAACAACAGGCGCTTTGGCCCCAGTGATGCATGCCGGATAGCGCGTGACTACCGTAAATATCTTCTGGATGTAACCTCCTTGGATGTGAAATGCGCTGCTGAAGCAGATGTCTTTGTGCGCAATGAAGGGTGTGGTGAGCAGACAACGATCAAACCCAAGTACACATTCGTCTTCGCGCAGAGCCGCACCTCCAATTTACCTTACTACTCCATGGTCGATGCCCGCGACAAGGCGAACATGGAACAGCTGAATTTCTGGAAGCCGATCCCGAACTTGGATGAGACCACCCGGATCTTCGGATGCTCCGTGTATTTTCCCGATGATGAAGAGTTCATCTATCTCTTTTTCCAAAAGGACGGGGAAGAGAATGAGGCCAAGTTCTTTGCACTTCGTTTCAATCTATTGAACGGACAGTGGGAGGATGAGCCGTTGGAGTTCCAAGTGGAGATCGATGATCTGCAGATCGTCTCGAACGCTCCAACAACAGCTTATGCAGGATTCAAAAAAGAAGACTTCTCGCCCAAGATCAAAGCGATCGCAGTACGACAATACAACCATACTTTCACACCAGGAATAGCCGTATCCTTGGAAAAATCAAGTGGCATAGCACCGGACGTATACACTTTCTATTGGAAGCTACATTTCAATGGAAAAGAGATCAAGCCAGAGTGGAAGGGTGATGGCTGGAGAATGACCATCAACGGTGACTTGACTACGAAAGGCAAAGTCCAGTTCTATCAAGGTGTGTATGGCAACCCTGACGAGGGCTATCGCGAACTCGACCATAGTATTTTGGTTTTGAGATCTTCAAAGAACTACACAATAAACCCGGACTGGCAGGTCTGGCATAGATTAAAGTTTCTAACCGAATTTCACGTAGCTATGTTGCTTAGTATTAGTAACAGCGATCTCAATAACCATCAAACTGGCCAGCTTCTCGAAACGTGGAGAATATCTGTAGTTAGCTTGTTCGGTAGCGAGCAAGGACTTCACGATAACATTGCTTGGGTAAGGAACAATTCAAGTATACCCAAATTCTTGGACAATCAACGCACTGCTGACGACGTGATCATCTACCTCCGACCTTGGGGAGGAGATCCGGGGTGGACCGATCGCCTTTATATCGTTCCAGGGTTCGAGGAAGGCCAGGGAAAAGAGGTAACGGCACTTTTCCCCTTTTACGACAATCAGACCGTACATGTGGAATACAGGCAGAATGATACGCTGTTGCAGAACGTTCTTCACTATGTACAACAAACTGGAGATTCGGTTGTTCCCCAACATGTGAATGATCCGATCGGTTCATCCTTTCCCGCTGACACGAAGTTGGTCGCACCCACGAGGAATTGGTTTCCATTTGAGCCTAACGTTGGGGACCAATTCGAACCCAACGGCGGTATGGTCATTCATCAGAATCCCACCGACGGAAATCGTATCCGGATCTCCTACTTCGGCAAAACCTATGACGCTGTTGACCCTGTGAATTCCACCATGCAGGTGGTTGGACCCGGTACCAACTTGACACCGAAGTTGGATACGGTCCCCATCATCCACGATGAGTTCAGTGAAACCGAGTTGACCATTCGGAGAGAAGCATCGCATCTGGACCTGGCCAACAACAATGATCCAAACTTCCTTTTGGAGGAATACATCCACGAAGCATACTACTTCGTGCCGATGCAGATCGCTCTTCAGCTCCATGCCAATGGCTTCTATCAGGATGCCTTGGATTGGTTCCGGGTGGTCTATGACATTTCGCGGCCATTGCCGAGCCGGAAGATCTATTACGGCTTGGTGTATGATGCCAGCGGGGCTGTGCAACCGACACGTGCAGCGGATTGGTATTCGGACCCCTTGAACCCGCACGCGATCGCGAGTACCCGGCCGCATGCATATACGCGCTATACGATACTGGCGATCGTGTATTGCCTGCTCGATTACGCTGATGCGCAATACACAACTGATACTTCGGAGACCGTACCACGGGCCCGTGAGCTATATGAGGATGCGATCGAATTGCTCCAACTCCTTATCCCCGCCGACCCTTGTCCTGCGGACGAAGCGATCAATGAGCTGATGGCCAGCGTGGGACCAACGCCGTATACGACAGTGATCGCCGAGATCCTGGCACCACTGACGACACTTTCAGGTACAGCCGGATTCACGGATCTGGTAAGTTCCATTGCGACGACGCTATCCAGTTCCGCAGAAATGGATGCGAAGGTCGCAGCCGTGCAAACTCTGATCTTGACCGCACAAGAAAATAACGAACCAGGAACTGTTGCCGAGATCATGTCCAGCGGTGCGGCGGTATTGAATGCACAAATTGCCGGTGCGCTTGCTGCCGAAGGAGCGAATGATACGATGATGGCCTTGAGCCAACGCGTTGCTGAGACCTTTTCCAGAGTGGTCAGTACCGTTACGGCACAACCCGAAGCAAACCTGCTTGAGATGGACCTGCCTTGGTTCGAGGATGATGTAGCGGGTTTGACGGTTTCACGCGAGTATGAAGGGGATCTCGTGAACCCTGGGCATAGCGAGGTGCTCTTGACCTTGTACAACACTAACCCCAGCGCCGGATTCCAAATCAATAGCCCATTCCCGAACATCGGGATAAGCGGCATGAGCTTCCTGTTCTGCGTGGTGCCCAACCCTATTGTAAGAGCTCTCTTGATGAAGGGTGAGGTGCAACTGTGGAAGATCCACAATTGCATGAACATTGCTGGCATGGTGCGCGAGCTGGATCCATTTGCTGCACCGACCGACAGCACCAGTGGCATACCGGTGATCGGCGTGGGCGGTACATTGGCGATACCGACAGACCGACAGATACCACCTAGCGCCTACCGCTACCGTGTGATCGTTGACCGCGCCAAGCAATTGGTGGCAATGGCCCAGCAAGTGGAGAGTGCGTTTTTAAGCGCCTTAGAGAAGGTGGATGCCGAACGCTACTCACAATTGCGTGCTGAACAGGATATCGAGACCACTAAGGCCACGGTGAAGTTGCAGGATCTGAAGGTGAAGGAGGCGAATGATGGAGTGAAGCTAGCGGAGTTGCAGCGTGATCGATCTCAATTGCAGGTGGATGGATTGCAGGGAATGATTGATGAAGGATTGCTTGGGACAGAGAATTTGCTTGTGGGTTTGTATGCGAACCTTGCAATTAACAAAATCTTATTACTAACGGCGAAAGCAGTTCAAGATGCGGCGAATACGACTGTGGCAGCATCGGGGGCTTCGATACCACTAATTGGCGCGGCGGCGGCGGCTGCTTTAACAGCAAACATATTTGGTGGTATAGCCCTAGGCACAGAATTTGCAATCGCTGGTCTTGAATCTGGAATTTCCATTACCTCGTTATATGCCTCCCTCGATCGCCGCAAACAAGAATGGGAGTTCCAGAAAACCCTAGCAACCCAAGATTTAAAGATCGGTGAGCAAGGCATTAAGATCGCGCAGGACCGGGTGCAGATAAATGGACAAGAACGAGCTATTTCGGTCATACAGAACGACCACGCAAAGGCAACATTGGATTTCTTGAAGAACAAATTCACCAGTGCGGAAATGTACGAGTGGATGAGTGGTGTGTTGGAAGATGTGTATGCTTACTTCCTACAAGAAGCCACTTCGCTCGCGCTGATGGCGCAGCGTCAATTATCGTTTGAGCGACAAGTGGATCTACCGCCTTTTATTCGCACCGATTATTGGGTGGTGGATGGTGGCAGCACCGGTGGCGTTGACCTTACCGGCGAAGGTGCCGTTGACCGTCGCGGCATAACTGGTAGCAGTCGCTTATTGAAGGACCTGTACGAGCTGGACCAATATGCGTTCAATACGAATAGTCCGAAGTTGCAGATGAGCAAAACGATCTCGTTGAGTGAGATCGCACCGGAAGAGTTGATGCGCTTACGTGACAAAGGCATCGCTAGTTTCTTTACTACGGAAGATCACTTCGATCGCGATTATCCGGGACACTACCTGCGATTGATCAAGAAGGTGAATGTTACTGTCATTGCGTTAAACTCACCTACCAAGGGAATACGGGCCACGCTTACCAACGGCGGCACTTCGCGTGTGACGACAGGTGGTACGATCTTCCAAAAGCGGGAGATCAAGCGCTACCCCGAACAGATCGCATTGAGCGGCGGCGTGGGTGATTACGGTGTTTTCCAATTGCAAGGGCAAGGCGAATTCTTGGATCCGTTCGAAGGAACGGGTGTGGAAACGCAATGGGAATTCCGGATGGAAAAAGCATCGAACCCGTTCAACTACGACAGCATCGCTGATGTGTTGTTGACCATCGAATACGAAGCCTTGAACAGCTTCATCTACCGCAATACTGTTACCCAAAGACTGGACAGTGAAGGGGCATTCGCGGGTTTGACCATTAGTATGAAGAACAACTTGCCGGACCAGTGGTTTGATCTGCACAACCCAGGGCAGACGAGCACACCGAACTCGGTTAAGTTCTCCATCAGTGCAAATGACTTGGCCCCAAACATGGGCGAGGGGGTCCAATTAGATCGGGTATTGGTCTATGTGGCGATGAAGAATGGAGCATCTTTGAATCGATCAGTGAAGCTGATCTTTGAAAATGACCTCTCTTCTGATAAGGCAGTGAATGAGAACGGAATCGCTGACATGACCGATAGCGCTTTGGTGGGTAACACTCCGATCGGAGAATGGACGTTCAATGTGTCACAGCAAATCGGTGGTGGCGTAACTAACGACCCTTTCACTAACAACTTGGTTGACGATATCGTGATCATCATGAACTACAATGGTGAAGGGATCAAATATTTGAAGGAGTAAGAATGAACGTGAAAGTTGCACTGGGCGGCAAGTTGGCTCTGTCAGTTGCGCTTCCATTTACCTTCTTCAATTTTAAGTGACTCCATGTCCCAAGAACAAAGATCCGCACTCGGCGCCAACGTCATCTCCCTCCCAAAAGGAGGCGGTGCGGTGGCGGGCATGGGCGAGAGCTTTTCGCCGGACCTGTTCACTGGCACGGGCAACTTCAGCGTGCCCATCGCGGTGCCGCCGGGGCGCAACGGCTTGCAGCCGAGCCTGACGCTGGGCTACAGCACCGGCAGCGGCAACGGACCTTTCGGCTTGGGTTGGAACATGAGCCTGCCGGGTGTTTCGCGGAAGACCAACCTCGGCATTCCGCGCTACGACGATACCAAGGATGTCTTCGTGCTGAGCGG
>Ga0335394_10003918_pt1 | contig 16928 bp, 7 predicted proteins | sample MAT03_FD_205741 | JGI IMG/M metagenome (GOLD analysis project Ga0335394, IMG submission 205741) | Freshwater microbial communities from Lake Fryxell liftoff mats and glacier meltwater in Antarctica - MAT-03 (spades assembly) (version 2) ... | reverse complement strand
TACGATAGGCCAGGGTGGAGCTGCGGGCTAACGCGGCGGCGATGCGTCTTTCATTGCTGGCCCATCACAACTGGCCATGTCATGGACCGCGCAATGCGATGCGCGCGTCCGGCCCAACACGCACGTGTTCACAACTGCATATCGCACGCGACAAGGTGGCATGGGCCACGATCTAGGTTTGCCCGGTACCTTATCCGCAACGCTTGTGGATCGCGTTGGTTGCTGAACTGGCGTGATCGATATGCGCAGGTGAGCAGCCGTTTCGGAGGCGATGCCATGTGAGCGTTGTGATAGGGTACCAACAAGCTGGTAGGTACATGGCGCAACACGTACGTTTTACGATCGCGGTCCGCAAGGCGGGATCCGCACTGGTCAAGTCCCTTCGCACCCTGTTGCCCGCCCTCGCGGCCGTGCTGCTCTGGCAGGGCGAGGCGCGTGCCACCCACGCCATGGGTGGTGAACTCACCTACGAGTGCATCGGCAACAACCTGTATCGTGTGCGCCTCAACTTCTACCGTGATTGCAACGGTATCGATGCGCCCACCAACTGTAGCAACGGACGCCAGTTCCGTGTGCGCAGCACACAGTGCAATGCGAACCTCACGCCCTGTTTCGGCCTGGACGGCGTCGATATCGTAACGCCGCTCTGCTTCGGCGCCTCTGACCGGTGTACCAACCCCTCCGCCCAATATGGCATCCAGCGCTACCGGTACAGCGCGGTGGTGAACCTGGCCGCCTTCGCCGGTTGTGGCACCGACTGGCTCATCAGCTGGGACCTCTGCTGCCGCAACAACGCGATCACTTCGCTCAATGATCCCGGCAACCGCAACCTATACCTCACCGCCACGCTCAACAACACGCTCACCCCGTGCAACAACTCACCGCGTTTCCTGAACGACCCTACGCCGTTCGCATGCGTGGGCCAGAGCGTGAGCTACAACCACGGCTTCAACGATGTGGATGGGGATTCGCTCTCCTTCGAACTCACTCCGGCGTTGGGCGCCAATGGTTCGGTCATTCCTTACAATGCCGGCTACTCGTTCACCCAACCCATTATTACCGCGGGTGGTGCCAACGCGGTGCAGGTGAACCCCGTGACCGGTACGATCACCTTCGTGCCCAGCATACAACAGTTCAGTGTAGTGACCGTGCGCGTGCGTGAGTGGCGCAATGGTGTGCAGATCGGAACGTACCTGCGCGACGTGCAATTCGCCATTATCGCATGCAGTAATAGTCTGCCCTCGGTGAGCGGAGTGAACGGCACCGGCAACTATTCCTATAGTGTCTGCGCAGGCACCGCGTTCTGTTTCACCGTGAACAGCGGCGACGCCAATGCAGGGCAGGTAGTAACGATGTCGTGGAACAACGGCATACCGGCGGCGACCTTCACAACGGCCGGTTCGCCGTTCCCGGTGGGCACCCTCTGCTGGACACCGACCGTTGCCGACATCGGGCAGAACCTCTTCAGCGTGAACGCGCAGGACAATGCCTGTCCGTTGGTGGGCTTGAACAATTTCGGCTACTCTGTGCAGGTCACACCGCCGTTCACACCGAGCAATGCCGGACCGGACCAGAGCGTGTGCGGCTTCACCGCGACGCTGGCGGGGCAGCTTCCTTTCGTACAAGTGCAGGGCACCTGGACCGTGGTGAACGGCACCGGCATCTTCGCCAATGCGAACAGCCCCACCACCACGGTGACCGGATTGAGCACAGGCACCAACACCTTCCGCTGGACGGTGGACTACCAGACCTGCGGAACGACCAGCGACGATGTTGTGGTGACCGCGTACAACCCGGCGCATCCCGTTGCCGCAGCGGGACCTGACCAGTCACTCTGTCTCCCGAGCACCGGTACGACCCTGGCCGGGAATACGGCCGTGGCACCTGCTGTGGGCACCTGGGTGCTGGTAAGTGGTACGGGTACGTTCGCCAATGCGAACAGCCCGGCCACTGCGGTGAGCGGACTTTCCGTGGGTGCCAACACCTTCCGCTGGACGATCGATAATGGCGCATGCACTCCGCCCACGAACGATCAGGTCACGGTCTTCGTTTTCAGCAACCTCCAGCCCGCCGCGAACGCCGGTCCTGATCAGCAGCTTTGCTCGCCCACCACCACCACCACGCTCGCGGGCAATGGGGTCATCTTCCCGGCCAACGGCCAGTGGACCGTATCGGCTGGCACGGGGATCTTCGCGAACGCGAGCAGTCCCACTTCGGGTGTTAGCGGGTTGAGCATCGGCGTGAACACCTTCCGCTGGACGATCACCAACGGGCCATGCCTCCCACCATCTTCCCAGGATGAGGTGAACGTAACGGTCTTCAACCCCGCGAGTCCAAGTGCGAACGCGGGACCCGATCAACAAGTTTGTTCCACGAACGCAACGCTCGCCGGCAATTCGCCGACCGCACCGGCCACCGGTACGTGGACCGTTGTGAGCGGCGCTGGCACCTTCGCCAATGCGAACAGCCCCACTACGGCGGTAAGTGCATTGGCGATCGGCGCCAACGTATTCCAGTGGACCTTGAACAATGGTCCTTGCGCGAACGGTGTCACTACCGACCTGGTCACCATCACACGCTTCGATGGCACCGCGCCAGCGGCCAATGCCGGAACTGACCAGGAGCTCTGTTCGGTGGGCGGCACGGGCCTGGCCACTGCGACCATGGCGGGCAATACACCGGCGGCACCTGCGACCGGAACATGGACGTTGATCAGTGGTGCGGGCGGAACCATCACTGTGCCTGCCTCACCCACCACGACCATCACGAACATCCCGGTGGGTACCCATGTGTACCGCTGGACGATAAACAACGGCCCCTGCGTTCCGAGCACCACGTTCGATGAGGTGACGATCCGTGTGTTCCAACGCAATGCGCCCGTCGCGAGCGCGGGTCCGGACCAGAGCCTGTGCGCGCCTGTGACCAGTGTAACGCTCGCGGCGAACGCCGCAGTGGCCCCGGCCTCCGGTACGTGGACGATCGTCAGCGGGTTCGGCACGTTCGCGAACGCGAACAGTCCGACCACCACGGTCAGTGGCATGGCCCCCGGCGACAACATTTATCGATGGACGCTGAACAACGGGCCGTGCCCCGGTGCGGTAACGACCGATGATGTGCTCATCCGCCTTTTCAACCCGGCCGTTTCCGCTGCCAATGCAGGCGCGGATCAACAACTCTGTGGGGCGACCAGCACGACGCTCGGCGGTAACGTTGTGCCCTTTCCCGCAGTGGGCACCTGGTCGTTGATCAGTGGAACCGCCACGATCGCCAACCCGGCCAACCCCGCAACGACGATCGCCGGAATGACCGTGGGAACCGTGGTAATGCGCTGGACCGTGAACAACGGACCATGCGGCACCACGACCGACAACGTGAGCATTTTCAACTTCGATCCGAACAACCCGGTGGCGAGCGCTGGACCGGACCAGAGCATCTGCGTCCCGGTGGCACCGAACACGGTGTTCATGAACGCGAGCGCGGTGACCTTACCAGCGGTCGGAACCTGGACGATCGAAAGCGGCTCCGGCACGATCGTGAACGCGAACAGCCCCACCACACAGATCACCAATCTGGTCGTTGGCATCCACGAGTTCCGCTGGACGGTGAACAATGGACCCTGTCCCTCTGGGATAACCTTCGACATCGTACGCGTACAGGTATACAACGCCGGCAACCCCAACGCGAACGCTGGTCCTGATCAATCGCTGTGTACCGTAAGTGGCAGCACCACCATGGCGGGCAGCGCCATCATCACACCGGCGGTGGGCAGCTGGACCTTGGTCAGTGGTGCGGGAACCATCACGAACATCAACAGCCCGACGACCACGGTTACCGGGTTGGCCGTGGGACAGAACATTTTCCAATGGACGGTGGACAACGGACCCTGTGTGAACGGGATCACCACCGACCAGATGAGCATCTTCATCTACGACCCGGCTAACGCAGCGGCCAATGCGGGTCTGGATCAGGCCTTCTGCACGCCGGTGACGAATACCAACCTGCAGGGCAGCGCGGTGACCTTCCCCGCGACGGGCACCTGGACTCAAGCGTTCGGCCCCCCGGCCATCATCGCCGACGTGAACGACCCCAACACCGCCGTCACTGGCATTGGCGTGGGAGTGAGCCAGTTCGTGTGGACGGTGAACAACGGTCCGTGCAGTGATCCGATCACGAGCGATGCGATGACCATCACGCTCGCGGACGGTGACGCTCAGGCCGCGAACGCCGGACCGGACCAGAGCCTTTGCGGGATCGTGAGCACTGCGGTGATGGCGGCGAACGCCCCGACGGGCGTGGCCACCGGTTTCTGGACGGTGGTCCAGGGCACGGCGAACTTCAGCAGCGGTACGTCGCCCACCGCGACGGTCAGTGGCCTGAGCATCGGTGTGAACATCCTGCGGTGGAGCATCAACAACGGTGCGTGCGGCATCACCAGCGATCAGGTGACCATACTGGTGTACGACCCGGCCAACCCGGTGGCGAACGCCGGTGCCGATCAATCGTTATGCACGCCGACCACGAGCACCGTGCTGAACGGAAGTGCGCTCATCATTCCCGCTGTGGGCCAGTGGACCCTGGTGAGCGGCAGCGGTTCCATCGCGAACCCGACCTCGCCGACCACCGCTGTGAGCGGCCTGGCCGTGGGCGTGAACATATTCCAATGGCAGGTGAACAACGGCGCCTGCCCCGGTGCGATCACCCAGGACCAGATCACCGTGTTCGTTTACGACAACAGCGCGGCGGTGGCGAACGCCGGACCGGACCAGGATGTATGCACGCCGACCACCACGGTGAACATGGCCGCCAACAGTGTGGTGGTGCCCGCGATCGGGCTGTGGACCTTGGTGGGTGGTGGTGGTACGATCCAGCAAGCGGGCAACCCGAACACCTCGATCACCAACCTGCCGGTGGGCGTGAACACGTTCCGATGGACCATCACCAATGGGCCGTGCGGATCGACATTCGATGATGTGGTGATCCGCGTGTTCAATGCGTTGAACCCGGTGGCCAACGCAGGCAACGACCAGCAGATCTGCACACCGAACAGCACCGTTACCCTCGTCGGCAGCAACGTGATCGCTCCGGCGGTGGGCACCTGGACCCTGGTAAGTGGTACCGGTACGATCCAGCAACCGAACAACCCGGCGAGCCCCGTAACCGGACTCGCGGTAGGGGAGCATATCTTCTTGTGGACGGTGAGCAACGGTCCCTGCGCGAACAGCCTCACCACCGACCTTGTGAGCATCTTCGTTTTCGATGCGAGCCAGGCGGACGCGGACGCGGGCCCGGATCAGGACATCTGCACACCGGCCAACTCGGTGACCCTCGCGGCCAACGGCGTCATCTTCCCGGCCGAGGGGATGTGGTTCCAGTTGAGCGGCCTGGGCACGATCACCAACCCCAGCGACCCGAACACCACGGTGACCAGCATCCCGGTGGGTACCCATGTGTTCCAGTGGATGATCACCAATGGCCCGTGCGCCGGTGCCACCACCGATGAGGTGACGATCCGCGTGTTCGACGCGAACAACCCGATCGCCGACGCCGGCCCGGACCAGCAACTGTGTACGCCGAACACCAGCACCAACTTCCAAGGCAGTGCCGTCACCTCTCCAGCCACAGGTCAATGGACCTTGATCAGTGGCACAGGCAGCATCACAACGCCGGGCAGCCCCACGAGCGCTGTTACTGGATTGAGCGTAGGGGAGAACATATTCGAATGGACCGTGAGCAACGGACCCTGCGCGAACTCCACCACCGCCAACCGGGTGAGCATCTTCGTCTTTGATGACACCAATGCCGACGCGGACGCCGGACCGGACCAGGACCTTTGCACGCCGAACACGATCACCACGCTCTTCGGCAGCAGCGTCATCTTCCCAGCTTCCGGTGTTTGGACGCTGGTGAGCGGACAAGGGACGATCACCGATCCCACCAACCCCACCACCACGGTGACCGATCTGGGCGTGGGACAGAACATCTTCCAATGGGCGGTGAACAACGGCCCCTGCCCCAATGGCAGCACGAGCGACCAGGTCAGCATCTTCCTCTACGACCTGAACAATCCGCCTGCGAACGCCGGTGCGGACCAGAACCTGTGTACGCCGAACATCACCACGAACCTGCAAGGCAACACGCCGATCTTCCCGGCCTTCGGTACATGGACGTTGGTGAGTGGGCAAGGTGACATCACCGATCCGAACGATCCGAACTCCGGGGTGACAGACCTGGGTATCGGTGAGAACGTGTTCATGTGGACCTTCGACAATGGCCCTTGCGAGAACAGTGGCAGCCTTGATGTGGTGAGCATATTCGTGTTCGACGAGAACAACCCGGTGGCCGACGCGGGTCCCGACCAGGAACTCTGCACGCCGAACACCATCAGCGCAACACTCGCGGGCAGCCCCGTCACCTTCCCGGCCGTGGGCACATGGACCCTGGTGAGTGGAACGGGGAACATCGCCAACCCCAACGATCCGAACACCGTGGTCTTCGACCTGGCGATCGGCGAAAGTGTCTTCGCGTGGACGGTGAACAACGGCCCTTGTGCCACAGGCATCACCACCGACGAAGTGAGCATCTCGATATTCGACCAGAACAACCCGAACGCACAGGCGGGGGCCGATCAAGACCTCTGCACACCGACGACGACCGCGAACCTCTCGGGCAGTGCGGTCACCTTCCCGGCGATCGGCACGTGGACCGTGGGGAGCGGTACCGGAACCGTCACGGATGTGAACAACCCGATCACCACCATCACGGGCCTCGGTGTCGGTGTGATCGTGGTGGAGTGGACCGTGAGCAACGGCCCGTGCGACAACGGCATCACCAGCGACCAGTTGGTGATCACGCTGTACGACGAGAACAACCCGATCGCGAACGCGGGAGCTGATCAGGAACTCTGCACGCCGACGGGTAACACCGCAAGCACGAACCTTCAAGGCAGCACGATCATCTTCCCCGCCTCGGGTAGTTGGCTGCTGGTGAGCGGCACGGGCAACATCGCCGACCCCACCGATCCAAACAGCGCGGTCGATAGCCTGACCATCGGCGAGAACATCTTCCAGTGGACGGTGAGCAACGGCGTATGCACGAACCCGTTGACCTCGGACATCGTGAGCATTTTCGTCTTCGACGAGAACAACCTCGATGCGGATGCCGGCCCCGATCAGCAGGTTTGTACGCCGTTGACGAACGCGATCATGGCGGGCAGCCCGGTCATCTTCCCTTCGGTGGGTATATGGACACTGGTAAGTGGTACGGGTGTCTTCGCGGACGCGAACGATCCGAACACGGACGTCACCGGACTGAGCATCGGTGTGAACCAGTTCCAGTGGGAGGTCTACAACGGCTCCTGCCCGAACAGCCTCACGAGCGATATCGTGACGGTGATCCTCTTCGATGCGCAGGCACCAGCTGCTGAAGCGGGCGCCGACCAGGAATTGTGCGCACCGGACGATACCGCGCCGCTGATCGGCAACGTTCCCGTTGGTGCGGCCACTGGCGAGTGGGTGCAGGTGCAGGGCACGGGCGCGATCGTCGATGCCGCTGCTCCAAGTACCAGCGTGAGCGGCCTCACCGTGGGTGAGAACATCTTCACCTGGACGGTCACAAGCGGTATCTGCGTGACCACGTTGGACTCCACGAGCATCTTCGTCTTCGATCCGAACAATCCGCTAGCCAACGCGGGCCTCGACCAGGAACTGTGCGTGCCGCAGGACAGTGTGTTCATGGCGGGCAGTGCGTTGATCTTCCCCGCGCAAGGCACCTGGACCACGCTGGTCGGTACCGGCGTGCCGGTGGATCCGAACGATCCGGGCACCTTGATCTCCACGCTCGCCGTCGGCGTGAACACCTTCCAGTGGACGGTGTACAACGGCCCCTGCGCGAACGGGCTCACCACCGATGAAGTGACGGTGATCCTCTACGATGACAGTACGGCCGCAGCGAACGCCGGACCCGATCTGGAGTCCTGCCTGCCGATCACCAGCCAGACGTTGCAAGGCGTGATGCCACCCGCACCGGCGGAAGGCACATGGACCGTGATCGCCGGCAGCGGGATCTTCGCGGACATCAACGACCCGACCACCGGAGTGACCGGAATGGTTCAGGGTACCAACACCTTCGTGTGGACCCTCGAGTGGGATCCCTGCCCGAACAACGGTATACTCACCGACACGGTGAACGTGTTGATCTACAACCCGAACGCGCCCGTTTCTGATGCCGGCCCCGATCAGTCCCTGTGCACGCCTGCCGACTCGACGAACCTCGCGGGCAACACACCGGAGATCCCCGGCGTGGGTACCTGGACCGTGACGCAGGGTGGCAGCACGGTAGTTTCACCGAACGACCCCACCTCGCTCGTCACCGGTCTCACCGTTGGTGTGCATGAGTTCGTGTGGACGATCTACAACGGCCAGTGCGGCTTGGGACCACCGAGCACCGATACGGTCCTGGTGTTCATCTATGATGGCGAAGCACCGCTCGCCCAGACCGGCAACGACGTGAACCTGTGTACACCCACGAGCAGCGCTGTGCTGCAAGCCAACGATCCGGTGTTCCCGGCGACAGCGAACTGGACAGCGCTGAATGGAGGCAGTATCGCGAACGCGAGCGATCCCAACACGCTCGTTACCGGTCTCGCGGTAGGCCAGTACGACTTTGTATGGACGATCGACAATGGCGCTTGCGGCAGCAGCAGTGACACGATCAGCGTGTTCATCTTCGATGACCAGAGCCCGGATGCCAATGCGGGACCGGACCAGGCGCTCTGCACGCCCACAACTAGTGCGACGCTCGCGGCGAACGCCGTGGTCTTCCCCGCTACGGGCCTGTGGACGGTGGCCGCCGGTACCGGCACCTTCGCCAACGACACGGATCCAGCGACACTGGTGAGCGGCCTCTCGATCGGCACGAACACCTTCGTGTGGACGATCGACAACGGACCCTGCGGCAGCACGAGCGACGCGACGACGATCGTCGTGTTCGACCAGACACAAGGCTCGGCCAACGCCGGACCGGACCAGAGCTTCTGCACGCCGGTGAGCAGCACTACGCTCGCAGGTAGTGCGGTCAGCTTCCCGGCCACGGGCATCTGGGTGTTCATAAGCGGAACAGGCACGATCGCCGATCCGACCTCGCCCACCAGCACGATCAGTGGCCTGGGTGTTGGCGTGATCACCCTGCGCTGGCAGGTGGACAATGGTCCGTGCAGCAATGGCCAGACGATGGATGAGATGACCATCACCATTTACGACGGAACCGCGCAACCCGCAGCGGCAGGCCCCGACCAGAGCTATTGCACACCGATCAATGATCCGGTGAGCATGCTCGCGAGCGCACCTGTGGTGCCGGCGACAGGTACATGGAGCGTGATCAGCGGCGCAGGCACCTTCACGGAACCCGATCAGCCGTTCACCACGGTAACCGGCCTTGGGCTGGGCACCAACGTGTTCCTATGGACTGTGGACAACGGTGCCTGTGGCAGCACGAGCGACGAGATGACCATCGCGGTCTTCGATAGCAGCGTGCCACCCGCGGATGCCGGCCTGAGCCAGCAGTTCTGCCAGGACATCAGCAGCACACTGCTCGATGCTGTACCAGCCACCAGCACGGCCACCGGAGCATGGAGCCTGCTCGCGGGCAGCGGTACCATCACCGCGCCGGGGAACCCGGCCACCGAGGTCACGGGTCTCGCGTTGGGCTACAACTGGTTCACCTGGACGGTGGACAACGGCACCTGCGGTATCACCAGCGATACCATGTACGTGTACATCAAGGACTGCCTCACCATCACCATCCCCAACGCGTTCTCACCGAACGGCGATGGCGTGAACGACGATGTGCAGATCATCAACATCGAGTCGTACCCGGACAACGAGTTCACCATCTTCAACCGTTGGGGCAGCAAGGTGTTCGAAGCAGCGCCGTACACCAACGGTGTGGGCCAGGCTTGGGACGGCACGAGCCAGTTCGGTGCGGCCTTCGGCGAGAAGCTGCCCGAGAGCACCTACTACTACATCCTCGACCTCGGTAACGGCACCGATGCCTACACCGGCTACATCTACCTGCGCCGATAAACCAAGTAAGGGCCCGATCCCGGGGGCAAGCCCGGAATGACAACGCCCAAACGAACGAACCGATGATGAACAAGGCCAAACGAAGGATCGGAACGGTGCTCGCGCTGTTCCTCGGCACCGCGCTCTTTGCCCAGCAGGATCCGCAGTTCACCCAGTACATGTTCAACCTGCTCGCGATCAACCCGGCCTATGCGGGTAGCGCGGATCGGGTGAGCATGAAGGCCCTGACGCGCCACCAATGGGTGGGCTTCGATGGGGCGCCCACCACGCAGACGCTCACCATCCACAGCCCTGTATGGCAGGAAAGCCTCGGCGTTGGCGGCACCATCATGCGCGACAGTCACGGGCCGATCACGCAGTACACCTTCATGGCCGATGTGGCCTACCGCATCTTCCTCAACAACTCCAAACTCGCCTTCGGTCTCAAGGGCGGCCTCAACCTGTTGCAAGGGGAATACGCGGAACTAAGTCCTATCCAATCGGGCGACCAGGTGTTCCAGGCGAACGTGAACACCAAGCTCGATCCGCAGTTCGGCTTCGGCATGATGTGGTACAGCGACCGCCACTTCCTCGGAGTGAGCACACCCAAACTGCTGCGCACCGAGTTCTTCGAGACCGATTCGCTCGCCTTCGTTTCCGAAGTGGGCCAACGGCCTCACTACTTTCTCACCGGCGGTTATGTGTTCGATCTGGGTGTGTACCACAAGTTCAAACCCACCTTCCTGGTGAAGGCCGTGCAGGGCGCACCAGTGAGCTTCGACCTCACCGCGAACTTCCTCTTCTTCGAGAAGTTCTGGCTCGGCGCCATGTACAGGCACACCGACGCGGTGGGCGCGCTGGCACAGTACCACATCTCGAACGACCTCTCGGTGGGCTACGCCTACGATTACCCGCTCTCGGCATTGAACAACTACACCGGCGGATCGCACGAGATCATGATCGGCTTCGAGTTCGGCAACAAGACCAAAGGCATCCGCTCACCCCGTTACTTCTGATCAACTCCTGCGCCGAGGCTTCGGCGTGCAAAGCATGAGCACTATCACGCAGATCCAACGCAGCCACTTCGTGCAGCGGATAGCTCGCACAGGGCAGGTGGCCTGTTGCGCCTTTCTCCTGCTGCCCTTCGGCCTTCAGGCGCAGAAGTTGCAAGAGCGCATGGCCAGCCGCTACACCGAGGTCTTCGACTATTCGAAGGTCGCCTCCATTTATGAGGACCTCGATTCCAAGGGCAAGGCCGATGCCGCCACACTGCGCCGACTGGCCATGGCCTACCGCAAGATGGGCAACTCCGCACATGCCGAAGGGGCGTACCGCCGACTGATGATCGCCACCGGCCGCACGGACGATGACATCATCAACTTCGCCGACCAGCTACGCGCCAACGGCAAGTACAACGAGGCATTGGAGCAGTATCAAGCGTACGCGACCCTGCATCCGGACGATGCACGCGCACAGGGCTACCTGAAGAGCCCCACACTATTCTATCGCCTGAAGAAGGACAGTACCAGCGCCACGATCCGCAAGGTGCCGATCAATTCCCCCGAGGCGGATCTGGGCATGAGCGTGCTCGATGAGTTGCTCGTGTTCTCCAGCGCACGCGGCGAAGGCACCGGTGGCAGCCGCACTTATGTGTGGGACGACCAGCCCTTCCTGAACTTGTACACCGCGCTGCTCAAAGGCGAGACCGCCGAGCAGCCCGTGGTGATGCGCAACGACATCAACAGCCGGTACCATGATGGCACGGTGAGCTACGACTCGCTCGCCAAGCGCATGTACTTTACGCGCAACAACGTACACTATGGTGTGGTGACCAAGAACGAACGCGGCGAACTGAACCTGGGCATCTACTTCAGCGACGTGGTGAAAGGCGAGTTCGGCCAGCAGGAGTGGGGCGCATTGATCCCCTTCGACCACAACGATCCCAATGGCAACTATGGTCATCCGTGCGTTTCGCCCGATGGGCGCAAGCTGTACTTCGTAAGCGATCGCGCCGGTGGTGAAGGCGGCACGGACATCTGGTACTGCGACAACCTGGGCAACCAGTGGGGCGCACCGCAGAACCTGGGCCCGAAGGTGAACACCACGGGTGATGAGTGGCTCCCCTATGCCGCGCGCAACGGCACCCTCTACTTCGCCAGCACCGGCCACCCCGGGCTGGGCGGCAGCGACCTGTTCTATTCGCGCATTACCACCAACGGCGCCGGCAACGTGTTCAACATGGGCTATCCCATGAACACGCAGTACAATGATCACGGCTTGTTGCTGGTGAACGACAGCAGTGGCTTTTTCGTGAGCGACCGCCCCGGCGGCATGGGCAGCGACGATATCTACGGCTGCACCATCCGTCCACCGATGATGTACCTCGCGGGCATCGTGATCGACAAGCAGACGCGCGAGCCCATCGAGGGTGCCACCATCTTGTTGAAGGACGAGGCCGGAATGCACGTTAAGCGCTTCCAATTGGAGACCGAACCCGGCGGCAAGTTCAAGATCGAGGTGGAGTACCACGAACGTTACCTGCTCATCGCGAACAAGAACGGCTACTTCCAGGCGGAGATGCCCATCATCACCGATACCGACCCGCTGGAAGGCATCGTGGTGGAGATGACCAAGTACGACTACGCCGCCGAGGGTACCATCTTCCACGGCGAAACGAACGAGCCGATCGCGGGCGCCAAAGTGGTGCTCACCGATGGCTCCGACGCCGTGATCGGCGAAGTGATCACCGATGCCACCGGCAAGTACCAGTTCCCACTGGCGCCTGACAGCGACTACCGCATCAAGGTGGATAAGGAGGGCTTCTTCAAGCAGAGCGCCCGCATCAGCACCAAAGGGAAGCCGAGCGCCATCATCTATACCGACTTCCGTCTCTTCCCCCTCGTGGTGGACCAGGTGGTGCGGTTGGAGAACATCTTCTACGACTACAACAAGTCGAACATCCGTCCGGACGCCGCGATCGAGCTGGACAAGCTGGTGCAGACCCTGGAGGACAATCCCACGGTACGTATCGAGCTGAGTTCACACACCGACTGCCGTGGCAAGGACGCGTACAACATGGGCCTCTCGCAGAAGCGTGCGAAGAGCGCCGTGGACTACCTCATCTCCAAGGGCATCGCGGCAGATCGCGTTACCAGCAAGGGCTATGGCGAGAGCAAGCCCAGCGAAGCGTGCGGGTGCGAGAAGTGCAGCGAGGATGAACACCAACGCAACCGCCGCACCGAGTTCAAGGTGTTGTCGAAATAGGTCGGGTAGGGACCAAGGGGGACGGACGGGTCACGGCGAAAGCCGGCGGCCCGTTCGTCGTTCTGGGGGGGCATTGGCATCGTCCCCATGGACGCATGATCGCTCCGGGCAACCTTGCTGGGAAGGCGCTGCTCTGGATGTGCTCAACACACTGGATGCCGGGCGGGATGCGAAGTTCCACGCTCTTTTAGTGGTCCAGCCGCAGCCTATTTCCATACGAGGATGATCAAGCCGGCCAGGATCAATGAACCGCCAGCGGCCAGCCGCCAGGTGAAAGGCTCCTTCAGCAGCCAGAAGGAAAGCAGGATGGTGATCACGATGCTCGCCTTGTCGATGGTGGCCACCACCGAAACGTTGCCCTCTTTCATTGCGCGGTAGTAGAACAGCCAGGAGAAGAAGGTGGTGAGGCCCGAAAGGCAGAGAAAGAGGAGGTCGTGCTTGGTGAGCAGGTTCAGTTTGTTCACATGCCGGAAGGCGACCGCGTTCAACCACACCAGCACGAAAATGAGACTGGTGCGCACGGTAAGGGCGGTGTCGCCGCTCACGTTCTTCATGCCGTACTTGGCCAGCACCGCCGTGACCCCGGCGAACACCATGGAGATCAGCGCAAAAAGTACCGGGCGGTCCATAGTACGAATATGGCCAATGACACTGACTTGGGACCAAGATCCCAGGGGACCGTTATGCAACCACCCGCCTCCGGACTCTATTGCCGGAAGCGGATGGCCTTGAGCAGGGTACTGTCAGCCCTGATCTTCTTCAATCCACGTCCTCTTCTTCGCTGGCGCTGTCGTCCGCCTCGTTGCCGAGGTAGTTGCCGTTGGCATCGAAGATCAGTTCGAGCTCCTTGCCGGCGTTATCCAGTTCCACTTCGTAGGTGGTCACGCCTGCCTTCAGTTCCATGCCCACCTTCACGATGGCTTTGCCGGCTTGCTTCTCTGCGAGGTAAGGTGCAATGGCCGCTGGCATCTGCGCCTCGGTCACTTGCACGTCGGTGAGGAGCACGTTGCCTTTCTCATCGTAGACAACGGCGTGTTCCATGCCGTCCACTTTCCATTCGGCTTCGAAGCCTTCTTCATCCTTCACCCATTGGGCGTCCTTCACGGCGGGGTACGCGACCTCGAAGGCACGCTTGGCCACATCGGGCACGGACATGGTGGCGGCGGGTTCCTTTTCGCCGCAAGCGGAAAGCAGGACGGCAAGGAGCGCAGTGGTGGTGAGAGCGGTTTTCATTTGGGTATGTGGTTGTTTGCGATGCGATCTTATGCAGTGATGCTGGAGGGATCCTGGAGGTGGAAGCGCACCACCACGGAATGTTCGTTCTCCTTTGTGGTGTACTCGATGCTCCAACCATGCACCGCACAGATCCGCTGGGCAATGGAGAGACCGAGGCCCACGGATCCTTTCTCCTCACTGGCGCGGGCGAAGCGATCGAACATGCGCTGCGGGTCGCCGGACAGCGGTAGGCCCGTATTGCGCATGTGAAGGGTGGTGTCGGTGAGGGACACCACCACCGCTCCTTTCGCGGTGTTATGGCCCACAGCGTTCTTCAGCAGGTTCAGCATCAGAATGCGGAAGAGGGTTGGCTCGCCCTCGATGACCACCGAACGGTCCATGTGCAAGGTGGCCTGGATGCCGCGCTCTGCGATGTGCCCTTGTAATTGCTCCAGCACTTCGTCGATCACTTCTGCCGCATTGATCGGCACGCGCTCCGCGAATTGCAGGTTGTCGATGCGGGTGAGCAACAGCAGGGCACTGTTGAGTTGCGAGAGGCGCTGCACCGCAGCTTGTGCAGCGCCGATGGCATTCGCTTGCTCTTTGGAAAGTCCCGGGTCCTGCGCGGCATCGTCCAGTCGCGCTTGGATCACCGCTACGGGTGTGCGCATTTCGTGCGCGGCATTCTCGCTGAACTCCTTCAACATACGGTGATCGGCCAGCACTTTTTCCACCAAGCCGCTTACCACCCGGTTCAGGTCGTTGAACTCGTCCACGTCTGAAGCGGAGAGCGCGATGGTCTGTTGTTCCTTCAACGAAAAGCGCTTCATGGCTTCCAGGTCGCGGTAGAACGGATCCCAGATCCGACGGGCCGTGCGGCGTTGGATCACCACCAGGGCCAATAGCAGCAGGGCGAAAGCGATAGCGAGCGCAAGACCGATGGATCCGAGGTAGTCGTGCGGTTCGAGCACCACTTGTCGCAAGGTGATGCGATAGCTCCGCCCTTCGACAACGCGCACAGCGCTCACTTCGCGGAATAGCTCCTCATCGTCCTCGATGGGATCGAAGAGCACGGTGTCCTTCACCACCACAGATGGTTGATGAAGACCATCCAGCACCTCGACTTCCATTACCGGGGGAAGCGATGACACCATTTCACTCTGCGCAAGGCGCTCTTCGATGCGCGCGATGTTCACCAACATCTTTTCAGTGGTCTCATCGGCGATGATGCGCGTGAGCACCACGAAGAGCAGCACACCCGCACCGGCCAGCACCAGAGCGGTGTAGCGCAAGTGGTCGCGACTTGTGCGGCGAAGCAGTTTCATGGTTTGCCGTCGGGCGTATGGTCCTGCACAACGCTATGGAAGGTGTAGCCCAATCCGTACACCGTGCGCAAGCGGTCCACGCCACCGGCCGCGCGGATCTTGGCGCGCAGGTTCTTGATGTGACTGTATAGCACGTCGGTGTTGTCGGCCAGGTCCATGTGGTCGCCCCAGATATGCTCGGCCATGGCGTCGCGCGTGAGCAACCTGTCCTTGTTCACGAGCATAAAGAGCAGCAGGTCGTATTCCTTGCGCGTGAGGTTGAGCACCTGCTCGTGCACCTTCACTGTGCGCGCTTGCGTATCGATCGCCAGTTCGTCCAGTTGCACCACCGACCGCCCCCCGAAACTGCGGCGGCGCAGCACCGCTTGCACGCGCGCGTTCAGTTCGGCCATGTGGAAGGGCTTGGTGATGTAGTCGTCGGCACCCAGATCGAGGCCGCGCAATTTGTCGTCGATGGATCCCTTCGCCGATACGATGAGCACCCCGCGATCGGGCGCATCCTTTTTCACTTGTTCCAGCAATGCAATGCCGCTTCCTCCGGGCAGGGTGACATCCAACACCACCACATCATAGTCGTAACCCGCCAGCTTGTCCTCGCCCTCCTTGAACGTGCTTGCCGTGGAGCACACCAGCCCGATGCCTTCCAGCGATCGCTGCATGGCGCCGAGCAGCTCGGGTTCGTCCTCCACGATCAGGATCTTCATGGCCTTGATGATCGTTGCAAGATCGCTGGAAGATCTTGGAGGGATCCTGTATGCAATGTAACGCGTGCCTGTTCAGGATCGCTCCAGGATCGCGATGGAATTTGCGTGCCTGATCCAGAACCGATGAAGACGATCGCCTGTGCATTCTCGTTCTTCGTATCGATCCCCATGTTCGCACAAGTGGACAGCATGGCTACGGGACACATACGTGGCCGCTTGATGGATGCGAAGACGAACGCGCCTCTTCCCTATGCATCCGTGGCGGTGGCAGGCACCACATTGGGAAGCAGCAGCGAAGACGATGGTACGTTCACACTGCTCGCCGTTCCAACGGGCACGCGCACCATTGTGGTGTCCAGTAT
>Ga0335394_10003917_pt1 | contig 16930 bp, 13 predicted proteins | sample MAT03_FD_205741 | JGI IMG/M metagenome (GOLD analysis project Ga0335394, IMG submission 205741) | Freshwater microbial communities from Lake Fryxell liftoff mats and glacier meltwater in Antarctica - MAT-03 (spades assembly) (version 2) ... | reverse complement strand
ATTAAAATTGGCATAGCAAAATCAAGCCCGAATTTGTAGTCGTTTAAAAAGGTGAAGGACTGAAAGTCGCCACCGGGTCCAATAGGTTGATTCAAAAAATTGTAATTTAAGTCAAGCCGGGGCTTTAAATATTCAGTTGCTAATTTTCGATCTACTTCAAGTTGATCACGTTTAACTTCTAATTTAATAAGTTCGGGATGATTTTGTCTGGCCAGATAAATTAATTCTTCTAAGGTGGCTGCTGAAAGCAAGTCGCCATCGGCTTGAACTAAAACAGGTGCCACCGAATTCGAAAGCTGAAGAGGTTTACCTTCGGCATCCCACAAATAATTAGAAATTTTTATTCCACTGTTGGTAAAATCAAGAAAGGCTTCTTGTTGCTCAACCAATCTTTGTTGCAAAGTAATTTTTGCCTGCACGGTATCAATAGCCGAAGCCTCACCGAAGGATGCATTCAACTTGACCCGCCTAAAGATTTCCTGAGCAATACCTGTATTCTTATTCAGCAAGCGGTAATTGTAATAGGCGTAATACCATTGCCAATATTCTTTGGCGGCCTCTAAAAGAATTTTATTAATTAGTCTGATTTGTTCAGCATCATTTAGTTCCACAAATAATTTTGCTTGTTGCAGGGCTGCTCTGCGATCGTCAGTAAAAAGGCCGCGACCAAGCGGTAGCGATATACCGGTAAATAATTGTCTGTTATTGTCCGCACCAGGTAGGGCACTTTCTGAATCGAGAAATGTGCCGGTGTTCCTTTCGATGCCAATTTTAGGATCGATCGGAAACCAGATTGGAATGGTGAACGAGGTTATCCATTTATTGTAGTACTCTGTATTGTTAAATTCTTTTAAGTTTAACCGCGATTCTAATTTAGGATCAAACGCACCACGAGCCAACCGCACTTCTTGTTGTGCCATTTCGCCAAGCAAGCGCGTCTGCTTTACTATAGGGTGATACTCCAACATGGAAGCATACAAATTTTCAATGCTAAACGTAGTTACCGTATCGGGCAAAATAAAGAGCGAATCAAGTGCGCCTTGCGCTTGCGCACCTTGAAATCTTATGACGAGTAGAAATATAATTACTAAGTTTCTCACGCTCATTTTGTTGCGGTTGAAACATCGGTCGTTTCTTCTTTAGTAGGCTCTACATCAAGCGGTTCTTCATATAAACTTGGTGGGAATCCATTTAGCTGACGCCAGATTTCGTACCAGACTGGTACATCATCTAACATAACCCAACTTTGCGTGCCCGATCCATTTCGAATTTGCTTTGGCCATTTCTGATCGTCTTTATCAGGAATAACCAAAATTCTAAACTCACCCGGTTTTGAGTTTACATAGTCAATGACCTTTACCAGGCCGCCAAAGGAACCAACGGAAACACTAGGCCAGCCACTAAATTGGAGTGCAGGAAATCCATCAAACTCAATACGCACTTTTCTACCCAGGCTAATAAGGGGAACATCCATCGCCTTTACGTGCATTTCCACCGCTACATCGTTTGAGTCGGGCATGATGGTGCACACAGGTTCGCCTTCTTTAATTGTTTCGCCAATACCAGCTTGGGTTGCTTTTACTACAAAGCCAGCCTGAGGTGCCAGAATAAAGTACTGCTGGCTGCGAATTTCCATGTTGGTAAATTCATTTCGCAGGTTTGCTATTTCAGCTTGGGTTTCAAATTGCTCGGACAGTGTATTATTTAAATCCGATTCGGCTTTATTGATCTTATCAAGATACTCGGCTTGCACACGCTCTATTTCAATTTCGGCATTTACAAAATCTGCCTCTGCACCTTGATATTTATAGTCGAAATCCTGAAACTTTGTCAACGGGATGTTGCCGGCTTCAAATAGCTTTTTGTTTCGCTCATATTGATTCTTAGCGTTGGCAAACCGAACCCGTTCGGCTTCTAATTGGGCTCGTGCCTGATTAGTTTTTGTTCGCATGCCATTCTCTAAAGCTACTACCTGGCGCCTTAGTGCTTGCGCCTTCATATCTTTTGAGTTTAAGCTATTCTCTTTTGAGTCAATCACTTGGCGTAAGCGAACTAAAAACTGCGGGTCGAAATATTTTTCCTTTACCTCACTTATAATAGCAATTGTGTCACCTTTCTCTACAAATTGCCCTTCACTCACTTTCCACTTTTGAATTCTCCCGGCAATTATCGTTTCAATTGTCTGAGGTCGGTTCCTTGGCGATAGGGCAGTCACTTTTCCTTTTCCACGAATATTTTGTTGCCATGGTAAAAATAAAATGATCAAGAAAATTATACCCATGCCCAGCAGCCAGCGTGCCAATATCTTGCCGGCCATGGGTGTATCCAGCGAACGTAATGAATAGAGCCGATCTTGCGGCATCATTTTTTCGACTGACTTTGATGAAATTTTCAACATACTTTAGTCGATAAAATCTTTTAGTAATTCTTTTTTAATCAATTCTTCCATGGTACCCTGGTGGCTAATACTGCCGTTAGCCATTACAATAACTCGATCGCACACGCTCATGATCATCGGATCTTTGGAAACAATAATGACCGTAACGAGCCTATCGGCATTAATGATATTGCCGAGCAGCGCCATTTTATCTGATTTTCCGAGCATGCTGAAAAAATCATTTAAAACTAACAGCTTTGGTTTTTTTGCTAAGCATCTCGCCAGTATAAGTTTATAGATAACTGTTTTTGTCAAACCTTTTCCAGCGCTTAACATGTGAGTTTCTAACCCTTGGGGAAGCGACTGGACATAATCGGTAAGACCAACCCGATCTAATGCCTCGATGGCATCGTGCGCAGTAGTAGACGTTTTTCCAAGTGTTATGTTTTCGAGCAGTGTACCATCAAAAATATCCTCTGAAGAAATATTCTTTGCAACCTGATCGCGCAGGTGGGTGGTGTCGAGGTCGCGCAGAGAGTAGTTATTGATTGCTACTACCCCTTCATAATTGGTGTATAAACCGGTAATTATATTAGTTAGGGTTGTTTTACCTGAGTTGCCAACCCCGGTAATGCAAATAACTTCACCGGCTTTAATATCCAAGTCAATTCCTTTTAGCGCCTGATATCCGGAATTAGGATAGCTATATTTCAGATCTTTTGTGCGTATCTGAAACCCACCGTTAGCTACCGCTGGAAAATCCAAACCACCTACTTTTTCGATTGGCAAATCAGTTACATGGGCAACCTTATCAACAGCGGTTAATAAATCATAGACTACATCCATGTACATAATAATTTTCTCAACCGCACTTAATATTAAGATGATCACGATTTCGGAAGCCACAAACTGGCCAAGGGTAATCTGCCTGTCCACTACCAACAGTGTGCCCATAATCAAGAGGCCACCAGTAATCAATGCTTTAAATAGCACGATAAACGAAAACTGTGTGACTAAAACACGAAAATGAATTTTTCGGTTCTTTAAATAATTATTCACGTTGTAATCAGTTTTCTTTATTGGCAAATCGGTACTACCAGCCAGTTTAAACGACTGTAGCGCCCGAGCCAACTCTTCCAGCCATTGGGCAACTTTATATTTGTACTTAGATTCTTCAATTGAAGAGCTTAGCCCGCGCGGACCAGTGAGGTAGAATATAAGCGTGAGTGTTGTTAACAGAATCAATCCGAAGAAAACAAAAAACGGATGATAGAGGGAAATGAGAAGCAAACCAAATAGAATTTGAATGACCGCTGATGAAAGATCAATTAACAATTTGGGCAATCCTTTTTGAATGGTGATTACATCAAAAAATCGATTTATTAATTCGGGTGCATAATTTTGTTGAATAGATTCCATTTTTATTCTTGGAATACGAAAAGCAAATTCGAACGAAGCCTTGGTGAATATTCTTCGTTGCAGAAATTCCACTAAACTAATTTGCACTACTTGAAGCCCACCACTTAGCAGAACCGCTATAATTACCAGCGAGATTAGTAAATAGACGGAGCTAAAAAAAACTCCGCCCGAAATTAATTCAACGGTGGTTTGAATGCCGAGCGGTACAACTAAGCTAATCAATCCAATAAGAATGGCGTAAAAAAAGATGTAGAGAATTTCTTTCTTTTCGGTACCAAGAAGTTTGAATAGTCGCTTAACCGGACTCGGGTGCTCACCTTCATTCATCTCCATGCTTATAGGACTCTCGTAAGCAAAAATTGCAAAGAAGGCAATCTCGCCATTTGCGTTCGTTAATAGCGGTAGATCATCTAACGCATTGATTTGTGTAGTCGAATCGCCATTCTGACCAATATGGATAACAGAAAATTTATTCCGCCCCTGCGGGATTAACAGTACAGGCTTGATTTGATTTTCTTTTTCAAAAGCAAGGATCGGAGCCTTTTGATCGGATATAAATTCATTTAATATTTCTCTATCCAAGTGATATTCCATAAAAAGAATCCGGATTTTATTTCCGGCTTCTACCAGGTCGCGCTTAAACTCAGTTAAATCATCTTCGCCATACACACGTTGATTGGCTTCAACATGATGTAAATCACCCGTGGAATATTCGTGTTTTAGTGCGAAGGCAACTTCGCGCAAGCAGCGTACGATTTGATCGTTATTTAGCATACCTAGTTATTGATTTTTATGAATAACATTTTCAGCCAAGCTTTCAAGAAAGCATTCTAATTTTTTAAATCTATTTTCATCGTTGCCAATGTTAGTTAAAGACGGTAAGTGCTCGCCAAAGAAAACTTGTTGATTGGCTGTTAATAGAATCGTGCTTACCAGTGAATTGGAGAATTGGTAACTCGGGTTAACCTCAATAATCCACTGAGATATCTTTTTACATAGCGATTTGAAGCCACCAAATAATCCCTCTTTGTTGTCGTTATCAACTTGCTTTGATAAATAGGTTTTACCAAGCTCGGCAACAACAATTCGATGAAGGGCCACTTCATCGATAAATTCAAAACTCGTGTCATTTTTTTTTTCTTCCGCTAACACTTTTATACTCGCTACAATTTTGTCTTTAGGGTCGGAAAGGTTACTTGTAAAGAGATCAATCCGGTATTCGAGCCAGTTCCAATACCAACCTATAAGATACAATAAGAGGCGATGCTTATTTTCAAAGTATCGATAGATGCTTGCTTCGGTTGAGTTAATCTCCTCAGCTAATTTTTTAAAAGTGAATTGCTCAAACCCGAGCTGATCGATCAACTCCACGCTCGATTTAATGATCTTTTGACCCAGCTCCGTGCGCTGTGGGTCTCGCAAGTAAAGGTGGGGATTAAGTGTGAAGGAAATAGTTGGCATATTCTAATTGATATAATTACTACTTATTTTAGTAGTAATACTATTAAACTCTAAAAATACCATTTAGATTATTACCCAGCGATTAATTTTTTTCGGATAGCCGAAAATATGAATTTTGGCTCTATACGAAGCTATTTAGACGAATAAAACTTCTTTGAGAAGGATAAAAACTCCCATTATCAAAGTTAGCCACCCAAATGCTTGCCTTAGTTTTGGAGCAGAGATTTTATTGGATAGGACATTTCCTATCAAAATTCCCACAATCGCAAGCGCACTAATACCTATCAAAAATTGCCAATCTATCTTTTGAGTTAACACATCGCCCAGAAAACCGATTAATGAGTTGATGGCAATAATAAACAGGGATGTGCCTACTGCTGTTTTGAAATTGAGACCCGTTAATAAAACGAGAGCGGGAATGATCAGAAACCCACCACCGGCACCAACTAATCCGGTCAGGAATCCAATCAATGTTCCTTCAACAAGTACTAAAAAAGTTCTAAAGCGTTTTTTGTCAGAAGTTTTTTCTTTTGGTTTGCTAATCATAGAAAAAGAAGCGAGTACCATTAACAAAGCGAAAAGTCCGAGCAATAGTATTCGTTTAGTGAGTGTAAACGATTCAGTTTGAAATAATACATCTGGGATTGAGGGGACAATCCATTTGCGAGTGGAGAAGATGGCTATAATAGAAGGGATACCAAATACAATTCCGGTTTTAAGATTTACAAGATGCTCGCGATACTTTGGCACCGCACCAACAAGACTGGTAATGCCAACTATAAAAAGTGAATAGGCCGAAGCTAGCACCGGCTCAAGCTGAAAAAGGTAGACTAAAATTGGAATGGATAGAATAGAACCGCCACCGCCCAGCATCCCTAAAACCAATCCAACCAAAACAGACGCAACATATCCGAGCAACTCCATGCGGACTTGTTAACTATAACTTGCTGTAATCAACAATAAAAGAATCCGGGAATTTTTTTTTCAATTCGGCTAAAAGATCTTCTGCTTTGGGGCGCGAAGAAACCGGGCCTAAGAGTAAACTATAATATTTTACGCCATTGATAACCTTCACCTGCGCGGTGACTTTTTTCTTATAAGAAGTTTTTAGGTTACCGGATAAGCGCATCAGATTTACCAGTTCCTGATAGGTTCCTATCTGAACCCCAAAACCTTTCGGCTGTAATCGTTCAATTTCAAAATTGTAAAACTCTTTTTCGTCTACCGTAACCTGCTCAATACTTACCGACTGGCTTTTACTTTTGCCATCGCCCGCATCAAGTATCTCAACTCTCACTTCGGCAAGCCCCAGGTTTACAAAACCCAATTTCGAAGCGGCCGATTTAGATAAATCAATGATACGACCGTCAACGTAAGGCCCGCGGTCATTAATTACAACTTCTACCGATTCGTTGTTAGCCAAATTGGTTACCCGCACTTTCGTGCCAAAAGGCAATGATTTATGAGCTGCTGTAAGTTTTGAATGTTTATATTTTTCGCCACTGGCTGTAGGGCTCCCCTCAAATTTATCGGCATAAAACGAAGCTTTGCCTGTTTGGGTTTGTGCGAAGGTTAAAACACTCAGGCACATTAATATTGAGAATAAACCGAGTTTTTTCATGAAACAAAGTTAGCACGCTTTGCCTAAATAGAAATTTCCGCGTTGGTTAATCATTCAATTAGGCTAACTTTGCCCGGCAAATAATGAATCCTAATCTTATTTGCCATGGCACACGATCCTTCTAAATTTCTTTTCGAAGCCCTCACATACGATGATGTGCTTCTTGTTCCCGCTTACAGCGAAGTACTTCCGCGCGATGCCAGTACAGCCGGGTTTCTAACAAAAAACATTAAGCTTAACATTCCCTTCGTTTCGGCCGCTATGGATACCGTAACGGAGGCGGAATTAGCCATTGGTATTGCCTTGGAAGGCGGTTTGGGGTTCATTCATAAGAATATGACCATTGCTCAACAGGCCGAGCAGGTAAGAAAGGTAAAGCGATCTCAAAGTGGTATGATTCAAGATCCGGTTACGTTGCCGATAAACTCTACCGTGCGCGATGCTGAAAAAATAATGCGCGAGCATAAAATAGGTGGAATTCCTGTAATTGATGGGAACAATAAACTCTTGGGTATAATTACTAACCGTGATCTGCGCTTTCAAAAAGACATGGATATGCCTATTGAGCAGATCATGACAAAGGAAAATTTAATCATCGCTCCAGAAGGCATCACCCTTGCCAAGGCAGAAGTAATCTTGCAGAAATATAAAATCGAGAAACTTCCTATTGTCAATAAGAAAGGAAAACTGACGGGTCTTATTACTTATAAGGATATTCTGAAAAAGAAGAACAAACCTAATGCCTGCCATGATGAATTTGGAAGACTGAGGGTAGGCGCAGCCGTAGGGGTAACGCCCGATATTCTTGAGCGGATAACCGCCTTGAAGGCTTCGGGTGTTGATGTAATTAGCATTGATACCGCACATGGCCACTCGAAAGGAGTTATTGATGCAGCAAAAAATGTAAGAAAGAAATTTCCGAACACAGAGTTAATAGTAGGAAATATAGCAACAGGTGAAGCCGCCAAAGCGTTGGCTAAGGCGGGTGCAGATACAGTAAAAGTGGGAGTTGGCCCCGGCAGTATTTGCACAACGCGAATTGTAGCCGGTATTGGCTTACCGCAGCTTTCAGCCGTTTATGAATCTGCGAAAGCATTAAAAGGTTCAGGCGTAAAAGTGATTGCCGATGGGGGCATTCGTTTTTCGGGCGATGTGGTGAAAGCACTTGCAGCAGGTGCTGATTGCGTGATGGTTGGTTCTTTATTGGCCGGAACAGAGGAGGCACCAGGCGAAATGATTATCTATGAGGGCCGCAAATTTAAAACCTATCGGGGCATGGGTTCTTTGGAGGCAATGGATGTTGGCTCGAAAGACCGTTACTTTCAAGATACAGAAGATGATATTAAAAAATTGGTGCCCGAGGGTATTTCGGGTCGGGTTCCTTTCAAAGGCTCGGTAGCCGAAGTGTTGTATCAATTGGTAGGCGGACTAAAAGCAGGGATGGGCTATTGTGGAGCAAAAAATCTTGAGAAGTTAAAGACGGCTAAGTTTGTAAAGATTACAGCAGCTGGCGTCCACGAAAGCCATCCCCACGATGTCACTATAACCCGCGAGGCGCCAAACTATAGTCGTAAGTAAGGTAGCTAACAATTATAGCTTCTAATGGCTATTATTGCAGAAAGCTGAAATACTTTATTATCGCCTTTTTGATCAAGTTGGTTATTTAGAATTAGCTTTTTACTGTGCTCAAAACCAAAGCAATTATACGTCTTGCCTTTCTAGGATCTATTGTAGCCTGGCTGGTTTTGTTATTTTCTGATCTGACAGTGTTATTCAGCGACATGAAAGGACTACCTGCAGGAGTTCCGCTCTGGCTGCCACGGGTAATGCTTGATGCATTTATTGTTTGCCTTTTTTACTATTATAAATTTCGGGTTGAACGCGATGAATCGCTAAACTTTACCGACTTACTTTGGAAGGTTTTCGCCACTGGGTTGATTGCAACAGTTGTTTCTCTTGTTTTTAGATTGATCCATAATCTGCTGGGCACAACAATCCTTACCTCCAATATTTTATTCACTGACTTTATTTATCAGATTAATCTCGGTCTCTTCATAAGTTTTTTACTGGCCGCATACACTTCCTGGAAGCGGTTAATCTTATACCAAAAATCGAAATGGCTCATTCGCACTTGGATGGTTTTTGAGCTTTGTCTTTTTGCAGTTCTTGTTTATGATAGTTTCCATATTTCAATTCCTGAAACAGCGACTACCTTAATCCTTGTCTTTATTGGCTTGTTGGTGATTGTGCTATCAGCCAATATGCGGTGGGTTGCATACCTCAACTTCAAACAAAAATGGACTTGCCTGTTGCTGCTATTGCTGACCTTCTTCTACCTGGGTTATTTCATTTATACTGTCACCAGATTATCCGAATCGATCAACACTCAAGCAACATTGTTCTTAGGTTTTAACAGCCACGTATTCAATTTGTGTTTGCTTGGCTTTGTGTTGGTGTACAGCACATTTTCATTTCTGGTTATTCTTTTCAACTTACCAACCTCCTCAGTTTTTGAACAAAAGCTTGAAGAAGTTGTAAACTTTCAACGTATCAGCCAGTCTATTCAAACAGAACAAAATGAAGAAAGTGTTTATAATATTTTACTTGAAAGCTCGGTAAGTACTGTATTTGCTGATGCCGCCTGGCTCGAGATACAAAGCGCCAGTGACGGGAATAAACTATTCACTTATAAAATCAGCGACCGCGAATCGAAGGAGATTCGGGATCATTTGAAAAGTCAAAACATTAAGGGAGCCTTAGAACAAAGCAGTGATAAAACAAAAAACCTTTCCCGCCATTTATCTTCTTTGAAAGGTTCGCGCTACCGATCATTGCTTGCGTTTCCAATTATCGTAAAAGGAGAAACCATTGGCACGCTAGCTTTGCTGAAAGAATTGCCCGAAGGTTTCAATAAGGAAATGACCCGCATTGTTTCAGCTTTCGCCAATCAGGCGGGCATCTCTATTGAGAACTTCCGATTGATGGAGGAGGCATTTCAAACTGAGCGTTACAAAGAGGAACTTAAAATTGCTAAGACAGTTCAAAAAAGTCTGTTACCCAATTCGTTGGAAACGGATCCCGATTTTGAAATTTCTGCCTTTGCAGAGTCGGCAGATGAAGTGGGAGGCGATTATTATGATACGCTCCGCATCAATGATCACTTAGTGGCTTTGATCATTGCCGATGTTTCGGGAAAGGGCACAACCGCTGCTTTCCACATGTCGCAGATGAAAGGAATCTTTCACAGCCTGGCGCAGCAGGATTTGGATCCAAAAGAGTTTATGGATCGGGCTAACCGTGCTCTAGCCTATTGTTTGGAACGAGGATCCTTTATATCGGCCACTTATTTTGTTGTTGATACAACTTCAAAAACTATTCGGTATTCACGTGCAGGCCATTGCCCGGTGTTGTATCACAATGCAAGCACTGGAGTAACGGAATATTTAAAAGATAAAGGCACTGCCCTAGGCATGGTGCGTGGTAAGGACTATTGCCGATTGGTTGAAACAAAGGTTATTCAATACGCTTCGGGCGATATTATGCTGTTGTATACAGATGGAATTACCGAGGCCAAAAATCAACGCGGTGAGGAGTTCGATTACGATCGCCTGGCGGATGCACTGAGAGAGGTAACGGATAAAGGTTCTCACGAGATTGAAAAAAATATTATACAGAGGCTATATGAATTTTCTGGGTCAAAAGACATTAATGACGATTACACCTCAATGACTATAAAATTCAATTGAGAACATAAAAAAAATTAAACCGTTTAACTAACTAAGACATGGTTCAAATCAAAAGATTACAGGAAGAAGGCGCTGACATAATTTCAGTGATTGGGGAAATTGATGCGAGTTCGTCTATTGAATTAGATTTAGCCATTGCCAAAAGTGTGGGCGAGGGATTTCGGAAAATTTTGGTTGACTGCAGTGCCCTTGAATACATTTCTTCTGCAGGGCTGGGTGTTTTTATGTCCTACATCGAAGAGATGAAAGACAAAAATATACCCCTGATTTTATTTGGTATGAAAGAGAAAGTTGCAAATACATTTCAAATTTTGGGGTTGGCCGATTTGTTAAACATCCGAGCAAACAAACAAGAAGCTAAGAAGCTGGCAGATGAATTATCAGTATAACATAGGGTGCAGCCTTAATAATTTAAAGGGCATTCGGGAGTTTATCAGAAGCTCCTTGAAGGATCAGGACGTGCCCGAGATTGAGATGAGTGCCATTGTATTAGCGTTAGACGAAATGTGTTCTAACCTGATGATTCATGCGCACCATTGCAACCCCGAACACATGCTGGAACTTCATATAGAGATTCCTAGAACCGGAAAATTCATTTTTGAGATTATTGATGATGGATCTGTGTTCGACATCAATGAATTTCATGAACCTGAGCTCGACAACCTGGTTCATCAAAAAAGAAAGGGCGGCTTGGGCATACGCTTGGTAAAGGCAATTATGGATGATGTCGAATACCTGAAGCGGGCCAATAAAAATGTATGTCGTCTGACGAAAGTAGTGAAAGCTGAGTAGCTTATCCGACTGCCCGATTTCCATCTAAAAACCTTATTTTTACGATCCAATTAATAGATTGGTTTACCAATTATGAGAATTTGGCTTCTTACAGGCGTGTTTTTCTTTTTGATTTTTACAGCGAAGGGTCAGTTTACCGTGCCGGCCAAATCATTGCCACTTTTCACAGTCGGTAAATCGACCTTTACCACAGATGAATTTTTGTACACCTACAAAAAAAATCATCAAAATAAGGATAACTCAACGGAAAAGGATGTTAACGAATACCTTAACCTGCTGATCATTTTTAAATTAAAAGTAGCAGAAGCCCGTTCCCGTGGATTGGATACCACTGCAAAGTTTAATAACGAATTTAAAACTTATCGTGAAGAATTAAAGAAACCTTACCGCACCGAGCCTGATGCATTGGATAAGCTGACCAAAGAAACCTACCAACGTTTAACTGAGGAAGTAAATGCCGCGCACATTTTAATTACAGTTAAACCAGATGCAATTTCTACCGACACACTGACTGCACGGAATAAGATAGCTGATATAAAAAAACGAATTGAAGCCGGTGAAGATTTTGAAAAACTCGCAGCCGAACTTTCTGAGGATCCATCAGCAAAATATAATTATGGTGATCTTGGTTTTTTTACGGCCTTGCAGATGGTTTATCCATTTGAAGAAGCAGCATACAGGACTGAGGTAGGCAGTATCTCACCAATTATCCGAACACAGTTTGGTTATCATCTTGTAAAAGTTATGGCACGAAAGCCCGCGCGTGGCGAAGTTGAAGTGTCCCACATTTTAATTCGCACAGGCACATCAAATGATGAGAAAGTTAAAAGCATGATTTTTTCACTCTATGATCAACTAAAAGCTGGCCGTAGCTGGGAGGAAGTTTGCAAAGAGTATTCGGAAGATGGGAACACAAAAGAAAGTGGCGGCCGGTTACGCCCGTTTGGAGTTGGGGCGTTAGCCTCAGTTCCTGAGTTTGAGGCTTTGGCTTTTTCCATGCAAATGCCGGGAGAAATTTCTGATCCATTTCAAAGTAACTTAGGGTGGCATATCATCCGGTTAGAGAAAAAGATACCCTTGCCCTCGTACAAAGAAATGGAAGTTTCACTAAAGCGCAGAGTAGGCAGAGATGAACGACTTCAACTTTCGCAACAAGTGTTAAATGCAAAACGGAGAACGGAGTTTGGGTTTAGTGAAGAGAAACAAACGAAATTGAAAGTTTTAGAACTAGCCGACTCCAGTCTTACTGCGGGCATATGGGAGCATCGTGAGAGCCCGGAGTTAGCGGGTTCAACGCTAATTGCTGTTTCAGGCAGCTCATTTACAGTAGAGAGTTTTACGGATTACGTTTTAAGCAATCACAAGGCATCCAACCTATCGCCAACGGTATACATGAATCAGCTTTATGAAAGTTTTGTTGAGGAAAAGATTCTTGAGGCTGAGGAAGAGAAATTGAAGCGTGAGCACCCGGATTTCAAAAATTTATTAACAGAATATCATGAAGGCATTTTGCTTTTTGAAATTATGGAGAATGAAGTTTGGAACAGAGCTTCAATTGATTCAACTGGGCAGCGAAGGTACTATGAACAAAATACGGGCAGCTATCAGGCCGGGGATCGGATTGAAGCTCGGATTTTTACTGCCGATAGTAAATCTTTGATAGATGAAATTAAAAATAAGGTTAGTAAGGGCGATACGCTAAATACTGCGGATATGAAAAGATTTAAATCCATCCAGAATTTTAGGGCCTATGAAATGAAAGACAGCCAGGTGATTGATAAGATAAACTGGTCAGCTGGGTTGCATGAAGTGGAATCAGATGGACTTTTCTATCTTGTAGAAGTGAAGCGATTAGTTGCTCCGGGCATTAAAACTTTTGAAGAAGCACGGTCACAAGTAATTTCTGATTTTCAAGATAAGTTGGAGAAAGATTGGGTTCAGGACCTTCGTAAGAAATATCCAATAAAGGTTAATAAAAAGGGGAAGAAATTCGTTTTGGGACAGTTAACAAGGAAATGAGATTGCTTCATCCATGTTCAAATTATAGAATCAGCACGGTAGTGCTTGCACTAGCAATGCTTACTTCGGGTTGTGAATTTATTCGCATGAAGAAAGACCAGGCTCAGGATGAAGTCGCTCAGAAGGCAGTTGCACGGGTTAACAATTCATTTTTATATAGCGATGAGTTGATTGGAATTATTCCTGCCGGGTCAACTTCAGAAGATAGCGTAGCTCGTGTAACCGCCTATGTCAATAGCTGGATTAGAAAGCAATTGGTTATCAACGAGGCCATGAAAAATATTGATATCAATGAAGCCGAAGTGGAGCGTAAGGTGCTTGATTATCGATACAGCTTGATTGGTTATGAATACCAAACGTATTACATCAAGCAAAATTTGAACGACAGTATTTCAGATAAAGAAATTGAAGACTATTATCAAGAAGGACTTGACAACTTTATCTTAAAGCAGAACATCATTAAGGGAACATATATTAAAGTACCTAAGGAGGCACCTCGCACTAAGAATATCAAAGAATTAATGTTGTCAAAAAGGGAAAAGGATATTGCAGAGCTCAAATCCTACTGCTTAAGTTTTTCAGCAGCCTATCATTTGGCCGATTCATCTTGGATCGAGTTTGACAAGCTTGCCGTAAACTCACCTTTGGCGGAAATCCCGAACAAGATTCAGTTCTTAAGAAGTTATAATTACTACGAAACCTCGGACACTGAGTTCTTATACTTCTTAAAGATAGACGCCTATAAAATTTCTGATAATGTTTCTCCGTTGGAGTTTGTAAAACAGGATATCAAAAACATTATTTTAAACAAAAGAAAAGTTGAACTTGCAAAAAAATTGGAGAATGATGTGTATGAAAATGCTGCAAAAAAGAACGATTTCGAAATTTTTGACCGCTAGTCTGTTTAGCTGTCTCCTGTTTTTGATCACTCCCGTCTTGGCACAGGAAGGTTTTGTGGTGGATAAAATCATCGCCAAAGTAGATAACTATATCGTACTGAAGTCTGAATTGGAATTGGGCTACCAAGGCTATTTGGCAGAAGGAAACGCGGCAAACGAAGAGGCTAAGTGTGAAATCTTTAACCGGCTCATTTTGAATAAACTTATGGTTGCCAAAGCAGAGATTGATTCGGTGGTGGTTTTAGATCCCGAAGTGGATGCCACAACCGAACAACGTATGGGCATGATTCTTCAGAATTCCGGGAACTCGCCCGAGCAGTTGGAGCGTACTTATGGTAAAACGTTAGAACAGATTAAAGTTGAACTGAGAGAACAGATTCGTGAACAATTGTTGGCTCGTGAAATGACGGCAAGGATTACGAAAGACTTAACCGTTACACCATCGGAAATAAAAAAATTCTATAGTAAAATTCCTAAGGACAGTTTGCCATTCTTCTCATCGGATGTTGAGGTAGCGCAAATAGTACGTGTTGCTAAAGTGAGCGAATCACAAGAGCAGCTAACGATAGCAAGATTACACGATTTACGCGAACGCATTCTGAAAGGCGAAAACTTCACTGAGTTGGCGATGAAAAACTCAGACGATCCATCCGCACAATATAATGGCGGTGAAATGGGTTATGTGGGTCGTGGAGCCATGGTACCTCAGTTTGAGGCACAGGCCTTTAAATTAAAGCTCGGTGAAATTTCGCAACCTTTTAAATCATCTTTCGGCTTTCACATTATGCAACTGATTGATCGCAGAGGAAATGAATATAACTCCCGGCATATTTTGATTTTTGCTACGCCCTCAGCCGATGATATTGCTGGAGCCGGAAAGTTTTTGGACAGTATACGAGAAAAAATTATTGACGAGAAGTTGAAGTTCGAGCAGATGGCCAAAGAGTATTCCGATGATGATGCTACAAAGGGAATGGGTGGATTTTTTACCGATGCCGATGGATCGATAAAGATTTCTTTGCGCGATATTGACCCTGTTGTTTACATAAATATTGATACTATGAAAGTCGGTAATATTTCCAAGCCACTCACGTATCGCACGGATGATGGAAAGGATGCTGTACGCATTTTATACTACAAGAAGAAGCTACCGCCCCACGAAGCTAATTTAAAAGACGATTGGAATCGGATTCAATCGGCCGCTCTGGCGGAGAAGAAGGATAATGCGTTGGAAAAATGGTTCGCGATGGCGCGCAAAGATGTTTTTATTAACATTGACCCCACCTACAACTTTTGTAAAATTTTGCAGTAGTGCCGCTTATGTAGTTCTTGCGTTTGGGCACGACATAAAACCCGTAACTTTCGTTAAACCCTTTGTATGGCACATATTTTTTCAAATGATGTGGAGGCAGCCGATGCATTAAAGCAATCGTATCAGGCCCTAAAAAATGAAATAGCTAAAGTGGTAGTTGGCCAGGATGAGGTGATCCGACTTGTGCTTACGGGAATCTTCTGTCAAGGACATTCTTTGTTGGTGGGCGTGCCCGGGCTAGCAAAAACATTATTAGTTCATACCATTGCTACTTCACTCGATCTTCAATTTAAGCGGATTCAGTTTACACCTGATCTGATGCCATCGGATATTGTTGGTGCCGAAACAATGGATAAGGAAAGGAACTTTCAATTTGTGAAAGGCCCAATCTTCGGTAATATTATTTTGGCCGATGAGATAAACAGAACTCCGCCAAAAACTCAAGCTGCCCTGTTAGAATCTATGCAGGAGTATTCGGTTACTATCGCTGGCAAAGCCTATGAGTTACCTCGACCATTTTTTGTTTTGGCTACTCAAAATCCAATTGAGCAGGAAGGAACGTATCCCCTGCCTGAGGCTCAACTTGACCGATTCATGTTCAATATTTTTCTTGACTATCCAACTTATCAGCAGGAGCTAAGCATCGTAAAAAATACCACTGCCGATGATGTTCAAAAAGTATCGAAGGTGTTGACAGCGGAGGAAATAATTGCCTTTCAACATTTAGTGCGCAGAGTGCCGGTGGCCGATAATGTTGTTGAGTATGCAGTGAAATTGGTACAAGCAACTCGCCCGGGGCCAGCAGGCTCTGCGGTTGCTAATGACTTTTTCGAATGGGGAGCCGGACCTCGTGCTTCGCAGTTTTTAGTTTTAGGAGCAAAATGCAATGCGTTGATTAATGGCAAGTATTCGCCTGATATTGAAGATGTGCAAGCAGTTGCCCGGCCCGTGCTGCGTCACCGTATTGTACGGAACTTCAAAGCAGAGGCTGAAGGAATGACGGTTGATGCGCTGATTGGCAAGTTGATTTAGACTTTAAAATATTTTCCTCGAATTTTTAACTATGGTTAGCTCAGCAACCTCATCGTTGAATTTTGCCGCTATTTTTTTGTATTTGTTTTTTTAGCAATCAATCACTATTTCGCTCAAAAATTTGCTTTCGGGCCAAACCTATCAATTTAAAAACTACTCACGGTTTCTTATGTTTTCTCTTTCATACAAATTGTATAGCCTTAAAAGCAAGAAGACTAAATCGGAAAGCCCTGATTAATTCTTAAGATTTTA
>Ga0335394_10003915_pt1 | contig 16936 bp, 13 predicted proteins | sample MAT03_FD_205741 | JGI IMG/M metagenome (GOLD analysis project Ga0335394, IMG submission 205741) | Freshwater microbial communities from Lake Fryxell liftoff mats and glacier meltwater in Antarctica - MAT-03 (spades assembly) (version 2) ... | reverse complement strand
CGGCCTTGATGAAAAAAATGATTTCAGAATTGTTTGATGAATCTGAGGTAGCCATCCTGGAGGGCGATGCAACTGTTTCCGCTGAATTGTTGAAGCTCCCGTTTAATCACATTTTTTTTACCGGAGCCCCGGAGATTGGCAAAGTAGTGATGCGGGCAGCGGCTGATAATTTAGCATCGGTTACTCTCGAATTAGGTGGCAAATCGCCTACCATAGTAGATGAAACTGCTAACCTGAAAGTAGCCGCGCAGCGTATCGCGTTTGGAAAATGGGTGAACAACGGACAAATCTGCATTGCACCTGATTATGTTTTGGTGAATAAATCCGTTGCTGAAAAGTTTATGAATGAACTTAAATCAACACTCAAATCTTTTTATGGTGAAGATGCCACAGCATCTGATTCATACAATCGCATTGTGAATCATAACCATTTCCAACGGGTTGAAAGCTATTTTAATGATGCAATTGAAAAAGGAGCGAATGTTATTTATGGCGGTAAAATTGATGGCACACAGGATTTCTTCGGACCCACCATTATGACTGATGTACCTGATAATGCGGACCTGTGGGAAAAAGAAATCTTCGGGCCGATCTTACCTTTCTTTACCTACTCAGATTTACAAGAAGCTATTGATAGAATCAATTCGAAAGAAAAGCCCCTTAGCCTCTATATATACAGTTCGAATGCGAAAAACGTAAAACGGATTATTAACAACACGCGTGCTGGAGGCACCTGTATCAACAACAACGGAATTCACTTCTTCAATCCCAATCTTCCATTTGGCGGATCAAACAATAGCGGCATTGGAAAGTCGCATGGCATTTTTGGATTTGAGGAATTTTCAAATGCAAGAGGTGTGTTAAAGCAGTGGTTCCCGTTCAATGCGTTGGATAGTTTAACACCGCCCTACACCAAATCAAAACAAAAACTGATTGACATCACCATTAAGTGGCTTTAGATTGAGTTCGTCATTTATTAACTAAGGAATTAAGTTCTAAATTTGGCATAATGCCATCACTTCTCCCCGGCTACGAATACGACATCTTCATTTCTTATCGTCACAACGATAACCGGAGCGGCTGGGTAACGGAGTTTGTAAAAGCGTTACACGAGGAGTTAGCTGCCACCATCAAAGAGCCAGTCACGATTTACTTCGATAAGAATCCACACGATGGATTATTAGAAACACACACCGTTGATAAAAGCCTGGAAGGAAAATTAAAGTGCCTCATCTTTATACCAATCCTGTCACAAACCTATTGCGATCCAAAATCCTTTGCTTGGCAGCATGAGTTTGTTGCTTTCAATAAAATGGCAATCGAAGGAGAGTCTATCCCCCTCTCCTCTGGAGAGGGGCTAGGGGTGAGGTCGTTTGGAAGAGACATTAAACTCGCCACTGGAAATGTAGCGAGCAGAATTCTACCAATAAAAATTCATGATCTGGATGTGGAAGATAAAGCAATCCTTGAAAATGAAATTGGCGGAGTGCTAAGGGCAATTGAGTTCATTTTTAAATCATCAGGGGTTAACAGGCCACTTACTTCAAAAGATGACGAAGTGCGATCTCAAGGAAAAATTCTTTATCGCGATCAGGTAAACAAAGTTGCCAATGCGATAAAGGAAATAATATATGCTCTAAAGAACCCTGTTTCCAAACCATCACGATCTACCGGCAACGATCAACGATCAACCACCGCCCCCAAGTCAAAAACCAAATTCATTCTTGCTGGTGCGATTGTTCTTTTATTGATTATCGCTGGCTACTTTCTTTATCCGAAAATTAAATCAGATCATAAGCCAACCGAGGTCATTGACAAATCCATTGCCGTACTCCCCTTTATTGATTTAAGCGAAGCGAAAGACCAAGGTTGGTTCTCGGATGGATTGACCGAAGAAATTCTAAATAGCCTTGCTCACATCAATGAACTCAACGTTATTTCACGCACATCGTCATTTGCATTTAAAAACAAGAACCTTCGCATACAAACAATAGCCGATTCGCTTGGAGTCAATTATATTGTGGAAGGGTCTGTGCGAAAGTCGGATACCGGATTGCGAATTACAGCGCAGTTGATACGAGCCAAGGATGGGTTTCATATTTGGTCAAATACGTATGATAGAAACACAACGGATATTTTTACCCTTCAACAAGATATTGCCACCAAGGTTGCCCAGAGTTTAAACATTTCGCTCGACCCCAAAGCTATTGAGCAAATGCAACGGGCCGGTACAAGGAATGCAGAGGCATTTATTGCTTTTTTAAAAGGGAATGAACTCTATGAAAATGGCCATAACAGAATGCCTGAAGTGATGAATTACTTAGTAAAAGCAAACAAGTTTTATGAAGAGTCTTCTGCCCTGGATCCCAACTTCGCTAATCCTCACCTATTCCACGCTGATCTTTTTGCGCATTTTTTACTTCGCGAAAAAGACGTGGCCATTGAAAACCTGACCGATGATCTTGCGTTCGTTGAAATGAGGCAGGATTTGAACGCACTGGTGGCAAAATCAAAATCAGAAACTGAACGAGATTACTACCGCTTGTACCAGATCATGAATTCAGATGATTGGACGAGTTTTCGGCCCTTGATTGAGCGAGTATTGAAAAATCCGGATGCCAAAAAATACTTTGCCTATCAATCATTTAGTTTGGGAACGCTTTTGATTTATTTGGGTTATGGGCAGGAGATACAACAGATAATGGAAGGGATACTGATAAATGATCCACTCAACAGACAAGCTCAAACAGACCTGGCCAAAGCTTTAATTTTTTCAGAAAAATATGAGGAAGCCCTTCAACGAATCAATCAATTGGACAAATCCAATCCATCTTCTGGTATTGCCATATGTAAACTATTTGTTTTATATCAGTTAAACTTAAATGCGGATGCAAAGGAATTAATGACCCAAATTGAACCGGATAGAGCTTCATTTTCCAGATTTCAAGATATGAGAACGTTGGCTTTGCTGCTCAATGAAAATAAGGAAAATACAATTATTCGAAAGCAGATAGACGAAAAAAAAATAACAAACCTGTATGTATTCAATGTAGCGCTGGGAAGAAGTGCATCCAATGCCAAAGCAAGTGATTGGGATAAGAAAAAGATCTTGGCGTTTCAGTTGTTTGATGTCTTCCAATTGCCTGGCAAGAAACCTCCATTCGATCTAAGTGCAACGCCTAACTTTGCGCGGAGATTAAAGCAGGCTGGGCCGCGTGGACAAACCAATAAATAAAAATGCCATCCATCCTTCCCAATTTCGAATACGACATCTTTATCTACAAACGTCAAAACGAGAACAAGTATGATGGCTGAGTAACTAAGTTTGGAAACCTGTTGAAAAAAAGGATAAAGATTTTATTAATGAAGGGCATCTCTTTCATATAACATAAAATTAAGCAGCAGAGGCCAATGCCAAGCTCATTAGGAATGTGAATGGTCGGATCAAATTATTACACCTATCTCAAGAATATTAGAAAAAAAAGAGGACTAGATGCCTCCTACCAAAAGAAAGTATACAAAGAAATTTTTCTTCTCAGCATCAATCCAAAAATTCTTGTTGATAGCCATCGCTTTGTAGAATTTGAAAAGGAAGTGCACTACAACGGCATCTTTGGAAACACCGTATTCACCAGAAGCTCATCAGATTTAACGGGAGTTCGTTAAGCAAGGATTATAGTTTTATACCTAACTTTTCACTGCCACAAAACCAGCCAGTGCCCGCATGGCAAGCACTAAACTTATCAAAGTCAAAATTCCAGCCATTACCATCGGGGCACCTGGAAAATAATAAGGAGCTGAATCTCCTGTAAAAGCACTGAATAATTGTGTCATCAACAGCGGGCCAATGATAGAAGTTACACTCATTAAACTGGTAAGCGCGCCTTGCAATTCACCTTGTCCATTAGGCGGAACTTGTGCTGAGATTATTCCTTGCAAGGCAGGGCCGGCAATTCCTCCGAGGCAGTAAGGAATCAAAAAAGCAAACATCATCCAACTTTCCGTGGCGATTGCAAAAAGAAAAAAACCAATGCTATAAAGTAAAAGCCCTACATAAAGAGAATTCTTCTGCCCCCAGGCTGGAATAATAATTCGTATCAAGCCACCTTGCACAATGGCAATTAACAGTCCAACGGCAGCCAGTGAAATTCCAATCATGGTTGGCCCCCACTTAAATTTTTCAATTGTATAATAAGCCCAATTACTTTGCACGGCATGCGCTGCGATATAAATCAAAACTAGCGATGCCACTAAACCAAGTACTACGGGGTAGCGCTTTAAACTTAACAACGACCCAACCGGATTTGCACGCTTCCAATCAAAGCCTCTTCTGTTTTCCGGTGCTAATGATTCAGGTAAAATAAAAAAGCCGTACAACCAATTCAATAAACTTAAACCAGCTGCTGCAAGAAAAGGAATTCGAGAACCAAATGATCCTAATAATCCGCCTATAGCCGGGCCAATTATAAAACCTAAGCCAAAGGCTGCACCCATCACACCGAAATTCTGTCCACGCTTTTCAGGTGTACTAATGTCGGCAATATATGCACCGGCTGTAGTAAAACTGGCACCCAATGCACCGGCAATAATTCTACCTACAAACAGCCACCCAATAGTAGGCGCGAGTGCGAGAAAAATATAATCTAATCCAAAACCAAAAAGAGAACCTAATAAAATAGGTCTGCGCCCAAAGCGATCACTAAGGCCGCCAAGAACAGGAGCGAATAAAAACTGAACGATAGCAAACGCAAATAAAAGCCAACCTCCAATGCGCGCAGCCTCACTGGTTGTTCCATGGGTAAGCTCCATAATTAAATCTGGGAGCACCGGAATGATTATACCAAAACCGATGGTATCAATAAGAATGGTGACAAAAATAAAACCGATGGCTGCTTGTCTGCTTGAATTCATAGTAAAGTAAAATGAAAGGTAAAATTTTTTCTAGCTCTCTTCAAAGGAAATTTTATGACCTGTTTGTTTGAGTAATGTAAACTTTTTGAAGAGGGCTTCCTTTGAAATAAGCTTTACCTCAATTAGTAAGTCGCTTTTCTCTAAATACTTCTCTGATAAAATTTTAATATCAAACTCTTTTATCAATCGCATTACTTCTGAAGTTTCATCATAAGAATATTGAATCGCTATTTTTTCTGTTACATCCGTCTCGATGATGATCGCGTTATTCAAGGCTTCTTCAGCCGCAGTCTTATAAGCATGAATCAAACCGCCAACGCCAAGTTTAGTACCGCCATAATAGCGCACAACCACAACTAATACATTGGTCAGATTTCTGGAACGAATCTGCCCGAGAATGGGATCACCTGCGGAATGATTAGGCTCCCCATCATCAAATGCACGAAATCGAGATTTATCAGCTCCCAACACCCAGGCAAAGCAGTGATGGGTAGCATCAAAATACTTTTTCTTTAATTCTTCTATTTTACTCTTAATATCACCTTCTGAGTTAACCGGGTAGGCAAAAGATAAAAATTTGCTTCCCGATTCTTTATACGAACCTTCTGAAGGAGATTGAATTGTTAGAAAAGAAAAGGGAACCATTTGTAACGTCTGAGCGATTTTTTACGTCCTAAAGAAAGAAATAAGGGTTCAGGATAAAAAATCTTCCCCTTCAGGCAACCATAAGTCAGTTGCGTAGTCTGTTATCTATAAATAAAAATTCTTATGAAAAAATTAGTTTCTACTACCCTCGCTTTGTTTTTGGTGTTCAGCTTGGTGTTGGCTCAAAACAAGGAAACCCGAAATGTTGACACTTTTACAAAAATTACCTTTCGTGTGCCGGGTAAACTTTACTTAAAACAAGGCTCCGTTCAAAAAGTGGAATTACAAGGTGATAAAGAAGTGTTGGATAAAATTGAAACTGAAGTAAGTGGCGGCAGATTGAGTATTGGCCGTGAAAACAATAATTGGAAAATGTGGGGCGATTGGAACGATGATAAAATTACCGTTTTTGTTACCGTTAAAGATATTGAAGCTATAAGCGTAAGCGGCTCTGGTTCGTTAATGAGTGAAGGCCGACTTAAAACGGGCGATCTTAATTTGAATGTAAGCGGCTCGGGCAACCTTGAAGTAGAAGTTGATGCCAGTGGTGCCATGGAGGCCAATGTATCAGGCTCTGGAAATCTTGATGTAAAAGGAAATTGTCAGTCGTTAGATAGCAAGGTAAGCGGTTCGGGTAATGTTCGAATTGAGGGTAACATTGCCGGCCGTGCAAATGTTGATATTTCTGGTTCAGGAAAAATTATTGCCAGTGGAACGGCTCGCGAAATAAAAACAACCATCAGTGGGTCTGGCGAAGTTCGTGCAGCAAATCTAGAAGTAGAAAAATGTGAGGTGCGTATTTCTGGTTCAGGTGATGTGCAAATAAATGTTAAGTCAGAATTAGATGCTACTATCTCCGGCAGCGGAAGTGTTTCCTATAAAGGCAGCCCAAGCCAGGTTAACAGTCACGCAAGTGGAAGTGGAAAGGTTAGGAAAATGTGATAGTGGAAGTACGAAGTTAGAAGTACGAAGTTAGATTTAAAAAGCAGTTTAGAGATTTCTGAACTGCTTTTTATTTACTGTGCGCCAGCACTCCCTCCACAATTAAATACTGAGCAAGAATATAAGTTGCCATTATAAATAGTGAAGCTAAAGGAACAGGTTGCAGAAACTTGTTAATCGCCAGCAAAGAATCTGAAATCATAAAACTGATTGCTCCGCAAAATATAAATGTAAAGCTCCTGGTATTTGTATAGCCAAAGCGAAATAGTGCTTGCAGAGCCATAACTGTAATTACCAGCGCATAAATCATAACGGGCAACCTTAAGCCTCCCAAAGTTGGATACAACACAACCACCAACCCTGTTCCGGCCAGTAAAATCGGCAATGAAAATCGGACTTTCTGTGGACCTAATAATGCGGTAGTTGAACTATCATATCGAAGTTGTTGGTAATAGAGAATATATAAAATGTGACCAACCAAAAATGAACCAAGGCCAGCCATAAAAAACAATTCACTTTTGTAATCAAACATAAGTAACACATCGCCCAGCCAACAAAATGACATTGCTGCAATAAACATTGTGCTCCGGCTTGAAGTGCTTGACAAATAATACCCCATCAATGCAATCATGATTAATGGCTTGGCAATAAGGCTTAACTCAGTAATTTGATAGGTAACTGAAATAAGTTCAGCAATACTTACCAGGACAAAAAGGTAGAGGGTGTATTTTTTCATATTTTAGTCAGTCGAGGTCTTGTTAACAAGTATACAAAGGCAATCGCTCCCAACAGCCCACTTATTAAAAACGTAATAAAAAATCTTTCTGGATTATTTGCATAAATTAAGCCTGATAGAAATGCTCCTAAGCCAATACCCAACTCCATAAAAATATAAAGAGATGCAATACCGCGCCCTTTAAATTCATGATTGCTTAAGTCGGTAGCCCAGGCAAGCAATGTAGGCGATGTAGAGCCTTGAGCAAATCCATATAGAGTAACACCTACAATAAGTTGAAATGAAGTTGTAGCTGTTCCGATAACTATCATGGATAACAAAACTCCAAAAGTACTTATCTTCAAAACAGGCACCCTTCCATATCGGTCAGAAGCTTTACCTGCCATTAACCTAATTACTAATGAAGCGATTGTTAAATAAGTGAATAGAAGCCCCTTATTCTTAATACCGACAAACTGCCCGAAGTCTGGAATAAGGGTAAATATAGCACCATATGAAAACGCATAGAGCACCATAACCAAACAAGGAGCCAACACAAGCGGTTCAAATAAATCCTCCCGTTTTACTTTTAAATAAGCAAATGAAAATTTTGTTTTTGTTCTAAGTGTCTCGCGCATTGTTAAAAGAATTCCGATTGAAACTAAGGCAAGGAATGAAGAGCAATAAAACATAGCATCCAAACCAAATTGATTGGCAACCACTCCTCCAAGAGCTGGTCCACCTGCCATACCCACTGCGGTTGCTGTTCCTAATAATCCCATTGCCTCGCCTCTTTTATGAGCCGGAACTATATCAGCCAAATACGCGGTTGTACCAGTGGGTGTGAAGCCAGTAGAAAAACCATGAACAAGTCTTAGCAAGAAAAAACCTGTAAGAGAAATAACAATGGGATAAAGTAGGCTGCAAACAAAGCAAACAACAGCGCCAAAAATAATAACCGGCACTCGTCCAATTTTGTCCGCCAGCTTTCCACTAAACGGCCGCGAGATCATTGCAGTAATTGTGAACAATGAAATTATCAACCCCTTATAATCTGCACCACCAAGTTGCGTGAGGTATTCCGGGAGTTCCGGAACGATCATGTTGAAGCTCGCAAAAAATAATAGCGCGCTAAGGCAGAGTAGCCAGAAAGATGTGGTGTAGATTTTGGTCAAATTGGTAATTGGTAATCAGTAAAAGATATTCGGTAACCAGTTTAATTGAGGTTGCTATTTCATTGTTGATGGCTTGCAAAAGGCAGCAGACTTACTGATCATAGAATTTAACATTTTACCAACAGAGCTGCAATGCTTAAGCAGATTATCGGCTACTTCTTGTGATAGGTAAGAACAGTCAAGCGCTGTTTCAACCCAATGCTGAGTTTCCTGTTGTTCGCCATCTTCTTTCAGAAACCTTTTCGTTAGCGTATAAATTTCTTTCGATAACTGTCGCGAAAGCTTATAAATTTCCAGACCTCTAAAACTTTCCACATATTCCATCGCTGACAATTTACCGCATGCCGATTACTACTTACCGAACACTGACCACCAAATACCGATTATCATTTATTGCTTTGCAGCAGACTCTTGATCTTCCAATAAGTACGCCTTTATAAAATCATCGAGATCACCATCTAAAACATTTTGAGCATCATGCCGCTCCACAGCAGTTCGTGCATCTTTAACAAGCTTGTATGGATGCAGAACATAATTTCGAATTTGCGATCCAAAATCAATCTTCATCTTCCCTGCTTCTACTTTATCGCGTGCCAGGTTACGCTTCTCCATTTCGCGCTGATACAGTTTTGACTTCAACATTTGCATGGCACGCTCACGGTTTGCATGTTGGGATCGTTCAACCTGACAGACAATAACAATGCCTGATGGTTTATGGGTTAATTGTACTTTGGTTTCAACCTTGTTTACATTCTGACCACCCGCTCCGCCAGAGCGTGAAGTTTGAATTTCTACATCCGCAGGATTCACTTCAATTTGAATTGTGTCGTCTACTTTCGGATAAACAAACACTGATGCAAAAGACGTATGCCTTCGTTGATTTGAATCGAAGGGCGAAATACGAACCAAGCGATGAACACCAATCTCAGATTTTAATTTACCATAGGCAAATGGCCCTTCAATTTCTAATGTGGCTGATTTAATACCGGCTACTTCACCCGATTGATAATCTATTTGAGAAACTTTGTAGCCACTCTTTTCACCCCACATAATATACATGCGGTTAAGCATATCGGCCCAGTCGTTACTTTCTGTACCACCCGCACCCGGATTGATTTCTAAGACCGCACTCAGTTGATCCTCTTCTTTGCTGAGCATTTTTTTGAATTCCAACTCCTCTACTGACTTGGCAGTTTTATCAAACTCTTTGTCGAGCTCTTCTTCTGTAACATCGCCTGCTTCATGAAATTCATTTAGAACATCCAGGTCGTCAACCAGTTTAGTAACCTGACCAAATGCATCGGTCCAGATTTTCTTGGTGCGGATATTTTTTAAGATTACTTCTGCGTCTTTAGGCTTATTCCAAAAATCAGCCTGATGGGTAATTCGCTCTTCGTCTTCAATTTCAACAATTTTGCGATCGTAGTCAAAGATACCGCCTGAGGGCGGCAACACGGGCTTTTAGGTCCTTTAATTGTTCAATGGTCATAACTAAAAAAATTGTTGCGCAAAGTTAACAGCTTGACAGAATAAATACGAAGCTACTTTAAGAGTTTCTACTCGTATTTATAATAGCGCGAGCTGGAATCGATTGTTCGTAATGATAAGCCGCGTAACTTTTGGTACGGACTTCTGATAAATCGCAGTGCCGCTCCTGCTGCTGCCAGACTTAATGAAGTAATCGCCACACCGCTATCAATGCCGCTTTGCCCTTTCACAAAGAAAAGAGTATTAACTTCATCAATTACAAAATAACCGACTCCCGCAATCATCAACACACTGCCCACTTTATTCAGTGCACTTGCCTTTCGCCTGCCCTTAACATTAATCTTATGGATGGTTGAGAAAAGAATGGTATCGTTTAGCGTAATGATTGAGTAGTCGTTAAACCGAATAGCAAGACCTTCGGCAATCTTTTTATTTTTAAGAATACATTTTATACGGTCGCCTTCATTAAAACGTGCTATAACCGTACCCCGCTTCATCATGATTAACTGATTTTGTGCGGTTACTATTCCTACAGAAAAAACTGTAAGGGAAATAAGTAGTAAATTAAATTTAATGAGGCGGTTCAAATTCAAATAACTAAAATTGATTGAGGAACTCTTGGGTTTAATATAGCTATCTCAGAAAATGGATGAAGTACAAGTAAATCAGGGTCACATGTAAGTATTGTTTGCGCTTCCCCACTAACCGCAAGATTCAGAAACTTATCATCAGATGAATCTCGGCAAGCAACAATTGACGTTTTTACCTCAACAAATTCGCCTTGACGTATTAATAATTCAAGTATTGCGATCTTATCTGAAAAAGAAAATAACCCGCTAAATTTAGGTTTAGATAAAGTCCTTTCTAGTTCAGTCAATGTATCTAAAGTAAGTAATGGTATAAATTCCTGTACTGCTTTTACTAATGCTTTTCGCGATGTACCCTCACTTTTTAATAAGGCACTAATAACAACCCCTGTATCAATGACAATTTTTTTCAACTATGAAATATCATCAAGTAGCTGATCAATTTCTTTAGATGTGAGGCCGCTCAGTAAAACCTTTCTATCAACTTCTTCAAAAATTGATTCTAAGGACTTAGGCGAAGTTTGTGCAATAAAAGCTGCAAGTAAAGCCGCATTACTTTTCTGCCTGTTTTTCAACGACTCAAAAACATTTGCTATACTATCTGGTAATTCAAAAGTTACAGGTTTCATGCAGTCAAAGATAGCTAAATGAATTTATATGACTTAAATTCTATGAATCCAATCAAATGGATCTGGTGCTATACCGTTTTTAATATTTTCCAGTTCATTAAATACACGATTGGCAAATTGCCGTTCCTTACTTGGCGGAAGCATGTAATTCTTTCCTTCAAATCCAATTAATTCGATATTCGCGATAGTAGCCGCAGTGCCTGCTCCAAAGGCTTCCTGAACTTTCCCTTTTTCAAGTGCCGAGATTAGTTCTTTAACAGAAATTTTTCTTTCCTCCACGCGCATACCCCAAGATTTTGCCAATTCCAAAACGCTGTTGCGTGTAATGCCTGCTAAAATAGAATCGCTCAAGGGCGGTGTTATCAAAACATCATCAATAACAAACATCACGTTCATGGTTCCACTCTCTTCAATGTATTCATGGGTTTTACCGTCCGTCCAGATTAATTGATGGTAGCCTTCGTCTTGCGCTAACTTAGCCGGGTAAATTGCCCCGCCATAATTTCCACCAGCTTTCGCATAACCCGTTCCGCCCGCTACTGCCCTGGTGTAATGAGTTTCAATTTTTACTTTCACGGGCGCAGAATAATAAGGACCTGTTGGACTTAAGATCACCATAAAAGTAAAATCCTGAGAAGGCCGGATGCCAATAAACTCATCTGCCGAAAACATAAATGGCCTGATGTACAATGAACTTCCTTCTGCTTTCGGTATCCAGGCTCTATCTAAATCAATAAGCGCTGCAATACTTTCCATAAACAACTCCTCAGGAATTTGAGGCATACATAACCGCTCGGCTGAAATATTCATTCGTTTCCAATTATCAAGCGGCCTGAATACTAACGCTTCACTACTTGTTGTGGATGCATACGCTTTCATCCCTTCAAATATTGATTGACCGTAATGAAGAGCTGGTGTTGCAGGGCTAATTGGCATTTGGCCATAAGGAACAATTCTAAAATTTTTCCATTCACCTTTTTTGTAGTCGGCAATAAACATGTGATCGGTATAAACCATCCCAAAAGGAAGTTTTGAAAGATCCGTTTGTTCAAGCCTTGATTTAGCAACGCGAGTAGTGGAAATCTTGATAGTATCAACCATGGCTTATTTTAGTTTGTAACGAGACCGCAAATTTAGGATATAAATTAAAAAGAGACTAACGCATGTTAGCTTTTAAACCAAATAAATCTACATTCTTGGCTTCCAGGGAGTTTCTTCTGCCATTAATTCTTGAGACATCATTCTGCAAAGAACAAACAGGTAATCAGAAAGTCGATTCAAATATTTTATAACCATTCCGTCAATGGGATCAATTTTGCCTAAAGCAATTGTTAAACGCTCGGCTCTGCGACAAACGGTGCGGGCAACATGCCCAAAAGAGATCGACTGGTGACCGCCAGGCAAAACGAATGAGCGCATCGGTTCAAGTTTTGAATCCATTTCGTCCATTAGCTTCTCAAGAAAGTCAATATCACTTTCCAAAAGAGATGGAATTTTAACTTTAGTGTTTCCGGGTTCAGTGGCAAGGATTGAGCCTAGTGTAAAAAGACGATCTTGAATTTCAACAAGTATTTCTTGTCGGGAATTGTTTATGGACTGATCTCGCAAAACGCCAATCCACGAATTTAATTCATCAACAGTGCCATAAGTATCAATGCGCAAATCTGATTTCGAGACGCGCTTTCCTCCAAAAAGAGAAGTGGTGCCATCATCACCAGTTTTAGTATAAATCTTCATGCTCCAAATTTAAGATGCAAATCTGGAATAAAAGGTAGCTTAACGAGCTTCTACAGTCTCACCGCGACTTATATTTTCGTTTTTATGATCCCACTCAACCAAACCATCTTTCAAGCGAATGATGCGGTGTGCATAATGGGCAATCTCATCTTCATGAGTAACCATGATAATAGTGTTTCCATTATCGTGCAACTCTTGAAAGAGTTTCATAATACCATAAGATGTTTTTGAATCTAAGTTACCAGTAGGTTCATCGGCAAGAATGATGGATGGGTTATTTACAAGAGCCCGGGCAATTGCAACCCGCTGCCGTTGCCCACCAGATAACTCATTCGGTTTATGGTGGTGGCGATCTCCCAAGCTAACACTTTCTAAAGCAGCCATCGCCATTTCATCGCGCTCACTTTTTTTATAGCCTGCATAAATTAATGGCAATGCTACATTTTCCAATGCCGTTGCCCTCGGCAAAAGGTTAAAGGTTTGGAATACAAATCCAATCTCTTTGTTACGCACCTCAGCCAATTCATTTTCGGTCATATCACTAACCAACTGATTATTAAGAGAATATTCTCCCGCGGTAGGCGAATCGAGACAGCCAACAATATTCATTAACGTAGATTTTCCAGACCCAGATGGCCCCATAAAAGCGACATACTCGCCCTTTTCAATTGAAATAGAGACATCCTGAAGGGCATTAACAATGTTATTACCCATTTTATAAACCTTCTTAATGTTAGTTGTCTTAATGATATTTGGCATAGTGCGAGCTAGTTTATTTTAGGGATGTAGAATTGACCCCAATACTTTATTCATTCCCCTTTTACTGGATAATTCAAATTAAGTTTCAAAATACCGTCTAATTGTTCGTTTTATCCTACAAATGGCCCAAAGTTCTTCGAATTCTTTAATTCAGACGTTTTTACTGGTATTAAGTTACATCCACCCGCTATTTCCGGATAAAATCTAGGCAAGACTCGTTTAACACGTCATCTTTTAATCTCACCGAGTAGGATACTAATTCAAATTTGGGAGAGAACCAACGAACTATCCTAAAAGCTCGCGGCTCGTTGCCTTCTTTCAAGCAAAATGGTTAAAAAAGTCAATTATATGTAAAAAAAGCACATGTTACATCAATCCACTGACTGGCATAAAGCCTAAATTTGCTCATTGTAGTCAGTCAAACACATGAAAAAATCGATACTTTATTACATCGCAACTTTAATTCTCCTTTTTTCCGCTTGTAGTGCTTTTGCACAGCGATTCTGGATCTCCCCCACACCTTCAAATTGGAATAACACTACCAACTGGTCAGCAGTCTCAGGAGGGCCTGGCGGAGCTTCCGTTCCTGGAGCAAGTGACTTAGTAACTTTTAATGCTTTGGGCCTTGGAAGCTGTACGCTCGATGTTACTCCCACCGTGGCGGGAATAACTGTTAATGGTTTTACAGGGATAATTAACATCAATGGCTTCAACCTGACAACGACAGGCACAAATACCTTTACATCTGGATCAATAATAAATGGTGGTGGAACAGGCGCTCTCACATTGAATACCACCCTAACAACAACCTTTAATGGCTCCATTGTAAGTGCTGATGTAAATGGCTCTACCGGCCGGATTTTACTTAACGGCTCAACATTCAATGGAACCGTAAGCATTACCAAAACGGATAATAACAATGATAATAGTACGGGTAACAATATCTTCAATGGCACCACGACACTAACTAACTTTGGGGGTGGACAGCTACTGCTTGGAAATGGTTCCCGCGATCAATTTAATGGTGCAACTACCTTCAATAACTATGGCAGCTTCCGAATTTATTTTGCGCACAATCACAATGGACAAACCACCACATTCACAAATGATGTAACACTAAACACGCTCAAATCAGGTGGGGCTGATCCCTGGTCGTTTCTTATTGCAGAAAGCACAAATTCACGCGTAGCGTTTGGAGGCAATCTTACCATCAATTGCAGTGGCGCTTTACAAAGCAATCATAGAATTCTGCAAGGAACAGGAACAGCAGCAACGTACGGTGGAACACTAACCGTTAACAATACGAATACAAATGCTGGAACATTTATCCAGCTCGGCACAGTGGGTACTTCTACCTATAATGGAGATATTATTGTAAGCAATAGCGGAAGCAGTGGTATCTACTTCAATACGACCGCATCAGCCAGTTCAACGCTTGCTGATACCCAAATAATTTCGATTGGGGCGGGAGGATTTGACAGCGGTACCTTAAGTTTAATACGTTTTACTCAATCGGGTTCCACGCCACAATTTCTCACTGCTACCGGAACAGCCTCACTGATCGTTGGATCCGCCTCCGTTTTTGATGGTGCCGTGTCTTTCTTTGCACCCCAGATTTTTTTAAACGGAGGTACGTTTAACGATTTTGCAACCATTGAAAAAACCGGAGCCGGTAATAACACCGGGACTGGCGGAAATACATTTGCTTCCAACACTACCATAAATAATAGTGGAAGCGGGCAATTAAGAACCAATGGCGGAAACACCTTTGGCGGACCCACTAACATTATGAACAACAGCGCATTTGATGTGCTTTTAGAATTAACAACGGGTAGCACATACAATGGAGACGTTACATTTTCAAATTTCGGGGCTTCCAATGTCAGAGTAGCCTATCAGGGTGCCAATATTTTTAACGGAAACATTATCGTCAACAGTACTTTAGGAACAGGCATTGCATTCTGTGAATTAGCATCCGCAACTACTACACTTAACGGAGGATCCATTTCTATTGGTGTGTCTGGCTTCTCATCCGGATCTCTTACCCTTCCAAGATTTACTCAAATTGGTGGGTTAACCTCAAATCTTAACACATTTTCAGGCACAACCTCGCTCACGCTAGGCCCGGCATCATCATTCGATGGATTAGTTGATGGTATGGCACCCCGCATTTTTTTGAATGGGACCACCTTCCTAAATAATGCACAGTTTACTAAAACCGGTGCAGGCAATGATAATAGTGCGGGTGGAAATATTTTTCAACTGACAACATTTATCACAAATTCAGGTTCCGGCCATCTTCTAATGGCAAACACCAATCCGGATATTTTCAATGGAGAGTTAAATATTACCAACACAGGGTCTAACATAATCTACCTAGCGCACAATGTTGCAGGTAATCAATTCAACGGCAACATTGCCGTAAACGCAACATCTGGTAACGGTATTTATTTTTCCAATAATGCAACGGGTAACTCAACTCAGGCAGCCCTTCGAAATATTTCTATTGGTGGCTTCGGGTTCAGTGCTGGCGAATTACGCATTCGCAGGCTAACTCAGTTAGGAAGCGAACCAACCAACTTAACGCTCACCGGGGCAAGTACTATTTTACGAGTTGGGCCTGCAACAACTTTTGGCGGCACCACTAATTTCTTATCACCACGTGTTTTTTTAGATGGTATCACCGTGAACGGAACGGCAACAATTGAAAAAAACGGTGCTGTGGATGATGCGAGCACGGGAGGAAATATTTTCACAGGAGTTACAACCATTACTAATAGTGGTTCAGGATACCTGCTTTTAGGCAACACTAATAGGGATCAATTTTTGAGTCCAACTACATTTAACAATACGGGTAGCTATCGAATTTATTTTGCCCATAATCATGGGGGACAAACAACCACCTTTGCATCAAGCGTAACGCTCAACTCTAATAAAACAGGTGGTGTTGATGCGTGGTCATTTTTTGTTGGAGAAGGAACTAACGTAGGGCTTGCTATAGCTGGAACTTTGACAATTAATTGCTCGGGTGCCATTCAAAGTAATTACCGCTTCCTTAATGGAAATGGGTCAACAGGGGCATTTGGAACAACAGACATTAATTTAACCAACACCGCGGCAACAACAATTACGATGGGTGAAAATGGAACTTCTACCTATAACGGAAATATCACGGTTCTGAACAATGGTGGAGCAAATGGGATTACGTTCAACAATGGTGTCGCCTCGGGTTCGATATTAAATGGATCAATTTCGTCTGGAGTATTTTCAAGCGGCTCGCTAAATTTATATCGATTTACTCAAGTTGGCGTAATTCCAGAGAATTTAACGCTAACCAATGGTTCGATT
>Ga0335394_10003912_pt1 | contig 16942 bp, 19 predicted proteins | sample MAT03_FD_205741 | JGI IMG/M metagenome (GOLD analysis project Ga0335394, IMG submission 205741) | Freshwater microbial communities from Lake Fryxell liftoff mats and glacier meltwater in Antarctica - MAT-03 (spades assembly) (version 2) ... | reverse complement strand
TGCCGAAGTGTTGGTGACGGTAACCGGCGTCAACGATGCGCCTGTGGCGCAGGCCGACCTGCTCGGAATCGATGCGGGTGGCGTCAGCGCGAACCTGGTTGCAAGCTTGCTGGCCAACGACAGCGAGGTCGACACCGGCGACACCTGGCGTATCGACGCAATCGACACGAGCGGCACTCTCGGCACGGTGAATTTCGACCGTGCCGCCGCGACACTGACCTACAGCGCCGGGGCAGCGCGCTTCACGGCGCTGGGCGCTGGCGCGACCCTTGCTGATCGCTTCACTTACGTCATCGCGGATGCCGCGGGTGCCGCAGCTAGCGCGGAAGTCGTGGTAACGGTTGCCGGCGTCAACGATGCGCCGGTGCTGACGGCCCCGCTGCCCAGCGGCAGCGGATTCGAGGGAAAAATGTTCAACTATCAGCTGAGCGCGAGCGCTTTCCGGGATGTCGATGAAGGCGATGTCCTGAGTTATCGGGCCGCGCTGTCGAGCGGCGCCCAGTTGCCTGTCTGGCTGACATTCGATCCCGTGACGCGCAGTTTCAACGGCACGCCGCCGGTCGGCGTGGGCGCGCGCATCGACCTGCAGGTAACAGCGATCGATGCGGCGGGGCTTGGCGCTTCAGGCTCGCTGGTTCTCGGCTTCGGCCGAATCGTCAATGGCGGGTCGGGTAGCGAGACCTTGTCGGGCACGCGTGGCAACGATGTGCTCTATGGAGGAAACGCAGGTACCGACACCCTCTCGGGTGATGCAGGTGATGACACCTTCCTGGTGCGCGCGGGTGACACCGCTACCCTGGTGGTCAAGGGAGGCTCCGGATTCGACACCCTCCTAGGCAGCACGGGCAATGACGTTTTCCGGCTGCGCGCCTTTCGGCCCGGCGACAACGTCGAGCTGATCGATGGCGGTGCGGGCGTAAACGTCATTCTTGCGACGCCTTTGCCCATACGCATAGTTGTGCCGCCGGTGGCCTATGGTCGCGGCATCGTCATTCCTTCCTATTCGTACATTTCGCAGACCGGGTTTCTCGACTTTTCGGCGACCGAACTGCGCGGCATCGCGGCGATCGAAGGCGGGATCGATAGTGACATTCTGATCGGAGGCGCCTCCCGTGACGTGATTTTCGGCGGCCCTGGATCGGACCGGCTCAACGGCGGCGGCGGACTCGATCTTCTGCAGGGCGCCACCGGAGCCGATCAGTTCGACGACCTCAGTGGCACCGGCTTGTTCGACGGCGGCGCCGACAACGACATGATGACCGGCGGCGCGGCCGCCGACCTGTTCGTCGGTGGACGCGGTAACGATACGATAACCACCGGCCTGGGTGCCGACGTTATCCTGTTCAATCGCGGCGACGGCGCCGATACGATCAAGGCAAGCAGCGGGCGCGACAACACCCTTTCCCTGGGCGGCGGCGTTCCGTATTCGGGCTTGAACCTGCGCAAGGCGGCCAACGACCTGGTGCTGGGGATAGGCCCGGCGGATCGAGTCACATTCCAGGGCTGGTACAACGGCACGGCGAACAAGAGCGTGCTGAATTTGCAAGTCGTAGCCGATGCGATGGCGGCCTTTGATGCCGCCTCAAGCGATCCGCTTCTCAACCGCAAGGTGCAGCGCTTCGACTTCGCCGGGCTGGTCGGCGCGTTCGATCAGGCGCGCGCGGCGACGCCATTCCTGAGCCAGTGGGACGTGAGCCAGGCCCTGATGCAGTTTCACCTTGGCGGCAGCGACAGCGCAGCCATCGGCGGCGATCTCGCCTATCAATACAGCCGCAACGGCAACTTCAGCGGATTCGGCGTCGCAGCTGCGCAGACGTTGCTGGGCAGCCCGTCCTTCGGCATCGAAGCGCAGGCCTTGCATGCTGTGGGCGAGGTGTTTGCTGGCGCAACCCGCCTAAAATAGGCGGACAGTGCCGCGCGTCCTGATCGCCTGGGAACTGGGCGCGCAACTCGGCCATGTGTTGCGCATCCTGGGTGTGGCGCGCGAACTGCGCGAACGCGGTGCTGCAGTACTGATTGCGGTGCGCGACCTGCGCGCTGCCTCTGCCACGCTGGCCCAGCACGGCTTCGCTTGCGTGCAGGCGCCATGGATGCCGGCGCCTTCCAGTGAAGCGGCCCCGGAGCCGCCCGGCTACGGCGGCATTCTCGCCGCCTGCGGTTTCGGTGAAGTCAGTTCGCTACGCGCCCTGGTGCAGGGGTGGGACAGCCTGATCGAGCTTTTTTCACCGCAGGTGTTGTTGGCCGATCACGCGCCGTCGGCCTTGCTGGCGGCGCGCATGCGCGCGCTTCCGGCCGCACAGATCGCACTCGGTTTCGAATTGCCGCCCGCAACCGTGCCCCTGCCGGTGTTGCGGCCCTGGACGGCGCACCGACCCGCCGACATTCTGGCCCAGGAGGCGCGTCTGCTAGGAGTGATCAACGCCCTTTGCCGCGAGCGTGGTGCAAGCGGTCTGGATCGCCTTGCGGACCTCTATGCCAGCGCCGCGCCGCTATTGGCCACCGTCCCCGAGCTGGACCATTTCGGCGCGCGTGAAGGTGGCCAATACGTGGGGCCGCTCTTCACGCTCGATGACGGCGAAGCGGCGCTCTGGCCGCAAGCGGACCACCCTGGCAAGCGAATGTTCGTCTACCTGCGTCCCGGTCCGGCGGCGGAGCATGCGCTCGCGGCGATCGGCCGGCGTGTGGCGGCCGATGCGGGTGTGCAGGTCATCGCCGCTGTGCCGGGGTTGCGCCGGGAGATGGCGGCGCAATTTCACGGTGAACGATTTGCCGTGCACGTCAACCCGGTTCGCGCGCGCGTCGCCCTTACAGCCGATCTCGCAATAACCAATGGCGGCCACGGATTGACCGCTGCCGCCTTGCTCGCCGGCGTACCACTCCTCGCGCTGCCGACGCATGTCGAGCAATGGATGCTCGCCAGGCGCGTGCAGCAACTGGGCGCAGGGGTTTTTCTTAACCCCAACCAGGTGGAAACAGGGTTCGCTGCAGCGCTCGGCGCCATGCTCACCGATGACAAGTATCGGCAGGCGGCACTTGCCTTCGCAGCGCACCATGCGGGCGTGGACCAGGGGGCGACACTGCGTCGCATCGCCGACGAAATCGAACGCATATCCGCCGCGCCAGCTGCATGCGCCCGTTAGCGCAGAGCAGTAATGTCCGCTTTTGGAAAAGGCGGGGACACTGTAAATCGAGGCAAAGACGGGGATGAATGAGGCCAGGCGGCTGGAGATCCTCACCACCAGATGCATCTCCGGCGGCCACAAGCTACAACCGCGAAAGGTCTCAGCCCGCCGTTCGCACGGCCGCTTCTGCGCAGGCGACGCAAACTCATCAGCGCCTGTGGGTAGTAGAAATCGCCTCGCATCGTCGATTCGTCGATTCCAAGCCCGTGAGGCAGATCTGCAGTTGCTTGGAGCAATTGCCCTGCGCGATTCTGCACGCGATGCTCACATGTTTCGACCAAGCGGCGAGCAAATGAACGAATGCGTCCAGCGACGCCAGGTCGCCGGTTATGCGGACACCCAACTATGGCACGGCGTGGGTCACAAGGTGCGATAAGGGGCGACAATGCCGTTCAGATGTGTGTCCGCGTCGGTGCCGGCCGAAGCGGTGTTTGCGCAGCGCTTTGGAACCATCTAGAGCTGCGTCCCGGTGGCATGGTTGTTAATCGCAACATTGTGAATCGCAACATCATCAAGCGCGCCGGCGTTACGCTTGAAAAGGCCTGCCTTTGCAGCGATTCATTCAAAAGGAGAACGTTTGTGCCCTGGCAGGAACAGATCGACGAGTTGAATACCCGCAAGCACCTGGCCCAGAAGATGGGGGGCGAAGAGAAGTTGCAGCGCCATCGCGACAACGGCAAGCTGCCGGTGCGTGAACGCATCGCGCAACTGGCGGATTCCGATTCCTTTATCGAGGTCGGCGCGTTGGCCGGCATCGGGCGCTATGACGAAGCCGGCAAGCTGGTGGACTTCACGCCTTCGAATTTCCTCATGGGGCGGGCGAAAATCGAGGGGCGGCCGGTGGTGGTGACCGGCGATGATTTCACCGTGCGTGGCGGCGCGAATGATGGTGCTGTGGGCGACAAGCTGATGGTGGCCGAACAGATGGCGCACGACCTGCGCATTCCGCTGGTGCGCCTGGTCGACGGCACCGGCGGTGGCGGCTCGGTGAAGAACATCGAGACCAAAGGCCATACGCTGTTGCCCAAGCTCAAATCCTGGCCGCTGATCGCGCGCAACTTGGGCACCGTACCAGTGGTTTCTCTGGCGCTCGGTTCGGTGGCCGGCATGGGCGCGGCGCGGGTGTCGGCGAGCCACTATTCGGTGATGGTGCGTGAAATTTCGCAGGTGTTCGTCGCCGGGCCGCCGGTGGTCGCGCGCATCGGCCAGAAGCTCACCAAGAATGAACTGGGTGGCAGCCAGATCCACACGCGTAACGGTGTGGTGGATGATGAAGCGGAGACCGAAGCAGAAGCCTTTGCGCGCGCGCGGCGTTTTCTTTCCTACCTGCCGCCTTCGGTCCACGCCCTGCCGCCGCGCGCCGAAGCGGGCCGTGAATCGAGCGCAGACCAGGAAAAGCTGCGCCGCGCGATACCGAAAAATGCCCGCTCGGTCTACAAGGTGCGGCCGATTGTCGAGGCGGTAGTCGATGATGCTTCGTTCATGGAAATCGGCCGCCATTGGGGCAAGGCGCTCGCTGCGGGTCTCGCGCGCGTCGATGGCTGGCCGGTGATGGTGATGGCCAGCGATCCGTATCACTATGGCGGCGCGTTTGATCGCCAGACCACCGAGAAGTACATTCGCATGATCGACCTGGCCGAGTTGTTTCATCTGCCGGTTGTCAACTTTGTCGATGTGCCCGGGTTTCGCGTCGGTCTCGAAGCCGAGGAAGAGGGCGTGATGCGCGCCGGGGTGCGCGCCCTGACGGCGCTGGCTCAAACCACGGTGCCGTGGTGCACCTTCATCATTCGCAAGGCTTTTGGCGTCGCCGGCGCGTCACACCAGCACCCGGACCGCTTCTGCTTCCGCTATGCCTGGCCTTCGGCGCAATGGGGCTCGCTGCCGATCGAAGGCGGCCTTGCGGTGGCCTACAAGGCCGAGATCGAGGCCGCAGCCGATCCGGCGGCGGCTGAGTCGCGTATCGAGGCACGGGTGCGCGGGCTTACCTCACCATTCCGTAGCGCCGAAGCGTTCGTCGTCGACGACATGCTCGACCCGGCCGATACGCGCAAGCGCGCTGTCGAATTCGCCAACCTGGCCGCGCCGGCACGGGTGGCGGGGATGACGCGCTTCATGTATCGGCCGTAGCAGGCTGCCGGATTCGGATCCTGGCGCCAGGCAAACCACCGAGGGACAAGCAGCGCTGAGCACCGCCGGCAACACCGCGACTCCCACAGCACCGCTGTCGATCGAGGAGATCGCGCAACGCATCCTGATCGTGCGCGGCAGGCGCGTCCTCCTCGATGCCGATCTGGCCGCGTTCTACGGCGAGACGACCAAGCGGCTGAACCAGCAGGTCAATCGCAACCGCGAGCGCTTCCCGGGACTTCATGTTTCAACTGAGTGAAGAGGAGTTCGCCCACTTGAGGTTGCAAACTGCAACCTCAAGTTTGCAGGGTGTCGGTCATGGCGGCCGCCGTTACGTGCCGTTCGCGTTCACCGAGCATGGCGCGATCATGGCTTTGATGGTGTTGAACAGCGCCCGCGCCACCGAGGTCAGCGTCCACGTGGTGCGTGCGTTCATCGAGTTGCGCAACCTCGTCGCCGGCAACAAGGAGCTGGCTTCGAAGCTCAGACGCGTGGAACGCAGCGTCGATTCGCATGACCATGCGATCACCGGCTTGATCGAGTCGATGCGCGAACTCATGGCGCCGCCAAATCCGAAGAAACGGCCTATCGGGTTTGTGATTCCGGAAGAAACGCCGGAGCGGAAACCAGGCGCGAAGTCGGCGAAAAAGAAGTAGCCACGCCACGCGGCTAGCAACGACGACGCCCGCGAATGCGGGCAAGCCAGTTTCGGCGCGCGTATGCATTGCATGCCGTGCCGTCTCACTTCACTCGCATCCGGTTATTTTTTGGATTGTGCAGAAGCTCGCACAGGCCCAGCGCTTCCATCAGCGGCGGCAGATAAACGCCGAAGCGGCCGCGCAACCCCTTTTTCAAGCCATACCAGCCGCCGATGGGGTTGGCGGGCGAACGACCCCAGGCTTCGACCGTGCCTTCCAGCCTTGTCGTCCACATGCATGGTGTATTCGGATGTTCCCGGCGGCGTCTTCAGTTGCCAGGGATTCGTCTTGCCGTGATCAAGTATTGCCATGACTCACCTCCTGAGAAAAAGGGCGGACAGATGCGGCGGCCATGCTGGGCATGCACACCGAATCGTTGCACACGCGCCCGTTGCCTTGCAACACCGCCGTGCACGGTCGGGAGCACTGCGCAGCGCCGTTCGCAAGTGCACCGCCGCAGGTGATTGCTGCAAGCGCTTGCGCGCCCGACGCGGCGCGTCAGACCTGGCGCAGCGTAGCGTTGATCAGGTCCAGGTCGAGCGTGACAAAGGTGGCGTTGTGACTGTCGGTGAGCGGTCCGCCGCCGGGAAGCACTTCACCATTGCTTGCGTAACCGATGGCCTTGAATTTCCAGACCCCGCTAATCCATTTGAGGTTGCCCACATGTTCGCCGCCCGCGGCCATCACCTGATGGATGCCGGCGTTGAGTGGGTGGAGTGTGAGTTTGGTCGGGGCGGGTTTCACAACTGGAGTCTACGTCACACCGTTGTGGGCAGGGACAGTTCAAAGCGCTGCGCGCGGATGCCGGGCGGAACAGGCGATAATCGAGCGGCCTTGCGGTGCGGGCGGCAGCGCCGGCATGCCACCCCGAATGCTTCCACTGCTTGAAGCCTCGACCCCATGCCACGCATACTGATCCTCAACCCCAACACCACCATCAGCGTGACCGAGCTGGTGACGCGCCATGCCCGCGAATTGTTGGGTGATTCAGTCGAATGCATCCCGGCCACCGCGCGCTTCGGTGCCAACTACATCTCCAACGAAGCCGCCTACGCGATCGCCGGGCATGCGGCGCTGGATGGTGTGGCGGAATATGGCCAGGGCTGTGATGCGGTATTGCTGGCCTGCTTCGGCGATCCGGGTCTGTTTGCGTTGCGTGAGGTATGTGCCATGCCGGTGATCGGCCTGGCCGAAGCGGCGATGCGCCAGGCTGCCATGCACGGGCGCTTTTCGATCGTCACCGGCGGCGCCCTGTGGCGGCCCATGCTGGAGCGCCTGGCCGCGGCGCTTGGCTATGCCGGGAAAGTGGCGCGGATTCGCACCATTGCGTTGACCGGTGCCGAGATCGCGTCCGACCCGCAAGGATCGATCGCCTTTCTTGCCGCCGAGTGCCGCGCCGCGGCGCTTGAAGACCACGCGCAAGCCGTTATTTTGGGCGGCGCGGCCTTGGCCGGCATGGCCGCACGCATTGCGCCGCAACTCAGTGTGCCGGTGATCGACAGCGTGCATGCCGGCGCACGGGTGGCGGCGCAACTGGCTACCGATTACGCGCGTGGCGCCAGGCCGCCGCCCATGCATTACGCGACGCCGACCAGCGGCATCGGCACGGCGCTGGCGCGCTTGCTGGCCTGATGCCATGGGCGTGATCGTCGATTGCGCGTTGGCAGGCAGCGATCAATTGGGCGAATGCCCGCTCTGGGATGAGCGCGATCAATCCTTGTGGTGGGTGGATATTCGTGCGCCGGCGCTGCGCCACTGGAAGCCGGGCGCGCCTGCGGCGGCGAGCTTGTTGTTGCCCCAGGCAGTCGGCTCGATCGCCTTGCGCCTGCGTGGCGGGCTGGTTGCGGCGGCCAAAGCAGGCATGCTGCTGTTTCGGCGGTGCGGACCTGGGCACCCTGTATATCACCTCGGCGCGCCAGCGCCTGACGCCCGGGCAACTGGTGGACCAAGCGCTGGCGGGCAGCCTGTTCGCGGTGCGGCCTGGCGTCACGGGTTTGCCGGAGTCGCGCTTCGCAGGCTGAACCCTGCGTAGCACGTGCGCCGCGGGTTGCACAGAGCCGGTACGTCGCTTCCAGCGTGAAGCCGTGCCCGGTTCCAGCGCGTAGCTTCAGTCGGCCAGCGTTGGCACTTCCTCGGTGGCGAACTTGCCCGGCATCACGATTTCGAGCATTTCGATATCCGCGCTGTGGCCGATTTCGCGATGGCGAATCGAAGGCGGCTGATGCACGCAGGAGCCCGCTTCGAGCCGCACCTTGCCGTGGCCTTCATACTCGAATTCGATCCAGCCCTTGAGGATGTAGACCATCTGGAAATCGGTGCGGTGCAGGTGCGGCTGGCCGGAAAATTCCGCGCCCTTGGCGGCGCGAATCACATGCGCCACCACGCGGCCGTCGGTGGCGTTTTCGATGCCTAGATCACGATAATCGAAAAACTCACGCAGCCCACTCTCGAATTTCGTGGTGCTCAGGTGGCTGATGGAAAAGCCTTTGGTGGTCATGTCGGTCTCCCGTGGGTGGTGTCGCGCCGCAGGATGTCGGGCGCCTCTGTGAATGTTACTGCAGCGACGCCGCTTTGGCGCGCCGCAGCCGCATTCAGCCGCGAATGCAATGCACCTGATGCGAGGCGCTGGCCGCAGCCGCGGGCGGAAAGATCGTGCCGCAGCGTTCTTCCGCATACTTTCAGCGTGGTGCGAAAGCACAGCCCTCCGGTACCTTGGCCATGTTGGGCGGGCTGCCGGGAATCGCCTCGATGCGCTCGCGTGCCGCGCCGAGGGCGCGGTCGGCCGCCGGGCAGCACGTTGGCCGCCAACAGGCCCTGGCTATAGGGGTGGCGCGGGTTGCGGATGATGTCGCGCACGCTGCCGGTTTCGATAAAGCGCCCGGCGTACATCACCGCCACACGGTCGGAGACTTCGACTGCCACGCCGCCATCATGGGTGACGAAAATCACCGCCATGCCGAACTCCTTCTGCAATTCGCGCAGCAGCAGCAGCAGAATCTAAATCTGCACGGTGGCATCCAGCGCCGTGGTCGGCTCGTAGGCCAGCAGCAGTTGCGGCTTGCAGGCCAGTGCCAGCGCGATCATCGCGCGCTGGCGCATGCCGCCGGCCCCACCTCGGCGATGCGCCCGAGGTACATCACCATCACGCGGTAACTCATGTACTGCACCACGTTCAAGTCGTGCAAGATGAAGAGGTAAGTGAGGCCGAATTCGGCCTTGAGGTCGGCCAGCAGGTTGAGCACCTGCGCCTGCACCGACCTGTCGAGCGCGGATACCGATTCGTCCAGTATCACAAGCCTGGGTTGCAGTGCCAGCGCGCGCGATGTTGACGCGCTGGCGCTGGCCGCCGGAAAGCTCGTGCGGATAGCGGCGGATGAATTGCGCCGGGTTCTTGGCCCACCTTGGCCAGCAGGTCGCGCGCGCGGCTGCGCGCCTCGGCCTTCGGCACGCCGTGCACCTGCGGGCCGAAGGCGATCGATTCCTCGATGGTCAGGCGCGGATTGAGCGAGGCAAACGAATCCTGGAACACCATCGGCATCTGGCGCCGCAATTCCTATAGCGGCATGTGCTGCGAGCCTACCGTCTTGCCGTCGAAGGCGATGTTGCCTTCGTCATGGTCGATCAGGTCAGGGCAGCCTCAAGGCGTGTGGCTCTAACCGTGGGCGATGCGCTCCACTTCGGTGCGTGCGAGGCCGGCCTTCTCCCCCGCCTTGACGATCTCGCCCCAGGTCACTTCGTCGACCGGTACGCCATTGGCCAGGCGTTCTTTTTTCCACTCACGTTCGGGTTCGCCGGCGATCTTCACGTGCGATACGCCAGCAGCCGGCGGCGATGCGGTGTGCCACGCCACGAAGTCTTCCAGTTCGCGTGAAAGGTTCTCGGCCGTACCCATTTTTTTCGGGTCGATGATGATCGAGAACATGCCATTCAACACCTGGCGGCCGCGCGCGCAATCGCCCTTCTCGGTTTTGCCGCCGGATAGCGCACCACCCAGCAGTTCGCAGATCAAGGCCAGGCCCGAACCCTTGTGCTCACCGAAGGGCAAGATCGCGCCATAGGGTTCGACCACGGTGAATCGCGGGTCCACGGTGGGATCGCCGGCGGTATCGATGATGGTGCCGGGTTCAAGCGCGACGCCCTTGTTGAAGGCCACGCGGGTCTTGCCCTGTGCGATCTTGCTGGTGGCGAAATCGAGCACCAGCGGATCGCCTCCGGCCCGCGGCACGCCGACGCAAAACGGGTTGGTGCCGTGACGCGCGTCGCGCCCGCCCCAGGGCGCCACGATCGGGCGCGACAGCACATTGACAAAATGGATCGACACCAGGCCATGGCCGATGCACTGCTCGGCCCACGCACCGATGCGCCCGATGTGATGCGAGTTCGACAGGCCGACCACGCACACGCCATGGCGCTTGGCGCGCTGCGCACCCAGTTCCATTGCTTCGTAGCCCATCACCTGGCCATAGCCCTGATTGCCGTTGAGCGTGAGGATCGCGTTGGCGTCCAGCGTGATGCTGACATGGGCGTTGGGCGTCAGGCCGCCTTCCTTCCAGGCATCGATGTAGCGCGGGATCATGCCCACGCCGTGCGAATCATGTCCCTTCAGATTGGCTTCGACCAGGTTGGTGGCGATCAGGTCGGCTTCACGGTCGGTGGAACCGCTGCCCTTGACGATGGCGCGGACGGTCTGGGTCAGTGCTGCAGCCTGGAAAGTGTGCGTGGTGGCCATGGAAGGTTTTGTGTGAATGGGTCGGATGGCTGAAACTGCTGGTTATGGTTTTAAATGACTTTGCCCGGGTTCATGATGCCCCTGGGGTCGAGCGCGGCCTTGATGGCGCGCATCAGATTCAATTCGGTCGCGGACTTGTAGCGCTTGATCTCTTCGCGCTTCAACTGCCCCAGGCCATGTTCGGCGGAAATCGAGCCGTTGAAGCGATGCACGCAGTCGTGCACGATGCGATTGACCGCTTCCGACTCATGGGCCATCCAGTCGCCTTCGGTATAGCCTTGAAGCGGGCGGGTGATGTTGTAGTGCAGGTTGCCGTCGCCCAGGTGGCCGAAATTGACCGGGCGCACGCCTGGATAGGCGGCTTCAAGCGCCGCGTCCGCCGCGTCGATGAAGTCGGCGATTTTCGAGATCGGCAGCGAGACATCATGCTTTATGTTGCGGCCGTCGATCGACTGCGCCTCGGGCAGGGTCTCGCGCAATTCCCACAGGCGCCTGGCCTCGCTTTCATTCTTCGCCAGCGCCGCGTCGCTGACCAGTTCGGCTTCCATGGCGCTGCCAAGCGCAGCCTCGACATCGTAGGCCAGCGCCTGCGCGTTGCGGCTGTCGGCGATGTCGGTCAGCACATACCAAGGGTGGCGCGTGGCAAATGGCGACTTCAGGCTGGCCGAAAAACGCTCGACAATCGACAGTGCGAAATCCGACAGCAATTCAAACGCGGTGATGCGTTCGCCCAAAGCACCCTTCATGTGGGTCAGCAGGGCCAGCGCCTGGCGCGGCGATTGCAGCGCAATAAAAGCGGTTTGGGTGGCGGCAGGTGCGGGATAGAGCTTGAGCACAGCCTTGGTGATGATGCCCAGCGTGCCTTCGGCACCGATGAACAATTGCTTCAGGTCGTAACCGGTGTTGTCCTTGCGCAGGCCCTTCAAACCGCTCCAGATATCGCCCGAAGGCAGCACCACTTCGAGGCCCATCACCAGTTCACGAGTGTTGCCGTAGCGCAGCACCTGTACACCGCCGGCATTGGTGGCAATGTTGCCGCCAATCTCGCACGAGCCCTCGGCGGCCAGCGAGAGCGGAAACAGGCGCCCGTGCTCGGCGGCGCTTTCCTGCAGGACCTGCAGGATGCAGCCGGCCTCGACGGTCATGGTGTTGTTGACAGTATCGACTTCGAGCACGCGGTTCATGCGCGAGACGTTGATGATCACCTGCGTGCCGGAGCCGTCGGGCACGCCGCCGCCAACCAGGCCCGTGTTGCCGCCTTGCGGCACGATGGTCGCGCCGTTTGCAGCGCACAGCCTGACGATGGCCGCGACCTCCTCGCAAGTGGCCGGCTTGACGACCGCGAGCGGCTTGCCGAAGTACTTTTTGCGCCAGTCATTGGCGTAGGCGGCGAAATCGGAGGTGATGACGTGGTCGGCGCCGACGACCCGGGCGAGCTCGGTCAGGAGTTGCATCTCAATAAACCGCGCGTCCCCCGGAGATATCAAACACCGCCCCGGTGGTGAACGAGCATTCTTCGCTGGCCATCCAGGCGATCATCGCCGACAGCTCCTCGACCTTGACAAAGCGGTTCATCGGAATTTTCGACAGCATGAAGTCGATATGCGACTGGCTCATCTGCGCGAACATTTCGGTCTGCGCCGCCGCCGGGGTGATGGCGTTGACCCGAATCCCGGTGCCCGCCAGTTCCTTGCCCAGCGATTTGGTCAGCCCGATCACTGCTGCCTTGGAGGCGCTGTAGGCCGGTGCGTTGGGGTTGCCGTCCTTGCCGGCGATCGAAGCGATGTTGATGATGCGACCGTAGTCGCGCTTCATCATGCCGGGCACCAGTGCCTTGCAGCAATGAAAGGTGCCCATCAGGTTGACTTCCTGTACCGCGCGGAAATCCTTGGACGAGTATTCCCAGGTTTTCTGATTCGGGCCGGTGATGCCGGCGCTGTTGACCAGGATGTCCACGCGGCCTGCATCTGCGGCGGCGGCGAGTACCTGGGCTTCGTCGGTGATGTCCAGGGTGGTGGTGGCCACCGACCCGAGTGCGGACAAGGTGGCTTTGGATTGCTCCAGCCGATCGCCTGTCATGTCCCACAGCACGACGGCGGCGCCGGATTGCAGCATGCGTTCGGCCACCGCATAGCCGATGCCGCGCGCGCCGCCGGTGATGACGGCGGTCCTGCCTTTCAAGTCGATCTGGTTCATGGCGTTTCTCCTTTTGGTTGTGCCTGTGCGAGTTTCTTCAGTGGCCGCAGGATCGCGGTGGCGCAAACGAAGTAAATGGTGGCAAGCGCGATCTCGACGCCTGCCAGCAGCATCGAGGCGCCGGCGTCGCTGCTCACGCGCACCAGGCCTTCGGTGATGTAGAGCCAGATCAGCAGCACCGAGCATTGCAAAGCGTAGTTGCGAGCGGCCAGAACGCCGCGCAAGATCAGGAGCAGCGGCAGGACTTTCAACACCAGCCAGGAGCCGCCCGGACGCAAGGGTGCCAACCACAACTCCCATGCCACGCACAGCACGATGAGGCCGATCAGGGCGGCGCTGGCGCCGCGCTGCCAGGGGAATTTCATGTGGCGAGTTTCAGTGCGATACCGGCCAGACGTCGTCCGAGCGCGATGGTGAGGCGCTTTTCATCGTCGCTCAGGGGACGATCCGGCCCGCTGCCGGCTACATGGCTGGCACCGTAGGGTGTACCGCCGCCAGTGGTGGTGGCGAGCGCCGGTTCGGTATAGGGCAGGCCGACGATGAGCATGCCGTGATGCAGAAGTGGCAGCATCATCGACATCAGGGTGGTTTCCTGCCCGCCATGCTGGCTGGTAGTCGAGGTGAAAACGCAGGCAGGCTTGCCGACCAGGCTGCCGTTCTGCCAAAGTGCACCGGTCGAATCCCAGAAATGCTTCATCGGTGCGGCCATGTTGCCGAAACGGGTTGGCGATCCCACAGCAACGCCAGCGCATTCCTCAAGATCTCGCATCTCGGCATAAGGAGCACCCGCCGGCGGCACCGGCGGGGCCGCCACGCTGGTGATGGCCGCCACCGGCGGCACGCAGCGTACACGGGCGATCGCGCCCGCTACGCTTTCGACGCCTTGCGCGATGTGCTGGGCTAAACGGCGGGTGGCACCGTTGCGGCTGTAATAAAGGACCAGGATATCGGGCATCGGAGAGGAAAATGCGGTCCTGCTTGCGGCTGCTAGGCCAAGTATCAAGCGGGATGACGATCAGTGCGAGGGTATTATACGGAGTCAGTCAGCAGGGAGAATCCAGGGCGTGTCGGCGAAACAGCCATCGGTGGTGCGGCGCATTGAACAGCAGGTCGATCAGGTGTCCGGCGCCGCCGCCAATGCGATCTCTGGAGCTGTCGCCAGTGTGGTGCATGCTGCCGGGGGCGTGGCCGACGATATGGTGGGCGGCTCGCGCCAGGCGCGCTATGTGTTGTATCTGCTGAAACGGGCACGCGAAGACCAGTTGGCGCAGGTGGCCGGCAGCCTCACATTTACGACGCTTTTGTCACTGGTGCCCTTTCTGACGATTGCGCTGGGAGTGTTTGCTGCGTTTCCGATATTCGACGAGATGCGCGATGCGCTCGAAGAGTTCCTGCTCGACAACGTGTTGCCCGAGCAGGCCAGCGACGCCTTGATGACGCATGTGGGCGCGTTCGCGCAAAAGGCGGCCGGCCTCACCATGGCTGGTGTGGTCGTGCTCGGTGTGACCGCAATTCTCTTGTTGCAGACCATCGACCGTGCGCTCAATGCCATCTGGCGCGTGCCGCGGCCACGCCCGCTCGGGCAGCGGGTGCTGGTGTACTGGACGGTGGTAACCCTGGGGCCGGTATTGATTGGCGGTGGCCTTGTGATTACCTCGCTGGCCGTGTCCGTGTCGCTCGGCTTCATGCCGGGCAGTCAGTGGGTCTCTCACCTGCTGTTGGGCGTGGTTCCACTCTTGCTCACCGCGCTGGCGTTTGCGATTCTGTATGTGGCGGTGCCCAACCGCGATGTGCAGTGGCGACACGCGGTGATCGGTGGTGCGGCGGCCGCCCTCGGTTTCGAGGCGATGAAGAATCTGTTCGGGCTGTATGTCGCCAGCTTCCCAAGCTACCAGCTGGTTTACGGCGCGTTTGCCGCGATTCCGATTTTTCTGCTGTGGATATACATGTCGTGGCTGGTGACCTTGGGCGGCGGTCTGATCGCCGCGACCTGGCCACTGGTGGGCTACGAGCGTGCCGATACCCACAAATGGCCGGGTCTGGCGTTCACCGAAGCCATGCGCATCCTGTTTTTGCTGCACCGGAGCCGTGCCGGCGGCGGCGCCACGCCGCGCCGCATTCGTGCCGAGTTGCGCACCGGATTCTCGGATTCCGAGACCCTGCTGGAGCGGCTGCGCCACGCCGGCTGGGTCGCGCGCGTCGAGGGTGCAGACGGCCAGCCGCGCTGGGCCATGCTGGCCGATCCCGATGCGCTACTGGTGGCGGAGGTGTTTCGCCGCTTTGCCTTCGATGCCGGCATGGCAACCAAGACCCTCGACGTCGATCATCCGCAGCACAGCTTCGGCGTGGCACGTTTATCTGCGCTGATCGAGGGTAGCCTGGATCTCACGCTGGCCCAGGCGTTTGCAGCGGGGCCAGCCGTCCCTGAATCGCACGAAACACCTGCAGGCAAACGCAGCGCATGAAACCTTTCACCCAGAAACTCGAAGCCGCCTGGCGCAGCAACAATTCCCTGCTGTGCGTCGGGCTCGACCCGGATCTCAAACGCTTTCCGGCGCATCTAGGCCAGCGATCCGGCGCGATCGCCGAGTTTTGCCGCGCGATCGTGGATGCAACCGCCGATCTGGTATGCGCCTTCAAGCCGCAGATCGCCTACTTCCATGCCGAGCGGGCCGAGGATCAACTCGAGGACCTGATCACCTATATCCACGATCGCTATCCGCAGGTTCCGGTGATCCTGGATGCCAAGCGCGGCGATATCGGTTCGACCGCCGAGCAATATGCGCGCGAAGCCTTCGAACGCTACCGCGCCGATGCAGTGACGGTAAGCCCGTTTCTCGGTCACGACTCGATCACCCCCTACACCTGTTACGCCGAGCGCGGTGTGATCGTGCTGTGCCGTACTTCCAACCCGGGCGGCAGCGACATGCAGTTTCTCGAAGTCGATGGTCCGCATGGCCGCGAGCGCGTCTATCAACGCATCGCGCGCACGGTTGCGACCGAGTGGAACCAGAACCACAACTGCGGCCTGGTGGTGGGCGCCACCTATCCGGCTGAATTGGCCGAGGTGCGCCGGATTGTCGGCGACCTGCCACTATTGGTGCCAGGCATCGGCGCGCAGGGCGGCGATATCGTGGCGACGGTGGCCGCCGGGCGCAGTGCGCAGGGGGCGGGTCTGATCATCAATTCGGGGCGCGCGATTCTCTACGCATCGGGTGCCGAAGACTTCGCCGCTGCGGCGCGCCGGGTCGCATTGGAAACGCGCGACGCAATCAATGCAGAGCGTTGAGCGCGCGGGTTTTCGCATCCGCGGCAGCTGCACTTTCGTAGAAGGCATCAACCAACACAGGACTTCATCAAAATGACGACAAATCTGGAAATCGCGACCCTGGGCGGCGGCTGCTTCTGGTGTGTGGAAGCGGTATTCGACGATCTCAAGGGCGTGCACGCGGTCGAATCGGGTTACATGGGCGGGCATACCGTGAACCCCAGCTATGAGGACATCTGCGGCGGCGATACAGGGCATGCCGAAGTGATCCGCGTACGCTTCGATCCGGCCGTGGTGAGTTTCGCCGACATCCTGCGGGTGTTTTTCACCGTGCATGATCCGAGCACGCTCAATCGCCAGGGCAATGATGTCGGTACCCAGTATCGCTCGGTGATTTTCCATCACTCCGAGGCGCAGGCAGCGACCGCGCGTGAAATCATCGCGGAGATTGACGGCGAAGGCATCTGGGGCGGCAAATGCGTGACCGAGGTGAGCCCGGCAGTAACGTTTTACGAGGCCGAGAAATACCACCAGGAGTACTACGCGCGCAACCCCAACCAGTCGTATTGCATGTTCGTGGTGGCGCCCAAGGTGCAGAAGTTCCGCAAGAAGTTCGCCGCGCGATTGAAGAAGTAAAAGTAGCGCGTCGCCGCGCCGGCCTCAGGAAGTCTGATCGACGATTGCCTGGGCCAGCTTGAAAAGGGTCAGCGGTGCCGACCCTTCTGCCTTGTTGTTGGCCACG
>Ga0335394_10003911_pt1 | contig 16943 bp, 19 predicted proteins | sample MAT03_FD_205741 | JGI IMG/M metagenome (GOLD analysis project Ga0335394, IMG submission 205741) | Freshwater microbial communities from Lake Fryxell liftoff mats and glacier meltwater in Antarctica - MAT-03 (spades assembly) (version 2) ... | reverse complement strand
GAATAACTGTAGTGGTAATAGCCACCGCCGTTGGCGCAGGAGCCCATGGACAGCACCCAGCGCGGCTCGGCCATCTGGTCATAGACCTTGCGCAGCGCCGGCCCCATCTTGTTGCACAACGTACCGGCCACGATCATCAGGTCGGACTGGCGCGGGCTGGGGCGAAACAGCATGCCGAAACGGTCCAGGTCGTAACGTGCCGCGCCGGCGTGCATCATCTCGACCGCACAGCAGGCCAGACCGAAAGTCATGGGCCAGAGTGATCCGGTTTTGGCCCAATTGACTACCGAGTCGTAACTCGTCGTCATGAAGCCTTCGTTAAAAACACCTTCTAGTGACATACCTCTACCTTTGTGGCGGCAGCCACGCTGCCGCTAAATCGTGGTCATCCCTGCATGCTATTCCCAGTCCAGCGCGCCCTTTTTCCACTCGTAGACAAACCCCACGACCAGAATGCCCAGGAAAATCATCATGGCCCAGAAACCGACCGCGCCGATTTCCTTGAGCGCCACCGCCCAGGGGAACAGGAAAGCAATTTCGAGGTCGAAAATAATGAACAGGATGGCGACGAGGTAGTAGCGCACGTCGAACTTCATGCGGGCATCTTCAAAGGCTTCGAAGCCGCATTCGTAAGGGGAATTTTTTTCGCTGTCCGGCTTGTGCGGGCCGAGCAGGCGGCCCAGCACCTGGGGCACAACGCCGACAGCAACGCCGACCAGAATAAACAACAGGACGGGAAGGTATTGGTCGAGGTTCATCGTCAATTCAACTTCTGGAAGCTGCTTTGCCTTGTGCCAGTTTGCTGTTCAAGGTAATCAGCCTGGCATGCGCCGGGATCATCATTGCCTGTAAGTGGTGCGGACGGCGAGACTCGAACTCGCACAGCTTTCGCCACTACCCCCTCAAGATAGCGTGTCTACCAATTTCACCACGTCCGCGGTTTTTAACGGCCTCGGATGGCATGAGGAACCTTGCGGTTTTCGCTCTCCGGGCAGTCTTAGAGTTTACCCTGAAATTGCGCCGCTCCCCGAGGGAAGCGGCTTGTTTAATCGCGCTATTTCGTCGGAATTTGACCTGAGTCAGGTTTGCCCGGCGAAGGCGGTACAGCCGTGGGTGCGGCACCGGGTGCCGGCGCGGCGGTTCCCGGAATTTGGGCAGCACCCGATGCGGCCGGCGCCGGTGCCGTCAACGCGGAGCCTTCCAGCACGCTGGTGCCGGTCTGCGGACGCGGATTGCCAAAATAGGCCAGCGCCAGGGTGCAGCCAAAAAACACCGCCGCCAGGACTGCCGTGGTACGCGACAGGAAGTTGGCACTGCCGCTGGCGCCAAACAGGCTGCCGGAGCCGCCGCCGCCGCCAAAAGCAGCGCCCATGTCGGCACCTTTGCCGTGCTGCATCAGAATCAGGCCAATCATGACGAGGGCGGTAATCATTTGGATCGCCAGAATAGCGGTTAACAAAGCGTTCATATTTACTCCTAATTTAATAGTGCGCTGCACCCGTCAGGCGGTGGCTGCAGCAATAATCTTCAAAAAATCCGGGGCCTTGAGCGAAGCGCCGCCTATCAGGCCGCCATCAATATCAGCCTGTGCCAGCAGCGACGCGGCATTGGACGCATTCATGCTGCCGCCATACAAGATTTTCACGCGTGCGGCCTGGTCGGTCGCCGCCTTGAGCTGGGTCCGCAATACGGCGTGTACCGCCTGTGCTTCTTCCGGCGTGGCGGTTTTGCCCGTGCCAATGGCCCAGACCGGCTCGTAGGCAAGCACGATTTCGCTGATGCAATGGCCATTGATGTGAATCACGGCCGCCAACTGGCGTCTGACTACATCGCCGGTATGCCCTGCGTCACGTTCGGCCAGCGTCTCGCCCACACACACAATCGGCGTGATGCCAGCTGCCAGCGCGGCCTTTGCCTTGTCGGCCACCAGGGCATCGGTTTCACCGTGGTACTGGCGGCGTTCGGAGTGGCCCACGATGGCATAGCGGCAGCCAAACTCCTTGAGCATGGCTGCACTGACCTCGCCGGTGAACGCGCCTGATGCCTGGCTGGAGACGTCCTGCGCGCCCAGGTCCAGGTCGGACACTGCGGGCAAGGCGGCAACCAGGGCACTGACCTGGGCCAGGTAAGGCGCGGGAACACACACGGCCACAGCACACGCCGGCTGCGCTGGCAACCCCGCCACGATGTCACGCAGCAAGGCCTCGTTGGCAGCCAGGCTGCCATTCATCTTCCAGTTTCCTGCGATCAGCTTTTTCATGGTGGGCACATCTACCAGGTCAGGACGATTTTGCCGATGTGCTGGTTGGACTCCATCAGCGCATGCGCTTTGGCGGCGTCGACCGCGGCAAAGGTGCTGTGAATCACAGGCTTGATCGCGCCACTAGCCAGCAGTGGCCAGATTTTTTCTTTCAGTGCGCCAGCAATCGCCGCCTTGAACGCCAGCGAACGCGGACGCAGTGTCGAGCCGGTGAGGGTGAGGCGCTTGCGCAGCACCAGACCCGCATTGAACTCAGCCTTGATCCCGCCCTGCACCGCAATAATGGCTAGGCGTCCGTCGTCGGCCAGGCACTCGATCTGACGCGCCACATAACTGCCAGCAACCATGTCCAGAATGACGTTGACGCCTTGGCCCGCCGTCAGTTTCTTCACCTCTTCGGCAAAGTCACTGGTTTTGTAGTTGATCGCGTGGTCAGCACCCAGGGCCATGCAGGCGGCGGCTTTGTCGTCGCTGCCCACCGTCACGTAAACCTTCGCGCCCATGGCCTTGGCCATCTGTATGGCTGTCACGCCAATGCCGCTGGAGCCACCTTGAATCAGCAGCGTCTCGCCCGCCTGAAGCTGAACGCGGTCAAACACATTGCTCCAGACCGTGAAGAAGGTTTCTGGCAACGAAGCCGCTTCGGTGTCGCTGAGCCCCTGCGGCACTGGCAGGCACTGCCCGACCGGCGCAACACACAGCTCGGCATAACCACCGCCGGCCACCAGAGCGCAGACACGGTCACCCACCTTCAGGCCGGCCTGCGTCATGACATCCATGTCGCCACTGAGCACCACACCGGCAACTTCAAGACCTGGAATATCGGAGGCGCCCGGCGGCACCGGGTAGTTTCCGGTGCGCTGCAAAACGTCTGGCCGGTTCACACCGGAGGCAGCAACGCGAATCAGCAACTCGCCCGCGCCAGGCACCGGGTCGGGTCGCTCGCCAAGACGCAACACGTCCGGCGCGCCGTAGGAGGTAATTTCAACTGCTTTCATGGAAATTTCCAATCATTTGTGGCTGCAGCCCCCGACTGGCGGGCGCAAGCAGCTACAAAATCAATAGCAAATCAACCCTGATCCTGGCCTTGGGCCGGACGGTCCAGAAGCGCCTTCATGGACAGCTTGACGCGGCCTTTTTCATCGGTTTCCAGAACCTTGACTTTGATGATCTGGCCTTCCTTGAGATAGTCCGTGACCCGCTCAACGCGCTCATGGGCAATCTGGCTGATGTGCAGCAAACCGTCTTTGCCGGGCATCAGGTTGACCAGTGCGCCGAAGTCCAGAATCTTGGTGATCGCACCCTCATAAACCTTGCCGATTTCGACTTCAGCGGTGATCTCGGCGATGCGGCGCTTGGCCTCATCAGCCTTGGCGCTGTCGTTGGAAGCAATGGTGATGGTGCCGTCTTCCTCGATGTTGATCTGGGTGCCGGTTTCTTCGGTCAGCGCACGAATCACGGCGCCGCCCTTGCCGATCACGTCGCGGATCTTGTCGGGGTTGATCTTCATCACATACAGACGCGGCGCGAAGTCGGAGACCTCGGCCTTGGCTTCGCCCATGGCTTCCTGCATTTTGCCGAGGATGTGCATGCGGGCTTCCTTGGCCTGCGCCAGTGCCACCTGCATGATTTCCTTGGTGATGCCCTGGATCTTGATGTCCATCTGCAGCGCGGTGATACCGGCGGTGGTACCGGCCACCTTGAAGTCCATGTCACCGAGGTGATCTTCATCACCGAGGATGTCGGTCAGCACGGCAAAGCGGTTGTCGTCCTTGATCAGGCCCATGGCGATACCGGCCACGTGGGCTTTCATCGGCACGCCGGCGTCCATCAGCGACAGGCAGCCGCCGCAGACCGAAGCCATCGAGGAGGAACCGTTGGACTCGGTGATCTCGCTGACCACACGCATGGTGTACGGGAATTCTTCCTTGGTCGGCAGTACCGCGATCAGTGCGCGCTTGGCGAGGCGGCCATGGCCGATTTCGCGGCGTTTTGGCGAACCCACACGGCCGGTTTCGCCGGTGGCGAACGGAGGCATGTTGTAGTGCAGCATGAAGCGGTCTTCATAATCGCCCGACAGCGCGTCGATGCGCTGTGCATCACGCTCGGTGCCCAGCGTGGTCACGACCAGCGCCTGGGTTTCGCCACGCGTGAACAGGGCCGAGCCATGGGTACGCGGCAGCACGCTGTTGCGGATTTCAATGGCGCGCACGGTGCGCGTGTCGCGACCGTCGATGCGCGGCTCGCCGGCCAGAATCTGGCTGCGGACGATTTTGGCTTCGATGTCGAACAACATGCCTTCAACAGCGACGCCATCAAACGCTGTGCCGTCGGCCTTGAGCGCGGCCATGACTTCAGAAGTGACCACGCGGCAAGCCTGGGTACGGGCCTGTTTGGCGCGGATCTGGTAAGCCGCCTGCAGCTTGGCAGCGGCCAGCTCGTTGACCTTGGCGATCAGCGGCTCGTCCTTGGCAGGTGCCTGCCAGGCCCAGACCGGTTTGCCGGCGTCACGGACCAGCTCGTGAATCGCGTTGATGGCGATATTGCCCTGCTCATGGCCGAACACCACCGCGCCCAGCATGATTTCTTCAGACAATTGCTTGGCTTCGGACTCGACCATCAGCACGGCGGCTTCGGTGCCAGCCACGACCAGGTCCATGGTCGAGTCTTTGAGCTGGGTCTTGCCGGGGTTCAGCACGTACTGGCCGTCGATGTAAGCGACGCGAGCGGCACCGATGGGGCCGTTGAACGGGATGCCGGAAATCGACAGCGCCGCGCTCGAAGCGATCAGTGCGGGAATGTCGCCTTCAACTTCAGGGTTGAGCGACAGCACATGGATCACGACCTGCACTTCGTTGAAGAAGCCTTCGGGGAACAGCGGGCGGATCGGGCGGTCGATCAGGCGCGAGGTCAGCGTTTCGAATTCGCTGGGGCGACCTTCGCGCTTGAAGAAGCTGCCGGGAATGCGGCCGGCGGCGTAGGTTTTTTCGAGGTAATCGACGGTCAGGGGGAAGAAGTCCTGGCCGGGCTTGGCGTCGGCCTTGGCGACGACGGTGGCCAGCACCACGGTACCGTCCATGTCAACGATGACAGCGCCACCGGACTGGCGCGCGATTTCGCCGGTTTCCATCGTGACCTTGTGCTGGCCCCACTGGAAGGACTTGGTGACTTTATTGAAAATGCTCATGTTTTTTCTCCACTAGTTCCGAGCGCTTGAGGCAGCGCTTGAGGCCCGGAGAGTCGGCTGCTGAACACGATGCCATTCCACAAAAACTGCCTGGCTGTCAGGACTTTTCTTGTGGAATGACACAGCGCGTGATCGTTTTGCCTTGCTCCGAAGTAAAAAGCGCCTGAGCTAGTGAACTAACTCAGGCGCTTCCTGTTGGTTTTACCGCTTACTTACGCAGGCCAAGTTTGGCAATCAGCGCAACATAACGGGCCGCATCTTTGGACTTGAGGTAGTCCAGCAGCTTGCGGCGGCGGCTCACCATGCGCAGCAGGCCACGGCGACCGTGGTGATCCTTGGCATGGGTCTTGAAATGGGGCATCAGTTCGTTGATGCGGCCGGTCAGCAGGCCGACCTGGACTTCCGGGCTGCCGGTGTCGTTGGCAGCGCGTGCGTTGGCCTGGACGATCTCGGCCTTGACGGATTTCTCGATCATGGAATTTTCCTTGTGTAACTTGCGAGCGGCCCAGTGTTCCCGAAGTGGGAGTTGACCGGGGCCGTCGTGTTCTGCAGCGTGTGTCCCGTGAGAAACACCCCGCCTTTGCGCAGAGCCTTGGATTATAGCCCAGGAAAGGCGACCGGCTCAGCGCCGCCCCAGCCAACCGCGCAGGCGGCTGACGCCTTCGCCCAGCCTGGCCGGGTCCTGGCTCGCGAAACACCAGCGCAGCCAGCCCTGCATCGCGGGCGAGAGGTCCGGGCTGAAGGCATTGCCGGGTGCCAGCCCCAGCCCGGCTTCCAGCACCAGCCGCTTCGCCACCTCAAACGAGTCGGCATGCCCCGCCAGCCTGAAAAACGCGTACATGCCACCGGGTGCCGGGGATACTTCCACACCGGGCAAAGCCTGCAGCAGGGGCACCAGCGTGTCGCGGCAACGCTTGAGGTGAGCCACGACCTGGGGCGTGACCTCGTCGGTGCGCTGCAGCGCCACGACGCCAGCGCGCTGGATGAACACCGGCGCACAGGAGGTGTTGAACTCGATCAGCTTGCCCAGGTGGGTGGTGGCCGCCGCCGGAAGCACCAGCCAACCCAGCCGCCAGCCGGTCATCAAAAAACTCTTGGAAAAGCTGTGCGCCACCATCAGACGGTCATCAGGCGCGGCGATGTCCAGAAAACTCGGCGCGCAATCATTCGAATTTTCGACTCCCCCCGGGCTCTGCCCGGCCCCCGAGGGGGGCGCTGCCGGCCTGAGGCGGCTCGGCGCCGGGGCCTCGTAATACAGGCGTTCATAAACTTCATCGGCCAGCAGCCAGGTCCCGGTCTTGCGGCAGTGCGCCAGCAGGATTCGCTGCTCGGCGCGGCTCAGGGTCCAGCCGGTCGGGTTGTTGGGCGAATTGACAATCAACAGTTTGGTGCGCGAAGTGACGGCGGCCAGCAGCTCATCCATGTCGAGCCGCCACTGCCCGCCCAGCGGCTTGAGGCTGACGCAGCGCACCTGCGCACCCATGATGGCTGGCTGCGCGGTCAGATTCGGCCACACCGGTGTGACCGCGACCACCTCATCGCCGGCATCCACCACCGCCTGCACCGCCAGCATCAGCGCATTGACACCGCCCGAGGTGACGGCAATCCTGTCCGCCCCCACAGCAGCCGCCCCCTCGCAGCGCAGCGCGCTGCAATACGTGGCGATGGCTTCGCGCAGCTCTGACAGTCCGAGGTTGTGCGCGTAAAAGGTTTCGCCCTCACTCAGGGAACGCGCCGCCGCTTCACGGATAAAGGCTGGCGTGACTTCGTCGCTTTCGCCGAACCAGAACTTGAGCACATCGCTGCGGCCCATGCCCGCATTGGCGACCTGCCGGATCAGGGACTCTTCAAGATCGAGGACAACTTGTCGCATGGCAAAACCTTTCAGGGCCGAATCATCTTGCAGCTGTGCGGTTGCTCGGCGCGTGCCGCCGCGATGGTTTTGATCACACGAAAGCCATAGCCCGAACCCTCGACATCAAACTTCACGCCGGGCGTTCCCTGCCGGTCCATCACAGCCACCAGCAAGGGCTGCTGGAACTGGTGGTCAGCACCACGCATGACACCTGTGTGCCCGGCGAACAGCACCGTGGCCTTTTCCATCTGCGCGGCGACCGCTGCGGCGTCGGTGGCTCCGGCTTTTTCGATGCTCTGCGCCAGCGCCTCCACCATCAGTTGCATGCGCATGTGCACATAGTCGTCCTGCGGCTTGGGAAAGCGCTGGCGAAAGGACTGGTAGAAATTTTCGGACGGCGCGCCCACCGCGTTCGGGAACCAGTCCGCCACTGCAATCACCTTGCCGATACCAGCATCGCCAATGGCGGCCGGCACACCCAGGGCATTGCCATAAAAGGTGTAGAACTTACCCTCAAAGCCGACGTCTTTTGCCGCCTTGACCAACAGCGTCAGGTCATTGCCCCAGTTGCCGGTCAGCACGGCCTGCGCGCCGCTGGCCTTGATTTTGGCGACGTAGGGCAGGAAGTCCTTGACCCTTCCCAACGGGTGCAGCTCGTCACCGACAATTTGCATGTCCGGGCGCTGGATGCCGAGCTGCTTGCGCGCTTCCCGAAGCACGGCTTGCCCAAAACTGTAGTCCTGACCAATCAGGTAGATGCTCTTGAGCGCCCTGTCGTCCTTGAGGACCTCCATCAAGGCCGCCATGCGCATGTCGGCATGCGCATCAAAACGGAAGTGCCAATAGCTGCATTTTTCATTGGTCAACACCGGATCGACCGCCGAGTAGTTCATGAAGAGCACACGCTTGGCAGGCTCGCGTTCGTTGTGCTTGTTGATGGCGTCAATCAGCGCCGCGGCCGTGGCCGACGAATTGCCCTGGGCCACCAGCGTGATGCCGTCGTCAATCGCGGAGCGCAGCGCCGACAGCGCTTCTTCGTTCTGGCCTTTGCTGTCGTAACGCTCGAACACCAGCGGGCGGTTGCCGCCGGGCAGCTTGATGCCGCCCCGCGCGTTGACGCGTTCAGCCGCCCATACCAGGTTGCGAAACACCGCTTCGCCAGTGTTGGCGAAAGGTCCGGACAAGCTCTCGATCAGGGCCACCCGCACAGCCGGCTGGGCGGGCACCGGCTGCTGGGCAAACACAGCTGGAGACCACAGGCAGGCACCGGCCAGTAGGGTCAGCAGCGCGCGTTTCAAGAGCGAAGGTCTAAAAAAATACATGTACGAATTTCCTTGAAATAACCCGCGACACGCCTACCTGCTGTGCATGCGGCAATCACGGTTGAGAGCCGCGAAGTGTAGGGGAAATTTCCCCACCCCCAACCCAGGAGTCCCCATGTTTTACTCACTCGCCAACCGCCCCGCATCGCGTTTTCAGCGTCACAACACTGCGCTGATCAACAACGGGGCTCTCGACAAATTTCTTGACGACACGCTGGGCTCGCTGTCAGGTGCCCGTTCCACCCAGTCTGCGACCGTGGAAGACGCAGACAAGACCTATTCGCTGCAGCTTGATGTTCCGGGCCTGGCCAAAGACCAGCTCGACATCGGCATCGAAGGCGATGTGGTGCGCATCAGCAGCAAGGCCGAGGCCACCCGCACGGTGAAAACGGCTTACCGCTTTCCGCTGGAGATCGATGCGGCAGCCAGCAGCGCCAAACTGGAAAACGGCGTGCTGACATTGACACTGGCCAAGAAAATCCCGGTCAGCAACGTCGCCCAACTCGCCATCAGCTGATCGCGCCGGAGGCAGCCGCCTCTGGGCTCAGGCTGCCAGCATGCCCAGCGGCCAGCGCGGCTTGACGTCGAACATATAAGCCGTGTTGGGTTGCTCCAGGCCCGCCTGCAAGCGCATGCCGGCCGCCAGCGCGATCATCGCGCCGTTGTCGGTGCACAAATGCAACTCGGGGTAATGCACACGGATGCCGCGCTTTTTGCAGGCTGCATCGAGCTGCTCGCGCAGCGCGCTGTTGGCACCCACACCGCCGGCCACCACCAGCCGCTTCAGGCCGGTGTGCTCCAGCGCTTTCAGTGATTTCTTGACCAGCACCTCGACGATGGCCGCCTGCGTCGAAGCCGCCAGGTCAGCGCGCGCCTGCTCACTCATGGAGGGGCCCAGTTTTTTGGCCTGGGTCAGCACAGCGGTCTTCAGGCCCGAGAACGAAAAGTCAAGGTCGCCGCTGTGCAGCAAGGGCCGCGGCAGCTTGAAAGCCTCGCTGTTTCCCCGCTGCGCCAGCCGCGCCAGGTGCGGGCCGCCGGGATAAGGCAGGCCCAGCAACTTGGCCGACTTGTCAAAAGCCTCCCCCGCTGCGTCGTCAATCGTCTCGCCCAACAATTCATAACTGCCAACCCGGTCCACCCGCATCAATTGGGTGTGGCCGCCCGAGACCAGCAGGGCGACAAAGGCAAACTCCGGTGGATCGGCACTCAAAAAAGGCGACAGCAAATGGCCTTCGAGATGGTGCACGCCCATGACTGGCCTGCCCAGCGCCGCCGCCAGCGAACACGCCACGCCGGCGCCCACCAACAGCGCACCGGCCAGCCCGGGCCCGCGCGTGAAGGCCACAACATCAACATCTTTCAAGCTTCGCCCCGCATCGGCCAATACCTGTTCGGTCAATGGCAACACGCGGCGGATATGGTCACGACTGGCCAGTTCCGGCACCACGCCGCCATAAGCCTGGTGCATGGCAATCTGGCTGTGCAGCGCGTGTGAGAGCAGGCGCGGCACAGCCGCGCCAGAGGCATCCACCAGCGCAACACCGGTTTCGTCACAACTAGACTCAAATCCCAAAACAATCATCGTCCAAGTGTAAGGTTTGGCTTAAATCTTGCAGCAACGCGGGCATGACGCCATCCCAGTCCCTGCGCCTGGTCATCACGAAGTCCCGGCTTCCGTACGCGCGGTGATCCCGATCCGGGTCATCGCTTGAAAACACGCGCTTAAGCTCATAACTGGAAGTTATCTGCCTTCGCCGACAATCACGCATGTCCATCGCTCAGTACATCAAGGTCATAGGCCGTGGCAAAGACGGTGCGCGCCCGATCAAGCGCGAGCAGGCGGCCGACCTGTTCGGCCAGGTGCTGGACGGCAGCGTGACCGACCTGGAGATAGGCGGCTTTTGCCTGGCCATGCGCATCAAGGGCGAAACGCCCGAGGAGATGGCCGGTTTCCTGGACGCCACTTACCAGCGCATGCAGCGCCTGCCGGCCACGGACCGGCCCACGGTGGTGCTGCCAAGCTACAACGGCGCGCGCAAGCTGCCGGGGCTGACGCCGCTGCTGGCGCTGCTGCTGGCGCGCGAGGGCCTGCCGGTGCTGATACACGGCACGGCCACCGAGTCGGGCCGGATTTTTACATCGAACGTACTTTCCGCCCTCGATATCCATCCGCTGACAGCTATCAAAAAGATAGCGGACGGTGAAGTGGTCTTCGCCGCGACCGAGCTGCTGTGCCCCGGCCTCAAGCGCCTGCTGGATGTGCGGCGCGCCGTCGGCCTGCGCAACCCGGCGCACAGCCTGGTCAAGATCATGAACCCCTGCCTGGGCAAGGCGCTGGTGGTCAGCAGCTACACGCATCCCGAATACGCGATCTCTATGGGCCAGACCTTCGAACTGATCGCCGCCAACGCGCTGCTGCTGCGCGGCACCGAAGGCGAGGTCGTGGCCGACGCACGGCGCACGCCGCAGATGGAAGCCTTCATCGCCGGAAAACGCAGCTTGCTGCAGGCCTCGCAGCCGGGAACGCTGGCCAGCGTGCCGGACCTGCCAACGGACATTGACAGGGACAGCACCGCCACCTACATCCGCGCTGTCCTGTCAGGCACACACGCCGTGCCTGCATCGATTGCGAGGCAGGTGGAACATATCTTGCAATTGACTTCACAACTATGACCAGCCGCAACAACCCCCTCAACGCCTCCGGCCGCTGCACCCTGGTCGGTGCCGGCCCGGGTGACCCTGAACTGCTGACACTCAAGGCGCTCAAGGCCATCCAGGCCGCCACCGTTTTGCTGGTGGACGATCTGGTCAGCGACGAGATCGTTGCTTATGCAAGGCCGGACGCGCGCATTGTGTACGTCGGCAAGCGCGGTGGCTGCACGTCCACACCGCAGGAGTTCATCGCGAAACTGATGCTCATGGCCGTGCGCGAAGGCGAAAACGTGGTTCGCCTCAAGGGCGGCGACCCTTTTATCTTTGGCCGTGGCGGCGAGGAAGTCGAGCATCTGCAGGCCGCAGGCATCACGGTGCAGGTCATCAACGGCATCACCGCCGGCCTGGCCGCGGTGACCTCCCTGGGCGTGCCACTGACGCACCGCCAGCATGCCCATGGCGTGGTGTTTGTCACCGGCCACGCCAAACCGGACGACGAAGGCACGAACTGGCGCGCCCTGGCCGACACAGCGCGCAAGGCCAAACTCACGCTGGTGATTTACATGGGCGTCAGCGGCGCCGGGCGCATCCAGCACGAGTTGCTGACCGGTCTGCCGGCAAGCACCCCTGTGGCGGTCATCCAGAACGCCACGCTGGCATCGCAGCGCCACATCACCACGACACTGGCACAACTGACCGATGCGATCGGCGCGTCCTGCCTGACCAGCCCGTCGGTCATCGTCGTCGGCGACGTGATCAGCGGCGTGGCGGCGGCGGGGGAACTGCCGACGCAATTTCGCGCAGCCTGAGCTGTCCAGGCATGAAGCGCCGCACCCGACGTCACACCCCTGTCATGACCGCGCAGCAAGCTCCGGGTCTTTTGACGGGGTGATCCAGATGCCCATCCGCTTTCTGGCCGGCGCGTTGCTGGTGCTTAGCCTGGGTTGCGTCCAGGCGCAAACTTTTTCCTTCGGCCTGTGGGGCGATATGCCTTACCAGCGCAATGGCGACGCGCTGAAAATTCCGGCATTGATCCACAGCCTCAACCGGTCCGACATCGCTTTTTCGATTTACGACGGTGACATCAAGGACGGCGGCTCGGTCTGCAACGATGCCGTTTAGGCGTCGGCGCTGGCCATGTCCGGCCAGCTGAACAAGCCGCTGGTGTATGTGCCCGGCGACAACGAATGGACAGACTGCCACCGGCTGAGCAACGGCGGCTACGACGCGCTGGAGCGCCTGGCCTACCTGCGCAAAACCATGTTTGCCACGACAGGCAGCCTGGGCAAGCGCCGCATGCCCCTGGTCCATCAAGGCCAGCCCGGCGAAAAGTTTGTCGAGAACACGCGCTTCAGCCACCGGGGCATTGTCTTTGTCGCGCTGAATGTGCCGGGCAGCAACAACAACAAAATCCTGGACGACAAGGACTGCAGCCATCAAAGCGCCCGCACCGCCACCCAGTGCGAAGCCAGCAACGCGGAATACCTCGAACGCGACGCCGCCAACATACTTTGGCTGCAACAGGCGTTTGCCGCAGCCAGAGGCAACGAGGCTCGCGGCCTGGTGCTGGTGATTCAGGCCGATCCGGGTTTTGATTTGCCGGAAACCCCGGGCAAGGACGAAAGCCAGGAGCTGCGGGTCAGCGGCTATCGCAACTTTATGGAAAAGCTCGTTGCCGAGACCGAGCAATTCAAGGGCGAGGTCCTGCTGGTCCATGGCGACACCCATTTCTTCAAGATGGACAAACCGCTGTACAGCCCTGATCGGTTGCTGACCAACCTGACCCGCCTGCAAACCTTTGGCAGTCCGCTGATTCACTGGGTGCGCGTCAGCGTGGATCCCCGCAGCGCCCATGTCTTCACGATTCAGCCGGTCATCGTGAAGCAGTGAGGCCGCAAAGCCGCAGGCTGCGACACCCGCGAGGCTACACTTTCGTTTTCCAAAACAAGGTGCTTGCGCCGGACCAGCGGCATTCTGATGAACAACGCTATGCTTTTTATAGCTGCTTGCGCCCGCCCCGCTTGGGCCAAAGGCTGATTTGACCCAAACATTCGACGTAGTGGTGATAGGCGCCGGTGCCGCTGGCCTGTTTTGCGCCGGCATTGCGGGCCAGCGCGGCCTGAAGGTGCTGCTGGTGGATCACAGCGAGAAGGTGGCCGAAAAAATCCGCATCTCGGGCGGTGGCCGCTGCAATTTCACGAACCGCGACGCAACGCCGGCCCAGTTTCTCGGCGAGAACCCGCATTTTTGCCGCTCGGCCCTGTCACGCTACACGCCGCAGGACTTCATCGCCCTGCTGCAGCGCCACCACATCGCCTTCCACGAAAAACACAAAGGCCAGCTGTTTTGCGACCGCTCGGCGGAGGACGTGATCAACATGCTGCTGGCCGAGTGCGATGCGGGCGGCGTCACGCGCTGGCAGCCCTGCAGCATCAAAAGCATTGCCAGCCCTCGGCAGGCGGGCGTTGACTGCTACAAAATGGAGAGCGATCGCGGTGCCATCGAAGCGCCGCAGGTCGTCATCGCCACGGGCGGCCTGTCGATTCCCAAGATTGGCGCGACCGATTTCGGCTACCGCATCGCCACGCAATTCGGCCTGCGCCTGGTCACCTCGCGTCCAGGCCTGGTGCCAATGACTTTTGACGGCGAGGACTGGGTGCCCTATGCCCAGCTCGCAGGTCTGGCGCTGCCGGTGCTGATAGAAACCGGCGCGGCCGATGCAGGCCCCAAACAGCGAAAAAAAGCGGTGGTTTTTGCCGAGGACCTGCTGTTCACCCACCGCGGTCTGAGCGGGCCTGCGGTGCTGCAGATCTCCAGTTTCTGGCGCGAAGGCCAGCCCGTGCGCATCAATCTCGCGCCGGGCGTGGACCTGCCCACCCTGCTGCTGCGCGCCAAGGCCAGCTCCAGAAAACTGATCGCCAATGAGCTGGCAAGCCTGGTGCCCAGCCGCCTGGCCGAGGCCTGGACCAGCCGCGATGCGGTCTGGCAAAAACCCGTCAGCGAAGCCACCGACAAGGCCCTGGCGGCGCTGGCAGACCGCCTGGCCGACTGGCAACTGACCCCCACCGGCACCGAAGGCTACAAAAAAGCCGAAGTGACCCTGGGCGGCGTGGACACCCGCGACCTGTCGTCCCAGACCATGGAATCGAAGCAGCCCGGCCTGTATTTCATCGGAGAGGTGGTGGACGTGACCGGCTGGCTGGGCGGCTACAACTTCCAGTGGGCCTGGGCCTCGGCCCACGCCTGCGCAGAAGCCCTGGCGCAAAAGCACCACACCGGCTCCCAGACCCCGCTTTGACCAGCAAGGGCCGCGGATCTGGCTCTGCCAGTCCGCAGGCGCAGCGCCCCCTCGGGGGGCAGGGAGCTACACGAAGTGAGCGACCGTGGGGGCTCTGGGGTGCCGCGGATCTGGCTCTGCCAGTCCGCAGGCGCAGCGCCCCCTCGGGGGGCATCCTTCGACAGGCTCAGGACGAACGGATTCCAGCAACCGTGGGGGCTCTTCTCTTTTCAAGCAGGGGCCGCGGGTCCGGCTTTGCCGGCCCGCAGGCGCAGCGGCCCCCTCGGGGGGCAGGGAGTTACGCGAAGCGAACGACCGTGGGGGCTGGTATATAATCTCAGGCTTTGCTAGCAAACCCGCGTCCGGCCTGATTCTGATCAGATCGCATGGCTAATCAGACGCATATTTTTGGACCCCTTCATCAATGACGACCATTCGTGTAAAAGACAATGAGCCTTTCGACGTGGCTCTGCGCCGTTTCAAGCGCACCATCGAAAAACTCGGCCTGCTGACCGACCTGCGCGCTAGAGAGTTCTACGAAAAGCCGACCGCTGAGCGCAAGCGCAAGAAAGCTGCCGCCGTCAAGCGCAACTACAAGCGTATCCGCTCGATGCAGCTGCCCAAGAAGCTGTATTAAAAAGTACACGCCTCACGGCAAACCAAAAGCCCGCACGAGGACGCTCTGCGGGCTTTTGTGTTTTTGAACCCTTTTTGACTGCAACCATTTCCGGGAGACCCCATGTCACTTAAAGACCAGATCACCGAAGACATGAAAACCGCCATGCGCGCCAGGGACAGCGAGCGCCTGGGCACCATCCGCCTGCTGCTGGCGGCCCTCAAGCAGAAAGAAATCGATGAGCGCGTGGTGCTTGACGATGCCGCCGTGGTCGCCATCGTCGACAAGCTGATCAAGCAGCGCAAGGACTCGATCGAGGCCTTCCAGAAGGCCGAGCGCAAGGATCTGGCCGAAAAGGAAGCGGCGGAGCTGCTGGTGCTGCAGGCCTATCTGCCGGCGCGCCTGAGCGCCGAGCAGGTCACCGTCGAAGTGAAAGCCATCGTCGCCGAACTCGGCGTTGAACTCGGTCGCAGGGCAGGCCCCGGCGACATGGGCAAGGTCATGGGCGCGGTAAAGGCCCAACTCGCCGGCAAAGCCGACATGGGCCAGGTGTCTGCGGCTGTGAAGGCTGCGCTGGCGGGCTGACCGGCACTCAGCCGGGCAGTCAAGGCTTTCGGCGCTTGACGGCTTTTAGCGGGAGCAACTCTTGCGCGAGCGTGACTTGTGCAAATTCAGGGTCTTTGTGAAGCAGGACAGCCCCGGCTTGCTGGGCAGCGGCAGCTATCCACGCGTCAGCCACTGACAGAGGGTAGTGCGCCTTGATTTCGGCTGCGGCGATGAGCAGTTCAGGCGTTTCATGTATCCAGACGATGGGCAGCGCCAGGCACTGTTCATAAGCCAAACGGGCATCCACCTTGGTCTCATCGCGCCAGACACGGTACATCAACTCCATCAACGTGATGAAGCAGCCGACACATTGCGCCTGGCCGCTTTGGGCCAAAGCCAGAATCTCGGCAACCCGTTCTGCACCGGGTTCATCGTCGCGCAGACAGAGTAGCGCCGAGGTGTCCAGCAGGTAGGTCTTCATGTCTCGCGGGCTGCTTCTTTGCGGCGATCAGCCAACAGGCGCTTGGTCGATCCGCCGGCACCCCGGCCGCGAAATGCCGCAATCGGGTCCGAACGCACTGGCAAAACGCGAATGCCGTCCTTGTCCACCAGCCACTCCAGACGATCCGCTGGGCTGAGGTGAAATAACTTCCGGATCTGAGCAGGAACAACGGTCTGCCCGCGTTCGGTGATGGTGCTTTGCATGATGTGGCCTTCCTCAATGTTGAATTATTTTAACAAAATTAAATAATTCAATCAAGCCCCATCTCAAGACTCAAAAAAACCTAGGGATGCACAACTCTGGCGAGGCTGTGGCAGTCGGATCGGGATGGGGTGGAAGGCGTCTTTTCGCAGGCAATAGCCCAGCTATTGCCAGGAAAAACAACGCAGCAGACCGCCCGGGTCCGGCTGATCACAGACCGCAGCGAGTTATGCAGATGGTCCCTAGGTCCCCGCCACTTTCATGCGGTTGATCAGGATGGACCCCACGCTTTTGGCACCATAGTTGTAGACATCGGCGCCGACCGCCTGGATGCCCATCAGCATGTCCTTGAGGTTGCCGGCAATCGTGATTTCTTCGACCGGAAAGGCGATCCGGCCCTTTTCAACCCAGAAGCCGGACGCGCCGCGCGAGTAGTCGCCGGTCAGGTAGTTGACGCCCTGGCCCATCAGCTCGGTGACAAACAGTCCGGTGCCGAGTTTTTTCAGCATCGCATCGAGGTCATCG